>Ga0335085_10000521_pt1 | contig 106768 bp, 88 predicted proteins | sample Lox_Sample_45_FD_206712 | JGI IMG/M metagenome (GOLD analysis project Ga0335085, IMG submission 206712) | Soil microbial communities from Loxahatchee National Wildlife Refuge, Florida, United States - Lox_Sample_4.5 | ecosystem: Environmental > Terrestrial > Soil > Wetlands | place: USA...
GAAATCACCATCACGCTGATAATCCCCGGATCGCAATTTCTCCGTAAGTGTCCATTTACTTTTTAGTGGACACTTATCGGCCATACTCATCACCCTGCCTCACCGCGTCCTTGGCCGAACGCTTACGTTTGCGGTCGCGCTCAGCATGGATCTTTGCCTGTCGGCCCGCGAGCATGTCGTTCGGTGTCACGTAGCCAATCGCGCTGTGCAATCGCACGTTGTTATAGCGATCCACATACTGTTGGATCAGGCGTTTCGCGTCTTCCAGTGACAGCGGCGTTCCCGGTCGAATGCATTCGCTTTTCAGCGATTTGTGCCAGCGCTCCAGCTTTCCGTTCGATTGGGGATAATAGGGCGAGGTTCGGATGTGCGTCATGCCCGAGATGCGAATGAACTCCTTGAAATCGCGAGCGATGAACTGCGGGCCGTTGTCGGAGATGATTCGCGGCTTCGCTTCCGTGTACTTCTCCTGGGTTCGCTGCAGAATCATTTCGATGTCGGCTTCTCTCATGGACTCCCGGAGATCCCAATGCACGAGGAAACGGCTGAACCCATCCAGAACGCTGCACAAGTAATAGAAGGTGCCGCACAGGTTGATGTAGGAAACGTCGATATGCCAGTGCTGGTGCGGCTGCAGCGGCTGCTCGAAACCGGTTCCCTTGCGCGATAATTTGCTCTTCCACTGGGATAATAATCCGGCTTGCTTCAACACTCGCCAAACACTCGCCGGACTAACCGCCACAACGTCAGCGTCGAGCATCATGAACGTCAGCCGCCGATAACCTTCCAGCGGGTTCTTCAGATGGAACTCAATGATCGCTTCTTTCTCCCACGGCTCCAACCAGAAATCACGGGGAACCCAACCGTTGTGCTCGTTGACGCACCCGTAGCGCTGCCGCCAGTCATAGAACTTGCTGGCGGTCACGCCCAGCCACGGGATGAACCGTCCGACGCCGATCTCGGCCTTCTCCGACCAGCGTCGGACGAAATCCACTACTAGATCCCGCACATCGTGCGGCACCCAGTTGCCGGTTAGAGTTCCCCAAGACTTTTTTTTAGCGCGATGTGCTCAGCCATCAGCTCAGCCAGAACCTCGTCTTTGGTCTGCATCTTCTTCTCCAAGAACTCGATCCGTTTCTGCTTCTCCTCCACTTGGCGCTGGGGACGCTCTTGAGATTGAAAAGCGGCGGCTCCGTTCTCGAACAGTTCCTTCTGCCAGCGGTAGAACACTGTTGGCCGCAGGCCTAGTTCTTCACACAGCTCCGAGACGGGTATTTTGTCCACAAGATGCCGCCTCAAGATGGCTACTTTTTCTTCTGGAGTGAAATGCTTCCGTTCCTTCCTCATACGTTCGCTCCGTTATCTTAGCGGACGAACGCTTTCTCCATTTCCAACTGAGGCAGGACAGTACCTCCCTCACAGACACACTTCCACCTTGAATTGTCCACCCCCGGTTCATGTGAGAAATCTCCGGTACGTCCTTCCCCTCCGGTCACCCACTCATCCCAAACGATGGGATGAGTGGGGCACCCGACGATTTCGATTTAGGTACGATCTGGGTGCCCCACTCATCCGTGGGGTTCGGATGAGTGGGTCTTCGAGTCACAGACATCTGGTACCTCCCTCACAGACACACTTCCCTCTCGCCGTTAATCTCGGTTCCATGACCCAAGGCCTGGAGCGCTGGTACGGTGGACACGACCTCCACTTCATTACCTGTAGTTGCTATCATCGCCAGCCTGAGCTGCGAACCGCGCAGCGGCGCGACCTGTTCCTGCGGGTTTTGGAGCAGGCAAGGTTGCGATACCGCTTCGTAGTTATCGGATACGTGGTCATGCCCGAGCACTTCCACCTTCTCATCACCGAGCCGGAGGTCGAAGACCCTTCCGTCGTGATGAAGGTAATCAAAGAACGTTTCACCAAGATCCTGCATCGCAAGCCCACTCATCCAAACCTCGCGAATGAGTGGGGCACGCGCACTGGCGCCGGGCGGATCTGGCAGAAGCGGTTCTACGACTTCAATGTCGCCACGCCAGAGAAGCGGGTTGAGAAGTTGCGGTACATGCATAGAAATCCTGTGAAGCGCGGGCTGGTTGCGGCGCCGGAAGAATGGAAATGGAGTAGCTTTCGGAGTTACGCGTTCAAAGAAGAAGGTCCGGTGCGGATCAATTGCCAGGAGTGGCCGTTGAAGGTGACGTTTTCTCCGGAGAAGGTTCAGTCGTTTCGTAATTGTCCGATCGCCGGCCCAGGTGAGAAATATTCGATACGGCCTTCCCCTCCGATCGCCCACTCATCCCAAAGGATGGGATGAGTGGGGCACCCGGCCCAGGTCTCGAAATCGCGAGACCTGGGGCACCCGTGGTCAGCACGAAAGTTCGTTACAACGCGAGCTCGTCGCGCAGTTTCTTCGAGAGCTTCTCGATGCGCTTCAATTTGTCTTTGAGGTCTTTGTCGAGTACTCCTTGGGTGGCGCGCTGGGTGTCGGTGTGGACTTGTTGCGCCAGCGACAACAGCTCGTCGGCCTGCTTCTGGAGTTCGGCCGCAGAGATCGTGCGGCTCACCGGAGCCGGAGGCTCGACTTTTTCCGCCTGCCGCGTGGCATTGTTCGCCGCCGTGCGTCCCGCAGGAATCGGCTGTACCGCCTGAGCCGGAGCTGCTGCGGATGGCAACCGCAATGTGACGAGCAGCAGCGGAAGAACCAGCCAGCGCATTAGCATGACGACCTCCATGGTGCGACGCTTTATCTTTATAATGATTGCTTCATGAAAGCCTACGTCTATGTCTCGCTGAAGAAAAGCGTCCTCGACCCGCAGGGCAAGACCATCCACGGTGCGCTGAAGAAGATGGGCTATCGCGGCATCGACGATCTGCGCCAGGGCAAGTACTTCGAGATTGCGCTCGACTCGAAGCTGAGCCGCGAGGAGGCGCAGGCGGAAATCGAGCGCATCGCCCGCGAAGTGCTTACCAATCCCGTCATCGAGGAATACCGTTTCAGCATCGAAGCTTAGCCGCGACTGCCACTAAAGTCGTCTGTCCGCCCGCCGCGTTCCGACGTACAATCGGTCACTTCAGCGGAGTCGCCAGGTCTCCGCGCCTCGAGGAGGATTTGTATGGCTACTCCATCGTTAGCCCTCACGTTTCCCACCACATTCTCGCCGAGCGACGCAGGGATGCAGCATCAGCTTGCGGTGGCCAACGGCTACAAGCCGTTCATCGTGGCGGCGGCGCAGCAATTCGGGTTTCAGCCGTCGGTGGTTTGCGGCATCGGCTCGCGCGAGTCGGGTTGGGGATTGCTGTTGACCCCGCCCGGTCCGGGAGGCACGGGAGATTTCGCGCCCCGCAAGAGCACCAAGCCCTTCCGCAGCGGCCCTATGCCGCCCGACGGACACGGCTATGGACGCGGCCTGATGCAAATCGACTTCGACGCCTTCCCCTTCGCACAGACCGGGAACTGGCAAGACCCGGAGGCGAACATCGCATTCGGCTGCCGCGTGCTGCATAACAATCTGGTGTATCTCCAGCAGAACACGTCGCTACAGGGACTGATGCTGTTGCGCGCCGCCATCGCTTCCTATAATTGCGGCGCCGGCAACGTGCATAAGGCGATACAGAATTCGCAGGATGTCGATGTGTTCACGGCGCACGCTAACTATTCCGCCGACGTGGTGAACCGCGCCGGCTTCTTCCAGGCGCAAGGCTGGGCGTGAGCGGAGTGTCGGGTGCCCCGGGTCTCGCGGTTTCGAGACCCGGGCGAATACGACATCATGTCTCGATCACGGAATCCCAGGTCTCGAAAACGCGAGACCTGGGGGCACCCGCAGGGTTCACGATAAGATGTCTTCGCCCAGGTCTGGAACACAGCCAGACCTGGGGCACGCGGCCATCTTCCGCATCAGCAGCTCCCGCTGTAACATCCAATCACTAACGATTACAATTCAAAGCATCTCTCGTTGGTTCTGGCGGTAGCAAGGGGACAGGTATGTGCGGGATTGTTGGGTACGTGGGACAGAAGCGGGTTGTGCCGGTCATCATTGACGGGCTGCGGCGGCTGGAATATCGCGGCTATGACTCCGCCGGCATCGCGGTGGCCGGCAACGGCGACGGCCTTCAGGTGCGGCGCGCCGAAGGCAAGCTGCGCAACCTGGAAGAGGTCATCCGGCTGAAGCCGCTCGACGGCACCTACGGCATCGGCCACACGCGCTGGGCCACGCACGGCCGCCCCACGGAAGAGAATGCGCATCCCCATCGCGATTGCACCGGCAAGATTGTCGTGGTGCACAACGGCATCGTCGAGAACTATCTCAGCCTGAAGAAGAAGCTGATCGAAGAGGGCCACAAGTTCCGCACCGAGACCGACACGGAAGTCATCGCGCACCTGGTCGAGAAGAACCTGAATCCCGGCGGCAATGGGCATCGCGTGCCGCTGGAGGAGGCGGTTCGCAAGACGGTTCAGCTGCTGACAGGAGTCTTCGCGATCGCGGTCATCTCGTCGGACGAGCCGAACAAAATCGTCGCCGCGCGCAACGGCCCGCCGGCCGTCATCGGCCTGGGCAAAGACGAATACTTCGTCGCCAGCGACGTGCCGGCGATCCTCTATCACACGCGCGACCTGTTCTTCCTCGCCGACGGCGACCTCGCGGTGATCACGCCAACCGGTGTGACGCTCAGCGACTTCGAAGGCCGGCCCATCACGCGCCAGGTGCAGCACATCACCTGGGACCCCATCATGGCGGAGAAGGGCGGCTTCAAGCATTTCATGCTGAAGGAAATTTACGAGCAGCCGCGCGCCGTCCGCGACACCACGCTGGGGCGCATCTCGCTCGATACCGGCAAAGTCTTCCTCGACGAGATGGACATTACCGAGGACGACTTCCGCAAGCTGGAGAAGGTGTACATCGCCGCCTGCGGCACGAGCTGGCACGCGGCGCTGGCGGGCAAGTTCATGATCGAGCGGCTCGCTAAGCTGCCGGTGGAAGTCGATTACGCCAGCGAGTTCCGCTATCGCGATCCGCTGACCGACGCGAACGATTTGACGATCCTGATCACGCAGTCGGGCGAAACCGCCGACACGATCGCCGCGATGCGCGAGTCTAGGACCAAGGGGTCAAAGACGCTGGGCATCTGCAACGTCGTCGGCTCGATGATCGCGCGCGAGGCCAACGGCACCATCTACACGCACGCCGGGCCGGAGATCGGCGTCGCCTCGACCAAGGCTTTCACCGCGCAATTGACCGCGCTGTTTCTGTTTGCTGTGTATCTTGCGCAGGTCCGCGGAACGATTGACGCGGAAGAATCCAAGAAGCTGCTGGAAGAGCTGACACGCATCCCGGCCAAGCTGGAGGCGCTGCTCGCGCACGATGAAGAGACCGAAGACCTCGCCAAGGAATATCATCGTGCGCACGACTTCCTCTTCCTCGGGCGCGGCATTCATTACCCCATCGCGCTGGAAGGCGCGCTGAAGCTGAAGGAAATCTCCTACATCCATGCCGAAGGCTATCCCGCGGGCGAGATGAAGCACGGCCCCAACGCGCTCATCGACGAAGACCTGCCGGTGGTGATTCTGGCGACGCGCGATCCGAACGATCCCGGCTCGGTATTGCGCTACGAGAAGACGCTATCGAACCTGAAGGAAGTGAAGGCGCGCTCGGGCACGGTGATCGCCATCGCCACCGAAGGCGACGAGGAGATTCGCGAGGCCGCCGACCACGTGCTGTACGTGCCGGAGGCGCCGGAGTTGCTGTCGCCGATCCTCGAGGTCGTGCCGTGCCAGTTGCTGGCCTATCACATTGCAGTGCGCCGCGGCTGCGATGTCGATCAGCCTCGCAACCTGGCAAAGTCCGTCACAGTTGAATAGTAGATTCCCTGGCACTTAAGGGGCGCTGGAAGTGCGACTCAAGGGGAGTAGACTGTTCGCAGCGAGAGTCCTCTTTATGTCGACTCGTTCCCGTCTAGCCTGCATCCTGGCGATTCTGCTAGGGACTTCCTGTCTGAACGCGCAGGCGCAAGATCAGGACTCCACCGACACTCCTCCCGGCGGCCGGAGGAGCACCAAGTCTGAACACTTGCTACCCCAAAGTGTCATTATTCCCCTGAAAGCGGTCAGGGAAGCGTTCCCGGAAGTGACCCGGCAAATCACAACCGGCCCTGACTCGGGTGCGCTCGACAATCCCAGGCTTACGAGGGTGGTGGTGTACGCCTCGCGCGACGGCGCGAAACAAGTCGCGCTCAGCGTGGACGAGTATGAGTACGAGAGCCAGGCTGTGCTGGCCTATCAGCAAGCGGAGCAGAAGTCTCAGCTTCCGGAGTTCGAACCCATCGCCATCTCCAATGTGGGCCAGCAGGTCTTTGCCGGCGCCATCAAGCGGGAAGGTGGCACGCAGATCATCGTCGTTACGCTGAATGACACACTGCTGGTGGCTGTGAGGCTTACAGGCTACGAGGACACTACAGATAACATCTCAAAGCTGGTTGAGCTGGCCCGCCTGCAGGAGTCGGGGACGCACACGCGTGGAAGCGCGTTTCGCAAACGGTAGCTACGGCAGTGGCTACCATAGCTCGAGTTGAAACTTCCTGTAGCGATGGATGATTTCGAAATCCACTCGGTTGGAGGTAATCAAACGAGCACCATAAGAGCGTGCGGTGAGCGCGATGAGGACGTCGAAGTGCATATCGCGCAGCTTGTTCGGAGTGAACCCCAGATCCGCGTGAATCCTTCCCAAGATCTGGCCCGATTCCAGCCAATTCTCTTCCGTAGGCGTCAGGACGGGATGGTTTTTCTCCAGCTTCCGCAGGAATTCCCGCTCCGGCGGTTTGGTCGCTCCACGCCACAACTCTGCCAGGACTATCGACGAGGTCCGGATAAGACCGCTGACTAAGTCGATTCGCTGCCGATGGCGTCCCGTGCGCAGATGATCGATAAAGACCGATGTGTCGAAAATGACGATGCTACTCACCTTCACCCGCAAAGGAGAGTTTCCCACCGTACTTCTTCATCAAGTTCTTGAACCGTTGCAGCGCCACGACTTCCCGCAGCGCCACGTGGACTGCCTCGGTGCGCGATTTCGCCCCGAGAAGTCTCGCGGCTTCGTCCGCCAGCTCCGTGTCCAGTCTTATCGACGTCATTGTTACAGCCATGCTCCCACCTCGACACTCGTATATACAATATAACCGATACATATATATGCTCGCAGGCGCTTGGGGAATTACGATGCGCCGATGGCCCTGGCCGCGCGCCGAGTTCCATCGCCGGCGCATCCATATAAATGGATCCTCATGGCCACGCAAACCCAACCCCTTCCTGCCGTCGAGCGCCAGTTGCTGACGGCCGAGCTAACGAAGTCCGTGCTGTTGTCGCCGCAGACCAAACATCTGGAGCTGATGGTCGAGGGCGTGGACGAATTTCGCTTCGTTCCCGGCCAGTTTGTCACGATCCGGCAGCCGCGCCCGGACGGGAAGGTCCACACCCGCGCCTACTCCATCGCCTCGCCTCCACGCCGCGACGCCACCTTCGACCTCTGCCTGAACCGCGTGGAGGACGGCTTTCTGTCGAACTGGCTGTGCGATCTTGAAATCGGGGCGAAGGTGCAGTTTCATGGCCCGCATGGGCTCTTCACCTTGCGCGAGCCGCGGCAGGACGCCGTCTTCATCGCCACGGGCACGGGCATCGCGCCCATCCGCAGTATGGTCGAATGGCTCTTCGCCGCGCCCGAGCGCAACTGCGGGCACGAATACTGGCTGGTCTTCGGCACCCGCTACGAACACAGCATCTATTACCGCGACGAGTTCGAGAAGATCGCGCGCGAAAACGCGAACTTCCATTACGTGCCGACCTTGAGCCGCTGCGGCGACGACTGGCAGGGCTGCCGCGGATATGTGCAGGACCATGTGCGCTCGATCGTCGCCGGCCGCCGCGACCTGCAAGCGTACATCTGTGGGCTGAATGAGATGGTCGCCGCCGTTCGCAAGCTGCTGACGGAAGCGATGGCCTGGGACAAGAAGCAGATCGTCTTCGAGCGGTATGACTGAAGAGACGGCCCGGACCGACGCTTTCAACCTTGTATCGCGCCGGGTGCCCCACTCATCCCGTCAGTTGGGATGAGTGGGACCCGGCTTTCATGCTGATTTACCGGCGTCGACGAGTACTTGTCTCGCGCCCGCCCCTGCGGCATGATGTTCGCCATGCGCTATCGCGCCCTTCTCGCCTGTGTTGTCTTGCTCTCGTTGCTCTCCTTCGCTCAGAACTGGAAGCAGGTCCACAAGAAGGACGAGGAGAAGTGGGCGAAGACAACCGGCCTCGACCCGTGGACGATTCACAAACTCTGGCGCGCGGCCTCGAGCGTTGCCGACGAGAAGGACGACGACTCGCGCATCGCCAACATCGACATGGATGGGCTGGCCGAGCGCCACGAGGTGCTGCTGGTCACTTACGCCGGCGAGAAGAACTGCCTGACGCTGACTGTCTTCCGGCAATTTGCGGAAAGCAAATTCAACAAGATTTGGTCGGCCGGGCGGGCGCCGGATGGAGCGGGATTCTGCGATACCAGCTTCGGCAGCGCCAAGGCCGATGCGGAGAACGGCGCAATCCTGGTGCGCGTGCCGCGCTCACAAAGCGGGGGCGCCGCGAACTTCGTTGTTTATCGATACGAGTGGAATGGAATCATCTATCGGCTGGCCGAGGAGAAAAACGAGCCGGCGCAGTAACGAGGTCGCGCAAGCACGCCACGCTTTCAGAAGCGGGATCCCCGTACCCGCGAAAGCAATCGCCTGAACCACGTCCTTCAAGCTACAGCGTAATGGCCTAAGTTTGCTCGCTAGCGCTGCGCGCCGCGCTCCTGCGTTCGCGTTCCGCTTTGGAGGCGTCGCGGCGCCGCAGCGCGCCTTCGTAGCGCCGCTTGTCCTCGTCGGTTTCCGGGATGACGGGCGGGACCTCGAGCTTCCGGCCAAAGCGGTCGACGGCGACGAACGTAAGATAGGCGGTCGCAACCTTCTGCCGGCTGCCGGAGATGTAGTTCTCCACCAGCACCTTCACACCGACCTCCATCGAGGTCCTGAAGACGCGATTGACAGCCGATTGCAGGATGACCATGTCGCCCACATGCACGGGGACGAGGAAGTCGATGTGGTCCATCGACGCGGTGACCGCGTAGGAACGCGAGTGGCGATGCGCCGCCAGCGCGCCTGCCAGGTCGATCCAGTGCATCAGCCGTCCGCCCAGCAGGGCGCCCAGGGGGTTGGTGTCGTTCGGCAACACGAGCTCGATCATCTCCGACTTCGAGTCGCTCACCGGCTTGGGCGCGAGATTGCCGTCGTGATGTTCCATGGTTCAGTTTGGAGTTTCAAGTTTCGAGTTTCGAGTTCCGCCGCTCCAGTTGGGCTTGAACGTAGCATTCCGCCATGCGTTGCATGCAGGCTTGCTGATGGTGTTTGACCCACACGCGGTGCGCCTTGTCGTACAACAGCTCGCCATAACTTGCCGGCGCGTGCGCGCGCTCACAGACAAACAAAACGTGCAGGATGCCGTCGCGCTCTTCGCCCAGCGCGAAGCGCACCGCATCGGCGTGACGTTCGGCCGGCAGCCGGGCGCACGTTTTGGCGTAGCCCAGATTGCATCCCGAGGTCAGCTCCTCCGCCGTGGGACGCGCTCCATCATGTCCCGGCGCCGTGCATTGGCCGCTCCAGCCCGCGCCCAGCGGAAGCCGCTGCGGAAACGGCCAGCTCGAGTCGAAGCGCTCTTCCGGCATGAAATAAGGACAGGCCACAAAATCCTCGCAGGATAATTTAACCTGCCAATTGTACCGTTAGGGAGTCTCTGACTAAGTCCCTCAGCGGCTGGAGCCGCGATCGAAAGGGTGGAAATTTGCGGACCGCCTGAAGACGGTCCCTTGCAAAACCGGGGTTCACCAGCGCTTGCCCGGCGCTTGGCATTGGGCTTTGGGAGTTGGTTGTTGCGTTTGTCTTTGGCTAAGTGCTAAATGCTAAGTGCCAAGTGCAAACTTTCTTCGGAGATTCCCGATGCCTAATCAAGACCGAGTCGCCGCTCTGAAGCAGGTCCTCGAGTCCAATCCCAAAGACGCTTTTGCGCGCTATGCGCTCGGGCTGGAGTATTCCGGCTCGGGCGACACCGAAGCCGCGCTGGCGGAGTTCCAGCGCCTGCTCGCGGCCCATCCCGACTACACCAACGGGTACTTCATGGCGGCGCAGACACTGGTGCGCGCCGACCGTGCCGCGGAAGCGCGCAAGATGTTGCGCAGCGGGGTGGAGTGCGCTCGCCGCACCCGCAACGAGCACGCACTGGCGGAGATGGAAGGCATGCTGGACGAGATCGGGCGCGACTGACTCACCAGTGTGACTCCCGGCAATTTGTCTCGAATCGCGCCCCGATGCGCGATAATGGGCGACAGTCATGGCTCAGCCCCTAGTGGTCGCAAGCTGCGAACCGCGCCGCAGGCCCTTTCGGGCGCGTCTTCTCACCTGTTGCATCGCGCTGCTCTGCGCCTGCTCTGCGAGCGCGCAGAGTCCCAGCGCTCTGAGTACGCTGCTGGGCCAGAAGCCATCGAATGCGACCGCCGCGCCGGCCCAGAATGCGCCGGCTCCGGCCCAGGCGGCTGCTCCGACCTCGATCCCGTTGCCCGATGTTGCGGCCCGTTCGGAAGACTTGAAGCGCGTGCTGCGCATCATCTCCAATCAATTGCCCACGCCCGACCAGCTCGCGGACGTGCAGGTGGCCCTGGACGAGCGCGCAGAGGAGTTGGCTTCGCGGCAAAAGGAAGTTGACGCTTTGCTGGCCGGAACTCCTAACACGCTGGAGCTGCGGGAGCAAGAAAACTACTGGCGAAGCGCGCAGTTGGATACGGCGGACGTGCGGCGGCAGCTACTGTTTTGGGCCAATGCCGCGCAATCGGCTTTGCAGCAGGTGCAGGCACAACAACCCGTGTGGCGCGCCACCCTGCAACAAAACGAGGAGACGCCGGGGCTGGGGCCGACGCTGGAGGTCATCCAGCAGGCGCTGGCCGACCTGCACCGGATCGGCACCCAGGCGCAGGAGCAGCTTAAGACCATCGTCAACCTGCAAGTGCGCGCAGCCACACAAGACCAGCTTGCCATGGACATGCTGGACCGCATCAGCCGCGCGCGCGAGTCGTCGGACCGCAAGCTTTTCCAGCGCGACAGCCTTCCCATATGGCGCATCCGCCAGCGCCGGGTAGCGGGCGAGAACAACGAATTCTTCACCGCTGCCTCGCAGCGCGTGATGGGAATTCGCACCTTCGCCGTCCAGGCCAAGGGAGCGCTGGCGTTCTTCCTCGTTCTGCTGCTGCTTTCCCTGTTTGGCGCGTATCGGTTACACCGGGCAACTCAGCATGTACGGCCGCAGAGTGCGCGGCAGACAGCAGCGCTACGGATTATTCGCCACTGGCCGGCACTCGGCCTTCTGGTCCCTTTGCTGTGCGCCTATGCGCTGGCGCCGCTGGCCCCGGTGCCGCTGATTGGCCTGGTCATCCTGATATCGTTCATCCCCATCCTCAGCCTGCTCCCGTCTCTCATACCGGCGCACTTCCGCGTTCTGCTGTATTGCCTGGCCGGCGTATATGCGCTCAGCGCCTTGATCGCATGGATTGGCTTCTCGCCTTTCTTGAAACGCGGCACCCAGTTCCTCATCGCCCTCAGCGTCTTCGTTGTCTTCGCGTACCTGCTGCGGCCGTCGCGCGTCTCGCGCTTTGACGACAGCCACCACCACCGCGGCTGGATCTTCATCATTCGCGCCACGATTGCCGTGCTCGGCGCTTCGCTGTTCGCCAACTTTTTCGGCTATGTCAAGCTGGCGCAGTTCCTCGCAGTGTTTTGCCTCTACAGCACGTTCGTAGCGATCAGCATGCTGACCGGGATCCGCGTCTTCAGCCTGTTGTTGCTGGAGGCCAATGACTGTGCTTCTGCGCAGCAATTCGCGGCAGTGCGCTTGTATCATGACGCGATTGCGCGCTGGATACCGCGCCTGCTGCGCTGGGGGGGAGCGTTCGTATGGTTCCTGCTGAGCGTCAACCTGCTGGGCCTGGGGCCATGGCTGGCCGCAGCTCTCGCCCGCGTGCGCGACTTTCGCATCGCCGGCGGAGGCGCCAGTGTCACGCTGGGCGGGGTCCTCGGCTTCTTCCTCATTTTGCTGTTGGGCTACGCCGTATCCAGCGGCATCCGATTCCTGCTGCGCGAAGAACTGCTCAATCGGCTGCATCTGGCGCGCGGCGTGCCGGAGCTGATCGCGTCCACCTTCCACTATCTCTTATTGCTGCTGGTCTTCTTCTTCGCCGTCAACGCGGGCGGCGTCGAGCTCAACAAGTTCACGGTGCTGACCGGCGCGCTGGGCGTGGGCGTTGGCTTCGGATTGCAGAACATCGTCAACAACTTCATCTCCGGACTGATCCTCCAGTTCGAGCGCCCCATCCACATCGGCGACATGCTCGACATTGACGGGACGACTGGGATCGTCACCCGCATCGGCATTCGCTCCAGCACGGTAAAGACATTTCAAGGAGCGGAGCTCATCATTCCCAACGGCAACTTCATCTCCGGCAAGGTGACGAACTGGACGCTGACGAATCCGCAGCGCCGCGTGGAACTGCCGGTGGGCGTCGCCTATGGAAGCGACCTCAAGCTGGTGGCCAGCTTGCTCGATCGCGCGGCCAGGGAGAATGAAAATGTGCTGGCATCCCCCGCTCCTACGGTGCTCTTCATCGCATTCGGCGACAGCTCCATCAACTTCGAGCTGCGGTTCTGGGTGATGCAAGCCGACACCACGGTCGCCATCAAGAGCGAAGTTGCGCTGGCGGCCTGGGAGCTGCTGACCGAGGCGGGCGTCGAAATTCCCTTCCCCCAACGCGACCTGCGGCTGCGATCGGTCGATCCCGAGGCCGCTGCCCTGCTGGCCGGCGACCGCGCACAAGATGGCTATCGGCTCGCCGATGCCGAGCCTGCGACGCCGAACCTGATTCTGGAACGGGCGAAGCGTTCGGGCACCGGAGAATAGAAGGTTGACCACGGCCGCCGCCAAAGCGCAGCGTCTGGTGCTGGCGATTGCCTGCCTGGCGGCGTTGGCGGCGTTGCTGTGCGGCGCGCTGCCCGGTTGCAACCCGGCCGGGTTCATGGCACTGCGCTGGATCGCGCTCGCCGCGCTGATGGTCTACGGCTGCCTGCGCCGCACGCTCACCGCGTGGATCTTTATCGCCATGCTACTCGGAGCGGAAATCGGCCACGACTGGCCGAACGTCGCCGCGCACCTGCGCGTGCTGGCGCTGATTTTCCTGCGCTTGATCAAGACCATCATCGCGCCACTGCTGTTTGGAACGCTGGTGGTCGGCATCGCCGGACATTCCAACTTGCGACAGGTGGGCCGGCTCGGACTGCGCTCCATCATCTTCTTCGAGGTCATCACGACGATTGCGATCTTCCTCGGCCTGGGCGCGATCAACCTCAGCAAGGCGGGCGTAGGCGTTCAACTGCCGGTCACGGCAGCGGACACCGGCCCGGTCGGCAAGCTGAGCGCGGAAGATACCATCCTGCACGTCTTCCCGGAGAACATCGCCAAGTCGGTCGCCGACGGCGCGGTGTTGGAAGTTGTGGTCTTCAGCCTGATTTTCGCGGTCGCGCTGGCCATGGTCAGCGAAGAGAAGCGCCGCCCCATGCTCGCCTTCTGCGAGAGCCTCAGCGAGGTGATGTTCAAGTTTACGAACATCGTGATGTACATGGCGCCGCTGGGAGTGGGCGCCGCAGTAGCCTACACTGTGGGACATACCGGTCTGGCCGTGCTCGGCAGCCTCGTCAAACTTCTGCTGACGCTGTATGCGGCGCTCGTCGTCTTTATCGTGGGCGTTCTGCTGCCCGTCGCGCTGATGTTTCGCGTGCCGCTGCGCGCATTTTGCAGGGCCGTGGCCGAGCCGGTGACCATCGCCTTCGGGACCGCCAGCTCCGAGGCTGCGCTGCCGCGCGCCATGGAAGCCATGGAGGCCATCGGCGTGCCGCGACAGATCGTCGCGTTCGTGATTCCCACCGGCTATAGCTTCAACCTGACCGGCAGCTCGCTGTATCTCTCGGTCGCGGCGATCTTCGTCGCGCAAGTTTCGGGCATTCACTTGTCACTCGGGCAGCAATTGATGATCATGCTGACGCTGATGCTGACCAGCAAGGGCGTGGCCGGCGTCTCGCGTGCGGCGCTGGTGATCCTGCTGGCGACGGCGACCTCGACTGGCCTGCCGACCGAGCCGGTCTTTCTGCTGCTCGGGGTCGATCAATTGCTGGACATGGGCCGCACGGCCGTCAACGTTCTCGGCAATTGCCTGGCCGCGGTGGTAATGGCGAAGTGGGAAGGCGAATTCGCGACACAGAATCCGTCGCCGGTGGTAGCTGAAGCGGCGCGGTAATGGCACGTCTTGCGATTCAGGCAACCGGCTATCACAGGAGTCCCAGTCTTTGTTCCAACTCCTGAAAGCGGCGTTCCGAACGCAGAGCACTCCAGTAAGGATCGGACTTGATGTAGATAATGGCGGGATTGTGCAGACGATAGCTCGCTTCCAGGAAAGAAATCGCTTGTTCCTTCTCGCCCAGGTAAGCATAGGCCTGTGCCAACTCCCAGGCTGACTTGGCATCGTCGCCCTTTCCGGCGGCAACCTGCGAACCGCCACGATTCTGCTCCTCTCCCAGCTTGTGCAGGATCTGCGGGGGACCAGCGGTGCGCAGTTCAGCGGCCCGGTCGGCCGGCGAACCGCTGGACATTTTCTTTCTCAAGCCGAGTATCGCGAGATCGTAGAGCGCGGGCGCAAAGGACGAATCCATTTCTAATACTTTGTGAAACTGGTTGGAGGCGTCCTCGTCCTCTCCGGCCACATAGTAGGCATAACCGAGATCGGTGTTGATGATGAGAGACAAAGGATCAAGCTCCTGCGCTCGCTTCATCTCGGCGATCGCTTCGTCGTAGCGTCCTTGCGGATCGAGATAGAGATTGGCGTACCAGTGGTGCGCCAGAGCATCGTTAGGGTTCAGCTCGATGGCCCGCTTGAATTCGGCTTCGGCCCCGGGCCAGTCGAAGTCGGAGAAAACCTTCACCCCACCCAAAGCGACATGGGCTTCGGCGGAGCCGTCGTCCAGTTCTACCGCACGCATGGCGGACGCCTTCGCCTTCGCGAGCAACTCGCGGTCGTTGGGCAAACCTTCCATGCTCAACAGCGCATAGCATCGCGCCATGCCGGCATAAGCTGCGGCATAGTTGGCATCTTCCGCCGCGGCCTGTTCGAAGAACGTTGCCGCTTTCGACATGCTATCGACGGTGCGCTCGTTCCATAGATAGAGCCCTTTGAGGTAGTCGTCGTAAGCCTGCGGGCTGGCGGGCGGCGACTCCGCCAGGTCCGGCTGCTTTTGCGGGCTAAGTTCGATTTGAATCTTCCCGGCGATGGCCTGAGCTACATCGCGCTGTACCTTAAGGATGTCCTTCACGTCACGCTGGTAGTTTTGCGCCCACAGGTGGGTCTGGTCGCTGACTTGAATCAATTGGGCAGAAACGCGGATCAAGTCTCCTTCGCGTCGCACGCTGCCTTCCAGCACGTAGCGGACTCCGAGCGCGCGGCCTATCTCGCCAACATCCTGCTTGCTGCCCTTGTATTTCATCGCGGACGTGCGGGCAATCACGCCCAGCGCCTGGGGATTCAATCTGCCGAGGTCGGTGATCATCTCTTCGGTAAGACCGTCGGCAAAGTACTCTTGCCGTGGATCGCCGCTGAGATTCAGAAAGGGCAGCACAGCCAGCATCACGCGACCACTTGCGGGCTTGACTGGCGGTCTCAAGAACTGCCGGGCGAGCAATGACACCACAGCGAGGAGCGCGACCCCAATCAGCGCGACAAGTGTCCGTTGCCTGCCCGCCAGAGGTCCGGCGGAGTGCGAAGTACCGGCATCACCGATCAGTACATTCGCATCGTCCGATGGACCGGTACTTCCTAAATCGTCAGCGGAGGAAATATTGGCTGAAGGAGGATCGCTCTCACCGGGATGGCTGCGCCCTTGATGCAGCCATTCGTCCAGTTCGTCTGCATAGGCAAAAACGCCGCCCCCCTTGGCGCCGGGAACGCGATGCACAGGCAGGCCGCGATCATGCTCCCAGCGTTGAACGGAGCGCACGTCGCGATCCATGTAGTCGGCAATCGCCTTCCAGGAATCGAGCTTGCGGCCCTTTCCCGTGGACGTTTGGGGCGTGATTGCCATGATGGATCTTGAGGTCGGCTGTTGTCGCAGGTTGTCGTGCTTCGTCGCTTGAAAAGAATGTTGGGCGATTATACAACTGCTCGCCACAGTGGTCGTTCTCGGCAGCGTGCCGCGCGCACCAAGTAGCCAGCGTCAATTAGTGCCTTCGTCGCACCGGCCACTGACGTTAGTGCCAGCCCGTTCCGAAAGGCTGACTTGCGGCGGTCGTACAGATAGTCGCACACAGAAGGAATGCCCGACGTCACATCCTGAAGGAGTAACAATGCGAAGCAGTTTTGCCATCACGGTATCCATCGCGTTTGTTGCGGTGATCGCACTAACCAGCTTGGCCGGCGCCCAAACCTATACCGTCCTGCATACCTTCTCGAATGGAGGGGACGGCGGATCTCCCCAAGCTATGCTGGCGCGGGATTCCGCCGGACGCCTCTACGGAACGACATTGACCGGTGGTAGCGGTTTCGGAACGATTTTCCGGATGACCCAGCAAAATGGAAGCTGGTTCCTCAGCACCCTCTACGAATTCGCAGGAAACAACGGCAACAATGACGGGGCAGGTCCCTACGCCAGAGTAGTCTTTGGCTCAAACGGCAGCCTTTATGGCACTACCGTTTCCGGAGGCGGAGGCTCGGGATGCGGGGACCTGGGCTACGCCGGGTGTGGCACCGTCTTCAATCTGCAACCGCCAGTTACGGTTTGCAAATCGATCAGTTGTTACTGGCGCGAGACCGTGCTCTATCGATTCGCCACCGGACCGGGAGGCGTATACCCCTTCGGCGGAGTGGCGTTCGATCGTGCCGGCAACATGTACGGAACCACCGAGCTTGGCGGCGTGGGCTTCGACGAAGGTACGGTGTATGAGCTCAGTCCATCTGGCGGCGGCTGGGTGGGCTCGGTGCTGGATAGCTTCCAGGGCAGCTCCAATAGCGGCGGGAATCCTTATGACGGCCTGGTCCTCGACAGCTCCGGCAACCTGTACGGAAGCTTGCGTACGAACGGAACTCTGGGGAACGGCCAAGGTTTGCTGTTCGAGCTGAGCAATACGGGATCGGGCTGGATGGAGAATGCCATCTACGAACTGGCAGGAAACAACGGTTCGCAGCCCTTCGGCGGCCTGATTTTTGATGGCTCCGGCAATCTGTATGGCACCACCAGTTGCGGCGGCTCCGGTGGCGGAGGCACCGTGTTCGAATTGACTCCTTCCGGCGGGGGCTACCAATTTAACTTGCTATACAGCTTCAGCGGCCCGTGCCAGGGAGGCCCCGCGGATTCACTGGCCATGGATTCTGCCGGCAACCTGTACGGCACGGCGTATCGGGATGGCGCCAACGATCTGGGATCGGTTTTCAAGCTGACACATTCGGACGGCGGGTGGACCTATACCGACCTCCACGACTTTGCCGGTGGATCCGATGGCTGCGAACCAAACGGCGGAGTGGTGGTTGATAGCCAAGGCAATGTCTATGGCACCACGACCGGGTGCGGCACAGAATTCGGTACGGTCTGGAAGATTGCGCCGTGAGCTGAATCGGGGACCTCGCTGGGTGCTCCGCACATTCGCGGTTTTCGAATGCGCGGGTTCGACTGGTGATCGATAAACCCAGGAAGCTCCCGATAGCCTCGCTATCCTACAACGTAGGACTTGCGGGCGTCGGGCTACGTCGTACTGGCCGGCAGCGGGATCGCGTTCTTCTGCTGCCGAATCTGGAGATGTTTCTGGCGGAAGTGGCCGATCGCACGCTCGCCCCAGACCTTCACGAAGTAATAGTTCAGGCCCGCACCGATGGCTGAACTGACTACCGGGATGAGGCGCGCCGTCCACTTCTCCACGATCTCGGCGCTGGCGCTGACCGCGATGCGCTGGATGACGCGCGGCACGAAGCGCTTCACGAATTGCTTCTCGAGCAGCTCCCGGCTGATGTCCACGCCGGCAGCACTGGCGGCCGCGATCCACAACTCCGCTTCCTCATCTTCGGTGTCGTAGGAAAAGCCGTAAATCAGGCTGAGCTTCTGGATCATGCGCAGCGTGATGCCGGCGAGAATGCCAAGGTCGGGCAGCATGGTGAACAGTCCACCTACGCCCAGGCCCGCGCCTTCTGCGGCGGCGAAGCGCATGTGGGCGCGAATGGTGTCTTCGGCAATCTGGTCGAGGAGATCGGGATTGACCGAGTACACGCCGTTGTAGGTGAGCGCCGGCAGATTGTAGGCGATGCGCAGGTGTTCCAGGTAGTGCGCCGGATCGACCTTGATGGTGTCGTAGGCCTTGAGAAAGGCGTTGCGCACCGCATCTTCTACGCGGCGGCGCATCCAGGATTTCTGCGGCTGCGGCATGCTCATTGCTAACAGTATAAAACTCGCGCGCCGACGCGTTACGCGGGGTCGACCCGGAGTAGAGCTTCACCAAAGCCTGGAGATCGGGATTCGGCTTCTCGGGTAGTGCGGGCCTTCAGGCCCGCGATAATGCGGGCGAAGGGAGAGGGCTTTAGCCGCCGAGGTACCTCGCTCGACCTCGCTAGAATCGCGCCTGTTCGCAAGTAGTGAGAGGTACCTCAGGGCCTAAAGGCCCATCCGACCGTGACTGCTGGGACGCGCCGCTGAAGCGCCGCACTACCCAGCCCAAAAATCCCCTTTCGTTTTTCAGCAGCCTGCTTAGCCGCCCACCGGTTCGCCTTCTACCAGCGGCCTTTCGGCTTTGGCTTCGGCTTCGGCTTCGGTTTGGGCTTTGGTTTGGGTTTGGGCTTGGGCTTAGGGGCCGGCGGGGGCGTTGGCGTCGGCGTGGGAGTCGGACTGGTGGTCGCGCCGCTCGATAAGACTTGCAGCAGGTTCGCGCCCTCGGGACTGCCCCACCCGGTACAGGCATCCCATCCCGGTCCGGCGCTGAAGTCGCCGTTATCGCCGGAGGTGATGTCGTTGAATGCCGCCGCTGTCTCGCCGGTCTGGTAGAGGGCGGGATTCACAAAGCCCACTGCTTTGCCCAGCGACTGATTCAACAGCGCGATCAGTCCCGCCCACAACGGCGCAACCGCGCTGGTGCCTCCCACCGCGAAGCTCGAACCATCGACGGTGACGTTGTAGCCGGTGGCCGGGTCGGCGTCGCCGGAGACATCGGGAACGCCGCGGCCTTTGAAGCCGCGTGGATTTGTGCCGGGCGGCACGCCGGCGTTGGCCTGGTACGACGGCAACGCGAAGGTCCCGCTGACGCCGCCGCCGGTTGCGCCGCCGCTGGCCCCGTCGTTCCATACCACTTCACTGGAGATGGAGCTGCCGCTGATCTGGAGGGAAGTACCACCGCACGCCAGCGAATAGGGGCTCGACGCGGGAAAATCGACGTGGTCCTGGCCATCGCCCACGCCGTCGTCGGAGCCGTTGTCGCCGGCGGCGACGCACACGCCCACGCCCATGGCCGCCGCCGCCTGCAACGCGCTGTTGTAGGACTGAAGCGACTGTGCGGTCCACGATGACTCCGGCCCGCCCCAACTGATCGAGATCACCGACGGCTGGTTCACGGAGTCCGTGACGGCCTGATTAATACCGTCGAGAAATCCGGCGTCGGTGTTGGGGGCGAAGTAGACCGCGATCTTCGCGCCGGGCGCGATGGCGCCGCACACTTCGATGTCGAGACCAACCTCCGTGTCGGGGCCGCCGGTATCGCCGGTGGGCGAATTGGTTGCGCCGTCCACCGAAACTGCGATCACGGTCGGCGCGGGAGAGATCTTCAGGTTCTTGAAGTAAGTAGTGAGATCGGATTGCTTGTAGCCGCCGCCGAGTTCGACGATGCCGATGGTCTGCCCGCTGCCATTGCCGCTGGTGGGAAACTTGTAAGCCTTGGCGATTTGCAGCGGCGTATACGAAACGGCAGCGGCAGCCGCGCTAGTCGCCAGGCGAAAATGCGCTTTGGCCTGGGGACGGTTGTCCAGTCCGTGAACGCTCACCACGATGCCCTGGATCTCCTGCGGAATGTTGACCGCGCCGGTGCGTCCGCGATAGGAGCCGCCCGGGTGTTGATAGCGCTCCAGCTTCACCTGGAAGGCCTTGGCGAATTCGCTGCACTTGCCGCTGAGCGTGACCGAGCGTGCCCCCAGGTTCACGTTGCTCATGGCCAGCCCAAAGTTGCTGGCGAATGCGAGCAGCGCCTGCACATCGGCGGGATCGGCGCCATAGCGCGCAGCGTATTCCTGGCGCGAAATCCGCTTGCCGGCGGCGACGAGTTTGGACAACGGTTCCGCTTGCCCGCCGGAGCGCGGCCGCAGCACAACGGTGACCTGCATGATCTCGCCGGGATCGAGCGTTCCGGAAGTAGTCGCGCCCTTCATGGGCTGGCGTTCGCTGCCCGGGACTTTCACGTATTTATCGAACGGCATAGCCACTCCTCGCTGGGGAATCGATCAAGCAAGCCTATCAAGAATCAGGAAGGCATGCCCGTCGGATTTCATCCTACCTTCCTAACCAACGATTCGGCGAGCCAGAGAAAACAGCTCGTCTGCCGGCTTCGCAAGGCCTTTCGTTACGCGTGGCAGGGAAAACACCGTGGGAAAAGTCGCAAACACCTGCGCAGTTATCGCGAAGGATTTATGCAGTGGTTGAACTTCTGCTGGCATCGAAATTGCACGAGTTTTGTGCAGATCGCTCGGCCACGGAAGGTCCGGATCATACGGGAAACCGGGTGCGAGGGGGGGGCGAACCGTGAAACTGCGTCGCATTTCGCTGTCCGCGCTTGCGCTTTGTCTAATTGCTGTTCCCGCCATGGCGCAGACCATTTACTCAAACGGCGCTATCAGCGGAACCATCGATGCCTGGACGATCAATTTCGGTTTCGTGGTGAGCGACACATTTACCGTCGGCGGCAGCGGCGGCACCGTTACCGGCCTGTCGTTCGGCGTCTGGGAAGACCCCGGCGATGTGTTGCTGAGTGCCGAAGTGCAGATCACCTCGGCCGAGGACGGCGGCACGGTATTTTTTGACCAAGTGGCCAACTTCACCCAGAGCGGCTGCTCGGCTAACCAGTACGGCTTCAACGTCTGCACGGAGACCGGCTCCCTGAACCCGGTGAACCTGGCGGCTGGCACCTATTGGATTAACCTGGACAATGCAGTGACCGAGTTTGGCAGTCCGATCTTCTGGGACGAGAACGACGGCCCGTCTTTGGCTTCCCAGACCTCGGTGGGAACGATCCCTTCGGAATCGTTCACGGTCCTGGGCACCTCGACGACCGGTGGCGGCTCAGTTCCCGAGCCCGGCAGCATCATGCTGTTTGGCACCGGCATCCTCGGTTTAGCCGGCTTCCTGCGTCGCAAGCTGTTCTAAATGATCCACTGGCCACTGGCTTACGGCCCCTTCATCTTCTCTTTCACCTGCTTGGCGAGCTTCTCAATCTGCTCAGCCTTCTTGATAACGTCGAGCGACAAAGTGTTCTCATTGCTCTTGTCCACGGATTGCTTCAGCTCGGTAGCGAGCTCTAACAACTTCTCCGTGTCCTTCTTTATGTCGGCCTGACGCTGGAGGTTGGCCCTCTTCTCCATCTCCTTGTGCTGCTGTTCCTCCCAGATGTCGCTGGGCGTGGTGACAGTTGGTTGCTGGGGAGGCGGCACGGTGGGGCGGCCCTGCTGCGCCAACCCGTACAGGGCCGCGCCGGCGAGCGACGCAATAACAAGGACGCGGACTAGCAAGCGATGAGAGAACGACGCGATGTGTTTCATGGGAACCTGGTGATTATATTGCGAGCGTGCGAGAACGGGCGAGCCACGGCCCTCGGCTATAATCCGCCAGAATGTCTTCTTTCTTGCAGCGTCTCGCGGGGATGGTGCTGGGGCCGGGCGAAGCCAGGCGCGATCTTCTTCAAATCCTGAGCAATTGGGGCGACGACACCTTCGATTTCATTCGCCACCAGGTGCCGCGAATCGTCGCGGTCCTGATCCTGGCGTTCATCCTCACCCGGCTGTTGAAGGCCGGAGCGCGGCGACTCAGCGGGCTGAGCAAGCGCGAGGCGTTGCCCTCGGCGTTGCGGGCGCAGCAGATCCGCACGGTTTCCAGCGTCGTCTACAGCGTGGGCGTCTTCATCATCATGTTCCTGGCGGCGCTGCAAATTCTGCCGCTGCTGGGCATCAACATGGGGCCGCTGCTGGCCAGCGCAGGCATTGCCGGCGTGGCCATCGGCTTCGGCGCACAGACGCTGGTGCGCGACTTCATCAACGGCTTCTTCATCCTGGTGGAGAACCAGTACGACATTGGAGACGTCATCAAGATCGCCGGCGTGCAGGGCACGGTGGAGCTGATGACGCTGCGCCGCACCGCCCTGCGCGACGCCGACGGCACCGTCCACAACGTCCCCAGCAGCCAGATCACGGTCGTCAGCAATCTCACCCGCGACTGGACCCAGCTCGCGCTGCACATCTCCGTCGCCTACAACACCGATAGCGACAAAGTGATTCGCGTGCTGAAGGAGGTAGGCGATGAGGTGGCCTCCGATGCCGAGTTCGGGCCGATGATCGTGGCCAAGCCGCAGGTGCCGGGAATCGAAAAGGTCAGCGGCGATGAGGTGGATTACCTGATGCTGGTGAAGACCCGCCCGGGAGCCCAGGATGCCGTGCGGCGTGAGCTGCGGCGCCGCATCAAGGCCTGCTTCGAGAAGAACCAGATCCAGCCCGGCAATCCCAACCGGGTGTACGTGATGGATTCCAAGCCCAGCTAGCGCAGTCGAACCGCGATAAAGAGCCCCTGCAACCCACGCATTCCTCAGCTACTTGCATAAATGTCCCGAATTGCCCTTTTATGCCCCTTGCTCCGCAACAGAGTACTCGCCCAGTATGGGCCAACTTTAGTGCTCAGTGAGACGCCGGTGCTGTCGGCCTTGAGCGGCGAACGGAGCCCAAGTGGGGGGCTTCTCCAGCTCTTGATCCGTGCAATTTGGGAGGCATCGGCGTGTGGCCGGTTAGGCAGCCCGGTGCCGGCTGACTGAGCGTGACCGCAACCCTTCCCCCAATCGTTAGCGCGGCTGTGAGGAGCCAATTCATGCAACGTATCTCCCGCTTTGTACTTGTTCTGTTGTTGGCCGCGATGGCCATGCCCGCGGCCGCCCAGATGGTCATTGCCACCGTTCCCGTACAGAACGACGCGTTCGCCATGGAGACCAACCCGGCGACCAATATGCTTTATGTGGTCAACACCTGCGGGACCGACCCCTCCTGCGGGGGAACGGTGCCCGGCACCGTCACCGTGATTAACGGCGCCACCAACATGGTCGCGGCCACCGTGAACGTGGGGATCTTTCCCGAATTCGTGACCATCAACTCGACAACGAACAAAATCTACGTCAGCAACCGGCGTGACAACACGGTGTCAGTGATCAACGGCGCCACCAATACCGTCATCAAGACCATCAGTGTCGGCTCGCATCCTACGTGGGAAGATGTCAACCCGATCACCAACAAGATCTACGTGGTCAACAACGGCAACGGCCAAGGCACCACCCTAAGCGTGATCGACGGCAATACCGACACGGTCACGACCACCGTCACCGTGGGCAACTATCCGCAATCGGTATCCGTCGATCCAGTGCGGAACAAGGTCTACGTGGCCAACTACTGCGGCAACCAGTTCGGCTGCAATGCCACGCCGGCACCGGGAACCGTCAGCGTGATCGATGGCGTGACCAATCACGTGACCGCCACAGTTACCGTCGGTTACGGTCCTGCGATCGTTTTCGTGAACGCGGTAACCAACAAAATCTATGCGGAGAACTCCTGCGGCAACACCTCCAGTTGCGATATCACCGGCGATAACACCAACGTCATTGGGACCGTAACCCAGATCGACGGTTCGAGCCTGGCGACCCAGACCGTCAGTACCGGCCAGGGCTCGGTAGCCATGACGTACAATGCCGTCGCTAACAAGGTCTACGTTAGCAATAACACCGACAACACCGAGTCTTTCATCGACGGCGTCACGCTGCAGGTTTCGACGGTGAATGTCGGCACCGGCCCTGCTGACGTGGAAGTCGATCCCGCCAGGAACACGATTTACGTTTGCAACTCCGGCTCGAATACTGTCACAGCCATTAACGGCGCAACCCTGCAAACCACGACCGTCAGCGTCGGCAACAACCCGGAGATTGCCTGGGTGAACCCGGTGGTGGACCGGGTTTATGTGTCGAACCTGAACGACGACACCGTGTCCGTCTTGAGCGGAGTCGCGCCCAATGCGATCCAATTCGTCAATGTGACTCCGTGCCGGTTGTACGATACGCGTCCGCCCACCGGGAGCGGCCCAATCATGGGCGGCACGTCGGAGAACTTCGTCATTCCGGGGGCAGGCGGGTGCGGCATTCCCGACAATGCCATTGCCTATTCACTGAACGTCACTGTAGTCCCCGGGACATCGAACCACCTGGGGTACCTGACCATCTGGCCGACGGGAGAGGCGCAGCCGGTGGTCTCCACCATGAACTCGACGGACGGCCGGACCAAGGCCAACGCCGTCATTGTGCCGGGAGGGTATCAGGGCGCAGTCAGCGTCTTCGTGACGAACACGACGAATGTCATCCTCGACATCAACGGCTACTTCACGGCACCCACGCCCGGCTTGGGTGAGCTTCAGTTCTACCCGCTGACCCCGTGCCGCATCCTTGATACGCGTCAGCCGGGGAACGGAGGAACGCTTCAGGCGGGCGTGGAGCGCGACGTCAACATCGCGGGCAATTGCGGGATTCCCACCACGGCTGAGGCCTACTCGCTGAACGTCGCAGTCCTTCCGGCCAGAGGCGGCCTGGATTATCTGACGGTGTGGCCGGCGGGCGAAACGAAGCCGCTGGTGTCGACGCTGAATGACAGCACGGGCACCATCGTCGCCAATGCCGCCATTGTTCCGGCGGGCCCGCAGAACGCCACCGCCTTCTATCCCCACAGCAACAACACCGACCTGCTGGTCGATGTTGACGGCTACTTCGCCGCGGCGGGCACGGGCGGGCTGTCGCTCTATCCGGCGGTACCTTGCCGTGTGGTCGATACCCGCCAGGGCGGCGGCAGCGGCTTCAATGGCCAGATCACGGTCGGCGTGGAGGCCAGCCCGTGCGCCTTGCCGAGCAATGCCCAGGCCTACGTCTTCAACGCGACCGTGGTGCCACCGGGCCACCTGCTGTATCTCACGCTCTGGCCGCACGGAGAAACGCAGCCGGTGGTTTCGACGCTGAACGCCAATGACGGCTTCATCACCTCGAACCTGGCGATTGTGCCGACCAATGACGGCTCCATCGACGCATTCGCATCCTCCCAAACCCAACTCATCCTGGACATTTCCGGTTACTTCGCGCCGTAAGCGGCCGGATCAAGAACCCTTCAGCCGCCCCCCACCCTGCCGCGAAACACGCGTGGCAGGGTGGGGACGTTTTGGGGCCATGGATACGGTGGGCTGGACGGGTAAGTCGTGGTTGGCGTTGTAGCCGTGTAGACGTTGTGCTTTCCCCGGTTTTTCCTTTGGCCGGCCTGCATCCCAAATCTGTCCAATTCCGAAGTTGGCCCGAGGCGGACTGCAACTTAAGTGTTGACAACAGGCCGGAACCGAGTCAACTTTGTAAGCTCCTCGTATTGAATCCGTTCAGCTGCGCTGGCCGTACTTGATTCATCGCGGCTCTCGGAGTCAGGCAAGTCCCTAGTCTGGAAAGTCGCTCCCAGAAGCAGGAGAACGCCATGTCGTCACCCGCACCCCGTTTTGCACCGTCGAGTCGTTTTGCGATTTTCCTCGTTGTTGTCGCGGCCTTGTCCGTCATGGGCTGGTCAAGCGACAGCAAGAAGAGCGCGCCGGCGCCGGCGCCGCACCCCGCACCGCAGCAGCATGCGCCCGCACCGCAGCAGCATTCCGTACAGCAAGCGCCGCATGCCGGGCAGCAGCAGGTGCCCCGTACCGGGCAGCAACAGGTGCCGCGTACCGGACAACAGGGGTATCCCGGTCAACAGCAGCACCAGGTGCCGGTCACGGGCAACAGCTCGCGGACAACCGGCGGCGCGCAGGCCACCAGAACCAATTCAGGCATGGGAGCCGGAGCTAATACCGGGAACCGCGCCGGAGGCGGAAACGGAAACTATGGCCATGCGGGTGGATATTCCGCCGGTAGTGGCGCGCATCCCAGCAACACGTACTCTTCGCAACAGAACCGCCCAGGCGCTTACCGGCCCCCCGCGAATGCCCAGGAAACGCATCTGCGCAATGGCGGATCGGTCTACCACGATGCGCAGAACAACCGCACAGTCAGGACCGATGCGGCCGGACATGTGACGCACATAACGGCGCAGCGCGGATTGGCCGGATCGATGACCATCAACCGCACGCACTATGGCCGCGTCATCGAAACCGGCCGTCCCGGCTCGCGCGTGGTCAACTATGGACCGCATCGCGGCTTTGTCGAGCGGCCGCTGCGCCGCGGCTACTATTCGCGCACCTACGTTTATGGCGGGCGCCGCTACGCCACGGTCTATCGCGAGTACAACTACCGCGGCTATGCCTATTACCGCTATGTGCCGGCTTACTACTACGGCCCACACTTCTACTACTGGGCTGGGAATCCGTGGCCCGCGCCGGTGACTTACGCCTGGGGCGGCCCCATCGTATCGCCATGGATCTACGCCTATCCCGCCTACTTTCAGCCGGCGGCGGTCTACGCCTCGCCCGACCTCTGGCTGACCGACTACATTGTGGCGCAGAACCTGCAAGCCGCCTATGAAAGTCAGCAGGCGGTAGGCGATGCGAACGCGGCAGCGGCGAATGCGAATGCGGCGGCAGCGAACGCGAATGCAGCCTATGCCAACTCCAGCGCCAATTCCGCAATCACCCCCGAGGTGCGGCAGGCCATCGCCGACGAAGTCCGGCAACAGATCGCGAGCGAGCAGGCAGCTGCTGCGCAGACCCCGGCCAGCCAGGGTACCGCGGCGCCGGCCAACCCGAATGATGCGTCCGAAGGTCCCGGCGGCGACGCTCCGCCTCCGGCGCTGGCCTTGAAGTTCTTTGTCGTCTCCTCTCCCCTTGACCTGGCCAGCGACGGCCAGCCGTGCTCGCTGACTCCGGGCGACATCATCGAGCGGCGCAGCAAAGATGCGGACGCCGACGGCAACGTGAAGGTCGAGGTGGTCAGCGCCAAACCGGGTGACTGTACCTCCGATGCCGACCTCCAGGTGAAGCTTGCGGACCTCCAGGAAATGCATAACCAGTTCCGCGAGAACATCGATGCCGGACTCAAGGTCATGGCGAGTAACGACGCTACCAACAAGGGCCTGCCCAAGGCGCCCGCGGCCGACGCCCGCAACGTGGCCGAGGGCACGTGCACTCCCGCCAGCGACGCCGACACTACCCTGCTGGCGCAGGAGAGCGATGCCCAGAAACTGGAAGCCCAGATAGCGCAGAACTAAACCGGGGCGGTCACTCCGCCCCACTCACGTTCCAAGGGAATGAGGAGGTTTCCCATGCGGAAAGCGGCACAATTGACGGCGCTTCTGGTCGTTGCAGTTCTTTGGGCCCATGCCCAGACCGACCAGAGCGCGTTGCAACAGCGTCTGAACAGCCAGTTCCAGTTGACACAGCTTACCAGCGACAGGAGCAACGTCAGCGGCAATACCGGCACTACGCTGCGGCTTAACAAGGGCGGATTGGTCATGTACGCCACGTCATCCCCCCTGCCGTCGTCGAACACCTACAAGAACGGCAAGATCACGCAGGGCGGCAGCGGATTTGGCAGGGACCTTCTCATCACCATGTCCGCCCAGGGCCAGGGCACGGCCAATGACTACCCGCATCACACCTTCGCCGCCAACGACGAAGTGTGGATCATCAAGATCGAAGTTCAACCTAACAACGTCACGCTGCGTCTGTGCAGCAACCCCGGCGACGGCATGCTGTACTACGGCGACCTGAAGATCCCCTTCGGCAAGGAATCCAATCCTACTCCGGACCAGGTGATGGCGAAGATCGGCGAAGTATTGACCGCCGAACAGCCCGAGGGTCCGCCGGCGGCGGGAGCTGTCGAAACCGCGGCCGGCTCGCAGGCGCCTCCACCGGCCGGCGCGGTCCAACCGGAGATGCCCGCCCTGTATGTGAACTCCCGGAACTCCGGCGACCAGCTCAAGCTGAACGCCGACCATTCTTTCGTGCTGCAGGAACATGGCCGGCCCTATCACGGGACCTTCACCGAGAAGGGCAACAGCCTGACACTGACCCTCACGGAGACGAATACAACGGCGGTGGTAACCCGAGAGGGCGACGACCTTATGGATCCCAGCGGGTTCACCTGGACATTGGTAAGGACTGCGCAAGCCGCCCCCGCGGCACAAGCTGCCCCCGCGGCACTGAAGCTGCCCGCCCTTTATGTGAACTCGAAGAACGCGGGCGACCAGCTCAAGCTGAATGCCGACAAGTCCTTCCTGCTGAAAGAGGACGGCCAGCCCTATCACGGGACGTTTACCGAGAAGGGCAACAGCCTGGAACTGAGCATCAACGAGACGAATACGACGACCGTGGTCACGCTACAAGGCAACAGCATTACCGATACCAGCGGCCATACGTGGACGCTGCACAACTAAGTTGACCGCCGGCGATGTAACTGTGTAGAGTTCACGCTTCAGCGCGAGGAATTGCATTTATGCCTGGAACGCCCCTGCGCGGCGCCGCCCGCTTGGTCCTCATCGTCGCGGCGGTGCTGCTGCTTCTCCTCGTCGGCTCCTTCATCTTCGCCGGTCAGTTTGTAATCACCACCATCAACTATGTCGTGGGCAATCTGGCGAACCGTTCCGGCATGAGCGTCTTTCTCGTACGCTCGCTGGTCATCGCGGCCACGATTCCCTTCTTCTACGCGGTCGCGCAATTCACGCGCTCGATCATCGGCTTGCTCGGCTTCGGCTGGAACCCGCTGGGCATCTACAAGAACAAGTACGGCGCCATCATCGTGGCTTATATCGCCATCTTCTATGGCGGAATGTACTGGGCGTCGCTCGATGCCTATGCCTACAAGTATTGCGTCGACACGCCGGAAGGCATCTCGGTCTCGGACGGCCCGGGTATGGACCCGGTGTACGGGAACGAGTTCCAGCCTTGCAGCATCGCGCAAATCGAGGTGCTGCGTAACGGCAAGGGCAAGCTGGCCGCGCCGCGCGAGCTTCACATCGCGAATCCCGCCAGTTACGCCTGGTTTGATGTTGCCGGCCGGCCGCGCGTCTGGTATGCGCAGGACCTCGATGGCCGCTACCAATTCTTCGATCATTCCGGTGTCAGTCCCACCACTGGGCATCCCTTGCAGCCGGTAACCGAAGAGGTGATCCAGCAGGCGAAAAAGCAACTGGCCGCAGCCGCGGCGAGCAAGCATAGTGCTGAGGCGCGCCAGGCCGCAGCCGCAGCCAAGGCCCAGGACGCGGCCGACGCGCAGGACCTGACCAAACAAGCGCAAGCCCAGTTCGATGCTGGAGATTACAAAGGCGCGATGGACAATTGCGATCGCGCCCTCAGCAAAGCGCCCAACAATGCCGAGTGCACTACCATCCGCCAGCGCGCTTCGGTCAAGCTGGCGCAGCAACTGGTCACCAAGGGGCAGTCGCAACTGGAACGGGGCCAGATTGACGAAGCGGTATGGAGCGCCGACGAAGCCATGAAGCTCGATCCCGCCAACCGCAACGCCGCCAAGCTCAAGCTGCTGGCGATCAAGCTCAAACCTCGCGCCTCGAACTAAAGCACAGTCGCCCATTTAACTCGCCCCCCTGCGATTGGCAGCCTTCTTATAATTGATGAACTCATGCATTTTGGGCGCGATGTCCGTTTCAGTTTCCGTCTGTTCCGCAAGGACCTTGGCTTAACCCTCACGGTCATCCTGATTCTTTCGGTCGGCATCGGCGCGACCACCGCGGTGTTCACCGTCGCCAACGCGCTGCTGCTGCGGCCGTTTCCCTATCGCGATCCGCAACAGCTGGTCAGCCTGCAGGTCAAGGATTCAACCAAGGACTACGATGGCACGTTGCTACGTTACGAACTGCTGCGCGACCGCGCCCAGTCCTTCGAGTCCGTAGCGGCATGGGCCAACGACACCTTCAACCTCACCGGGCATGGCGAACCGGCGCAGGTTGCGGTGGGTCGCGTGTCGCCAAATTTCTTTGCCGTGCTCGGAGTTCAGCCCCGGATTGGCCGAAGCTTCGCCGAAGAGGAAGGCCGTCCCGAAGGCAAGCCGGTCGTCATTTTGAGCGATGCGCTGTGGCGCAGCCGTTATGGCGGCGATCCGAGCATCGTCGGGCAAACCATCGCGCTGGACGGCACACTGCACACCGTCGCCGGCATCCTTCCCGCAAATGTGCAGTTTCCATTTGTCGGCGAAGCCGATGTCTGGACACCGCGCTACTTCGAATTGACCCTGATCCCGCCGCAGAAATTGCGCCAGGGCGTGGGATATCTCGGCTCCATCGCGCGACTGCGTCCGGCCACCAGCCTGACGCGCGCGGACGCCGAGCTGGGGGTTCTCAACCGGCAATATCGCGAGCAAAACCCAACTGCGCCCGACGCCGGCCCCGACATTTCGATGACCGCAGCCCCCCTGCGCGATATGGTCGTGGCCAATGTCCACAGCAAGCTCTGGATACTGTTCGGTGCGGTCGCGCTGGTCCTGCTGATTGCGTGCGGTAATGTCGCCAGCCTGCTACTTTCACGCGGCCTGGCGCGCAGAAAAGAGATTGCCGTGCGCACCGCTCTGGGCGCCAATCGGGGCGAGGTCCTGCGCCAATTGCTTACCGAAAGCACGATGCTGGCGATGCTGGCCTGCGTCGCCGGCATAGCGCTGGGCTGGATCGCGACTCGCGCGTTGGTGGCCTGGGGACCCAGTCAGCTTCCCCAAGGCATGCCGGTGGGCATGGATCTCTGGGTGCTCCTGTTTACCGTTCTGCTTTCCCTGCTGACCGGCATCGGCTTCGGCATCTTCCCTGCGCTGCAGCTGGCGCGCGTCGATCTTCAGACCACCCTGCGCCAGGAAGGCCGCGGAGCTTCCGGCGGGCACGCGCGCACGCGCATCAGCGGCTCGCTGGTTGTGGGACAGGTAGCGCTCTCGCTGGTGCTGCTGATTGCTGCGGGGCTGCTGTTGCGCAGCTACGCGCGGCTGCTGCGCGTGGATCCCGGCTTTGATGCGCACAACGTGCTTACGATGAATCTCTCGCTGCCCACGGTGAAGTATGCCAAGCCCGCGCAGCAGGTTGATTTCTTCAACGAGGTGGTGAGGCGCATATCGGAGGTCCCCGGTGTGCGCAGCGCGGCGATTTCGGCGACGCTGCCGCTTACCTGGAAGCGAATCACTCCCATGCTGCCGGAAGGCCAGCCCAACGTGCCGCTCGGGCAGCGGCCCTTCATCGACATCGAGGCCGTCAGCCCGCAGTGGTTCCAGGTCATGCGAGTTCCTGTGCGCGGCCGCGAGTTCACCGAGGCGGACAACGCCGATGCGCCCAAGGTACTGGTGGTGAACGAAACCTTCGCCCGGCAGTTCTGGCCGGGCCAGGATGCAGTGGGCAAACATGTCGTCGTCGGGCGCTGGCCGCAGCCGGCGGAGGTGATCGGCATGGCCCAGGATGTCCGCAACAAAGGTCTCGCGCAGGCGCCGCAGGCGCAGGTCTATATTCCTTTCCCGCAGCTGCCATGGAGCGATATGAACCTGCTGGCGCGGACCGCGGTGCCGCCGCAAACCTTAGTTTCGGCCATCCGCTCGCAGATCGCCGCGGTCGATCCCGACCAGCCCATCACCAGCGTTCAGTCCGTCGATGACCTAATGGATAGCTCGCGCACGCAGCCGCGCTTCCTGATGCTGCTGCTCACCGCGTTTTCTATTACTGCGCTGGCGCTTGCGGTGGTGGGAATTTACGGCGTGCTGGCTTACTCGGTGGCGCAGCGCTGGCAGGAGTTGGGCATCCGCATGGCTCTGGGCGCTGAGCGCAGCGACATCCTGCGACTGGTCGTGCGGCAGGGCGTCATGCTCGCGATGTTCGGAGTTGCCCTCGGCCTTGTGGCCGCGCTCCTGACGACCCGGCTGATGTCGAGCGTGCTATATAAGGTCGGCTCTCATGACCTCATGACGTTCGCTCTTGCGCCGGTGCTGTTCCTGGCTGTCGCTGTACTCACCAGTTACATCCCAGCGCGGCGGGCGACAACCGTGGACCCGACGGTTGCTCTGCGGCAGCAATGAACGCGGAAAGGAACCAGCGACTCGCATCCGCTTAAGTCGAGTATTCGTCGAGGCGTTGCGATGGATGAGGTGTTCTTGTCGTCTATGCGGCCGCGGGAGCAGTATTGACCATTTGCCACCGCCTTGCCGGATCGCTAATGCTTGTCGTTTCTTGGCGGGTATTTCTTAAACAGCTTCGCGACGGCTTTGTCGAGGTTCTTCAGGTTCTTGTTATCGTTGTCGCTGATCGTGTTGCTGACCGATCCGCGCCAGACCACGTGCTTGGTCTTGGGGTCGTTCAGCTCGACCACTAACGTCCCTTCCTTCCACGTCGTTGGAATTGCGGGAATGCCGGGACTGCCTTCTCCATCGCTCAGGGTATTGAAAACGTAGCCGCCGCTCAAGGACGCCGTGTCCTTGCGGATGCTTCGGCTGTACACCACCCAAGCGTCGGGATTGGCGGCGACCTTAGTCAGGCCCTTGGCTTCCAGTTGTTTGTCGATGGCGTCAAGGATGGCCTGGTTCCATGCTCCCTTGGCCGGATCCGGGCTGGCTTGCCAGGCATAAGTGTGCAAAGCGGCGAAATCCGTGTTGCGGTCCCACTCGCTGCGCGCGCTCTGCGCGAAAGCGAAAGCACAGACTGTCAGCGAGAAAACAATAACGGCCGATACTCGTTTCATTGGAAGACCCGCTCCCGAACCGCCAGGATAGCTTACAACACTCCCGCAAAGGCCCAAGTGGTCAAAGTCAGTTCTATTTTCGTCAGAGGAGTGGGCGCATCTGCGCGTGTGTTGCTAATCTGACCACGCAAGAGAAGGATTTAGTGCTTGGAATTACGGGGATTTCTGGCGGAGAGGGGGGGATTCGAACCCCCGATACAGCTTTTGACCGTATAACGGTTTAGCAAACCGCCGCCTTCAGCCACTCGGCCACCTCTCCGCGACGGGCTGGTCTCAGTTTAACACGCGGATTCGCTCACTCCTCCTGCCACTTGAGCGTGCCCTCGCCCACCTGATCGATCTGAAGCACCAGGGTGTGCTGCTCGGGCGCACAGCCGAGCTGCGTGTTCGCCTGGTAGACGTCCTGCTTCGGCATCTTGTAGGGCGCGTCATGCACTGCGAGTTGAACCAGGACGGGACCGGAGTTGAGAGTGACGGGCACCTTGCCATCGACGATGCTGAGGGTTTGGTCTTTGCCGTTGATCACGACGTCGTAGGACTTTGAACTGGCGTGCTTGGCAACGTAGGCCACCCTGAAATCGATTTTGCAGGATGGAGCGGCGGCGGGCGGCGGGGCTGCCGCGGCGCCTGCGGGCGCGTTGTGGGCGATCTGACCGCCCATGTCTTGCGCGATCTTGAGAGCGGCCTTGCCCACCGCCGTCTTATCGAACGGATGGCTGCCCGATCCACTTAATTCAACGATGTCGATGGCCGACGTTCCATAGGCGCCGCCCGGCATGCGCGCTACGGCCTCCCGTCCATAGGTATGGGCGTTTTCCGTGAGGAACTCGTGGCGGCTGATGGGGGCCGTGCTTTCCCACGATGCCAGTTCGCTTCCGCTGGCAACGTCCACCAGCTTGCCATCGACGCGCACAAAGAAATCTCCCTTGTCCGGTATCTCGGTGTCCAACAGAGTCGTCACTAAGACCGCCGTGACGTTGTTGCTGCGCGCGTAGTCCAGCGTCTCCGCATCGGCACTGCCGGAATACAGGCCGCCGGGATTGAGTAATTGCGGCGACATGGACGCGGTTTGCAGCTGGCCATAGATCAGGGTCGTCAGGTGCTGGGCGAACGACGAACCCAGCTTGGAGTCACCCTGCTCGAAGACCGGAAGTATTCCTATAGCTTTGTCGCCCGGGGCCGCTGCGGCGAATACCGGAAGGAAGAGCAGAAAAAGTAACAGCAACCCGCCGGAGCGGTGGCCTGCAAACTTGAAGTTAGCCATTCTCATGGGCGCCTTTCGTCACTGTACTGAGCGGAAAATCGCTCCGAACAGATCACATTCGGGCAGTAGGTGTGAAGGTGTCCAGCCGCAGCCGCCCTTCCAGGGCAGGCTGCGGCTGGTTAAGCATGTAGCGCTCAGTGCGTCGAGACCGTCTTCGTCCTGGGCTTGCTCGGCGCCGGCGCCGGCGCCGACGTGTTGTAGCTCGTGCTTGCGCTGTTGCCGCGAGTGGCCGAATCGGCCACCTGCTTGGGGGTGAAGGCACTGGTGTCCCCGGTGGTATTCACCTTCAGCGGATTGACATACTGCGTCGAGACCACAGCCACCGGCGGAACATACCAGGTGCTGTCGCCCGCCAGCGTGAAGTAGTCGTACAGGATGGGCATGTTGTTGGGCAGTTGGCCCGCATGTTCGCGCTGGTAGAGCGCCACGTAGATTTGCAACTCGCGCTTGATCTCATCCGTGTTCGCCGAGTTGTTTTCGGCGATCAGGCTGAGCGCGTGCTCGAGATGTGGATCGGGATAGGCGCCGCGCCCTTCGTCATACTGAAGCGCCTTGCGGAACGACGCCTCCGCCGCCTGATGGTCCTCAGGGGTGCGCGCCGTCATCAGCGTGACCTTGCCCAGGTACAACTGCGCCCGCGCGTCGTTGGAGCGGATGTTCACCGCTTCGGTGAGATTGTCCTTCGCCTCGTCGTAGAGGTCGTAGTCGAGTGCGATGATGCCGTTGTCGCGTTTGAGCGCCGCCATGATGAGCGAGAACTCCGCGCTGGAGCCCTTCAGCCCGCCACTCTTCATCTTCGCTTCGATATCGGCCTTCTTCGCGCCCGCGATCAGCGCCTGCGCGTGAGCGCTACGCTCCTGCACGCGATTCAGCCGGCCGATGAAGCCGAGACCGACGCGCGAGTCTTTGGTCACGCTGTTGCGCAGTGTGGCGTAGAGCCGCGGCACCTCCCGCACGTCGTAGTTCTGGTTCAGCATGTAATCGAAGCCGGCGTCATCGGCCTCGTTCTCATAGACGACGCTCCATTCCGTGACCGTCATCTTGTTGCGGAACAGGAAATTGCTGGCGACAAAACCGCCGCCCGCTCCAATCAGGCCGCCGATCAACGCGCCTCGTCCTCCGCCGATGCCCGCGCCGATGCCCGCACCGGCTGCCGAGGCCACGGCCGAAAAGATAGCGCGCTTCTTCGCCGCATCTTTCTCCTTCTCGTTGTACAGCTCGTCCTCGAGAATCGAGTTGCGGATTTCGTTGTAGAAGTGGTTCTTCTCCACGTGCGCGATTTCATGCCCCAGCACGTAGGCGAGCTGGGCTTCATTGTCCAGCAGCGCGACCAGTCCGGTGGAGACGTAGACGGAACCGGTGGAGAAGGCTTCAGCGCGCGGTATCGGGTCCAACAGCAGCTTGAACGAATACACATTCGGCGAGTCCTTGGGAACCAGGCGCTGGCCGATATTGTTCAGGTATTCCTGGAGAATGGGATTGTTGTAAAGCTGGCCGTACTTCTCGCGAAATTCCGCGAATGCCGGCGTCGAGATGTCGGCGAAGTGCGCCGAACTGTTCACGTTATAGGCGTACTCCAGGTCGGCCCGGCGCTTCTCCTGCCAGGCTTGCTCGATGGCTTCCTTTACCTCCGGCCGGTCGGCGATCTCGGCCATTTTGGCTTTATCGGCGTCGGAAAGCTCCCCCGGCTGATCGGAAACCTTGGGCTGATCGGATTTGTTCTTGGTACCCGGCAGGTGAAGCTGTGCGAAGCAGGGCAACGAAAGCATGGAGACGAACAGCAGGGCAGCCGCACGCCTGCGCATGAAATCACGGAAATTCACTGAAACCTCCTCGTAAGGCTTTTCGGCTCGTGCAGACCAAAAGAATTTGGGAGCGAGGCTGAATTGATGGCGCGTAGCGTATGTCACTTCCGTGCGGCTGTCAAGCGATACTTCGCACGGCAATCCTGTCATCCAGGCGAGCTGTTTTGTCCGGAAGCAGCTTTTCTCCCCTGTTGACAGTAGCGAAGAATGCTTCATAATGGCTGCCGTTATGTTGCCCATCAGGTCTGCCCTCGTCGCTTTGTTGTTTGTGGCCGTGGTTCCGGGCGTAACCGCCAGGCTCGATATCACCCAGAGGCCGGGAGACATCTGGCTGGAGATCCCGGAGCTGCACAGCCGCGTCGAAGGCAACGGCTCGATCGTGCTGGACGCACCGGCGTCGGGCATCTCGCACCTGGTGGTACACATTGCCGCGCAGCCGCAGGACGCCCGCTACGGCGATATTCACACCGTCATCAACACGGAAGCCGCCGATCCCATCACCAATAAGAACAGCACCGACGAGGGCATCGTCTGCGACCTGGACCTGACCCATTGGGGCAACGCCTTCCAGATTCACCCGGGCCGCAACTCGGTCGAGGCGAATTACCTCGATCGCCGCCGTCGCGTGCATTACGCGTCGTTCCTGTTGCAGTTCGGCCAGCAGCAGTCGCAGTCCAGGGGGATGGAAGCCTTCTCGCAGAAACACTCGCCGCAGGGCACGCGGCCAGCAGCGCCGGAGCGCGTCGGCGGCCAAAAGTACGCAGTGGTGATCGGCATCTCCAAATTCAAGAATGGCCTGGCGGGTATCCCCAACCTGAAATATGCCGAGAAAGATGCAGCCTCCTTCGAGCAGTTCCTGGAATCGCCGCAAGGCGGCAGCTTCCCGCGCGAGAACATCAAGACCTTGTATAACGAGGATGCAACCTCGCAGAACATTCGCAGCGCGCTGCTGACGTTTCTCACCAAGCCGCGGCCGCAGGACCTGGTGGTGATTTATTTCGCCGGACACGGGGCCGCCGACCCGAACGATAATCGCAATCTTTACCTGTTGGCCTATGACACCGATCCCGACGACATGGGAGGGACCGCGTTCCCCATGGTGGAGTTCCAGGAGGTTTTCGATCGCGTGATTAAGGCGCGCCACGTGGTGACCTTCATCGACGCCTGCCACAGCTATGGCATCAGCGGCGAGCGCCTGACGAGCAAGCAGAACAATCTGGTGAACCAGTACCTGGAGCGCTTTGCGTCGACCGGCGACCGCGCCGTTATCACTGCCAGCGACGTAAGCGAGCTGTCGCTCGAAGGCCCGGAGTGGGGCGGCGGACACGGCGTCTTCACCTACTACCTGCTGGAGGGGCTCGGCGGCAAGGCCGGAGGAGGCACAGTCACTGCGGGTGAATTGTTCACGTACCTGACGCGAGCGGTGCCGAAAGCGACTGACGGCCGGCAACATCCACAGGCAGAGCCGGGACTGGCGCAGAACCTGTCGATCAGCGGCGCCGGACTGCGCGCGGCGGCGGCGACAGAGCGGCGCTTCAAGCCCGCGTCCAGCCAATCGCGGTAATGCCAATCACGGTAGAGCGGGCCTTCAGGCCCGCGTACGGCGGCCCATAAACGTTTTTGGGCTGGCTTTACGCTACTTCCCCGCCTTCGCCATATCCTGCGCCGCCAGGTGATGGGTCTGCGGGAGGCTCTCGTAAATCTCGGCGCGCGCCTCATACAGCTTGGCGTCATTCGGATTGTCCGCGATAAGCTGTGAGTAGGCCGCAACCGCGTCGTACCAGATGCGGTTGTCCGCGAACACCTGCGCCTGCTGCATCTTCTGCTGCTTGCCATCGGCTGCAATCTTCTTCAGCGCCGCCTCGAGCTGCTGGCGCTCGGCTCCCGCCACCACCTTGACGTGCGCCGACGGTGGCGGCTCCGACATCCCCAGCCCCTTGCCCTGCACCGTCCAGCGATAAGTTTCACCCGGCTTCAACGGCGGCGCATCCTGCGGATAGACGAGCGTGCTTTGGCCGGTGACATCGACTTCGTACAGCTCGTTATCGTCCGGGTCGTACAAGCGGAAGCTCATGTTGCCGCTCTGCGGCTGCCACTGAAACGTCGGATGCAGCGAGTACGCCAGCCCGAGATTGGGAGCGTAGAGCACGGTCTTCGATGGCTCGCCGCCGCGGCTGCCCGCGCCGAGTTGCGCGCCACTCTGGCTGCCGGCCTTGGGATCGAGGTCGAAGCCCTGGCGGCTGGCGCGCACGCGCTTCGCGCCCGAGGCTGCCTGCTGCTGCGTCGAGGCTTGGGCGTTGCCGTTCGCGGCCGCGGCACCATTGGCGCCGGCGGCGAGTACACTCCCGCCGGCAAGAAGAATTGCGATACCAAGCATTTTGTTCATGAGTGTGCTCCACTTGCGGACTCCACAGCAGGCGGCGAGTCCAGCGCTCCCGCCTCTACTGTGTACAACAGAATGGCTCCGGCCTTTTCCAGGCCGCGGACTATGTGTGAACCCAATTCACGTACGCACTGCGGGCATCCGCGGATGACCTTCTCCGTGTCCGCGCTGATGACGATGGGCGCGTGCACTTCTTTTGTCATGCTCTCCAGCCGCGAGGCGAGATTCACGGTCTCGCCAATCACGGAATATTCAAGACGATGTGCTGAACCGACATTGCCGCAGGTGAGCGGCCCGGTGTGGATGCCGATGCCGATCTTAAGCGGTGGACCGCCGCCGTCGGCCCGAAGTGCGACGTTCAGTTGCTCCACGCGCTCCAGCATGGCGAGCGCGCAACGCACCGCGGCCATCGCGTCCTGTTGCACGCCCTGGCTGAGGGGCACACCGAACAGCACCATCAATCCATCGCCGATGAACTTGTTCAGGAAGCCGCCTTCTTTGGTGATGACCTCGTCCATCGCCGTGAAGTAGCGGTTCAGCCATTCCAGCACCTGGGCCGAGGGCTTGCCCGCGCTGAGCGCGGTGAAGCTGCGAATGTCGGAGAACAGCACGGTCGCGATGCGCTCTTCGCCGGCCAGCACGATCTCCTCGCGGCGCTCCCAGATTTGTTGCGCCACCTCGGGCGAGACGTAGCGCGAGAACATGCCCATGATCTGCTTGCGCTCGGCCTCGGCCTGCGAGCGGCCGAAGCGCTCCTGCACAAACTGATAGGTGAAGCTGAGCGGCAGCACCAGCACCAGCGCCGCTTCCCCGCCCACGAACCTCATCCAGACGTGCTTCACGATGAAGAGAAGCTGCGCGCCTCCATACAGCCCCAGCATGACCGCGACAACCGCCAGGAATGCGTAGCGCACCGGAACCCGTAGCGTCATCCAGACAGTCAGAAAAACAATGACGAAGACGACCAGCCACTTTACGCTGGGCGACAGCGCCGAGACGACCGGCCCATCGAGCAGCGTCTGAATGGCTGCGGCATGAACGTCGATTCCCGGCAACAGCAGCCGAGTGCCATCGGGGCCGCGGGGACGAAACAGGGGCGTGAAGAAGCGGTCGCGGGCGGCGTCGCTCGATTGGCCGATCAGCACGATCTTGTCGGCGAACGCTTTCTGGGCATCAACCGTGCCCTGGAGGAGGTCGAAGGCCGATACATGCTTCGCCGGCTTGGGGCTCCAACTGATAAGCGCGGTGTGACGCTCGGTATCGAGATACGGAATGCGGCGCCCGCGAAACTGCGCAGCGGCGTGCCCGGCAGATTCAATAGGCTTCCCAGCGTACTGCTGTGCGATGACCACAGGGAACGAGAACGGATCGTTTGGATCGAACGGCAACAGCATCATGCTGCGGACATAACCGTCGTTGTCCAGCGGCATATTGACGAAAGCGAAGCCGAGGGCGCCGGGGGTGTTTTCCTTGCAGAAACCGCGCGGCGCGTTCTCCTCGGGCTGGCAGAATCGCGGCAGCGGCACGAGTCCGGGCAGCCCGCCCGCACCCAGCTGCGACGCGACAATCACGTTCCCGGCGTTGGTCAGGGCCTTCTGCAAGGCATCGTCTTCCGGCGGATCCCGCTCTTCGGTGAGGAAGAAGTCGAGCCCGATGACGCTGGGCTTGCCGCTGGCCACGCGATTGATGACGGTGGCCAGAACTCCGCGAGGAATCGGGAAGCGCCCAATCTGCTGAACGGATTTGTTGCCGAAATTGACGACGACAATATTGTCCGCCCGCGGGGCGTATCTGCCGTGGTTCACCAGGAAATCGTAGGCCCACAACTCGAGATCGTTGGCGGCCATCGTGCGGGTTATCAGGAACGCCAGCCCACAGGCAATCGCGGCGAGCATCGCGCTCACCAGCACACAGCGCAGACCTGGCCTGTTCGCAAGCATCTTGTCAGCTCAAGCGATCCCACTCCTTCGAAAACCGCGAATGAGTGGGGAGCCCGCTCGCTCCGCCGCGCTGCCGGTGGAAACCGTGTGGCGGTGAACGAGCGTCCCCATCCCGCGCTCGCTTGCCAGAGCTGGCAGGTCCTCCACTGCTGGCGCCGCCACGCGGCTTCTATTGTGTAGTACGCGGCAGGTGGCGATTTGGACGTACCGACCGTTTGCCGGACGCTCGTTCCGCCCGGGCGGACCGACAAAGGGCGACCTTAGCTCAACTTGCGCGATCTCACTGCTCGGGATTGCGCGGGAACTTGATATACGGCAGCCGCACATTCCGGATTACGATCTGGTCGGCGCGAATTGCCGTCGGGGCTTCGAACCCAACCCCGGTTTGCGCCGGATCGCTCGAATCGGTGAGGACCATCTCGGCCGCCCCGGCGGCAGTATCGAAGTCGTCCTGATCCACGCCGTCGCCGCTCACCCCCAGGCCTCCGACCATTACGCCATTGCGGTACAGCGCCAGCGCGCCGGGAAAGAACACGATGCCGTTCTGATACATGTTGGCCGGCTGCGTTCCCTGCGTGCACGGGTTGGCGGTGTCCAGCGTGTACAGGCTGAAGAATGGCCCATTGCCGCTGCCATCGATGCCCGGCGGATAAAGTGGCTGCGCGCCAAAGCTGATGGTGCGGTTGGTCACCGAAGTACCCGGCGGTACACCCGGCAAGTCGACGGACCCCGGATTGGGGTCCGCATAGACGCCGGGCAACTCCCCGCCCATGCTGCTGAAGTAAATCACGTTGCGCGCCTTCGCCACCGACACGTCGTTGCTGAAGATGGTGGCGTCGGGCATGCGATAAATGGCCAACAGGTTGCCGTCAAGGTCGGATACGGCGATATTGAATTCCGCTCGCGTGCCAATCGGCAGGCGAATGACAGCGCGCTCCAGGTGCGCGGTATCGACGGCGGCGTTCACAACGTTCATCACGTCCTGCTGGCTGAGCCCGTTGGGATAGGCGCTGGCGTTCGGCCCGACCAGGTAGCCGTCAGGCACGGGACCCGGGCCGGCGACGGGAGAGACCAGATACGATCCATTGAAGCTCCCCGCGGTGATGCCGGCTGGCGGCGTCGTGTTATTCACGAACGGCAAGGAAACGCCGTTGATCACGACCACGCCCGGCGGCGCCGGCGTTGGCCCAAAGGGCGGCAACGTGGCGGCAACGTAGGCCGCATACTCGGCGACGTTCACGTCGGCCGCCACCACTCCTACTCCGCCCACCAGCGTGTTGTTCTCGAACAGCGGCACACCGCCGGGATTGACGGCGAAAGGCACACTATCGAAAACATTTGCCTTGCCGGTGATGACACCCAGTCCCGGACTGGAGCCGTTGATCATCGTCGCCGGCGGAATCGCCTTACCAGGCAGGTAATTCGCATTGAACGAGCATCCGCGATTGGTGTTTTCGATGCCGTACAGCGCCGCGTTAGACGTTCCCGCGACTCCCGGCGGGAAGTGGATTCCGCTGATGTAACGCACGGTACGGGACGACAACGGCGCCTGGTTATTGCTGAAGAACGAAGCCGTGCGCGCCAGGGCGACCGCGAGGTTTGGCGCGTCCGGAGTCGTGCCGAAATTTCCCATGCCCGTCGCCGGCGCATTGCTGGTCCCGAAGACGCCGAGGATGTTGCCCTGGCGATCGGTCACGGCGACTTCAATGGGCACATTCACCGCCTCGACGGCGGCGTGCACGATGTTGTCCACGTCAGTAGCGCTCAGAACCGGTGGTGGCCCAGGGGGAGGGTCGCTCCCCGCGCTGCCCGAACTCGATCCGCCTCCGCTGCCGCCACAGGAGGTCAGCAGCAGCAACGTCGCCGCAAACATCGTCAGCCGACAAAAGAACTGGACGGGGCTTTTCATCTGTGCAATCATGCAAAACCTTGAGGCGGCGAGCACTTCCGTTGCCGGGCACCCCCGGTCAGGACTTACGCCGGCGCTGGAATGGTTAGAGCCGCAATTATGACGATATTTCGCCCAATGTCAAGCAGCCCTTGCTACCGGACGCGGGTTGTGATACCAAGTAAGCCCCATCAATTTTGTCCACCGGCAAAGCCCGGACTGCGGCGGTGCGTGTGAAAGCTGGAAGATTCCTGCTCATCGGCAAGGCTTGGTGTGTCGTGATGGTGCTGGCGGGCTGCGGGCTCATGGCGTTAGAGGCTGGCGCCCAGCAATCCGACGCCTCCGCGCAGCCGTCCGCTCAGCCGTCGGAGCAACAGCAACCGCCGGCGCAGCAACCACCAAAAGATGCACTCTGCAAGAGCGGCAACTCCACTGCGCTGGGACAGCAGGTGCTGAGCCACGCCATCGCGACGGCTTCCCTTCAGGGCGTTACCTGCGATACGCAAGGCCGCATCCTGCCGGGCGTCAAGATCGAGCTGCTGCGGGCGGGAGTGCCGGTGAACGCCGAATGCCACAGCAGCGGCAACGAAGGCCGAAAGGGCGAGTGTTATAGCAACGGCGAAGGCATCTTCCGCGTGCCGCGCGTGCCCAGCGGCACCTACGACATCCGCGCGGAAAAAGAAGGCTACTCGCCGCAAACGCTTTCCGGTGCGCAGTTGCGGAGCGGCGACCTGATCACGCTTCAGGTGCGGCTGGAGCCAACCAATGCGCCCGCTCCCGACAAAGTCACCACCGGGCTGCCGGGCGCCAGCGGGACCGGGTCGGCAACGCCGTCAATTTCGGCTTATCCCACCGCCATACAGAACCTGAATACGCCCGCGCCGGAGGGCGTCGCCGCGCCGCCCATCGTGGTTGCGAGCGCTCCTTCGCCGAACCGCTGGAACCTGAGCGATATGCCGCTGTGGCAGCGCTACGGCAACTCGGGCGATTATCCCTACGTGGTGGGACACTGGTACGATCCCTTCAATCGCAATATCTTGAAGGGCGACCGGCCCGTCATCGGGCAGAATTGGTTCTTCAATTTCACCGGCACTAGCCTGTCGAGCATCAATGTCCGCCGCCTGCCCATCCCTAGCGGCGTTCCCTCCGAGAATCCCGGCAGCGAAGGATTCTTCGGCAAGGGCCAGCAGGGCTTCGCCTCGCAGAGTTTCATCCTGTCGTTCGACCTGTTCCAAGGCGATACCAGCTTTCGGCCCATTGACTGGCAGTTTCGCTTCACCCCCGTCATCAACCTGAACTTCCTGCAAACCCGCGAGCGCGGGCTGGTGAACGTCGACCCGCGCGAGGGCATTCTTCGCTTCGACACGCACACCGGAATTCAGGAGGCCTTCGTCGAAGCCAAGATCCACGACCTCAGCCCCAACTACGATTTCTTCTCCGTCCGCGCCGGCATTCAGCAGTTCGTCAGCGACTTCCGCGGCTTTATCTTCGCCGACGAAGAGCCGGGCATCCGCATCTTCGGCAACCTGAAGTCGAACCGCATCAGCTACAACCTGGCCTACTTCTACTTCCTGGAGAAGAACACCAACAGCGGCCTGAATACGCTGACGCAGCGGCATCAGCAGGTCTACGTGGCCAACACCTTCATCCAGGATTTCTTCGCCAAGGGCTACACCACGGAGTTCAGCTTCCACTACAACCGCGACGATCCCACCATTCACTTCGACGACAACGGATTCCTGGTGCGGCCCGCGCCCATCGGCGACGTGGTCAACGGCAAGATCATCACTCACCAGATCGAGGCCTACTATCTCGGCTGGACGGGCAACGGGCACATCGGGCGCATCAACGTGAGCAACGCGTTTTACCAGGCGCTGGGACATGACACCTTCAATCCCATCGCCGGCCGTCCGGTAAACATCAACGCGCAGATGGGCGCGTTGGAGCTGTCGATCGACAAAGACTGGGCCAGGTATTACACCTCGGTGTTTTATGCCTCGGGCGATTCCAGCTACCGCTACGGCCCCACTCGCAGCAGCACCGCCCACGGCTTCGACACCATCGTGGACGACACCAACTTCGCCGGCGGCGCCTTCAGCTTCTGGGACCAGCAGCAAATCGGATTGCTGAGCACCGGCGTTACCCTGACCACACCCGCCAGCTTGTTGCCTGCGCTGCGCTCCAACAAGGAGGAAGGCCAGGCCAACTTTGTCAATCCCGGTATCTACATCTTCACCGCCGGCGCCGATTTCAATCTCACGACCAACCTGCGCGGCTTCTCCAATTTCAATTATCTGCGCTTCGATCGCACCGAGCCGCTGGAGATTCTGCTCTTCCAGAACAACCCCACCGGCATCAAGCACAGCATCGGTGAGGACGTTGGCTTCGGTGTAAGATATCGTCCCAAGCTCAACGAAAACTGGGTGGTGACGGCCGGAGAAGCCACGCTCTTCCCCGGCGCTGGTTTGGACAATCTCTACAACAGCAAAGTGTTGCTTTCGGGCTTTGCCTCGCTGGCTTTGACTTTCTGAGTTAACCATGCGCTCTGTTGCCGAATCCCGTGTGTCGCGTCTGGCCTTCGTGGTTGTCGTTCTTTGCGCCATAGCCGCCTTTGCTCCGCGAGCGCGGAGCGCCGGGTCGCCGCCGGCGCCCAAGCCGGGTGCCCCGAGTCACGCGCAGTCCGAGACCCGCGCGAGTAACCAGTCCGGTGCTGAGCAGCAGCAACAGCAACAACAGCCGCCCGGCATCTTCCTCCAGCAGCCCTTCGAGGAAGCCAAACAAAAGACCGAGGGCTGCATGAGCTGCCATACGCAGGAAGACGCGCCCACCATGCACAAGTCGGGCAGCTTCCCGCTGGGCTGTACCGACTGCCACGGCGGCGACGCGAAAGTGTTTCTGCCCGCCGGCACCACCCCCGGCTCGCCGGAATACGTGCGTCTCACGGCTGAGGCGCATCCCAAGCCGCGCATTCCGCATAATGCCTGGACCTCGGCGGCTCCCGTGCGCGCCTACACGCAGTGGCTGAAGGAAGACCCCGATTACATCAAGTTCGTCAATCCCGGCGACCTCCGCATTGCCGACGAGACCTGCGGCAAGTCCGGCTGCCACGTGCAGGAAGTCGCCCGCGTAAGGACCAGCATGATGGCCCACGGCGCGCTGCTGTGGGAGGCCGCGCTCTATAACAACGGCGCCTTCCCGCTGAAAGACGCGCACTTCGGCGAAAGCTACAGCCGCGACGGCGAGCCGCAGCGGTTGGAGATGAAACCGCCGCCGACCGCGGAAGAGACCCGCACCAAGGGCATCCTGCCCTACCTCGAGCCGCTCCAGCGCTGGGAATATTCCGAGCCCGGCAACGTGCTGCGCGTCTTCGAACGTGGCGGTGAGAAGAAGGGAGAGATCGGCAATCCCAGCCTGGAAGAAGAAGGCGGGAATCCCGACGTCAAGCTGAGCTTCCGTGGCTTCGGCACCATGCTGCGCACCGATCCCACCGTGCTCGGCATCCAGAAAACCCGCCTATTCGATCCGCTGCTGTACTTTCCCGGCACCAACGACCAGCCGGGCGACTATCGCGCCTCGGGATGCAGCGCCTGCCACGTCATCTACGCCAACGATCGCTGGCCGGAACACTCTGCTGGGTACGCCAAAGACGGCAACATGGGCCACAGCCAGACCGTCGACCCAACGATCCCGAAGGGCCAGCCCGGCCATCCCATTAAGCACGAGTTCACCCGCGCGATCCCGTCCAGCCAGTGCATGGTATGCCACGTTCACCCGGGAACGAACATGGTTACCACCTACTACGGCTTCACCTGGTGGGACAATGAGATCGACGGCGACAAGGGCATGTATCCCGCGAAGCAGGTCCACGCCAGCGCCAAGGAGCAGCAGAAGGTCCAGACGCGCGATCCGGAGCGCACCGCGATTCGTGGCAACTGGGCGGACGTGAGCTTCCTGGAGAAGCTCGGCGAGCGCGGCCCCGGCACGATCAACAGCACGCTCCAGAACACACAGTTCGCCGACTTCCACAGCCACGGCTGGATCTTCCGCGCCGTTTATAAACACGACCGTTACGGGAACTTGCTCGACGCCGAAGGCAACATCGTCAAGGCCAACGATCCCGACAAGTTCGGCAAGGCCGTCCACCTGCAAGACATTCACCTGGAAAAGGGCATGCAGTGCGTCGATTGCCACTTCCAGCAGGACAGCCACGGCAACGGCAACCTCTACGGCGAAACGCGCAATGCCGTCGAAGTAGATTGCATCGACTGCCACGGTTCGATCGAACAGAAAGCCACGCTGCGCACTTCCAGTTTCGCCGCGCCCGCCGGCGGCACGAACCTGGAAATGCTGCGCACCCCTTGGGGCGACCGGCGCTTCTTCTGGCAAGCAGGCAAGCTCTATCAGCGCTCCATGCTGAACCAGGACAAGAAGTGGGAAGTGGTGCAGGTACTCGACACCATCACTCCGGGCAACGATCACTATAGCGAGAAATCGCGGCTGGCCAAGACCATCCAGACCGACGGCACCACCTGGGGCGATGCGCGCGCGAACAACGACAAGCTGGCGCACGCCAACAGTAAGATGACCTGCTACGCCTGCCACAGCTCGTGGGCGCCTACTTGTTACGGCTGCCATCTTCCTTTGACCGCCAACCAGCGCATGCCTATGCTGCACAATGAAGGCCGCATGACGCGTAACTGGACCTCGTACGATTTCCAGGTGCTGCGCGACGACGCCTTCCTGCTCGGCATCGATGGCACCGTGACCAAGCATCGCGTCGCACCCGTGCGTTCCGCCTGCGCCGTGCTGGTCAGTTCGCAGAATGCCGACCGCGACTGGCTCTACTTCCAGCAACAGACCATCTCCTCGGAAGGCTTCAGCGGCCAGGCCTTCAGCACCTTCGTCCCGCACACCGTGCGCGCCAAGGAGACCAAGACCTGCACCGACTGCCACGTCTCACAGAAGATCGACAACAACGCCTGGATGGCGCAGCTGCTGACTCAGGGCACCAACCTGATGAACTTCATGGGCCGCTACATCTACGTCGCGACCGGGGACAAGGGCTACGAAGCGGTGGCCGTCACCGAGCATGACGAGCCGCCTGCGGTATACGGCAGCGACCTGCAGAAGCTCGCCTGGCCCGACGACTATAAGAAGTTCGTCGCCGGCGGAAGTAAGTTGAAGGAAGCCTACGAACATCAGAGTTCCGACCTTCTGCATCCCGGTGGCGAAATCCTCGATGTCCAGGGGCGCGGCGAGTACCTGTATACCGCGATGGGCAAGGGCGGCTTCCGCATCTACGACATCGCCAACCTCGACGACAAAGATTTCTCCGAGCGCATGATCACCGCGCCCGTGTCGCCGCTCGGCCAACGCTTCTACGTCAAGACGAAGTATGCGATGGCCGTGGCCACGCCGACCACGCTGGGCGTCGATCCGCTGCGCCACCAGTTCCCCGAAAACGAAGAGCAGCACATGCTGGGCGCGAAGCCGCCGAACCTGAACTACCTGATGTATGGCTTCCTGTATGTGGCCGACCGCGAGGAAGGGCTGGTCGTCGTCGGCGATCCCAACCTCACCAAGCCCAAGTACAAGTTGCCGGGCGTGGGCACGCTGCTCGATGGCGACCCGACCAATAACTATCTGGTGCGACTGCCGGGCTTCAATCCCGACAACAAGCTGCACGGCGCGCGCCGCATCACCATTGCCGGCAACTACGCCTATATCCTCTGCGACCGCGGGCTGGAAGTCGTCGACCTCCACAATCCGACCAAGCCAGAAATCACGGCTGAGATCGGCCCGCCCTTCCTCAACGAGCCGAAAGGCCTGGCGGTGCAGTTCCGTTACGCCTTCGTCGTGGACAAAGACGGCCTCAAGGTCCTCGACGTAACGCACCTCGAAAAACCCGTGCCGGTCGAGAACGCCTTCGTGCAGCTCGACGACGCGCGCAACATCTACGTCGCCCGCACGTACGCTTATATCTCCGGCGGCAAGCAGGGCATGGTGATCGTCAATGTCGAACAGCCCGAGCATCCCGTGAAGGACCAGGTCTTCAACGCGGACGGGCAGATGAACGACGTCAACGACATTAAGATCGGCATGGTGTCGGCGGAGGCCTTCGCCTTCGTGGCCGACGGCAAGAACGGCCTGCGCGTGGTGCAGATCCTCTCGCCGATGAACGATCCCGAGTTCTCCGGCTTCAGCTTCCGTCCCATTCCAAAGTTGATCGCGACCCATCACACCGAAGGCCCGGCGCTGGCGGTCTCCAAGGGAATCGACCGCGACCGCGCAGTCGATGAAAGCGGCAACCAACTGGCCGTCTTCGGACGCCGCGGCGCGCGTCCCTTCAACCTGGAAGAGATGCAGCGGCTCTATCTGCGCGACGACAAGCTCTACACCGTCACCGACAATCCGCCCGGTCCGGCGGTGCAGTCGGTCGAGCCGCAACGCGCCTCGACGATGCAGCAGGGGCCGGGGCAGTGAGCAAAGAACCCTTCTGCGTAACACGCTTGTCTTTGATCAATGTTGGGCCCGTGGCAATGAACGGGCTGGAATGGCCGGTAAGCTGACCCTACTTTCTTCGCACGGACTAGAAAGTTTCGCTTATTGCTCGCATGTTTCATTCATGGTTACGAGCGCAAATCGAGGCCTCATCAAGCGAGCTTACGAACACATCGTGGAAGAGGCCCGACTACCGGAAAATAGACTTATCCGAGCACAGTCCTGACTGCGACGTTTACTCACTCGCTGACACCAAAATCCGGGACGCTTGTGGCGTCTGGAAATATCTTCGCTGGAAATAAAACGCGACATTCACCAGCGCAATCATCACCGGGACTTCGACCAACGGGCCTATCACCGCCGCAAACGCCGCACCCGAGTTGATGCCGAAGACCGACACCGCGACCGCGATGGCCAGCTCAAAGTTATTGGAAGCGGCCGTGAAGGCGAGCGTGGTGGTTTTCGAGTAGTCGGCGCCCAGCTTGCGTCCCATATAGAACGACACCAAGAACATGACTACGAAATAAATCAGCAACGGCACGGCGATGCGCAGCACATCCAGCGGCAGACGCACGATGTACTGGCCCTTCAGCGAAAACATCACGACGATCGTGAACAGCAGCGCGATCAGGGTCAGCGGGCTTATGCGCGGCACAAAATTGCGGTCGTACCAGTCGCGCCCCTTCGCGCGCAGCAATGCAATGCGCGTCAGCATACCCGCGAGGAACGGAATTCCCAGATAGATGAAGACGCTCCTGGCAATTTCTCCTATGGAGACATTGACCACCGCGCCGCGCAGCCCCAGCCGTGCGGGCAGCACGGTAATGAAGATCCACGCGTAGAGCGAATAGAAGAACACCTGGAACAGCGAATTGAACGCTACCAGTCCCGCCGCATAATCGGTGTCGCCCTTCGCCAGTTCATTCCACACGATGACCATGGCGATGCAGCGCGCCAGCCCGATCATGATCAGGCCGGCCATGTACTCCGGATAGCCGCGCAGGAAGACGATTGCCAGCACAAACATCAGGATTGGGCCGACCACCCAGTTCTGTAGCAGCGACAGCCCGAGGACCTTCTTGTTGCGGAAGACCTCCGGCAACTCCTCGTAACGCACTTTGGTGAATGGGGGATACATCATCACGATCAGCCCGGCCGCGATGGGGATCGAAGTCGTGCCCACGCTGAAGCGATCCAGAAACGGCACGATGCCCGGCACAAGCCATCCCAGAACTACGCCGAAGGCCATGGCGGCGAAGATCCAGGCTGTGAGATAGCGATCCAGAAAGCTGAGCCGGCGGCCATTGCTCATGGCTCATCCTTATGCGGAGCTACGGCTGCTTCGGCCCTCGATGGCTGGCCGATGTTGTCGAGTTCCCTCTTCAGCGCCAGCGTATCGATGCTCGCCAGCGGCAGGCAGAGGAAGAGGCTGATTCTACGTTCGAGCATGAGGAAGGCTTCGCGATAGGCGCGCTCCACATCGTCTGCGCCGCCGTGGACAGCGGCCGGATCGGGAACGCCCCAGTGCGCCGTCAGCGGCTGTCCCGGCCAGATCGGGCAGACTTCCTTCGCAGCGTTGTCGCAGACGGTGAACACGAAGTCCAGCTTCGGTGCGCCCGGTGCTGCTAATTCGTTCCACGACTTGCTGCGCAGACCTTGCGCCGGTACGCGCGCCGTTTCCAGTTGGCGAATCGCCTCGGGACGCACGCTCCCGCTGGGATGGCTTCCCGCGCTGTAGGCGGTGAAGGTCGGCCGGCCCTTGAAGTTCAGAATGGCCTCGGCCATGATCGACCGCGCCGAGTTGCCGGTACAGAGAAAGAGCACATTGTAATGGCCTGTCATCGTCATTCGCCACACTCGGCGCTCGCCGCAGCCGGTTTGACGGCGCGAATGAAGGCGCTCATTACTCTGCCATCGACCTCCGCGGCGATCGCGTCCACGTCGATCCCCTCGGCCGCGAGGATGTTTCGCGCCTCCTCCGTCTTGTAAATACGGGTAGGCTCGATGTCGATTTGCTCGAAGCCCGCGGCCGCGAGCTTCCCACGATATTCCTGCTCATCGAGCGCTCCGGCGATGCAGCCCACCCACAGCAGCACGCTCTGGCGAATCTGCGGATCGATCGCGCCGCGAGTCACCACGTCGGAGACCGCAAACCGTCCACCCGGCTTGAGCACGCGAAGCGCTTCGCGCAGCACTTTGTCCTTGTCGGCCGAGAGATTGATCACGCAGTTCGAGATGATGACATCCACCGAGTTGTCCGGCAGAGGAATGTTCTCGATCTCGCCCTTCAGGAAGTCGACATTCTCCATGCCCGATTTGCGTTTGTTTTCGTTGGCCAGCGCCAGCATCTCGTCGGTCATGTCGAGGCCGTAGGCTTTGCCGGTGGGGCCCACGCGCCGCGCCGACAGCAGGACGTCGATTCCGCCGCCAGAGCCGAGATCGAGGACGACCTCGCCGGGATTGAGCCTGGCGAGCGCCGTAGGATTCCCGCAGCCCAGCGAGGCCAGCAGCGCCTCCTCAGGAATCTGCTTGATCTGGGTGACGTCGTACAGGTTCGAGGTGATGGGGTCGCAGCAATCCGTCGCCGGCGCCGAACCGCAGCAACCGCTTCCGCCCCCGGTCACGCGCAGCGCGGCCTGCCCATACTTTTCCTTCACCACCTGCTTAATGTCGGTCGTACTCATCGAAACCTCCGGACGCATCCAAGAAAATCCGCCGCAATGTGCGGTCGGGTAGTGCGGGCCTTCAGGCCCGCGTTAAGCGCGACGCTAGAACTCGGCTTTAGCCGCCAGGTACTTCGGTTGCCTGCGATGGCCGCCTGGTTTCGCGATTCCCGACAGCCACCTCAGGGCCTAAAGGCCACTCTCATGCGCGGCGAAACGCGGCGCTCAAGCGCCGCACTACCCTAGCCGCGCTGCCGTTCGAGTTCTCGGCAGACTGTGAACGTCGTGCCCTGTTACAAAGCAACTCATGAGGCAACCTCTATCTGCAGATCTGGACCACGGCTTGCGGTTTGACCGCCTTGTTGCGCGTGCAGCATTCGGCGTACAGGAACTGCAACAGCTCCTGGAGCGCCTCGGTGTTGGCGGTGTAGCGCAGGAAGGTGCTCTCGCGCTGCACTTTGACGAGGTTTTCGTTGCGTAACTTGTCAAGGTGATGCGAGAGGGTCGAGTTGGGAATCTCGAGCTCCTCCTGAATCTCGCCGACCACCAGTCCGTCCGGATGCGCCGACAAGAGCAACTGCATGATCCGCAGCCGCGCCTCCGTTCCCATAGCGGAGAACATGTCGGCGTAGCCGGTAATCTGCTCTGCGCTTTTCTTTGCCTGCCCACTCAGCATATTTCGATGTTTGCAGAAATATAGAGACGTGTCAAGTCGGGCAGATGCGCCCGCGTTCGCGGTTAGTTGCCGGCGAATGGAAGGGGGAAGAGGTAGGGCCGTACGGTCTCGATCGTTCGAGACTGACCTAAACTCAGTGGAGCCAGCACGTTTCAACTCGAAACTCGAAACTGCTATTGCATTCCCGCCGCGGAGCTTCGCAACTGCGGAATGGTGAAGTCCTTCTTCGGGCCAACGTCGTTGCGCCAGTTGTGATACTGGTGGCACTCGGAGCAGCGGCCGTCGGCGGCGTCGTGCATGGCGCCTCCCTGCTGATGGCAGGCGCGGCACGATGCGATGCCGGGCAACAGCACGTCCGAGGTCTTGCGGCTGTTCGGCGCCTGCGCGTGGCAGCTCTCGCATTTCACCATGCGATGCGCGTCGTGATCGAAGTCGGCGTGCTGCATCCAGCGCACCGGGATCTGCGACTTCGCCACCGTCGGAATCGGGCCTTCGCCCCGGACCATGGTGTGGCAGAGCTTGCAGCCCTTGTCGTAGAGCAGGCGGTCGGCGTTGGCCACTTGCCACCGGATCCACTCCTCACGCGTCTTGGGCGGCGACGGCAATACCACCAGCGAGCTCAGGTCCACGCGGTTCGGCACCAGCGGCTCCGACATGGCGCTGGGGTGCGCTGCGATGTACTGCGTGTACTTCTCCACCAGGAACTTCTGCACCACGTCGGTCTGACAATGTGGGACGGTGTCGCTGAAGCGCTTGTCGAACTGCAAGTCCTTCATGTGGCAGCCGGCACATTGGGTGGCGAACTTGATGGGCGCCATGTAGGCGCGCGGGTTCGGCTCGCGCGATTTGTCCGGCATGTTCGCCGCGACGGTCTCGAGTGCCGGAGTCGGCGCATTAGGCTCGGTCGGACAGGCCTGCACCTCGTGCGCGTAAGGCCAGGGACGCGTGGAGCTCGCCGGACGATGGCAGTCGGTGCAGGTCATCTGCACCTTGTCTCTCTCGCCGTTCGGACCCGCGATCTTGTCATGCAGATGCACGTAGTGGTTCAGCTTGACGGTTCCGGGATCGCCGGTCTGAAACGCCGAGAATTGCGGATGGTGATGATCGAAGCCTTCGACGCTGGTCATGCGGAAGGCTTCGTTGTCCCCGGTGTCCTTCTGGTCCCGCTGCGCGAGCTGGCCGGCTACCTGGGAGTTGGCAACCGCCTTCAGGTCGGAGTGGCACTCGGTGCAACCGGAGTCCATGGTCTTCGCCAGTTGCTGCGAGGAGCGATGCTCGACATGGCACGAGCCGCAGGTAGGTTGTTTGAAGTCGGCACGTACGTCTTTAGGATGGTGCGCCGGAGCATCATGGCAGCTCAGGCAAGCGCTGTCGGCCACTTCCTTGTGGAAGAAGCCCTTGGTGACGTGACAGAGTTCGCACTTCTTGCCGAAGAACGCGTGGTGCGCGGAGAGCTGGCCGCTGCTGTAGACCTTCTGTCCTTGTCCGGTGGCGCGGGCCGTGACGAACCAGCCCAGGGCGACGATCGGCACCCCGATGGCCAGCCACCTGCGCCATTGGCGCAGCGGATGCATCTCCTTGAAGTACTGCAAGTCCATCCGCTTGGCTAACGACTTCGTGTTGCGTACCCGTCGCGTCATGGTCCTCGCCTCAGTATGCCAACGCCACTACGGCGTGAATGGCCCCCAGCAGCAACACCGCGTAGGAGAGCGGAATGTGCACCAGCAACCAGCCGTGCAGAATGCGGTGATAGCGCGTCTGCTGGTCGAGCTCACGCTTTTCTTCGCAGATGCTTTCCAGGTCTTCCACGGTGGGGTGCAGGTTCGCGGGCAGCAGCCGCTTCAGTTGCTCGAACATGCCTTTGGCGGCGTCGCGATCGGCGATTGGCAGCCGGCGCGAGCCGTAGCGCTCAAGGAAGGGGCGCAGCTTGTTGTCGTAGAAGCCGCGCAACTCGCCGCACGAATCCTCGTCGATGTTCAAGCCGGTCGCGACGGTAACGCCGCCCATCGTGCCCGCGCCGGCGGCGTACGCGCGCTGCTCCACGCTGGCGTCGGAAAGATTTCCGGTCAGCGTCGCGCAGGCCTGTTCCACCAGGTTGTGCGCCTCATCCACGAGTTGGCCGCGCACGCGCCCGATTTGCTCGTAAATGGTCTCCATCGGAAGCCGCTCTTTGATGGTCTGCGGCATGTAGTGCTGAAGAACGGCGCCAAAGATGCCGCTCACGAAGACGCCGAGGAAGATCCACATCAGCCAGTTGGTCAGCCCGAAGCCCCAGCGAAAACCGCCGTGCAGCAGGATGAGCGGGAAGCTGAGTGTGCCCAGCCAAAGATGTCCGCGCATCCAGGTTTGCGCGCGGCCCACGCGCCAGATGGGCACCTTCTTGCGCGCGCCCAGCAGCCCGGCAAAGATCATGAACCCGAAGCCGACGATGCCATACGTCAATCCCATCGCGCTGCCGCCGCGCGGGCCTTGCGGCGTCCAATGGCGATAAGGGATGTAAGCGAGCACGGCCACCGCGAGAATGACGACGCTGACGAGGAACCATTTCCGATGGGTCTGGTCAATCCGCAAAGCTCACATCCTCCCTTTCACCGGTGCGCCCTGCTCCGCCGGCGGGCCTTGCTTCAGCAGGTCGGCGAAGAACACCGGAGGATTGACGCGGTGCGCGGCATCGTGCGGACAGGCATAGACACAACTGGGCTCCGCATGCTCGGTACAGAGATCGCAGCCGGTCGCTTTCAACCTGGTGCTCGCTATCATGCGGCCCGGCTGCGCAGGATCGTCGATCTGCACCGGGAACGGATGCATATTGATGTTGCCGTACGGGCAATTGCTGGCGCACTGGCCGCAGCCGATGCACCAGTCCTCGATGACGATCTCCATCGAATTGCGCCGGCGGATGGAGCCGACCGGGCAGCCGACCATGCACAGCGGATCGCGGCAGCTGCGGCAGGAGGTCGCAACCAGGTACCGGTCGAAGCGCAGTCCATCGCGGATCAGGCGGCTCACGCCATCATGCGCGTCGGCGCAGGCGCGCACGCACTGGTCGCAACGCGTGCAGCGATCGAGGTCGAGCACCAGCAGGCTCTGCGCTTCCATCAGCCCCTGGTTCAGGAACTGCTCCACCGGCACATTCTCCACCTGGATCATTCGCTGGCGGTTCGATTCGAGGTGCTCGTGCGCCACCACCTCCATCTTCTGGCGAATGTCCGGGAACTGCTCGAGCATCAGGCGGAAATCGTCGCCCGGTATGCGTACCACCTCGACGTGGTCGAGCGCGGTACAGGTCGCCTGGCGAGGACTGTTCAGCAGGAAGGCCATCTCGCCGAAGTAGCCGCCCTTCGAGAGATAGGCCAGCACAACGTCGCCGCCGGGATGCTGCTGCGAAACCTTCACGAAGCCGAGGCGCACCAGGTAGAAGCCGTCGGCTTCATCGCCCTGCTGGCAGATGATCTGTCCCGGCAGATAACGGATGAGTTCGACGCGCTCCTTCAGATGGGCGATGAAGTCCGGTGTGAGCGACGCCAGCACGGGAACGCTCTTCAGGTGCGAATCCAGCGCGCGCTGCTTGTAGGTGCGCTCCAGTTGCTCGCGGAAGCTCTTGTTGCGCTGCATGATGTCGAGCACGTTGCGCAACATCTCCAGCATGGTGCAGTCGGTCTTGGCGCGTACCGTGGCCGACCGCGGGTAATAACTCATGCAGGTCATCTCGCCGAAAAGCTCGCCCTTGCCGAGCTGAGCGATCGGCTTGTCCATAGGCAGATCGACGTTGGCGTCGATCGAAATGGTCGTACGCCCGTGGTGTTGCTCGGTGCCAAGGTGCCGTTCTCGCGGAGCGAGAAAACTGCGCAGCTTCTGCAACCAGCCTTCGGAGTTGTCGGTCGTCTTGACGTGCGCCATCGGCGTCGAGAGATAGACATCGACGGTGCCGTCGAGAATGTAGAACGCCGTGGCTCCGAATTCCCCTTCACGACAGATGATGTCGCCCGCCTTGAAATGGCGCTCGACGATGGCATGGCGGTTCAAGCTGAGGAAGTTGCCGGAAACGTTCTTGAAGACCGGCAGTTCGAGCAGGAAATCGGTGTTGACCTCGTCGCCTTCCAGCTTCTGGCCTGCGATCTTCTTGTTGGTCAACGCGCCGGTCGGGCACGACACCATGCACTCGCCGCAGGAGACGCAGCTGGAGTCGCCCATGGGATCGTTGAGGTCGAACGAGATGCCCGCCTGATATCCCTTGCCGCGCCGCGCCAGCACCCAGTTGTTGCGAATGTAGTCGCAACCGCGGATGCAGCGATCGCATAGGATGCAAGCCTCGTGGTCAACGGCGATCGAGAGCGACGAGTCATCGTGTCCGCGAGGAGTGGTGCGTTTGGCGAATGGCACATGCTCGATGTGCGCGGCCGCCGCCAGCGTCTCCAGTTCGCAGTCGCCCGAGTGCTGCTGGCGGGTGCACGGACTCGGATGGTCGGCCATCAGCAATTCCAGCAGGGTCTTGCGGACGCCCTCCAGCGGCTCCGTGGCGGTCTTCACGTTCATGCCCGCTTCAGCCTGACGTATGCAGGAAGCCGCGTAAACCCTCGCTCCCACATCGACAACGCACACGCGACAGACGCCGACGGGATTCTCGTTCTGCTGGTGACATAGCGTAGGAATAGGAATGCCATTCATCCGCGCGGCATCGAAGATGGTCGTGCCCGCGGGAACGGTGACGGGCGTGCCGTCGATCGTCAGGGTGATTTGGGCTTGCGGCGTCGGCTTGGCGGCGCTACCGTCAGGACTCATTGCAACCCCGCTTGTGTGAAGCAAACTCCGCCGGGGCAGTGGCGCCGCACCAGATGGTCATCCACGACCTCGGGGAAATGCTTGAGAATTGACTGGATGGGCGCCGGCACAATCTGCCCCAAACCGCAGATGGACGCCAGGCTCATGGCCGTCGAAAGCTCTTTCAGGACCTGCATGTCATCTTTCGAGCTGTGTCCTTCCGTCCAGCCCTTCAGCATGTCGACCATTTTTTGCGAACCCATGCGGCAGGGCACGCACTTTCCGCAGGATTCATTGCGATAGAAGCGTGTGGAGTTCAGCGCCATATCGAGCATGCAGCGGCCCTCGGCGCAAATCACGATGGCGCCCGAGCCGACCATCGATCCTTCCGCAGCCAACCTGTCCCAATCCAGCGGAAGATCGGCCTTCGACGCCGGCAGATATCCCGACGATGGCCCCGACGGCGCGTAGCCCAGCAGCTTCTTGCCACCGGGAATGCCGCCGGCGTAGTCGTAGATCAGCTCCCGGTACGTTATGCCCATGGGCACTTCGAAGATGCCCGGCTTAACCACGTCGCCGCTGAGGCCGACGAACTTTACGCCGACCGAGCCGTTCATGCCCTGCGCCTGATACCACTCCAGGCCACGCGCCAGGATCACTGTAGCCAGCGAAAAGCTCTCGACGTTGTTGACCACCGTCGGCCGGCCCCAGAGACCGCCTCCCACCTGTCCCGGGAATGGCGGCTTGTTACGCGGCTCGGCGCGATGACCTTCAATGGCCTCGATCAAAGCGCTCTCTTCTCCACAAATGTAGCCGCCGGGGCTCACGAAAATCTCCAGATCGAAGGACAGATCGCTGCCCATCACGCGCTGGCCGAGCACGCCCATCTTGTAGGCGCGATCCAATTCCTCCTGCAGGATCTCTTTCGCGTTCTCGTATTCGTGACGGATATAAAGGATGCCCTTGTGCGAGCCGGTGACGAGCCCGGCCACGATCATGCCTTCCAGCACGAGATAGGGCACGTTCTCCATAATGTGGCGGTCCTTGATGGTGCCCGGCTCGCTCTCGTCGGCATTGCAGACGATGTACTTGGGGGCGGGAGCGTTGTGTACCAGCTCCCACTTCAAACCCGTGGGGAAGCCGGCGCCGCCCATGCCACGCAACTTCGCCTGCTTCAGCGTGGCGATGATCTCCTGCCAGTCGCGCTTCTCGACGAAGCGCCGCACCACGGCGTATTGCCCGGTGCCGCCGTAGGGATCGCAGGTCGCCGGAGTGCGGCCGTGCTTGTGTTTGGGATGCGGCAGCGGCTTGCCCGCCAGCGCGTCCAGCGCCATGGCGATGGCGTTCTGGCTGTCGATCTCCGCATAGATGGAGTCATTGAGCATCACCGCCGGCCCCTGATCGCAGCGGCCGAGGCACGAAACTTCGCGGATGCTGATGTCCTTGTCGCTGGCGCCGCGGAATTTCCTTTCCAGCGATGCCTTCACCTCGTCGGCTCCCAGCAGGTGGCAACTCATATCGCTGCACACCCGCATGTCCACTTTCGGCGGAGGCGTGAGGTGGAAATGGGGATAAAAGCTGGCGACCGCGTGAATCTGGCTGAGCGGCTTCTGGATCTTGCTCGACAGCAACCGCAGCTGATCGGCCGGCAGATAGCCGAATTGGCGTTGTATCGCTCTCAGCTCTTCGTACACGTTGCAGGGCTCCCCTTCGGCAAGTCCGAATAACGGTCGACGAATGCGTGCGGAATTAAGAGCGCAAATCGTATAGCAAAATCAATCTCATGTCTAGGTCTGAAATGGCCTTAATCCGGGTGAGAGCGCCATCCGCAAAAAGCGCGTGGTTGCGATTGATTTCTTTGCCGTTTCGTCGTATAAACCGTGCACCCCGAAATTACGTATGGAGGCCTTCACAAAACGGTGGCGGCCGGAGCGGATGGTGGCGAATGCGTTCTAAGGTTTGCTGGCTGGTCTTCCTGTCGTTCACGGTCCTGTTCAACGTCTCAAGTTCGTCGACGAGCCCGGCCGACATGCCGGCGAATGCGAAGCCCGGCCTGTATCACGGTCCGGGAAGCTGCGCTGCCAGCAGTTGCCACGGCAACGTGCAGCCGCAAACGCAGACGCGCGTTCTCCAGAACGAGTTCAGCACCTGGATCGGACAGGACAAGCACGCCAACGCCTACGCCGTACTCAGCAATCCCGTGTCGAAGCGCATGGGCGCGATTCTGAAGACCACGAACGCACAAGGTCAGCCCGCGCCCCCGTCTGAAGCGCCCAAGTGCCTGGCCTGCCACGCCCTCTACGTTCCCGATAAACACGCGCAGCCCTTTGGGCTTGAAGACGGCGTGAGCTGCGAGTCGTGCCACGGGCCGTCGTCAGGCTGGCTGGAGACGCACACGCACAAGGACTCTCATCTGAATTCCGTGAAGTACGAAGACATGGTTGATCTGCGCGACCTGAGGACGCGCAGCACCCAGTGTCTTACCTGCCACGTCGGCACGGCCGACAAGTGGGTGGACCACGAGATGATCGCCGCCGGCCATCCTGACTTGATGTTCGAGATCACCTACTTCAGCTATCGCATGCCGCAGCACTGGCATACCCCTGAGCAGGACAATCCCTGGCGCAGCGTACAGGCGTGGGGCGTGGGACAGGCGGTGCAGTTGCGGGATTCGCTGTATCGCCTGGCGCGACGGGCGGGCAATCCCGACAAGGCGTGGCCCGAATATGCCGAGCTCGACTGCTATGCCTGCCATCACAGCCTGACGGCCGCGGCTGACAGTTGGCGGCTGACCTCGGCGGACTATTACGGCAAGCGTCGTCCCGGCAATCCGCCGTATAACGAGTCGCGCGTGATCGTGTTCCGCGACCTGGTCGAGGAGCTGCATCCCGAGGTGGCCAAGCAGCTCAACCAGGACATGTGGCAGGTAGCGGACCAGATGAACAAGCTGAACGGCAATCGGCAGGAGATCGCCGCGACCGCAACCCGCGCCGCGGAACTGGCCAACCAGTTGGCCGACAAGCTGAGCGCTCAGAGCTACGATCCCGCGCTGACGCTGCGCTTGATGCGGCGGATCGCGGCGAACTATTCCGACATCGCGAAGGCCGGGTATGGATCGGCAGCGCAAGCGGCGATGACACTGGACGATTTGTCCCGCGCCTACCAGCAGAATGGTGGCCAGGAGATGGGCTCGGGCCTTAGCGCCTCGATCGAATCGCTGAACAAAATGTTCAAAGACCAGAATCCCTCGGCCTATTCTGCCACTCAGTTCTCCGACCGGATGCAGAATGTGAGCAAGGCGCTGGGGGGCGGGCGTGCAGCCTCAGCCTCGGGCAGCAATTAGGAGGTTGGAGCCAGCGGCATTCAGCGACGTTAGCAGCTCGGGGCCAGCATGAAAGACCAATCGTCAGCGCGCACAAACCGGACCATCGAGCTGACCCAGGCTGGACCGCAGGCGCCACGGACCGCCGAACACCTCCGGCTCGCCGAGCCGCACACCGGCGGCGTTGCCCCCTGGCGGAAATGGGGGCCGTACGTCTCCGAGCGCTCGTGGGGCTCGGTGCGCGAAGACTACAGCGCCGATGGCAACGCCTGGGACTACCTCACGCACGATATGGCGCGCAGCCGCGCCTATCGCTGGGGAGAAGATGGCATCGCCGGCATTTGCGATCGATATCAGTTGCTGGTCTTCGCCTTTGCGTTCTGGAATGGCCGCGACCCTATCCTTAAAGAACGGATGTTCGGGCTGACTTGCAATGAAGGTAATCGCGGCGAGGATTGCAAGGAGTACTGGTTCTATCTCGACAATGTTCCTACGCATAGCTACATGCGGATGTTGTACAAATATCCGCAGAGTGCGTATCCCTACACTCAATTAGTTGAGGAGAACAGGCGCAGGCAGGGACAACGCGAGTTCAAGCTTCTGGATACCGGCGTATTCGATGAAGACCGCTACTTCGATATTTTTATTGAGTATGCCAAGAACTCTCCTGAGGACATTTGCATTCGGCTGGAGGCCTTCAATCGCGGGCCGGACGACGCGCCCCTGCACATACTTCCTCACTTATGGTTTCGTAATACCTGGGCGTGGACCAATCCTCGCAAGAGTGAACCTTTAATCGGAGTTGGGCCCACAGGCGACGGCTTTGTTTCGTTGTTGGCCGATGAAACTAACGGCCCGCGTCTGGACAATCTTCCCTTCCGCTACAATCTGGGGCAGCGATATTTGTATTGCTCCGAGGGCGGACGACTATTATTTACCAATAACGAGACTAACACCGCACGCCTGTTCGGCGCCGCACCCGATGGTTCCTATGTCAAAGACGCCTTCCATCGCCATATCATCCATGGCGAGAATTGTGTAAATCCGCAGCAGGTCGGCACCAAAGCTTGTATTGACTACTCCTATCAGGTTCCCGCGCATGGCTCCGTGGTGCTTCACCTTCGGCTGGTGGACACGGAAATGCGGAAGCCTTTGGCCGACGTAGACAAAATCATCATCCGGCGCAGCGAGGAGGCGGACGAATTCTACGAAGCCGTCCATCCGCCGCGCGCCACCCCGGAAGAGAAGATGATTCAGCGGCAGGCTTTCGCCGGCATGCTGTGGACCAAGCAGATCTATCTCTTCGATGTGGAGAAATGGCTCGAAGGAGACAGCATCTCCCCGCCCGAGAGCCATAAGAGAATTCGCAACGTCCATTGGCGGCACCTGAATTCCATGCGTATTCTCGCGGTTCCGGATAAGTGGGAGTTTCCATGGTTTGCGGCCTGGGACCTGGCTTTCCAGTGCACGACGATATCTCTAGTAGATCCGGAGTTTGCCAAGGAGAACCTATGGCTGTTGTTGTTTGAGCAGTTCCAACATCCTAACGGCCAGATTCCCGCCTACGAGTGGGAGTTCTCCGACTTGAATCCACCGGTCCATGCCTGGGCAGTCTGGCGCGTCTATCAAAACGAGAAGATGCGAACGGGTAAGGGCGATACCGCCTTCCTCGAAAAGTGCATGCATAAGTTGCTGATGAACTTTGCGTGGTGGGTCAACCGCGTCGATCGCGAAGGAAACAACGTATTCGAAGGAGGATTTCTCGGCCTCGATAACATTACGGTGATCGATCGCAGCGAAAAGATGCCGGGCGGCGCGGCCCTGGAGCAGTCGGACGCCACCGGGTGGATGGGATTCTTCTGCCTTTATCTAATGCGCGCTGCCTTAGAGTTAGCGGACAAGAATCCCGTTTATGAGACGCTGGCTACGAAGTTCTTCGAACATTTTGTCTATATCGGCGCCGCCATGAAGAAAATGGGTGGCCGAGACTATCAATTGTGGGATGAGCAGGACGGGTTTTTCTATGACGTGCTCCGCCTTCCGAACGGAACATTCAAGAAATTTCGTCTGCGCTCCATGGTCGGGCTGATCCCGCTGTTTGCGGTCGAGGTACTTAGCCACGAAGACCTGGAGCCGCATCCCGAGTTCCTGGCCAATGTCGAGTGGTTCATACGCAATCGTCCAGATTTGGTGGGTCACGCCTGTTATTCGCTGGATGGCTCCCGCTGGGTGCTGTCGATTGCCGATGCCAACCAGTTGAACCGGGTGCTTCACCGGCTGGCGGACCCGGAAGAGTTCCTTTCTCCCTACGGAATTCGCAGCCTGTCGAAGTTTCACGCCGAGCACCCATTCTGTTTCGAAGGTAAGTGCGTCGGCTACGAGCCCGGCGAATCGGACGAAAAGATCAAGGGAGGCAATTCGAACTGGCGTGGGCCGCTCTGGTTTCCAACTTCCTATCTGCTGATTCGTTCGTTGATGAAGTTTCATCGTTCGCTGGCCATGACCTCCAGCTCTTCGTCGAATAACGGTGAGAACATTGTTCCCCGCGATTTGGCGCACAATGTAGCCGACCGGATGATCTCAATTTTTAAGCGGGACGGCACTGGCCGGCGTCCCTGCTTCGGGGTTTATGATAAGTTTCAGACTGACCCGCACTGGCGCGATTACTTGCTTTTCAACGAGTACTATCACGGCGAAACCGGCCAGGGACTGGGCGCGAGCCATCAGACCGGCTGGACAGGACTAGTGGCGAATTTAATTGACGAGTGGAGACGGTAGTTCAGTTGGTGCGGGGGAACCTCGCGCACTACTGAACTTATCCTGTACATGAGTACTGAACCGCAAGTTCGGGTGAAGTTTTGGGGCGTCCGAGGATCAATCCCGGTCGCTGCCTATGATTTTCTGGGCTGTGGCGGCAACACCACCTGCGTGGAGCTGCGAATTGGCGGCTCCGTTTTGATTATTGACGCCGGGACCGGCATACGCAAGCTAGGAATGGAACTACAGCGCGAGCTGGCCGGGGCAAAGCTTAGCGTGGACCTGCTATTGACCCACTTTCATTGGGACCACATCCAGGGACTGCCGTTTTTTACCCCGCTCTACTCGCCCGAATCGGAAGTGCGCTTCTATTCTACGCGGCCCGCCAGTGAACTGCGGGAACTGCTGGAAGGGGAAATGGCGCATCCTTACTTCCCGGTCAGCTTCGAGTTGCTTCCCGCGAAGCGCGGTTTTATCGATATAACTAAGCAGTGCGTCAATATCCCGAACTGCTGTGTACACCCTTTTCCGATGAACCACCCTCAGGGAGCGACCGGATTTCGTATCGAGGTGGGCAGCCGGGTAATTACTCATGCCAGCGATCTTGAGCATGGCGATCCCAAGTTCGACAAAATACTTCGCGAGTATGCGCAAGACAGCGACGTTCTCATCTATGACGCGCAGTTCACGCCCGACGAATACCCGTCGAGGAAGGGATGGGGCCATAGCACGTGGCTGGAGGCCACTCGTGTCGCGCAGGAATGCAACGTGAAGCGCCTGGTCCTCTTCCATCATGATCCCGGCCATGAAGACGCGATGATGGTAGATATCGTGACTCAGGCGAGAAAGTACTTCGAGAAGACGCAGGCAGCGCAGGAAGGCATGGAAATAATCGTATAGTGACTACCGCAAGCTCGCTGAGCTCCGGCGCTTTTCCCCTTCCTAACGCGACATTTTCTTTGGCTTTCATAACCAGCTACTCCAATAAGCTACTGTGACCCCACGCAAACGCCTACTTCTTGCTTGCTGTCTGCTGATTACTGTCGGCACCGTGGCGGTCATTGGCTACAAGGTAATTGGCGGGCCCTCGGTGACTGTGCTCGACGCCATTTACATGGTGGTCATTACGCTTTCCGGAGTAGGCTACGACGAAATTGTCAACACCGCGAATAACCACGCACTACGGATCTTCAATATTTTCGTAGTGCTGCTGGGGGCCGGGGTTGCCGTCTATGTTTTTTCCGTGCTGACCGCTTTCCTGGTCGAAGGCGAACTGCGCCATCTGTTCCGGAGGAGCCGGATGAAGAAGCAGATTTCCGAACTGAAGCATCACTATATCGTCTGCGGGTTTGGCGAGACTGGCAGGCATGTGGTCGATGAACTGGCAAAGACGCACACTCCTTATGTCGTTATCGACACTTCGCACGAGGCAATTACTCGCGGGCAGGAGATGCATCACGATCTATACCAGGACATGTTGTACGTTATCGGCGATGCCACCGACGAAAATATACTATTGCAGGCAGGCCTGGACAATGCTGTGGGGCTCATTTCGGTGCTGCCCAGCGACAAGGACAACCTGGTGATAACCGTAGTCGTGCGGCAGAGAAACCATAACATTCGCATCGTGAGCCGCTGCACACATCTTAGCTACTCAGAACGTATGCTGAAGGCGGGTGCGAACTCCACGGTATCGCCAAACCATATCGGCGGCCTGCGCATGGCCAGCGAAGTCTTGCGGCCCCATGTAGTCAGCTTCCTGGACCTGATGCTGCAAGAGAAATCGCGTACCTTGCGAATCGATGAGATTCCAATCGGCGAACGATCGACTTGGCTGGGCAGCGCAATCTCCGACTTGAATCTCAGCGGCCGCTATAACCTTCTTCCGCTTGCCATCAAAGGCGCCGGCGATACCGTCCCGCAAATGATCTTCAATCCGCCCGCCGACACGAGGCTCGCGCAGGGCGCGATCATCATTGTTATGGGGGACGCCGACAACGTCGCTCGGGCATCTGCCGAGGCAAACCCCAGCGCGGCCACAAGCGGCGGATAATCCAAGGTGCAGAGCACGAGTACTGCGCTTGGAAAGATTGTCGGAGAAAATTGGGCGGCGCTGGGCATCGTCCTGGACTGATAAGACGCCTCTACGCCCTTCCGGCTCTATTTATTTGCTGCCGAAGGTGAAGTTGACTCCGCCGAAATACTTGAAGTTGCTCTGATTGGCGCTGAAATTCTTGTAGCCGAAGCGCGTTAATTGGTAGTCCAGCTCGGCCGGACGGAGCTGTACGTTCTTTGCGATGGGGATGTCTATACCGCCGCCTAGTTCCATGGCGAAGGCAGTATCATTGCCGCCGCTATCAGTGAGCACAAAAGTCCCGCTCCCTCTGGCGCGCAGTACCGCCGCATAACCACTGGAATGCGCAATTCCATAGAGGCTGTGCACGTAAGGCTGGAACTTGCCGGAGTGTTTCTTGATTTGCGGCCCAAACTGATAAAGGAACATGCTGGTACCGGCCGAGCCGGTATAGCCTAGCTCGTGCAACTTCTGGGTCCAGCCCGAGCCGAAATCGTATCCCGTAAACTCCGCCTTCACTCCAAGCCAACTTATGACGTTATAAACTACAGATGCGCCCCCACCGTTGAAGCTCTGACTGGTGAGTTGCGGTACGTTGGCGTGGAAGTCCATATAGGAATATCCGGCAGACACCTCAAACTGCGGAAACGACTGAGCCGATACTGCTACTCCGGCGATCAGCACAAACCAAAGGACTGGCAAATAACGGTTAAAGGTCATCGAGCACTCCCGTGGTTTGCTCTTCTCGTGATCATTGACTTTGTAAGCCTCTCGTCGAACTTAGTGTAGTGGAGCGACGGTTACAGGAACCACCGCCGAATATACCGTGCCATCCGGCCCTGTTCCCTGCACCAGAACTTGATAGTTTCCTGTGGGCGTCAGCTGACCATATCCTCCGCATCCGACGGCCCACAGCATCGGGACGACGAGCATCAGCACCCCGACGATTTGCAGCAGCTTCCTTCGTCGCGACCTTCCACCCCCGAGCGAACCCAGCAGCACCACGCCGGGCAGACCGAAGAACAAGGAGGCATAGATTGGCATGTGGGTGTGCAGGCGCGCAACCTCGCAGCCAGAGATTACAAGCGTAAACGGGCCGGTACCGGTCGCCGGAGTAAAGGTGCAGACGCCGCCGATCATGCTGAGCGGCTGGTTGCCGTCGAGACCGGTGCCATTCACCAACGTGCACGAGGGTGTTATCGGACTTGACGGCGGACCCGGGAAGTTCACCACGATAGGATTCCCGCCGCAACCCGGACACATAGTGACGCCAGGACCATTCTGGATGACGGTCAGGTTCTGGCTCACCTGATGCATTAACCCGCTCTGGTCCTGGCCAGTGACCATCACCATGTAGTAGCCAATTGGCGAGCCAGCAGCAGCGGTGACGGTAAGCATCGGGGGTAGCGTCGTGTCCAAGCTGCCGGGAGACATCGATCCGATGGTGACTGAGCCGGGCGAAACCGTGCAGGTTCCGCTCGAAAGCGACGGAATGCTGCATGACAGCGCGACGGTACCCTGGTAATTATTCAAACCCTGAACGATAACCGGAACGGGGGTCGAGAAAAACGGCTGTGTAACGCTGGAATAGCTTTGCGTGACCGTAAGGGTACTAGGAGTAATCGGTGAGATTTCGAAGTCGCCGCAGCCTTGCACGGTTTGCGTCAATGTCGCGGAGCTGTCGGCAAATAGACCTTGGGGATCGTGGAACGATGCGCGGATGCTATCCCTACCACAGGCGAGCGACTGGGTTGTACAGGAAGCCTCCATGAGCGTGCCCACGAGCATCAGCGGCACCGGGTTGGGACATTCGGGGATCGACATACCATTGCTGGTAAATGTCACGGCGCCTGATGGAGGCAGAGGGCTTGAAGTGACCGTTGCAGTGAAGGTGACACGCTGTGTCAGGTTCGACGGATTCTGTGACGATACCAGTGTGGTCGTTGTCGGCATCGGCGCCGGCGGGGTGACGGTCACGTTGCACTGGGATGTCCCATAGATGGTTCCTGTCGGCATGAAATCGGCGTGCAGGTTCTGCGGGCCATTGCCGGAGACATGCGTGTTCAAAAGCTGACCGATGCTGGCCGTGCCGCCCAAAAGAACACTCGCCGTATTGGCAGGGCCGCCGTGGTTGCTGACGGCGAGGTCGGGAACGCCGTCGCCATTGAAATCGGCGGCAGCGAGAAATATTGGATCGGCGCCCACCGGGTAGGATTGCACTGTGGGGAATCCTCCATGCCCATCGTTAGTCAGGATGCTCACAGTGTTGTCGTTCGGATTGGCTGTAGCCAAGTCCGCCCTGTGGTCGCCGTTGAAGTCCGCCACCACAATGCCGTAGGGTCCCACCCCAATGAGATAATCGACGCGCGTGGAGAAGGTACCATCTCCGACGCCGGTCAAAACACTGACAGTCCCATCATCGGAATTGGTGACGGCCAGGTCTAGAACGCCGGTTCCCTTGAAATCTGCGGCCACAATTGCGGTGGGTCCGCTGCCCACCGCGTAGGTGTTGCTCAACTGGAAGCTACCATTGCCGGTATTGAGCAAAATGCTCACGTTGCCATCAACGTGGTTGACCACAGCTAAATCCGGCAAGCCGTCGTCGTTGAAATCGGCAGCGACAATGCCATAAGGCCCATTCCCGACCGTGTATTGCTGCGCCGGCTTGAAAGTGCCGTCGCCGTTGCCCAAAAGCACGGTCACGCTGTTACCGTTTCCAACGTTGTAGTTGGTGACGGCCAGGTCCGCATGGCCATCTCTATCGAAGTCCGCCACCACAACGCCAACCGGACCGAGAGCGGTCGTCAAGTCAGCTTCCGAGGTGAAGCCGCCATGCCCGTCACCGAACTCAACGCTCACTGCGTTGGTCCCCGAATTCGCTATAACTACGTCCAGATTGCCGTCTCCGTTAAAGTCGCCCGTAGCTACGCCAACCGATCCCAAGCCGGTGGCATGGGGTGACGGCGCCTGGAAGCTGCCGTCCGGGTTGCCGAGCAGGACACTGAAGGTGTTATTGCCGGCGAGGTTGTAGTTCGTGATGATGAGGTCAAGAATGCCGTCGCCGTTTAAGTCGGCAGCCGCAACTCCTGCCGGCGGCGATCCAGTCATATAGGTCGTTTGCGGCTGGAAAATGGACATGCCCGCTCCCGGAACCGGAATGGTTCCCACAAGCATGTTGTTCTGCGTCAGCAGCGGCGCGCTGCCGGCCAGCGGCGGGAAGCCGTAGCCGAACAGGGAGAGAGTGAAGTCGAAGTTGTTGCCGTCGGGCTGTGCAGAGAGCGTGCAGGTGGTAGGCTCGGTACCCGTGACCGTCAGTGACTGCGGCAAGGAGGTGCTGGAGTTGCAGCTGCTGTTTCCGTTGTACAGCGCGGTCAACTGATACTGTCCTGGAGCGAATCGATCAAGCAGAGTTGCGGTGCCGCTCTGGCTTACGATCTGAACCGTGCCGAGATTGGACGTGCCGCTCATAAACGTCACAGAGCCCACCGGCGCCGGAACGAGGCCGCACGTCACAGTCGCTGTCAGGTTCACCACTTGCCCTGCCGTGGCCGGGTTCGGAGTGACCGACAGCGTGGTCATAGTCCCCACCGCCGGCAATACCTGGTACGGTATGGTGCCGCTCCCGGCGAGGAAGTTGGGGTCGCCAACATAATTCACGACGATTGAATGCGAACCTGCCGCCAGAGAGGTGTCGAGACAGCTAGCGGTGCTGCCGTTCATCTGGAGCGTCAGTATGACATTGGAGCAGCCCGGGATCGGGTTGCCGTCATCGAGGAAGCTCACCGTTCCGGTCGGACTCCCGCCGTTCTGGCCCGTGACCGTGGCCGTAAAGGTGACCGGCTGCCCGAGATGCGATGGGCTGGGCGGATTGGCGACGATACCAACGGAGGTTGAGGCCTGGTTTACCACTTGCGGTGGCGTGTCGATCCCCGAACTGCCGTCGAATTGGCTGTCGCCGCTGTAATTCGCAACCAATTGGTCGTGTGTGCCGACAGCCAGTGCCGGGGTGGTGCACATAGCGGTGCCATTCATGTCGAGCGGCACACCCGCGCATAGGGTGGTTGGTGGCCCGTTGAAGGTATCTACAAAGTCCACGGTACCCGTTGCTCCGCTGGGAGAAACATTTGCGGTAATGGTGACCGGCTCGAGATAAGTAGATGAATTAGGCAGAGAGGTGACGGCCGTTTGGGTAGGTATCAGGTTCGGCGCCAGCTCCATCCAGCGAACTCCGTTGGAGCCGCCGGGTGTACCGACATCGAAGTTCACGTACCAGTGCTGGCTTGGGATTTGGGGCGCAGGATTCTCGTTATTTGCATGACAGTTATTAAATTTGATCGAAGCGATCTGAGTACTCCAGTCGATTGGGGCGTCCATCTGATAGTACTCGCTGGTGTAGAAGAACGTGCAGTTGTCGCTAGGATTGATTCGCATGGAGCTGTATCCGCCCCAAGGACTGCCTTGCTGCGAGTGGGTTCCATTGACAACCACGACTTCACTTTCCAGAGTGCCCAGTGGATCGCTCGGTACACGTCCGGAGACGGCGATTGAGGGAAAGACGGTGGAACTGGAGAGACTGTAGCCGAGAAGGATGTCATTATTGCTGTCGGCGGCGATTGATCCCATCCAGCGCCAATTGTTGTCGGGAACTAAGGTACCTTGCTGAAAAACGGTCAGATTGGTAACCGGTATTGCACTAAAGCTTCCAAAGTCGCTGCGATACACGAAGCGATACATCAGCCGATCACCGAGCGACTGTAGAAAATTGGGAGGGACTCCTGGCTGCGGGACGCAGTTCCCTGAGTAGTGGCCATTGCAGGCGGGTGTGAACGCGGCGATCGAGAGCAGCTGCGAGTTGCCACTCCCGGTAAAGGTCGCTTGGCCGGTTGGCCAATCCACGATGTGCATCGAGTACAGCGAGAGATGCGAGTTGTCCACGGCACCCACACTGCCGATGAAAAATTCATCTTCTGTCATCGGAGGGAGCGTCGGAGAATCGACGTCAGCCGGCAGCAGACTGCTGTCCGCGGCCGGCAGTTGAAAACAGATCTGCTCGGCGGTGCCATCGCCCGCGAGCATCTTCGCACGATCATAGCCGCACATAACCGGTCCCACGTAACCGCTCTGGCTCGGCCCGAAGTTGTTCCAGGTTTGAAAGTAGCCGTCGCTGGGACCGCCCGTGGACCAGACGGCGAACTTCTGATAGTCGGGAAAACCGCTGTTCACGACGGGAAACTGGTATGCGTACCACATGTTATCGGAGAACGTGGCCGTCTGCGAAATCGCAATGCAAACCGCATAGGGAGATGTGCTGGTTACGTTCTGCACAAGAATCCAGCGCTGCGCGCTCCGGTCATACTGCACGATCAGTTCGCCATCGTTGTGGTTGGCGCACAGACTGCCGGGCAGAAGGTTCTGCCACACCGTGTTGCCGGGGGTATTGGTTAGGCCATTCAGGGGAATGATGGCGCCCGTGCTCGTGCTGAAATCGGCGTAAGCGAAGTCCGCCGCCTGGACTACTTCCGTGCCCCCCACGGCGAGGTTGGCATTGGGACGCGGCGCGTTCAGCTCGAACATGGGGAAATTGAATCCCAGTCCGAGAACGCTATACACCACGTTGTAGTTGGACGCCGGAGATTCGGTGCGATGCCATTGAGGCGCTTGGGCTGAACTATCTGCAGCCGGCAGCGCCGGCCCCTGCGTGGACGGCGAACTCGCAAAATAGAGCGCATGTTCCAGGATCGGGCCCTGCGTCGGTTGGGAGAGCGAAGGTTTGTTAGCGCTGGAGACGGTCGCCTGCGCGAAGCCGTGGGCACCGCAGGCGATAAGAGTAAAGGTCGTCAGGACGGCGCAAGCCAACCGCACACAGCAGGGACGGGCCATTCGACCTCCGCAGGGTGGCAATAGCAAAGCCAGAAACGTTTGTTTGATCGCCTAGTTCACGGGTGAGTCAAACTAGCATCGGCAGGTACGAGAGTCAATCAGAATCTCTGCTTAGAGCTGGCGAAAGGTGGAAGCCAAACTGAATAGCTTCACTTCGACTTCGCCACATACACCCCGTCCCAATCCGCTGGCGGAGGATCATCCATGAACTCAAGGCAGCGTTGTAGCAGGACTTGAGTAGGGCCATCGTACGGTCGCGTCATCATGATGTTTCCCAGCTTGCCTGCCGCATCGATCCAATCTTGAGCGCGATAGCTCTCCAGCGCGGCGTTGTAGTCGGCGAGCAGCGTTTCGTAGTTCTTCAACTCCGAGCCCGGGGCCAGCAACTCATAGATAGTCACCGGATGTTTCTTCCCTTTCACGCGAATCTTGTCCACCTCGCGCGCGACAAACTGACCATTGGTCGCCGCATGGGTAGTCTCGTTCACCAGCACGCCGACGTGATATTGCTTAGTCATACCCTCAAGCCTCGAAGCCAGGTTGACGTTGTCGCCCATTACCGTCCAGGAGAGCCGCTTGTCCGAGCCGATGTTGCCGACGTTGACCGGCCCGCTGTTCACGCCGAGGCCGATGGCGATCTGCCTCATGCCGCGGCGCTCCCAGTCGGCATTTAACTCGATGAGCCGGTCGCGCATCTGCAGCGCGCAATTGCAGGCGTGAAACGCGTGGTCCTCCTGGGGGTAGGGCGAGCCCCAGAACGCCATGATGGCGTCGCCGATAAACTTGTCGAGCGTGCCCAGGTTCTTATAGAGCACGTCGATCATGGCGTTGAAATATTCGTTGAGCATGCGCACCAGATCGTCAGGGCTCATGCCTTCGGACATGGTGGTGAAGTCGCGAATGTCGCTGAACAGGATGGAAAGCTCTTTGGTTTCGCCGCCGGGACGGAAGTACTTGTCGGGGTCGTTCTCGATCAGCGAAATCACACCGGGCGCCAGGAACCTGCCGAACTGGGCGCGTATCTTCCGCTTCTCGCGTTCTTCGAAGAACACGCGATAACTGATCGATCCAACGTAGGCAAGAATGAGAGTACCGCCAGGAATTACGAGGCTATACCAGCGCCCCCAATGGACGAACCCAAAGTAGACAAACCAGGCAAAAAGGGCGAGTGCAACCAGCGTCACGGCGGTTGCGGTAACGGGACGCGAGCGGCCCAGCCACACTCCTAAGACTCCACCAAACAGGACGATGAAGCCAATGTCGGTCAGTTCTTCGCGTGCGCCACGCACCAGAAAGGTACGGTGGGGCTCGGCGCTGTGCAGCAGGTTGTCGAGGATGTTGGCGTGGACTTCCACTCCCATGTAGGCCGAGCCCTGCTTGAAGGGCGTGTTCCGGATATCGGCGATGCCCAGCGCGGTGGCGCCCACCAGTACGATCTTGTCGCGGAAGGTCCCCGCCGGGAACCGCCCCTTCATCACATCTACCATGGAGTACTGCGGGTAGGAGTGGAAGGGGCCAACGTAGTTGATGAGCGCGGTACCGTTGTGCCAGGGGCGCAGCAGGTGCTTGCCGAATTGGATGTGGTCCAACCCGTCGGCCGAAATGTACGCGGCAATTTCCTGGTCGGGAATGTTCTCGTACTGTTGCAGGATGGCAAGGTCGAGGGAAGGGAAAAAATCGCGGTCGCGGTAGCGTTGAATGAGCAACGCGCGGCGCAAAGTACCATCCGGGTCGGGCTCGATGTTAAAGAAGCCGTAAGATGCCGCAGCGTCGGCATACTGCGGAACGTTGCCTTCGACGCCCTGCGCAACCGCGCCTCCCGCTTGAATCCAGGCATTGTCGATTCTGAAGTCACCCGCCCCCTCCTTGAGCACTTGCGGAAACGCCTTGCCCCAAACACTGTTGTAGTAATCCTCCTCCCGCTTGGGATCGGCGAATCTGGCGCGATCGGCATCGAGAAAGAAAAGGCCGAGAACGACGTTGCCGGCGCGCTTCAGTTCGGCGGCGAACTGCGCGTCCACGTCGGCTTGCTGCTGGAAGCTTTTGATCTCCTGCTCTTGCTTCGGGGTACCTTGGCGGGCAAAGTCTTTCTCCAGCTCACCCAGAATGGTGAGCGCATCGCTGCCGGCGGGCAGGGTGAACGTCTCGTCGAAGCCGATGACGCGCGCGCCGTCGCTCTTCAGGCTGCGAACCAGCAGTCCATAGGAGTTGCGGGGTAGCGGGAATTCCCCAACCTCGTCGAGGGTCTTCTCGTCCAGGCCCACGATAACGATACGAGGATCCGCCGGTCGCGGGCCGCGCAGTCCGAAGCGCAGGTCGAGCGATCGCCGCTCGATGTCCTGGAGAAATACCAACGCCGCCTCGCGGTTCTCGCTGATGCCGGAGTACGTGAACAGCAAGAGTCCGGCAAGAGTGGCCAGCAGCGCAATCGCGACATGCGCGCGGCGCGAGAACCATCGTCCCAGCAGTTTCCAGAAGCGCATGGACGCAGCTCCGGCTACTTACAACCGCAAGGCTTGGAGCTGGAATTAATCTGCGTGAGGCCGAGCGTCAACCCGGCGATGGCGGCGATGCTGACGAACGTCAGCGTCCGGCCGAAGTGCGGGTTTTTGGTCCGGACGGTTTCGGTATCCTTCAGGCTGGCGCTGCGCATGTTGGAATACGAAGGCATCCCTCCCGCTTCCGGCTTCGTGCCAACGACGATCACCTGACCGGCCGCAACCGTCACCGTGTTCTCCGCTCCCGTACTCGAATTGTTGCTGTCAACCACTTTCGCCCCTTGCGCGGGCATCACAGAAAGCGTGCCCTCGTAGCAGATCACGGTCGTCTTTCCATTCACGTAGCTGACGTAGAAGTAGGTGCCGATGACGCCGATGACCGCGTTGGGCGTCTTCACTTCGTACTTGCCTCCCGGTTGCGTGATCTTCACTACCTGACTGCGCAGTTTGCCGTAATTCAACTCGAGCGAGGTTTGCTGCGCAGCGGCGTCATGTTGAACCACGCGCAACTGGCTGTTCGAGCCCAGGCTAAGATAGGAGCCATCGGTAAGCTGCGCGCGCACGCGGCCCTTGGCACTCGTCTGCAAAAGATCGTTCCACTCCAGCGTTGCATTCACCGCGAGCGGCTGCGCGTTGCGCGAAGCATCGGGAATTATGGCCTTCACGGAGCCGGCTGTCTGTTCCCCCGCAGGTTCGGCCCACAGCGGACAAAGGGCCATCAACACACAAAGCAAAACAGCTAGCGGAGACCGCAGCATTGAAACTCCCGGCAAAGCAAATTTTGTCGAACGGTTGATTGCAGCATTGTCTCCGAAATGCCGCATAAGTCAAGGAGTTGGTGTTTGGCGTGGCGCTCGCGGCCGAAATCGGCGCCGCCAAGCTTGCATGGCGCAGCCTTGCCGGAAATCGCGCCGGTACTTCTCGCAGCTCACTTTTGTTTGCCGAGATGAGCGAAATCTTCGGTGACGAAAACGTGGTCGCCGTCACGAATCACCGCGACGCCTACGGCGTTGAACTTGGGATCCATGATGTTCCGCAGGTGCGGAGGATCGTCCAGCAAACTTTCGTGAGTCGCAACCACATCGACGTCCCACCCCAGGTTCTCGCCCGCCGTATCAAAAGGCACATTTTCGTCAGTCAGGCGCCCCGACAAGGAAGGCTCGCCGGGGAACTGGTGCGACAATGCTCCCATCTCAATCATCAGGCTGGTGTGCTTGCGGGCGGCGGCCGTCAGTCGCGGGTCAGGCGCCAGCGGCGGAGCGCCTTGTTCGGCCCGGCTCTTATTGATCAAGCCCACCAGCTGCTCTTCGTCGTTGGTTTCCACCGTGGCGGTGCTGTGCGACCCGGTGATGTCGGTGTCGTCCTGGCTGGTCTGCATCAGCACGGGATAGAGCAGGGTCTCGGCGCGAGCTATCTTGGGCCCAAGGATCACGATTTGCCCGGGTTTCAGCACAACGCTGCCGTCCGGCGCCGCGGGGACATTGGTGCTGCCGAGGACGTTGCCGTCGTCGCCGATGGGAGTAACGGACACCTTGCCCTCGTAGCAGATGACCATCGTTCGGCCTTTTATAGAATCGACATAAAAATCGGTGCCAATCACGCCGATCACGGCATTCGCGGTCTTGACCTGGTACTTCCCTCCCGGCTGCGTGATTTTCGTGACCTGGTTGCGCAACTTGCCATAATCCAGATCGAGCACCGTCTGTTGCGAAGCGGCATCGTGCTGCACCACTTTGAGCTGCGTACTGGAGCCGACACTGAGGAGCGAGCCGTCATTGAGCGCCGCCCGCACCCTTCCTTTGGCATCGGTTTGCAACACGTCGTTCCATTGCAGCGTGTCGTTGACGGCCAGCGGATGCGCATTGCGCGATGCATCCGGAAGCAGCGCCTTCACCAAACCGGCGGTGGGATTGGTAGTGGGACCTGCCCAGAGCGAGATGGCGATCAAACCACTAAGGACCGTTAAGGCGAGCACGGGCCGAAACACAAGCGCGCGAGCGACGAAGTTGGTTGGGCGCATTTAGGATTCTGCTTGGGGGGAAGTCTAGCAGAAAAAACCAGTTTCGAGTTTCTAGTTTCGAGTTTCGAGTTCGCTGATAAGCAGTCTTACGTTCTCTGTTGCAAGTTCCTCAACTCGAAACTGGAAACTGCTTTACGGCTCTACCCCGCCGGTCGTGCGCTCCACCATCGCCTCGGGAGAGGTGAGATTGGGAGTTGCGGGCGCTTTCTTACGCCTGAGCTCGCGCGGCAGGTTGGAGCGCGTCAGCCACAAGCCCACGGCGACAGCCACAAGCCACGCCGCGCTGATGGCCAGCAGCGCCAGCAGGTCGGCCCGGCGGCTGCCGTCAATCGCAACCAGTCGCGCGGCCGCATAGCAGGCGATGCCCGCCAACGCCGCGGTTGCCATCGCCTTCATCAGCTCCAACCATTCCAGCTCCCGCAATCGAACTAGCCCGCTGCGATTCAACAGCCACGCCAGCGCGACCGTATGCAGGAGGATTCCGATATCCGAAGCTACGGCCAGTCCCGCAACTCCCGCGCGATGAAACAGTGCCGAATAGACCGGAAGCGACGCAAGGACAACGACGGTGCTGGCGATCATGGGCGTGAGCGTGTTGCCCGCGGCATAAAACGCGCGCGCGTACAGCGCCTGCGCCGACCACAGCGCCAGCGATAGCGTGAACCAGAAGAAGTAGATGGCGGTTTCGCGCGAGTCGAGGAAATTGAAGCGCCCGCGCCGGTAGACCAGGTCGATGAGCGGCAGCGCCGCCGGCATCATCCACGCCGTCGCCAGCAGTGACGCCGCAGCGATGCGATAGACCGAACCGTTGACCGTCGCAGCGAACTCGCTTCGCTTCCCTTCCCCAAACAGCCGCGCGAAGAACGGCATCGAAGCCTGGCCGGTGGCCTGGCCGAGAATCGCGATGGGCACGGCGAAGAGCCGCTTCGCATAGTTCAAGCGCGTGATGTCACCGGCTCCCCCGGAGGCAAAATGGCGCAGAATCCAGTCGTCCACCGACACCAGCGAGACGCCGAGCATGAGGGGGATGGAGAGCCGGATCCACTCGCGGAACTCGCGATTACGCCAATCGAAGTTAACGCGATACCGCAGGCCGTCCTGCGCCGCTCCGATGGCATTGATGAGGAAAGGTCCAATGACGGCGCCGATGAGAGCGCCGTAGGCGAGCGAGGCGATGCCGAAGCGCCGCGCCCCTACCAGTCCGCCCAGAATGATGAAGACGTTGTAGAAGATTGGGCTAAGCGCGGGATAGAGAAACATGCGCCGCGAGAGCAGCACCGCGGAGACGATGCCTCCCGCATAGAAAAAGATTTGTCCCGGCAGCAGGACGCGGGTGAGATAGACGCAGCGCTCCATTTGCGCCGGCGAGAAGTCGGGCGCCACCACCCGCACCATCTGCGGCGTAAAAATCTCCAGCAGCACCGTGCCGAAGCACACCAGCGCGGTCATGATGGTGATGGTGGAGGTGAACGCTTCCTGCGCCCGCTCGCTGTGCCCCTTCGACGTGTAGCGCGTGTAGATGGAGATGAAGGTGATCGAGGCGGTCCCGCCGGCGAGGATGTAGTTCAGCCAGTCCGGAACGGTAAAAGCCGCGACGTAAGCGTCGGTGTTGGGGCCGGCGCCGAAGGCCCATGCAATGTATGCCTCGCGCAGATAGCCGATGACGCGCGAGAGCATGACCGCCGCCATCAACAGCAAGGTGGCCGAAAATTCGGTGTGCTGGTGTGACGGCCGCAGATTGCGCAGCAAGCGTGCGCCAAAAGACCGAGGTGGGCTGGAATCGGGTGCAGCCGAGGACGGCATCAGAGTGCGATTTTACACGCTGAGATGCGGGCGGCGACGGAACCGTTAACGCCGACAGAATCTCGCCAGACAAGACAGCCTTATACAACTTTTGTCGTATACTACAGCCGCGGTTCATCCGCGAACGTCGGCGGTCTTTCGATTATGGTGAAGGTTCCGATGAAAAGGTCCGAGCACGCTGAAAAACCTACGCGTGATCGCTGGCTGGATATTGACGAGATACGGCTGGTGAGCGACTTGCGAATCATGCATGCCAAGGTTGACGAGCTCTATCACGTCGTCGCCAACCTCAAACGGCGGCACAGTGGAGCGGACATCCACAAATACGCCGACCAGCCGGTCCTCAACGAAGACATCGCGCGCGCCGACGAGATCTATCTCTGGTTCGTCAGCCTCAAGGAGCAGCGGGACAAAAGCGAGAACATCCGGGCGTGATCTCAAACGTACGCCCACCTCTCCGGGCCCGGTAATTTCGTTTCAGCCTCGGTTATCACCATAAGCATCACGGTGTTGTCGAGAAATCTCGCCAGTCGGCGCAAAACCATTTGTCCAGGCCAAAAGTTCACTTCAGCCGTCTCCCAGGCAACCACGAAAGCACGGGCTTGCAAGCGTAAAATCTCAAAGCACCGATCAGATGCGAACCAACCGAACAAGGAACGATCGCATATGGCTGCTGAACCGAAGTTATCGCTGGAAGGACAAGTGGCGCTCATCACCGGAGGCTCGCGCGGAATCGGCGCGGCTGCGGTCCGCATGTTCGCAGCGGCGGGGGCGCGCGTCGCGTTTAGTTATCAGCGTGCCAAGGCGGATGCTGACCGCCTGGTTGAGGCTTGCGGCGAGGAGCGCACCTATCCCGTGCAAGCCGATCTGTCGGGCACCGGCGGCGCTAACGCCCTGGTGCGCGCGGCGGTGGGGCGCTTCGGCGCCCTGGATACGCTGATTGTGAACCACGGTATCTGGCCGGCCGACGACGTAGCCATCGATCTGATGCGCGACGAGCAGTGGCGCACAACCGTCGCCGTCAATCTCGACAGCACGTTCGCGCTCATCAAGCATGCGGTTGCCCACATGAAGCGGCAAGGCCGCGGCGGCAGCATTGTCGTCGTCAGTTCAACCGCGGGCCAACGTGGCGAGGCCGGGCACTGCGATTACGCGGCGACCAAAGGCGCCCTTATCAGCATGACGAAGGGACTCTCCACGGAGCTGGCGCCCTTCGGCATCCGCATCAACTGCGTGGCCCCCGGCTGGGTCGCGACCGACATGACCGCCGCAACCTTGGCCGACCCCGATAGCCGCGCCAAGGTGTTCGGTACGATCCCGCTCGGGCGCGTCGGCACTCCCGAAGAAATTGCCGCGCCGATCCTGTTTCTGTGCACGCATCACGCCGGCTTTATCACGGGCGAGATCTTCAACGTGAACGGGGGCGCCGTGCTGGTGGGGTAAGCGGGAGCCGGGTGCCCCAGATCTCGCGGGTTCGACACCCGGGACGTCCTTTGGTCTTCAGCTACGGTGCAGGGTGATTGCCGGTCTAGTCCTAAAAGCGTGGGAAGTTCTTAAGGCGCACCAAACTCTTTGATCAACTAAATGCTTCCACGCGGATCAACGGACCCCAGGGTCTCGAAACCGCGAGACCTGGGGCACCCGTATCTATTCATCGCTGGGAGTTTCCGCGAAACCCATCTCAGGCAGGTGACTCTCCGACAGCTCAACGTTGGCCTCGGTAGTGTGATGTTCGGTGCGCAACTCCGTCAGCATCGCCTCAATTTCAGCGGGTGGCAGGCCCGTGGCGTGGGACAGGAATTCCTCCAGGCCTCCCGGACTGAAAACTTGCACCCAGGAATTCGCTCCGACGTTGTAATTCACCTGGTATTGTGGGGGTTCGGGTTGCAGGCGAAAGATGTGCAGGTTGCCCGGCATAGAAGTTCTCCTCGCCAACGGGTCTCTCGTCCCGAGAAGATGACGCGCGCGCTTGGTAGGATTCAGCAAACCAGCGTTCGCGATGCCAAACAAAAAGCGGGGGGCAACCCCGCCCGTCTATTGCCAATTTGTGCCCTCGCTAGGATTCCATCGGCGAGGCTTCCGGAAAACGCAGCTTACATTTCGACAGAGCTCGATTGAGCAAGTCTTCCACCTGGGGCTCTTCTAAACTTTTGGCCATCGCCAGTTCGCTGACCAGCAAATAGCGGGCCCGCTCCAGCATCTTTTTCTCGCGGAAGCTGAGCGGCTTTTCCTGGCCCAGCAGCAGCAGGCCCTTTAGCACTTCCGCAACGTCGAGCAGCGACCCGGTCCGCATCTTGTCGGAATTTTCCTTGAAGCGGTATTTCCAGTCGGCGTGGTTCTCGCACTTGCCGTCCATCAGAAAATCCAAGATTTTCTGCACCTCGCCATTGCGAATCACCCGCCGCAGTCCCACGCTGCCCACATTGTGGAAAGGCACCATCACCTTCAGGCTGCTGGCCTTGATTTTCAGGAGGTAAAATCTCTCGGTCTGTGAGCCAATGATCCTGCTGCTGATCTGCTCGATTACGCCTACCCCATGATTGGGATAAACGACCTTGTCTCCGATGCTGAAACTCTGAGTATTCATGAGGGCCGGAGATACATTTGCCCAGAGCTGGTCTGGGGAATATGGGAAGAGGGGAAACGGCGCTATGTATGAAATCAGTATACCCCGGTTTTTCTGCGTGGGTCAATTCGCGGCCCGCCAAATATGCGCCGTTTTACGCCTTGCGTTGAGGGCACTCGCGCAACGAGCGCTCCTGACCCAGTTCGACGCATCGTCCCGGCAAGCGCAATCTGCCGCTCGCGTATAATCGTTGAATGCCACGGCACTCGTCCGCTGGCCCTCTGGATATCGATCTGGAAGTATGCCTGAGCACATCAAGAAAAAACTGGCCGAGGAGATTGCGGTCCTCGAGCACGAACTGAACCACGAGCTACCGAAAGAACTCAAGAAGGCTGTCGCCATGGGTGATCTCAGCGAAAACGCCGAGTATCACATGGCCAAGCAGCGCCAGGAGTTCGTGCGCGCGCGGCTGGGCCAGCTCAAGCAGCGCATGGCCGACCTGTCGATGGTCAACATGGCGAACATCCCCAAAGACCGCGCCGCCATCGGCTCAACCGTGGTGGTTTACGACTCCACCAAAGGTGCGGAGATCGAATACAAGCTGGTAACGAGTGAAGAGTCGGACGTGACCAAGGGACTGATCTCCACCAGCTCGCCCATCGGCCGGGCCTTGATGGGCAAGAAAGTTGGCGACGTCAGCGAAGTCGTGACCCCTACGGGAAAACGCGAGCTCGAGGTGCTGAAGCTGGTCACCATTCACGACGAGGCGTAGTAACGCAGTATGACCTGGACGAGCGCAGTCGGGCGGTCCTGCAAGTGGCTGTTGTACAAAATTGTGCACGGCCTGGCCCTCACCCGCATCTCGCCCAACGCGCTTACCTTCATCGGGCTGCTGATTAACGTCGTCGCCGGCATTCTCTTCGGCTACGCGCACGCCGAGAACCAGCGGCGCATCTTCCTCTACGCCGGGCTGGTGATTATTGGCGCCGGTATCTTCGACATGGTCGACGGCCGCGTCGCCCGCGCCACCAACCAGGTCACGCAGTTCGGCGGCTTCTTCGATTCCATCATCGATCGCTACAGCGATGTGGCCCTGTTCTTCGGACTGCTCGTGTACTATGCGCGCGCCAACCGCTTCTTCTACGTTGTGATGGTGGCGTTCGTGATGGTCAGCTCGGTGATGGTGAGCTACGCGCGCGCCCGCGCCGAGTCGCTGATTCCCAGCTGCAAGGTCGGATTCATGGAGCGCCCCGAGCGTATCGTGCTGATCATCATCGGCGCGCTCTTCAACCGCATGGGGCCGGTGCTCTGGGTGATTGCCGTCCTCAGCACCATCACCGTGATTCACCGCATTCGCCACACCTACCAGGTGCTGCGCGAAATCGAACCTCCGCCGATTCCCGTCCCGCCCGATCCGCTGAAGTTCGAAGAAATTGTGGGATAAACAGCGTCGAGATGGGCAGCCTGCTTCCGACCATGCGGGCCGAGAACGCTCTCCTGTCAATTCACTTGCACAGCAACCCGATGCCGACGATGGCTGCGGCGGCCATCAGACTAACGCGATCACGAAGAGCGAATATGATCGGGTCGGCATGCATCCTGCCTCGCGCCGCAACCACCCAGACCCTTGCGAACCAATACAACAGCACGGGACACATCAGCCAGAGCATCTCGGGATGGCGATAGAGGACCATCACCTCGGGACTGTGCAGGTACAAGGCAAGCACCAGCACCGACATCATCATTGAGGTCATGCCAAGAATCTGCACGGTGAGTTGATCGCCCTTCTCGTAGCCGCGGCGAAGAGGCTGCCAGGAGTCGTCCGGCATGTCCTGTAGTTCGGTGTAACGCTTCACCGAGGCAAGCCCCAGAAAACAAAACATGGCGAACGCCAGCGTCCACTCCGAGATCCGAATGTGGGTCGCCGCTCCCCCGGCCAGAAGCCGGATGGTGTACAGGCCGGCGAGGGCACAGATGTCCAGGATGACTTTCGTCTTAAGGTACAGCGAATACAGGCTCGAGACGGTGCAGTAGACCAGCAGGGTGACCCCGAAAGCCCAAGGCAACTGTGCCGCCAAAAGTCCAGCCAGGAGAAGTAAGAGCACGGCCACGACGACAGCGGTCGCTTTACCGACGGTGCCTGCCGCCAACGGGCGCAGTCGCTTGCTGGCATGCTTCTTGTCGGCTTCGACGTCCAACAAATCGTTTATGACGTACAGCGCGGAGGCTGCGGCGCAAAAACACGCGGCCGCCAGAAACGCATCTCTGACTGCCCCACGATTGTTCCACCGATGCCCCAGAGCTACCGGCGTCAACACCAGGATGTTCTTCAGCCACTGATGCGGGCGCAGCAAAGACACCACAGGCCAAGCGGAGGCACGGCCGCTCCGAACCGGCAAAGGCTGCTCTGCTATTGGATCGCGAATGGTGATGGGCATGAGTGCGTCCTCGGCACCCGCTTGTCTTCGGTTTCAGCGGCCAACACGACTCGGGAGAAATCGGCTAAAGCGAAAGTTGTGAGTCATTGTACGGCATCGTCCCTCGTCTGTCGTTTGCGGCAAGATGAAAAAATTGGGGGGCGCATCTTTTGCGGATTGGCTCATGCGGAGGCATCAGCCGTGGTCAGCGTCTGATCGCGTACTGCCTGTTCGGACCGTTGCGCGCCTGCCGCCAAGACCCAAACCAGATTCAGCAGAAGCACTGGCTCAACTGGCTTGCGATATCGCCCTTCCGTCAGCACCGCATTTTGTAAGGCCATCACCAGCGTGAACAGGGTGACCGCCACAGGAATAAGATCAAACCGGCCACGTACAAATTCGCGGACGTTACCCACGAAGACAAAAACGACAAGAGGCGCCCACAGCCATCGGCCCCAGTATTCCAGGCGGCCGTCCCACTCGGGAGACGTGGACTCCGGCCAGGAAGCAGCGAAGAAGAACAGCACGATATTCTCGCGCCACTGGGCCAACCATTCATCGCGATCGACGTTGAAGGCCGCACAAGCGTCTTTCCAGTCCCGCTCTCCGTTTGCGGAATTGATGATGACGTGGGCCTTGGAGTCCACGTAGGCCCGGCGTATGGCCCAGGAGCTTAGGGGCTCCAGCGGTTGCTGGAAACCACTCGGTGAACCGAAATCCATGTCACCATCTTTGACGCTGGCACGGAAATGGAGTTGCTGGTCGGGATGGGTATAAAAATGCACATGTGTCGTTCTTGCTCCGGATCGAAGCATGATCCTGGTGAGCCACGGATTGCCAAACGGCGCAATGAACCCAAGTTCCACCTTACTGCGAACCGCCTGCGGCACGAGCAACAATCCCGCCAGGACCGCGCCCATCCCAATTTGTTTCAGGGTCGTGGAACGTTTCCACCAGACCCAGAGGGAGCAGACTACCGCCAGCGGTATCACGGTCGGCTTGGTGAGGGAGGCGAGAGTCCACGAGAGCACGAAGAGCAGGAAGGCCTCAGTCCCTCCTTTGCGCAGATACCGCGCAGTCATCCAGAGGGCGACGCCTTCGAGGAGAAGCAAGAGCGTCTCCATCATGATGTAGTGGTAGATGGTAAACAGTGATGGAGTCCAGGCGATGAGTGCCCACACCCAAAGCGCGGGAATCTTGCCTAGTCCGAAATTTCGCGCGGCACGATAGTAGGTCCACGGCATGAGCACGGAAAGCAGTGCCGACGCTGCCGCCACCAGCAGCCTGTTGCTGCGAGTGAGATGCTGCAGCACCCATATGTACACCTGGTACACGATCGGATCCGACGCCCCGAAGTAGCCGCCACGCGGGAAACCCAATCCATTGCCCCAGTGCCGCTGCATGTCCGAGTAAAGGTAATCCATGGGGTTGTGCTGAAAGCACACAAACACCCGGACGCAGGACGCCGCCACGATCAACAGCACGAGCAGTTTGTAGTGGAGGGAGTTTTCGGAGGCCTGTTTCATTCCAGTTTGCTTGTTTGGTTTCGGGCGAAGCCGGCGGCGCTGATCCCGCCGGTCGTCCGGGATGACCTGCACCGCAATATATCAGGGGCTGAGCCTACTCATTCGCGAAAAGATTGTCTATATCGGCCGCACCTTAGCATGGACCGCGAAGACCATCAGGTCTCTTACTTAAATCGTGTTGCAGCTTCCTTGAAGAGCTTTCTTGGCAACCGTGGCATTTGCTTCCCTACATCTCCCACAAGCATTGGCCGCCGCGATACATCGAAATCAACCCGTCTTCGCTGATCTTCAGCACGGTGCCGTAATGTGAAGCGGTGATGGCCGCGGTGGTGCGTCCGCCCTCGACCGTACGGTTCAAGGTTTCCTCAGAGGAATGATGGTGCAGGATGGCGCCAAACGCGAGCAGGTTGCCGTCGCCGCCCAGCACCACCGCGCCGTCGATGCGAGCGATGTTCTCCAGCACCGTGGAGGGGACATCGAGAATGCTGCGATCGCGCAGCAGGTAATGAAGCTGGTCTTTGCTGGCGGTGCCCTCGTCCGGGCCGTCGTGATCGTACGGCTCCAGCAGGTCCGGCTGCGAGACCAGATCGCGCGCCGCCTCAGCCTTCTCTAGCACAACGAAGATCGCGCCGCGGCGGCTCTCAGTCAGGTTGAGCGCCACCGAGAAAATGCGGTCCGCCAGTTCGGCGTTGCCGATGGCGTTCTTCCACAGCGCGTAACGATGGCGCGCGTCCACCAGCCGCCACTTGCCTTCGATGAAGCGAAACACCGGAACGCCGTCGGAATAGATTTTGATCTCGCCATTGGGAGTGAGGATGAGACAGATGTGTCCGCCGCACAACGTGGCGCGGGCGTGATACGCATACTTATTGGCGGGCGGCACAGCGAGTGGCATATCGAGGTAGGGCTCGGTCCACTCTCTAAGATCGATCAGTTCGGCGAGCAATCCGTTGTTGTCAACCAGCGCCACCGTGCGCATGCCGTCGCACAGCCGATGGAAGCTGCGGACCGTGGTCAACGAATGCGAATAGCGCAGCGCGTCCTGGGGCGTCTGCGGCGGCGCGTGGCAGGGCTCCGGCATCGAGCCGAACAGCAGAACGCCGGTGGAGATGCGCCGGTTCTCGTAGGTGCTCATGCTGCTGGTGCGCAGCACCTCGATGGCATCGGCAACACGATCGGGCACGGCGGTAATGGCTTCGGCGCTGGCATGCGGACCGGGATCGAGGAAAGCCGAGACGAAGCGGTCTTCGGGAAGTCCGCGAAATAGTTGGAAGCTCTGCGCCGCCAGCGCTTCGTCGGTCAAGAGCTGGTAGCGCGCCGACAACACCATGCCGATGCTGCGTATCAGGCGGCGCTCGTGCTCGGAGAGCTTCGAGCTGGCGGTCAGCGAATAGCCACTGCCCATCCACTGGAATTCCAGCTCGCCACCGCTTGGAACAGCGCCCAGCAGCTCCGGCATCCGCTCCGCGTCGTTTGATATCCGCTGGAGCGTCGCGCCGGGAAAGAAGTAGCGAACGCCATTCTCCAGCAAATCGCTGTATAGTCCGCTAAGAAATCGGGTGCGTTTTTCCAGTGGGCGGCTGCCGGTTGAAGTTGGATTCATCATTATGGACATGCAGGTTATTGGATGAACATCCGTTGCGAGAGGGCTCTGCGGAATTGGGTGGAAGGGCGCGGCTTTACAGCTCGCCGAAAAGACTCGATGCCCTGCTCGGGTAGTGCGGGCCTTCGGGCCCGCGGCAGTGCTGGCCTGTCAAAGCTGGCTTTAGCCGCTGCGGTACCTGGCTCGAATCCGCAAGAGTTGCGACGGCTCGTGTCTTGCGGATATCTACCTAAGGGCCTAAAGGCCATCAAATAAATATGGCCGGTTCGCGGCGCTGAAGCGCCGCACTACCGGGACCGGCCGGCCGCGGCTCAAGCCGCATCCCTGGCAGCGCCGGGCTGAAGCCCGGCTTTTCCGGCATCGAGTATCGATTGTCGATGCGAGCTCCGACTACGCCCCGACCGGCTGCGCCAGCTCGATCTTCGCCTCGCGCAGGTACTTCGCGGCTTCCTCCGGCGGCGTGGGATTCTGATAAAAACCTGTGCCCCACTCGAAACCCGCAATCTTCGTCAGCCGCGGCATGAACTCCACGTGCCAGTGGTAGTAGTCCATGGTGGCCTCCTGGACCGGCGCGGTGTGAATCACGAGATTGTACGCGGGATTTTCCAGCACCTTGTCGGCGCGCAGCAGCAGGTTTTTCACTGCTTTCGCCAGGCTCTCATAGACCTGCGATGAGGAGTTCTCGAACGCCGACTCATGCCGCTTGGGCAGGATCCACGTCTCGAACGGAAAGCGCGGCGCGTACGGCGCGACCGTAAGGAAACCGTCGTTCTCGGCCACCACGCGCACGCCCGATTCGGTCTCCTGCCGGATAATGTCGCAGAAGACGCAACGCTCCTTGTAGATGAAGTACTGCTTGGAGCCTTCGAGCTCCTCAATCACGTGCTTGGGAACGATGGGCAGCGCGATGAGCTGACTGTGCGAATGCTCGAGCGTCGCTCCAGCCAGCGTCCCGTGGTTCTTGAAAAGGAGGATGTACTTGAAACGCCGGTCTTTCTTCAAGTCGACGATGCGGTCGCGGAAAGCCCATAAGACATCTTCGATGCGCTTTTCGGGGAGCTCTTCCAGCATCACGCCGTGATCGGGGCTCTCCACAATGACCTCGTGGGCGCCGACGCCGTTCATCTTGTCGAACATCCCCTCGGCCTGGCGGTTCAGGCTGCCCTCGATCCCAAGCGCGGGAAATTTGTTGGGCACCACGCGCACCGTCCAGCCCGCCGCGTTCGGCGATGCGCCGTTCGGCCGATAGCCCAGCACCTCGGGCGGGGTCTTGCTCTCGTTCCCCGGGCAGAACGGGCAGAATCCGCCCTTGGCCTTCACCGGCTCGCGCGTGAAATCGGACGGGCGTTTGGCGCGGTCGGTGGAGATGATGACCCAGCGTCCTACAATCGGGTCTTTGCGCAGTTCAGGCACGGGAGTACTTCTCCTGCAATCTTCTATGTTATCGCTTCTGTCGATCGCTGGAAGGGCACGGCATCAGCCGTGCCGTCTTCCTGTGTTTTATGTCGTGGTGTCATCCTGAGCGGATCGACCGCTACATTCAAGCCGGCATAGGGGTCCTTCGACTCCGCCCTTCGGGCTGCGCTCAGGATGACACCCGAAAAAGAAGCCGTGACGACTCCGACGGGCTCGAGCCCGGCGCTTCCACCGTCATCTGACTCCTCACTTTACCGGCTGCGGCGCCGGTGCGCTGCCCACCAACTTCTCCACGTCCGCCATTTCCTTCGGAACGCTGGCCGAAAGCACCTCCGGCCCGTTGGCCGTGATCAGGATCGTGTCTTCCACGCGGAAGTGCCAATGCTTGTCGGGAAACTCAACGATAGGCTCGACCGTCACGACCTGCCCAACCTGTATAGGTCCTTTCGCCAGCATCACGTCATGCGTCGCCAGCCCCACGAAATGCCCCGGCCATCCGTACCATTGTGAAGCAATACCCTCGCGCTCGAATACCTTCTTCCCTTCCGCCTGGGCCTGCTCGTACGTATTGCCGGGGCGCAGCATCTCAATGATGGCTTTCTGGCATTCCAGATCGACGTTGTACCACTTGGCCTGCTCGGGCGTGAATTTGCCGTCGATGTTGAAGGTGCGCGTGATGTCCATGGTCATGTGGTCGAGGTCGGCGGCAAAATCGAAGACCACGATGCTGCCCGGCTCGATCTTGCTCCGATTGAAGAAGTAGTGCCAGGTGTTGGCGTTCTTGCCGGAACCGACGATGGCCGGATACGCCACACCCTGCGCGCCGGAATCGCGAAACACAAACGCGGCTTCGGCCTCAATCTGATACTCGTACATTCCCGGATGCGCGCTGGCGATGGCCTGCTTGTCGCCCGTGGCGCTGATGCGGCCATTGCGGCGCAGTACCTCGATCTCGCCGGGGCGCTTGATGTTGCGCATCGCGTCGATCGCGCCGGTGACGTCACGGAGATTGGCCGCAGGATAGCGCTGGCGCAGTTTGACGATGGCGTCGCGATCGCCGGGCAGCTCCTGGCCATAAGGGTTGTTGTATTCGGCGGCATAGTCGGCCCCGGTTTCCGAGCGTGCACCGTCGGGCTTATCGGCAAATCCCAGACGCACCCAAAGGTCGCGCTGCTCGCCGCCACCGAAGAGGAAGCTCAACTGGCCGTCAAGGGCGGACACAGGCGCGACCACCGGATATCCGAGTTCCTTCTGCTCGTCCTTCGACATGGAAAGCAGATTGGCGCCGTAGACTTGGATCCCGCGCGGGCTTTGCGGCGGCTCGAAGATAGCAACGCGTTGTGTCGCGACGTCCAGCAGCATAATCGCGCCGGGATCGGAGAGCCCGGTGTAGTAGTAGAAATCGTTGTCCTCGCGATAGTGACCGGCCGGCGGCTCCTGCGTCTTGGCGAAGAGCAGCACGTAGCCGGTCTTCAATTTCCCGGCAAGCTCGGTGCGGCGCGCCGCAAACTCCTGCGGGCCGCCCAGGTCCTGCATGGCAGCGCGGTCGGTGTATTGGGCGTTAGCAAGCAGAGAGGAAAACAGCAAAGAGGCAATCGCAATCTGTCGGATCATCGCGTAAGGCAGTGTAGCCGTTCAAGCGCTGCATTCGCAATTAAGCCTGCTTGGTGGCGCCGGCGCAGAGCCGCCGAACTAGAGAAACTCTGGCTCTGTTGACATCCCTTCTGAAGAAAAACTCGCTTGCCCGTTCGCTTTGAAGGGGCGCGCCTTCAGGCGCGCCGCAAACGCACTGAAAGCCGCGTGGCTTTAGCCACTGAGGGAACTCCGCACCCGCCGGTAGCGGTTGAACTGATGCTCGCCCGCCTTGCGGCAACTGATCCAGCGCCAGCGCGTGATGTGCTCGCGCGTGAAGCCCGGGCCGCCGAAGACCGTGGGCCGCAGCAGCACGGGGATGGTCTGCTCTTCCGCGATGCGCTCCTGCTCGGGCGGCACAACTTGTCCGGTTTCGACCGGCGCCACGGTCATGAACTTCTCGTCGATCAGATCGGCGCGCGCAAGATTGCCGTAGACGGTCGGCCCTCCCTCACATAGCAGATATCGGATTCCCAGCTCCTCTCGCAGCTTTGCGATGGCGCGCGGCAAGTCCAGCTTCTCCTTCTCGCCGGCGCCGAGGATGGCGACCTGCGGGTGCTTGCCCTGCGCCAGCAGACGCTCGGCGCCCGCGGGCGAGGTGAGGATGGCCGCGTCGACTACGTCCCCATCGAACACCTTGTGCCGTGAGAGGTCGAGATCGGCCGCTTTGGTGATGAAGATGTTGCGCTCGCGTCCTCGGCCCAGCTTCGCCCGCAAGTCCTGCAATGTGGGATCGGCCACTCGAAACACGATGCCGCGGCTCTCGGGCCCGCGCGAACGCTGCTCCTCGCGCAATGTGTTCATCCCCATCAGCAGCCCATCGGCGTGGGCGCGCAGCAGGTCCATCAGCCAGCGATCGTCCGCCGACTGCGAAATCTCGCCGCCCGAGGCGTGCGCGCCCAACAAGCTGGCTATGCCATCCAACGATTGGACGAAGTTGGAGTAGATCCATGGACGACCTTGCGGCGGAGCGGGAAATCCTAACTTGCCGTAAGGCGCATAGCCTTCGTGCTCGATGGGGCTGGGCTCGCCCTCATCAAAAAATATCTGGAAGCAGCGGAGCTGGTCTGCGTGGGTCAGCGCGGTCTCCTGCCCCAGATTCTATCGAAGCCCCCAGGGCAACGGTGGAAGGGCCGCCGATGGCAACGGTGGAAGGACCGGCGATGGCGACGGTGGAAGGGCACGGCTTCAGCGTGCCGAAAGATCCAAGATGAAAGGGCTTCAGCCCCGCCGCACCGCGACTGAATTCACCCTTGCCGGTGTTTGATTTCCCTAGGCTGGAGCCCGGCGCCCCATGTAGCACAATCCAGCGATGACCCTGTACATCGAACCGCGTTCTTTTCTCATCGAAGCAAGTATGCGCTGGAAGCGGGGTCAACGCCTGAAGCTCGTCAGCGAAAGTGATGCCCCCAGCCCTGCGCGCGCCGTTCTGCGCGAGGTGCGTGAGAGCCTGGGGATACCTGTCGTTCCCGTGCTTTACCAGGCCTATGCCGCATTTCCCGAGTTTCTCGAGCGGCACTGGCAGGCCTTCGGTCCCGCCGTGCAGTCGCGACAGTTTTTTCTTCTGGGCTCCCGGCTGGGAGCGGAGTCCTACACGCGGGCCCACAACTACTTCGAAATTCGCGCGCTTCCCCGTCCGGAAGCGGCCACCACCCAGGCGTGCACTCTCCAGATCGCGCAGGTGCTCGACTACTACCAGTATCTCGATCCTGTGCTGCTGCTGATCGCCGCCGCCCAAATGCAGGCCTTTGAGCGCCCGGTGGGCCAGCCGATGCGCCATGCCGAACTGGCCGGCCATCCACAGTTTTCAGCCGCGCCTTCCCTGCTCGACCACGAACGCGCCAGCCCCGTGCTTCAGCGTAGCTGGAATGAGCGGAAGCGGTTGTTCGAGCTGGCACTCGTCTCCGACGAACACCGTGCCCTGGCGTGCTTCCCGGATTTTTATCTTCCCTACTGGGCGACGCTAAAAGAGCTGTTGCAGTCGCCGGTCTATGCCGATTGCCAGTACCGGCTGGCCGAGAGCGCGCTCGAGATGGCCAACGAGCTTCCGGCGCGGGTGGAAACGGAAGTTTCGCAACTGCTGGAAGCCGGCGTGACCGATGAGCAGATCACCTCGATCATGCGGATCAACGAAGCTTTCATGCAAGCGCTCACCGCACTGGTGCTCGACATCACCTTCGCGCGCATCGGGTGCGAAGGCGGCACGCCAACCGAGCACGCCCCTCACAAGCCGCCTCTGGTGGAAACGTCAGACAAGACCGGATCGCCCGTGCGCGCGGCTTAGGCGCCAGCAGGCTACTGAAAACTCGAATTCGGGCTGCTTTGAAGGGGCAGAGCTTGAGCTGCGCCGTTACAAGCCCTTTGTTTGTTGCCATCCCGACGGAGGCGTTCAGGCCGACGAGGGAGCTGCTCTTGCGTTGTTCCGCAGCCTGCTAGGCGAGATGTGCCGTCCTCGCCGCTGTTCCTTCTCGTTCCAACTTCTCCCTCACGAAGGCAGCCAGCTCGGGCGTGACGTACGGCGGCGGCTGAATGCGGAACGTCGGCTTGCCGGCGACCGGCCGTAGCGAAACCTCTTTCCAGCTTACATCGGCGCGGTTGTGATGGAGAACGACGGCATCGGCACGATCGAGAAATCGCTGGGCCGACAACTTGAAATCTGCCGTCGCCGTATCGAGCACCGTGATGTACAGGTCCGGGCGCAGGAACTGCAGGATGCTATTGGACTCCATGATGGCGTTTTGGCTGCGCGCAAGCTCCTGCCGGATGCGGGGCATCGCCTCCTCCAGCATCCCCTGGCGCGTGCGCACCCACAGCGAGCGCGCCGCCCCGGAAACCAGAAAGCGCGATGAGTCGCTCTCGCCGCTGCGGTCGCGCTCTTCCGTGATCGCCCAGGAACTGTCGTCGCACGCGCATTCGCAGGGCTTCCCGTTGGCGGAGCAGACGCCGTGCCCGTACTGCGTGATCTTCATCGCCGTCCAGTTGAACTCCGGCAACGCCGCGATCAGGCCGGCGACCACGCTGGTCTTGCCTACGCTCCGGGAATGTCCGCCGACAACGATGAGCATGATAGAAAAATCAGCAAGGGCGGAAGGGCACGGCTTTAGCCGTGCCGAAAACATTTGTGAAAAACGGCTTTAGCCTGGTACACCGCGGCTGAAGCCGCTGTCCATCGTGCGCGATTTCGCCGGGCTGAAGCCCGCCGCTTCCACCGCTTGGCGTTTAGTCCTCGTCTCCCGCTTTACCCGAACGCGCCAGCCGCCCCAGCGTACACAATTCCTTAAGATACTGCCGCAACGGACGCGCCGGTGTGCCCCAATATACCCTACCTCTTCCGCGCAGCACCTTCCCCGGCAGGATGCCGGCTTGTCCGCCCAGCATCGTACCGCTCTCAACGGTGGCGTGATCGCCGATGCCGACCTGCCCGCCCAACACGCAGTCGTCGCCAATTTCCGAGCTACCCGAAATGCCCGTCTGCGCCGCGATCACGACGTTCGACCCGATGATGTCGTTATGCCCGATGTGCACCAGGTTGTCCAGCTTCGTGCCTGCGCCGATGACCGTCTTGTCGAGCGCGCCGCGATCGATGGCGCAGTTGGCGCCGATCTCGACGTAGTCGCCGATCACCAGCTCTCCAATCTGCGGAAACTTGTGGTAGCGCCCGTACTTCTCGTCGCGCACATAGCCGAAGCCATCGGAGCCGAGCACCGTGCCGGCATGAACGATCACCCGCCGCCCCAGCGTTGTGCCCGAGTAGATGACCACGCAGGGGAACAGGTCGCAATCGTCGCCGATGACGACGCCCTCACCGATGCTACAGCCGGCTCCGATATGGGCGCGCTCTCCGATTACGGCGTTCGCGGCGATCACCGCGTGCGCGTCAATCGCCGCAGTTGCACAGACTGCAGCCGACGGGTGCACCACCGCTGTAGGATGTACGCCCGCCGCATAGCTCTTCGGCGGATGCAGCAGCGCTCCCGCGCGGCAGAAGGCGAGACGAGGATTGTCGGCGACGAGCAGCGGCTTCCCGCTCGCGCCGTCGGCAAAGTCGCCGGCAATCACGGCGCTCGCCCGCGAAGCCAGCGCTGACGACAGGTCCTTTTCGTCTTGCACAAAGACCACCTCGCCGGGCTGCGCCTGCGCAATGCTCGCCACTTTCGCAACTTCGAGATTGCCGTCGCCCACCAGGCGCGCGGCCGTGAATTCCGCCAGTTCGTGCAGCGTGTGAGGCATGGACTCAGTTTCAAGTTTCGAGGATCAAGTTGCAAGTGTGGCGCTTCGAATGGGGGCCGGCGGGATAACTTGCGCTACGGCGATATTACGCCAGTCATGCTGCACCTCGTGCAGTTCACGTCGGACTTTTCAGTCGATACCGTCTGTTTTCTTCCCCCAGCAGCTTTTCCAACGACTTGCTTCTTGTATGCCCGTTCCTGCGTCGGACAGTCGCGGTAGTCTTGCACGGGTATCGCGCGACATGGACAAGCCGTTGTGATTTGACCGAGTGTGGGTACCCCTCCATGCCCTTAACGTAGCTTTCTTGTTCTGAACCGGGATCTCCTTGTCGGCCTCTTCTATTTCAATCGGACTTTGCCCCCCACTCCGATACCGGTCAGCGGCACCACTTGCGGGCTGTCCGGGGCGTTGTCGGTAATCGTGACGGCTGCGGTTAGTGTCCCTGTCTCGGTCGGGGAAAACACGACCGTAATCGTGCAGTGGTCACCGGGCGCCAAGGTGTTCGGGCTCCTCGGGCAGTTGTCGCTCTCCAAGAAGTCGCGATTGTTAGTGCCGGTAACCATGAGGCTGGTGATGCTTAAGGGTTGGTCGGTTACGTTGGTCAGAATGACCGTCTGGGGCGTGTTCGGGTTGAGGCCTTGAGGACCGAAGTCGAGGCTGGTTGGGAAAACCTCAGGCGTAAGCTCGAACACCGTTCCGGCGTTCAAAGTGCCGCCCTCGGTGGTCGTGCCGTAGAGATTGCCGGTGGCATCGAAGATCAGGCCGGCCACGGGGATAGCCCCGTCCGTGGAGTTGAAGCTATGCAGCACCGTCTCCGTCCAGCCCCCGCCCGCGCTGGGCGTCAACTCGAACACCGTCCCGCAACCGTTCGGTTGGCAACCGCCTCCAGCGCCACCATAGTACGTAGTGCTGTAGAGATTGCCCGCCGCATCGAAGATCAGGCCGGCGTTGGGCAGAAACCCGTCCGTGCCGTTGTTGTTGAAGCTATGCAGCAGCGTCTCCGTCCAGCTCCCGCCGCCTGCGGGCATCAACTCGAACACCGTGCCGTCGCGGTTAGTACCGCCCTCGCTGGTTGTGCCGTAGAGATTGCCCGCGGCATCGAAGATCACGCTGGCTAGGGGACGAGTCCCATCCGTGCCATTGGCGAAGCTATGCAGCACCTTCTCGGTCCAGCCTCCGCCGCCTGTGGGCGTCAACTCGAACACCGTCCCGTAAGGGCCGTTAGCGCCGCCCAGTTCGGTTGTCCCGTAGAGATTGCCGGCGGCATCGAAGATCAGGACGGCGTTGGCATAGGCCCCGTCCGGGGTGTTGCCGAAGCTATACAGCACCCGCTCCGTCCAGCCCCCGCCCCCTGTGGGTGTCAACTCGAACACCGTCCCGTCGCCGTGAGTGCCGCCCTCGGTGGTTGCGCCGTAGAGATTGCCGGTGGCATCGAAGATCAGGCCGACCACGGGGATAGCCCCGTCCGGGGTGTTGCCGAAGCTATATAGCACCCGCTCCGTCCACCCCCCGCCCCCTGTGGGCGTCAACTCGAACACCGTCCCGTCGCCGGAAGTGCCGCCCGTGGTGCTCGTTCCGTAGAGATTACCGGCGGCATCGAAGATCAACCCGGCTCGGGGGTTTCGCCCATCGCCCGTACCGTTGCCGAAGTTGTACAGCACGGTCTCCGTCCAGCTCCCGCCGCCTGCGGGCGACAACTCGAATGCCGTCCCGTAGCCATAAATCCCGCCCGCGTAGGTCGTGCCGTAGAGATTGCCGGCGGCATCGAAGATCAGGCTTCCGAAGAAGTAGGGTTCGTACCCGTCCGTGCCGTTGTTGTTGAAGCTATGCAGCACCTTTTCGTTCCAGTTGGTAGCCGCCCAGCCGCTCGTCACCAGCAGGGTCACAGTGAAGATCACCAGGGCCGTCCGCAATCCGATGGAAAGTCTCTTGCCTCGCATGAGTAGTTCTCCTTTAGCCCAGAACTTCCGTGAGCACGGCCGGTGGGCCGCCAGGTTTGGTTTTACATTAAACGATTCAAAGGGAGGGTAGTCTGTGATAACTGTTGTAATCAGGCCTTAGCATAAACGATCCCGTCCGGGCCGATCACTTGCGATATGGCGATTTTACGCCAGCGAAGCGACGATGATCGACAACCCGAACGGAACTTCCAATTCTGAAAACATCTCAAGGGAAGTGTGCGGTACCTCAATCCCCGCAGTTTCGCAGTCGGAGCGGTAGCCAAGGAACACATCCACCATCACCAATTGCTTGAGTTGGAGCAGGTATTCTTTGTGCGGCTTAAGCGCCACCCACAGGGCGTCAATGTGCTTGTGTAGAGGTTGTGATTGGTCAAGTGAGGGCGTGTACGACCACATGTCGTGTTGGTACTGGGAGTCGCCGCGTCCTGAGTCGCGTTTCCTGTGTGTGTGAGTGGGTTGGATACCCAGAACAGAGGAAATCGCTTCCATGTCGGGTATGTTGCCATAGATGCGCAGAGTAGCGGAGTAGGCAAAGAAGTACGTCTCTTGGGTTTCTGCTTCAGGAGAGTGCGGGAATGATCCTTCCATCGCTACTGATAGTAATCCAACCCCATTCTGAACCACTCGGATTCAGATAACTGGCGAAAACAGGCGTTAGCGCAACCTTACGCCGTCTGTTCGCCTTCCTGCGCGTCGATGAGTGAAATGGCGATGTTACGCCAGTAACTCTGTCGCGGTGCCGACGTTCCTCGGTCTTAGAAGCGTTTAGCGACTTTGCCTGAGGCCCAAACAGCGAATGCGCCAGGTAGCAGAAGCAAGAGAATTAGAGAGAGTTGATCGTGGACTAGCGCCCATAGACCCACTCCGGCTAGCAGCAAGATGATTTCACAGGCAACAAAAATTGCTATTGCTATCAGCCACCGCTTCATCAGACACTCTCACTTGTGATAAGGCGAGTGGGTGTTGAAAAAGTCCCTTTTCCCGAAATCCGGCCAAAATTGGGTGACCAGAAATGTCTACGCGGTCGGAGATCATCGTTTAAAGGGCATCCTAGCGCGTCGGTTTTTTGGCGCAACCTATGCGAACGAGTTTTTCAACACCCACAGGCCTTAGCATAAACGATCCCGTCCGGGCCGATCACTTGCGATATGGCGATGTTACGCCAGCTATCGCAACACGTCTGCGCAGCATACGCGATTCCGCTCTGCCTTCTCTTCCGCTGCGGACACCCCAAGCTGCTCACGAACACGTTTTTGAGCGGATGACAACTCGGCGGATATAACGCGGCGACAGACGGGGTCAACCCCTCGCCACACGTCGCCCGTTCTACGATTTACCAACCAAAAGTCGATATGGGCACTGCCTTTTGGGTTGTCCCATAGACCGTCGAAGCTGATACAAGTGGTATTGCTCGGTACCGCTTCCAGCGAGAATCCAGGCAGGTCAACTGTCCCTTTCGGCAAGGCGAGCACGGCCAAATCCTTCGCCTCTTGCTCGGTGAGCAACCTGCGAGTTGACCCAGTGGAACCGGGCTGAGCTACGAGAAGTGCGCAAAAGATAATCGACGATGTGATTGACAGCAGGAGCTTTGTCATAGCAATGATGTACCGCTGCGACAATCAACTAGCGAAAACAGGCCATAGCGTAAGTTTGCGCTTTCCGTTTGCCTCCGCGCAAGGGGCGTTTACCCCTTGGGCCACGGTCAATGAGTGAAATGGCGATGTTACGCCAGTTACAGACGGTCCACTGATGCAACGGTCGCATTACAATCTACCGAGAGTATGGCAACTTTCAAGTCCGACCACAATGCTTTCCGCGCAGCCCGTAGGAACTGGATTACGTTCAGTCTTGTAGCCGGAATCCACTGCGTCCTGACGCTTGTTTTCACGCTGTGGTCGATGGGCTGGCAAATGGCCGTGCTGGACACTGGCGGGACTGTCGCTCCACTTGGATTAAAGATTGTCAGCACCATCGACCTGTTGTTGGCACTGCCGATACTTCTCCCGCTGTCCCGTCTGGCGCTTCACTTCGGTTTTGCCGATCCTGTCAACGACCCAATCTACTGGCCGCTGCCCGTCGTCAACAGCGTGTTAGTGGCTTACGCCGCGACCGCAATAATGCGGTGGTATGCCTCCCGGCGACAGGCGTTTGAGCAGCGATTCCCTTCATAATTGTTGTGAACAGGCCATACCGTAAGTTTGCGCCGTATGTTCGCCCCGTGCAACTTCCTCCACCGTGAACCTCAGTACAGCGAAACTTCTCCCGGCGGCCGCGTCTTCCAGCGCCGATGCACCCACAGCCACTGGTCGGGATAGCGGCGCACAAATTCCTCGATGATCTTGGTTAAGCGCGCGGTGTTCGCTATAGCGTCGGCCTCATCGTTGCCCGTGCGCACCAACTCAACGGGACGATCGAACTCCACGCGATACTTGCGCAGCACCGGGTCCCAGATGGTGAACGCGGGCACCACGGCCGCATCGGTGTGCAGCGCCACTCGCGCCAGCCCACTCGCCGTACATGCGGCAATGCCGAAGAAGTCGACGAATACGCCTTGCGGCGGCGTCATATTCGTGTCCATCAGGATGCCGACGGTGGCGTTGTCGCGCATGGCCGCGAGCAGTCCGCGCGCGAACTCCTGCTTGCCGATCAGCGTGTTGCCATGCAGTCCACGATAGCGCGTGACCAGCGCATCGACGTAAGGATTGTCCAGCGGGCGCACCACAATCTGCATGGGATGTCCGCACAGCGAGTGGAAGAACGAGCCCACCTCCCAGCCGCCGAAATGGCCGGTGAGCAGCAGCACTCCCTTGCCGCGCTTCTCTGCCGCCTCGAAATTCTCGAAGCCCTGATAGACCGCGATCTCGCCCACGTTTTCGCGCGTGTACTTGGGAAACTGGCACGCTTCGCCCAGCAGCCGGCCCAGCGACACGTAGACCCCGCGCAGAATCTGCCGGCGCTCGGCGGCAGATTTCTCCGGAAACGCCAGCTCAAGGTTGCGGCGACCTACTCGGCGCAGACGCGGATGCAGATGGTACACCGCACCGCCAATCAAGATCCCAACGCCATGCGCCAGCGGACGCGGCAACGCTCCCAGTAAGCGCACCAATGCGGCAAGCGGCCAGTATTGCAATCGTTCCAGCATCGGTGGATTTCAGCTTCGACGCTAGCACTCGCGTACATGACGGTCAAACCCGGGTGCCCCAGGTCTCGCGGTTTCGAGACCTGGGGATTTTCGTCGCCGAATCTCAAGCGGTCCCAGGTCTCGAACCCCGCGAGACCTGGGGCACCCGCTTATTTGATGGGAAATGCCGCTTGCCCGTAAACTTGGGTGCGTATCGCCGTACATATTCAACCTGAGGTGTTGCGGATGAGCTTGCAGCTTCGTTGCGCCGTTGTGTTTGCATTGCTGGCCACGCTGGCGCCGTCATGCGCCGCCGCGGAGAACGCGCGCGAGGAGGCGTGGACGGTTCTGAAGCAGGGACTGAACGAATCGAACATCGAGAAGCGCACCAAGGCAGTGGGCGACCTCGGGCTCTTGCCGGACGATCACGAGGCGCTCGATGCTGCGCTGACCGCGCTGAAGGACCCCAAGCCGGAGGTGCGGACCGCGGCCGCGCAGGCCTTGGGTGAGATGTCGGCCAAGAGCGCGATACCACAACTGACGGAAGCGCTAAAGGACGACGACCCGTCGGTGATACTGGCGGCGGGGCGCGCCTTGGTCACGCTGGGCGATGACTCCGGGTATGACGTTTTCTATGCCGTGCTGACGGGACAGGAGAAAGCGGGCAGCAGCCTGCTGGGCGGCACGAAGAAAATGCTGGACGATCCGAGAAAGCTGGCCGCGCTCGGTTTCCAGACCGGGCTTGGGTTTGTTCCCTTCGGCGGAGTGGGCGTTTCCGCCTACAAGTTCTTTACCAAGGACGACACTTCTCCGGTGCTCGCAGCGGCGGCGCTCACGCTGGCCAAGGACCCGGATCCCAAAAGCGGCGATGCACTGGCCAATGCGGCCCTGGAGCAGAAGAAGTGGCTGGTGCGGGCGGCGGCATTCAGCGCCATCGCCAAGCGCGGCGAGACTTCGCTGATGAAGACCGCAGTCCTCGGTTTGCAGGACGCGCAGGACGAAGTGCAGTATGCCGCCGCCGCGGCGGTCATCCACCTGAGCGACATCGAAAGCGAGCACAAGGAAAAGACCCATCCCGAGAAGCACCGGAAACATGAGACCACCCCGCAGCCTTGAGGGCGGCGAAGGCAGTTGACGCGATGTGCAGAAATATCAAGACGCTGTTTAACTTCGAGCCTCCGGTTACCGACGAGGAAGTGAGGGCCGCAGCGCTCCAGTACGTGCGAAAGATCTCGGGCTTCAATAAGCCCTCAAAGGCGAACGAGGCGGCTTTTTTTGCCGCGATCGATGAAGTCGCTGCTGCTTCGATGCGACTTCTGCATTCGCTGGAAACGTCCGCGCCACCGAAGGACCGCGAGCAGGAAGCGTTGCGCGCAAAGGAGCGGGCGGCAATCAGGTTTGGAGGATAGTCGGCGGGACCGGCGTGGCACTTTTTGGGACGCGTTGCGCTACGGATTCTTGCTACCGCTGCGGTTGAGATATGCGGCCAGCTCCCCTCGCGGCACCTGCACTTGTTTTCCGCTCGCCAAGTTCTTGACCGCGAATTGGTCCGCGGCGACTTCGTTTTCCCCGACAATCACGATGTATTTCGCGCCGGCTTTCTCCGCCAGCTCGAAGGACTTCTTCAGCCGGAAAGTTTCGTCACCGAGATCGGCCGTGACGCCTGCGCGCCGCAGTTCGCGTGCGAGCGTTAGAGCCTGCACATTCATACCCGCGCCCAGCGGCGCGATGTAGGCTTGCACGCCCTCCTTCGGTTGCTCGCCCTGCGATTGCAATGCCAGGATCAGCCGGTCCTCGCCGATGGCGAATCCAATCCCCGGCGCCTTCGGGCCCTCGAGCGACTCCGACAATCCGTCGTAGCGGCCGCCGCCCAGCACCGCGCTCTGCGCGCCCAATCCGCCATGCGTGAACTCGAAGGTCGTGCGCGTGTAGTAGTCGAGGCCGCGCACCATGCGCTCGTTGATCGAGTACGGCACGCCGACCGCGTCGAGCATCGCGCGCACTGCGGCAAAATGCTCGCGGCACGGCTCATCGAGATACTCGCCGATTCTCGGCAGCTTCTCGATGATGGGCTGGTCTTCGGGAACTTTGCAGTCGAGCACGCGCAGCGGATTGGTTTCGGCCCTCCGCTGGCAGTCCGCGCACATCTGATGCACGACCGGCTTCAACGCGTCGCGCAGCGCCTGGTTGTAGCGCGCGCGGTCTTCGGCACAGCCCACCGAGTTCAACTGCAACTGCCAGTCGCGCAGCCCCACTTCGTCCAGCAGCGTGGCCAGCATCTCCAGTACTTCGGCATCGCGCGCCGGCGACTCGCTGCCCGCCGTCGGCGGCCCGATGATCTCCGCACCGATCTGATAGAACTGCCGATAGCGCCCTTTCTGCGGACGCTCGCGGCGAAACTGCGGCCCGATGTAATACAGCTTTTGCAGCGTGCCTTTCTTGTCGAGCCCATGTTCGATATACGCGCGCACAACTCCCGCAGTGTTTTCGGGGCGGAGCGTCAGCGATTGCGTCTTCTCGCTCTGCGCACGCGCGCGATCGTCGAACGTGAACATTTCCTTCGAGACGATGTCGGTCTCCTCGCCGACACTGCGCGAGAAGAGGCTCGTGTCCTCGAACACGGGCGTGCGGATCTCGTGATAGTTGTAGCGCGCGAAGACGTCGCGCACCTTCGCCTCGACCCGGTTCCACAGATCGGTGTCGGGCGGCAGCAGATCACGAGTTCCGCGGACGGCTTTGATCATAAAAAGAGGTGTCGCGCCGACGACCCGGTCGGCGCTCTTACAGCATTCTCAAGGACAAGAGGCGGCTTTTCTTGAGCGATTCCCGAAATGGAACCCCAATCGCCGCTGTAAAAACTACACGGCCCCACAAGGTAAGAATTACCTGCCGCTCCTGCACTATTTCCCCTTTTCCGCGAGGTAATTCTCCCGGTACCCGAGATAATTTTTCCCGTATCGCAGGATCGTCTCCTGATCTTCGTCGGTGAGATGGCGGCGAAATTTTCCGGGCACGCCCATCCACAGCGACCGAGGCTCGACGATCGCCCCTTCCGGAATCAGCGTGCCCGCCGCGAGGATCGAACCCGCGCCGATGCGCGCGCCGTTGAGCACAATCACTCCCATTCCGATGAGGCATTGATCTTCCACGACGCAGCCATGCAGCGTGACCGAGTGACCGACGGTGACCCAATCGCCGACCATGACCGGCCACTTGCCCAGCATCCCGTGAAGGACGCTGCAATCCTGGATGTTGGTGTTGGCGCCGATGCGAATCATATGCACGTCGCCGCGTACCACGGCGTTCATCCACACGCTGGCGTTTTCGCCCAGCACCACATCGCCGATGAGCTGCGCCGACTCGTCGACATAACACGACGCCGGCACGGTTGGCGACACTCCCTTGTAAGAGCGGATCATCGAATCCTCGCAAAGATTTTCAACGCCGGACAAAAGTGCCGCATCCAGCCTACGTCTCACACTGCGCGATAGATTTCCGAAAGTAGCACGTCAGGGCGGGTAAGCGAAAGATACCCCGACACTTGGCGTCCGGGCGCGGCCCACGCCCGGGCCCGCGAAGCGTTCGCCGGCGCGGTGTTGAAAGCAGCTTCGCGCCGGCCGGCGGTCGAGGTTAGCGCCGTGCCGGTCGCGATTGGCGCTCCGTCTACCACTTTATCGGGATACCACGCTTTCGCTATCTTGGATAAAAGTATGGAAGCGCCACTTCGAATAATCGGCCTATTGCGTACATTTCAATGTTTGACCAATTCATAGCAGGGACCAGCGAACAACACAAAGCTGGTGCGCAGTTTGAAGCCACACTGGGTTGGATAAAGGGAACGATGGCGAAAACGGTGCTATGCGTGGATGACGAAAGAATTGGCCTGCGCGTGCGCAAGATCATGCTGGAAGGCCACGGCTTCAACGTCCTGACTGCCACCAGCGGCGAGCAAGGGCTGGCTCTGCTCGAGCAGCATCACGTGGACCTAATAATCCTGGACTACTACATGCCCGGCATGAACGGTGGCGAAGTCGCCGCCGAAGTCCGCCGCCGGCAACCCAATCTCCCGATCATCTTTCTCTCGGCCTACTTCTCGCTTCCGCCCGCAGCGCTCGAGTTAGCCAACGCCTTCATCACCAAAGGCGACCCGCCCGACGTGCTCATCGACAAGATCGAGCAGATGATCTGAAGCAACCTTCAGCCTTCGGCCATCGGCCATCGACCGCTGCGCCATCGTGCACTGGAATCCTCGCCGAACTTCTAATGGCTGGCTGCGGGTTGCCGCTCACCAGCGCAACCCGAAGCGGTGCGGCAGCAGATAGGTGAATCCCGCGAAGACCTCCCAGTGCGTCGAGGTGCTCGTCAGCCCGTGGTCAAAGCCGCAGTCGAGGACCACGATCTTGCTCGCGTTGTAGTTCACCGCCCACAAGTTCCCCACCGCATTGCTGCGCAGGAAGGGCTGCGTAAAGTGCCAAATCTCGCCCGCCACCCCGAAGTGGCCGGGCAGCGGATGCGAGACCGAGAGGGTTTGCCCGAAAGCCGCGCGGCGAACTCCTGCCTGGACCAATTCGTCGAACAGATAGTTGGTGTCGTAATGGAAGCCCTTCACATCCGCACTGACCAGCAGCAGCGCTCGCTGATTAAAGCTTGCGATGTCAAGGTCCGGCGCCTGGCCCGCGTAGACTCGCCCGAAGTAGCTCAGCGCGACAGTCGGAATGGCGCCTTCGCCGTGATGGACGACGCCCTGGATACCGAGGTCAACGTCGCCCGGCGCATTGGCCGGCTGACCTTCGCCGTCGGAATGCGCCCACGGCTCTGAGCTGACCAGAAATTGGAACCAGCGCGACACCGAATACTTGATCAGTTCGTTGATACTGGCCTGCGAATCAACCCCGGGCGAGTGCCACGCGCCCAAGGCTCCGGTCTCGAACTGGAGATAGCCGACCGGCGTCAGCGTGGCCGGAGTTGCAACGGTCGGTCTGGCCGGGTTAGCGACAGGCTCATCCGGCGCGGGCGCATCGCCGGATTTCTGCTGGGTCCCTGGTTGCTGCTGGGCTTCTTGCGCGGCGGCAAGCGGCGCACCTGCGAGTATCACCCACAGCACCAGCCACAATCGCCGCGCGCCCATCACTTTGCCCTCAGCAGCAGCACCGGAACGCTGATGCTGTGCTGCACGCGACTGGCGGTGGTGCCCAGGAACAGATCGCCCAGAAAGCGATGCCCGTGCGTGCTCATGGCCACCAGGTCGCAGCCCCTCTGCTGCACCCACTTCACAATTTCGCTGGCGGGATCGCCGAAGGCCAGCTCGGCCTCGGCGGAAATTCCCGCTGCGCTCAGTTCCGCCTGGACCCGCGCCAGGTAGGCCGTATCTTCGGCGATCTCGGGGCTTACGGCGTCGCGGCCATAGGTGCGTGCCGCCCATCCGTCGGCCACATGCAGCAGCACCAGCCGGCTGCCAGCCAGCTTCGCCAGCTGCTTCACGTGCTCAATGATGGCGCGGTCGCTGGCGGTGCCGTCGAGCGTGACGAGGATGGTGCTGTACATGGCAAGGGACGGGAACACGCACATCGTAATCGTTCGCCGTAGGCCGGGGCAAACCGTGTGAGGCTGCTTTGCTACTCTAGCAACATGGAGTTGGTGGTCTATTCGGCCTACTGGTGCCCCGATTGCCGCACCGCCAAACGCTTTCTTGAGAAGAACCACATTCCGTATACCGACATCGATATCGAGAAGACGCCGGGAGCGGCTGAAGAGGTCATCCGGCACACCGGCAAGCGAGCGATTCCTCAGTTCGTGATCGACGGCAAGTGGGTGCAGCCGTATCGGCCCGGCGAAGGATTTCTGTATGAGGAGATGTCGGAGCTACTGGGATTGGTGGATGAAGGATAGCTCGCCACCGCCAACTGAGAGCTGACGGCGGTAGTGTCTCAGCTCGAAATTCGGGCTTCGAACCTAAGCGGACCTGCGCTGCATCTTGCGACTCAACTCGCCGAAGCGGGAATCACCATGCCTCCCGCAGAACTTCCGGCATCTGAGCGAAGCGGCGAAAGACTTAGAAGCTAAGGTTCTGGGCGTCCAACTCCGGCACAACGGCGATAAGGTCGCGCGCTGGATGATGGAAAACGTCGCGATTCTGCGTGATAACAACGGCAACATTCGGCCCGTAAAGCCGAAAGACCGGCTCAAGAAGATCGACGGCGTTGTTGCGGCCGTCATCGCCAACAGCCGTCTCATCGCGGCGCCCGCCGATCCTTACACCACTCCGGAAGTCATCACGGTATGAAGAAATTGCTGAACCTCCTGCTGCCGGAGGTCCCCGACGTTCTGCTCGTCATCGGCGGTATTTCCATCGTCGCCGGCGTCGCCCACTTCTCCCATGCGGTCGCGTCGATTGTCGCGGGCGCGGGCCTGATTCGGCTCGCTCTACTGCTGGGGGCAGCCCGGCGGAATCCTCCGAGTCCGCCCAGCGATTAGTCGCAATAGCTTGAGTGGAATCTTACGGGCGGCTGTGAACCAGGCCCTTTTGTCGGCTACAGACTCAATGAGCGCTATGGCGATTTATCGTCAGTTATCAGGATTAGCCTTTCTCAAGGCGTGACCAAGACGCATTCATTCTCAACGAGAAGTAAGCTCGAAATTCCGGGGAGTCCTTCGCCTTCGGTCAGCGCGAGACGCAGCCGTACGGAAGTCCTGCCCCAGCCATCGATCACAACGCGATAATTACCGGGGTAAAGTGAACCTGTAGTAAACCAACCGTTCTTATCGGTCTTTCCGACGTACGCAAGTTGACCCGACGACGAGTAAACGTGCACTTCGGCGAACTTTAAAGGTTCCCCATCTAGCGTGCCATCAGGGTATACGTAGCCAGCAATAGCACCTGCCCCGCCAATCGTCGCATGTCGCTGAGCTGGGTCCGTGCAGGCAGAGCCAAACCCCTCCCAGTCCCACAATTCATCGTCGTCCGCAGCTTGACCGTAAAGAGATGTGAATGTTCGTTGTGAAGTCGTAGGAGCAGGCTTCTGGGCATTCGCCTCTTTGTTGACAGTGAACAGCAGCGAAACAGTCGCGAGTAACCAGAGAACCCGCATAGACAAATCCTACGCCCATGACCGTTGGCGAGAACCGGCATTATCGTAACCGATCTGGCCCGCCCGATCACTTATGATATGGCGATATTACAAAAGGTATCTCACTCCAACGTCGCCAATCCGGGGAATTCCAGGCGAAACGAAACCGTGTTGCTGGCTATGGATTCTTCCTCGTGAACCCCGCCGCCATAGCCAATCACAACTTGGTACTCACCGGGACTAATGTCGAGAGTCATTCCCGCCTCGAAGACCGACTGCGGAGCGATCCGAACGGGCACGGGCAGCGGAGACGGATATTCACGTTTGTAATAGGCGTGGTAGGCGTGCCCATCGGCAACCCATTCGCCGCCACTGCTTCCAGAGGCTAGATTCACACGTGTGATTACCGCCTCGGAACGGCCATTGCTTGGACTTTCGGGGTTCCTCTTTTCGCCCATAACAGCTATGCCAACTTCGTCGGCTCGGAGCCAGACATCCGCATTGCCAGTATTGCGAAAGCTGATGCGGAAGGCCGGAATACCGTCGTGAAAGGCTGGATCCAGGCGCATAGCTACGTTTCTCACGAGCTTCGATTCGGGGGCCGAACCAATAATCTTGTATTCGCGAATTATGGCGTCACCTGGGTTCACAGGCTGGAACACGCGCGTTGCTTCGATCTGTACTGCCATGCCTGTGTACGGTCGCAAAGCTTCTTTCGCTGCGCTAGAGATATACGTCACGTACGGACCGCTCAACAGGAAGCATGTATCCCAACGGTCGAAGACGACGACACCGGAGTATTTTCCCGGCCCCCTCATGCCGCTTCGCAAAGGCGTGGTGAGCGCCAGGACCAGCAATAGCGGCAGTGTTGTGAACCAGACGCTCTTGAGCAATCGGTGCATTCTCTTCCATCGAGTTTAGTCTGATGCTGCCAGCTTATACGTCAATTGACGAAAACAGGCGTGGGTGTTGAAAAAGTCCCTTTTCCCGAAATCCGGCCAAAATTGGGTGACCAGAAATGTCTACGCGGTCGGAGATCATCGTTTAAAGGGCATCCTAGCGCGTCGGTTTTTTGGCGCAACCTATGCGAACGAGTTTTTCAACACCCACAGGCCATTACACTCAAAACCCCTGCCGAGCCTGACCGTACCAAACCCCATCAGACAGTTCAAGTCTTGGCTGTTACAGAGATTAGTCCATTATGGGCCTAGTTCAGTCTGTTCTTGAGGGAATGTCCCGCTTGCGCGCCGACGCGGAAGGCGGATCGTCCGGAGCTCCCGCGCCCTGGGATGACTATTGGTACTACACGGTGGGCGCGGGCTCATCGACCGGCATGCGGATCATCGCCCACTTCTCCCATGCGGTCGCGTCGATTGTCGCGGGCGCGGGCCTGATTCGGCTCGCTCTCCTGCTGGGAGCAGCCCGGCGCAATCCTCCGACGCCGCCCAGCGATCATCTCGGATTGGGACGTTCCGCTGGGGGCACAAATTGAAGCGATAGTTCCTTATACCCGAACCTGTAAGTCTTCCCTGTCCATGTGTATGTGTACGTTGCTATGTCTGCGTGGGAAGCGTCTTCGCTGTGCATCCCGATTGGGGCTTTGACCAAAATTCCGTCCTTAGACACAGTGACTTCCGGCTCTATTCCGAGCACCTCACAGAAGCCGTTTCCATCAGGCGTTGACGACTCGCTCCATAACAGGGTTCCTACCGTCTTCGCGATCCCTGCCGGGTACGAGAAGACCGCGATGGTTAGGCAAGTCGGCAACCCCGCAGCAGTGACCATCAGCAGTTGAGACTGTTGAAAAACTCGGTGCCTCCCCGAGTTTTTCTGTTTGTCGGCAAGAACCGGTGTGCTAACCCTCACTCAGGGGGAACGAGACGATGATGGGCCAGCACGAGCGCACCGAATCGCTGTTC
>Ga0335085_10000522_pt1 | contig 106755 bp, 113 predicted proteins | sample Lox_Sample_45_FD_206712 | JGI IMG/M metagenome (GOLD analysis project Ga0335085, IMG submission 206712) | Soil microbial communities from Loxahatchee National Wildlife Refuge, Florida, United States - Lox_Sample_4.5 | ecosystem: Environmental > Terrestrial > Soil > Wetlands | place: USA...
CGTAGAGATCGGTCCCCAGCCAGTGCCGGCGGCTCGGCGGCTCCAGCGTCCGCTCGGCGTCGGGAGCGTCGGGGTCGTAGGGCATGATCACCGGCGCGGCCGCGGCCGTGAGCGCCACCACCACGAGAAGCCCGAGGGCGGCCAGCGACATGACGTTGCGCGACAGGCGCCGCCAGAGCAGGGCGGCGGCGGACCGGCGCGCCGGGGCCTCGTCAGCGGAGACGGATACGAGGGTCGACAAGCCCGTAGACCAGGTCCACCGCGAGGTTGACGAACACGTAGACGACGCCGACGAACAGGACGAAGCTCTGGATGGGGCCCGAGTCCTTCGACATCATCGCGGCGACCGCGTAGTTGCCGATCCCGGGCCAGGCGAACACCGACTCCACCACCACGTTGCCCGCCATGAGGAAGCCGAAGACCACTCCGAGCAGGGTGATGACCGGGATCATGCAGTTGCGGAGCGCGTCCCCGTAGATCACGGTGCGCCGGGGCAGGCCCGCGGCCCACGCGGCCTTGATGTAGTCCGACTCGAGCACCTCGAGCATGGTGGCGCGCACCATGCGGGTCAGCGGCGCCATCACCGAGAACCCGAGCACCAGCGCGGGCAGCACGAGCTGGTGGAGCGCCGAGGCCAGCGCGCGGCCCTCCCTCGCCAGCAGCGAGTCCACCGTGAGGAGCCCGGTCACCAGCGGGGGCGGCGTGATGCCGGTGGCCAGCCGGCCGAGCGGCGGCGGCGCGACGCCGAGCGCGTAGAAGAAGATGTACAGCGCGAGCAGCCCGGTCCAGAAGGTCGGCATCGCGACGCCGCCCACCCCCAGGAGACGGCTCACGTGATCGAGCCAGCCGTCGCGCCGGACCGCGGCCACCACCCCGAGAGGGATGCCCACCACGAGGGCGACCGCGAGCGCGGCCAGGGTCAGCTCGAGCGTGGCCGGGACCCGCTGGATCAGATCCTCCAGCACCGGCCGCCCGGTGGTGTGGCTCTCGCCGAGGTCGCCACGAAACAGGCCGCGCAGGTAGCGCCAATACTGCACCGCCATCGGCTGATCCAGCCCCATGCGCCGCTCCATCTCCGCGATGTGCTGCGGGGTGGCGAGCGGCCCCGCCTTCACCAGCGCCGGATTGCCGGGCAGGATGTAGGTGAGCACGAAGGTCACGAGCGTCACCCCGAACAGGGTCGGGACGACGAGCAGGACCCGCGTGCAGAGATAGCCGAGCACGCGCCGGTCTACTCCGGGCCGCCCTGATCGGGCCGCTTCCCGGTCCGGCCGGAGGAGAAGTGAGCGTGGATCATCTTCCAGCCGTCCGGACCGCGCAGGCACGCCATGGTGGCCCGGATGTAGGGCTTCTCGGTCAGGAAGCTGGGCTCCTCCTTCTGCCCGATCCACTTCCAGTAGCGGCCCACCCGGTCGTCGGTGATCAGCGCCATGTCCCCGCGCACCGTGATCCGGATGGTACCGCAGCCGCCCGGCTTCACCAGCTGCAGGCGCGTGCGGTAGTGGTCCCAGATGTGCAGCCAGTCCTCGAGCCCGTGGTAGGCGTGGCCGTTGGTATTGAAGTAGACGTGCCGGGCGTCGGGCTCCCAGATCTTGCGGAGCGCGTCGTTGTCCAGCCCGTCGTTGGCCAGGCGCAGATCGTAATACAGCCGCAGCAGCGCGTCGTGGTCCGCGGGGGTGCCGCCGTCGAACACCGGCGGGTGGTCGGGCTCGTATCCCTTGGGGGCTGCGATCATGGGTTCCGCCTCCTCGCGGTCGACACGTCGCCCGTTCGGACGAACTCGGTGACGACCTGGACGAACAGCTCGTTCTCTTCCTTGACGACGCGGTGGCTGCTCTCCTCGAAGATGATCTGCCGGGCGTCCGGGATACCCCGCCGCAGCGTCTCCGAGTGCGGGGGCGCACAGATCCAGTCGTGGCGGCCGGTCAGCACCAGGGTGGGCGCCCGGATCTCACCGAGGCGCGGCCGCAGGTCGTAGCGCTTGACGTCCGTCGAGAAGAAGCGGTTGATCATGGCCACGTTCAGCACGCTTGGCTCCGCCCGCGCGTCGAGCGGCGGGTCGGAGCGGTGCTCGTAGAGCGGCGCGACGCTGGCGAACCCCTCTCGGAAGTGCGCCTCGTCGCGAAAGGTGCCGCCGAGCATGTGCTCGACGACCTCCATCTGGCGGTCGGTGGCGCGGCCGCGCGCGATCCGACGCGCGTCGTCCACGAAGTCGCCGCTCGCCGCGGTCACGCAGGCGATCAGGCGCGCCACCCCGGCGGGGTGGCGCACCGCGTACGTCAGCGCCACCATGCCGCCGAAGGACACGCCCAGCACGCTCAGCGGGCCCAGGCCGAGCAGGGTCCGCAGGGCCTCCAGGTCGTTGGCCATCGCCTCGAGCGTGCAATCCTCGACCGGCGGCCGGCCCGGCCTTCCTGCTCCCCGCCGCCCGCCCGCCCGCGAGCGCGGGGCGCGGCGGGGGCCGCCGACCTACGTGCGCTTGAAGCTGTAGTACCGCTCAAAGGTGTCCCAGCGCTTCTCGATGCCGATCAGGTCGCTGCTGCCCACGCGAGTCCAGTTCTCGTACCACAGGAGACCCCAGACCGCGTCGTCGAGCACCAGCTTCTGGATGTCGCGCGAGGCGGCGGCCCGCTTGTCGCGGTTGGTCTCGTGCATGTTCTCGTCGATCAGCTTGTCGACCGCCGGATTGGCGTAGAAGCTCAGGTTCGTGAACTTCGACTTGGAGTTGAACAGGAACGTGAGGTGGTAGAACGGATCGTTGATCCAGGACTGCCACGCCTCGATGGACAGCTGGTGATCGCCCTTGGTGGCGATCTGCCGGAAGGTGGCGTCGGTCTCCTTGACGATGTTCACCTTGAAGCCGATCTGCTCCAGCTCCCGCTGCAGCCACACCGAGGCCTGCTCGTGGGTGGGCCAGCCCACCCGGATGGCCAGGTCCACCGGGATCGGCGCCTTGTCCATCCCGGCTTCCTTCATGAGGGCCTTGGCCTTGGCGATGTCGTGCTTGTAGGGCGAGTAGTCGCCCAGGTAGGTCGGGGTGAGGTTCGGGATGGGGCTCTTCATCTGCACCCCGTAGCCGAACAGGACGTTGGGCAGGATGGCCTGGATCGGGATCGCGTAGTTCACCGCCTGGCGGACCAGCTTGTTGTCGAACGGCGGCTTCTTCTGGTTCATGCAGAGGTAGTGGCAGGTCGTGTCCGGCACGCTGAACACCTTGAGGCCGGGTTCGCCCTCCAGGGCCTTGACGTTCTTCGGGCTCAGCCCCGGACGGCCCGCCACCAGGTCCACCGCCTTGCGCTTGAGGAGCAGCACCCGGTCCGCCTCGTTGGGCACCAGCTTGAGGACCACCCGCTCGAAGTAGGGCTTCGGGCGCCAGTAGCCCGGAGTGGCCTCCATCACGATCTCGACGCCCGGCTCGTTCTTCACCAGGCGGTAGGGGCCGATCGAGGCGCCGTTGCGCTTGAGCCACTCGGTCGCCCACGGATCTTCCTTGGTCGCGTTCGCCTTGACCAGCTCCGGATCCAGGATCGCGTTGTTGGACAGGGTCACGGTGTCGAGGCCCATCGGGCTCGGGGCCTTCATGGCGATGGCGAAGGTGTAGTCGTCGCGCACCACGAACTGCTCGGGCGCGGTCACCTGGATCAGGGTTGGGAAGATCAGCTTCATGTAGCCGGGCGAGAGCAGCCCGCGGTCGAACGAGTACTTGAAGGCGTGGGCAGTGACGGGTCGGCCGCTCGGGAACTTCACGCCGCGCCGGACCTTCAGCACAATGGTGGCCCCGTTGTCCTCCATGGCCCAGGACTCGGCCAGGTGCCCGTCCCATTCCCCCGGCATCGAGCGGGCGAGACCGGGCCTGCCCTCGATCGGCTGCACCTTCCACATGAGCGGGGCGTCGGTGGTATTGGCCACCGTGACGTAGCCGCCCTGGGACTTGAACACGGCGGGATCGAGGTTGTCGATGTCGGAGTCCCACGCCACCACCAGCGTCTTCTTGTCCTGCGCGGCCGCCCGTCGCCCCGCGGCGAGACCGGCGACTCCCACCCCGGCGGTCACCAGAAAGTCGCGTCGGCTGACCTCTGCCCCCATTGTGTGTGCCTCCTCAGTCCGTGATCTCTTCGGACCAGAAAAAGATGTTCTTCGACCGCTCCAGGTACGAGCCGTAGAGCTGCCGCATCAGCTCCTGCCCCGCCGGTGACGCGAGGTCCTTCTGGTACTGCTCCACGTCGCGGACCTCGATCCGCTCGATGTAGCCCCACCCCGCGGCCTCGGCCCCGTTGATGGGCCCTTCGATGCGGTGCGTTCGGTAGCTCACGATGCTGGGCAGCGACCTCGCCACCTTGTAGTCGTAGTCCACGAGCCAGCGCTCGTAGTCCTCGCGCCTGACGCCCGGCTTCAGCGTGGTGATCACGTAGCGGATCGGCATGTCAGCCCTCCCTCCCATCCGGCGACGGCATCCGCGCCGCCGGCCAGGGGTTCGAAGCAGTCGAGCACGTCGCCCGGCCCCAGCACCGCGTCTCGCTCGGCGACCGCCTGGTTGCGGGCCACGAGCCAGGTGTCGTGCTCGGCGCCCAGCCCGGCGAGCACCTCGCCGATCGTGGCGCCGTCGCGCAGATCGAGGGTGGCCCGGGCCGCCCCCTCGGGCAGGAAGCGCCGCAGCGTACCGTGCATCACCACCGTGACCGTCACAGGCCCGCCGCCCTCACCCGGGGCATGACCTCGGTCTGGAAACGCTCGATGGTCTGCTCGATGCGGCCCCCCGGCGACAGCGGGTAGATCATGAACTGGGTCGCGCCCTCCCGTGCGAGGCGCACCACCCCTGCGGCCACCTCGTCGGGTGGGCCGGCCAGCGTGACCGCGTCGACGAAGCTCTCCGGGACGTCGGCGGCCGCGGCCTGGAACGCGCGCGGATCGTAGACGTAGGTGAGCGTCTCGAGGTGCTTGGCGAGCGCCGGCGGCACCGTGAGCCCCGCGGTCTTGAACGTGAAGAAATCCGGGCGCTGGGCGGCCAGGCTGCGCACGATGGTCGGCTTCATGAGGTCGCGCGCCACCTTGCGGTCGTCGTGCACGCAGACGTTGATGCGGGCGACGAGATCGATGCCTCCCGGGTCACGCCCGGCCTCGCGGGCCCCCGCCGCCACCGTATCGCGGAAGAACGTGAACAGCGGCTCCGCCACGCAGCCCTGCATGATCGCGCCGTCCGCCACCCGACCCGCGGCGCGCACCCCGACCGGGCGCTGGGAGGCGATGTAGGTCGGGATCTGCGAGCGAACCGGCCTGAAGTCCAGGTGGGCGCCGTCGATGCGCACCACCGATCCGTGATAGGTCACGGTCTCCCCCGCCAGCAGCTTGCGGATGACCTCGACCGCCTCGCGCAGGCCGGCGCCCGGCTTCTCCCGCGGGATCCCCAGCTCGCGGAAGCCGCTGACGCCCGCGCCGAGCCCGAGCACCGCGCGCTGCCCGGACAGCTCGTCCAGCGTGGCGATCGCCATCGCGGTGAGCGCGGGATGGCGCGAGTAGGGATCGGTCACACACGGCCCGAGCTTGATCCGCTGCGTGCGCAGCGCGCAGAAGGTCAGCGAGGCGTAGACCTCCCGGAAGAACCGCTCGTCGGCCAGCCAGAGGTAGTCGTAGCCGGTGCGCTCGGCCAGCTGGGCGAGCTCGGCCAGTCGGCCCGCCGGATGCGAGGGCAACGTGAGCAGACCGGTGGTGAGCGGCATCAGCGGGCCCCGTCGGCCACCTCACGGAGGTGACCGAGGACGATCTTCTCCGCGGTGATCGGCAGGCTGGTGACCCGCGCGCCCACCGCCGACGCGATGGCGTTGGCCACCGCGGCCGGGGGTTCCACGTTCGGCGGCTCGCCCACCCCCTTGGCCCCGAACGGCCCGACCCGGCCCGGATGCTCCACCAGGATCGATTCGATGCGGGGCACGTCCAGCGTGGTCGGCATCTTGTAGTCGGTGAGGTTGGCGTTGAGCACCCGGCCGTCGCGATACACGATCTCCTCCGAGAGCGTCTGCCCGAGCCCCTGGGCCACGCCGCCCTCGATCTGCCCCTCGATGTAGGTGGGGTTCAGGGCGAACCCGACGTCCTGGGCCACGACGTACTTGTGAATGGTCACCTCGCCGGTCTCCGTGTCCACCGACAGATCCACCGCGTGGGCGTGAAAGCTCGGCGAGTGGAACGCGGGGTAGACATGGCCCTCGACCCGCTTCGTGTCGTAGGGGGTGCCCGGTGCGATGAACGTGCCGTGGGCGATCATGCCGCCACCGGTCGCCTGGGACTGGCGCGCGAGCTCCGCGAGCGAGACGCGCCCGGCAGGGCCCACCACGTGCTTGTCGCGCAGCTCGAGCGTCTCCTCCGCCGTTCCCAGCTGCGGCGCGGCGAGCGCGAACAGCTTGCGCTGCAGCTCGGCGGCCGCGGCGCGGCAGGCGTTGCCGACCGCGAACGCGGTTCGACTTCCCTGCGCGCCGAAGTCGAACGGCGTGGAGAAGGTGTCGCCCGAGACGATCGTGATGTCGGAGAGATCGACCCCGAGCGCCTCGGCCAGGACCTGCGCCGCGCCGGTGAGCGCGGCGGTACCGATCTCCACCGCCCCGGTGTTCAGCGTCACCGTCCCGTCGGGGTTGATCTTGACGTACACCCCGGACGAGCCGCCGGTGGTGGTCCACCAGCCGCAGGCGAGCCCCTTGCCGCGCCCCGGCCCGGGCCGGCGCTCGGTCCAGCCGATGGCGTCGGCGGCGCGCCGCAGACACTCCTCGAGTCCCACCGCGCTCAGCACCTGCCCGGTGGGCCCCTCGTCGCCCTCGCGCACGATGTTGCGAAGCCGGAGCTCGAGCGGATCGATGCCGAGCGCGTCGGCGATGATGTCCATCTGCGACTCCACCGCGAAGTTGGCCTGCGGGCCGGACGGAGCGCGATACGAGCCGCAGTTGGTCTTGTTGGTGTAGACCGCGTAGCCTTCCAGGTGCAGGTTCGGCGTGCGATACGGCCCGGCCAGCACCATCGTGGCCACCGACGCCACGCCTGGCCCCGAGCCGGCGAAGGCACCGGTGTCGAAGTAGATGCGGCCCTGCCGCGCGGTGAGCCGTCCGTCGCGGGTGACCCCGGTCTTGAGCTCGATCACGGTTCCCTGTCGGGGGTACGCGGCGGTGAGCTCCTCCTCGCTGGTCGTCATGACCTTCACCGGACGGCCGGACTTGCGGGCCAGCATCGCCGCGAAGTGCTCGACCCCGATCCGCAGCTTGCCGCCGAAGCCGCCGCCCACTCCCGGCACGATGATGCGCACCTTCGACGGCAGGACGCCCAGGATATCGGCGAGGGTGGCCTGCACGTCGAACGGCAGCTGGGTGTTCGACCACACCGTGACCTGGCCAGAACTGTCCCACGCCGCGACCGCGGCGCGGGGCTCGGTGTAGCCCTGGTGCACCATCGCGGTGGTGAACCGGTGCTCGAAGATGCGATCGGCCTCGACCCAGCCGCGCTCGACGTCGCCCACCACGATGCGGGCCCGATTGCACACGTTGCCGTCACGCTGCAGGATCGGGATCGCGGTGTAGGAGCGCCACGCCTCGTGCACCAGCGGGGCGCCGGGAGCCAGGGCGGCGGCGAGGTCGAGCACGGGCGGCCGCGGCTCGTACATCGCCTCGATGGCGGCCAGCGCCGCCTCCGCCGCCTCCGGGGTGACCGCCGCCACCGCCGCCACCGGCTGGCCCACGTAGCGGACCACGTCCGACGCGAAGACCGGCTCGTCCCTCACCGCGGCCCCGTAGCGGATGTCGGCCGCGTCGGCCGCGGTGACGATCGCGCGCACACCCGCCACCGCCTCCGCGCGGGCGGTGTCGAGGCGGACGAGACGCGCGTGGGGCTGCCCGCTGCGGAAGACCTTGCCGTACAGCATACCGGGCAGCGCGAAGTCCGCCGCATAGACGGCGGTGCCCGTCACCTTGCCGGGCGCGTCGAGACGCGGGAGCGAGTGCCCGGCGACCCGCGTGCCGGGGCTCACGACGCCACCGCCGTGGCGGCCATCCGCCTCGCCGCGGCCAGCACCGCGTCGACGATCTTCTGATACCCGGTGCACCGGCACAGGTTGCCGGCGAGCGCCTCGCGGATCTGGAGCTCGCTCGGATGCGGGTGCTCGTCCAGATACGCCTTGGCCGAGAGGATCATGCCCGGGATACAGTAACCGCACTGCACCGCGCCGTGCTCCACGAAGGCCGCCTGCAGCGGATGCAGCCCGCCGGCCGACGCCAGCCCTTCGATCGTCGTGATCGCGCGGCCCGTCGCGACCACCGCGAGATACAAGCAGGAGTTCACGGCCAGTCCGTCGACGAGCACCGTGCAGACCCCACACTCGGCGTCGAGGCAATTGGTCTTCGTGCCGGTGAGCCCGAGGTCGGAGCGCAGGACGTCGAGCAGCGTGCGGTCGGGCTCGACGAGCACCTCGTGGGGCTCGCCGTTGATCGTCAGCGCGATCGGGATCTTCGGCATGGTTCGCGACCCCCTCAGGGTGCTCGGCGCGCCCGCTCGACACACCGGTCGAGCGCGCGCCGGACCAGGACCCCCACCAGGTGCTGCCGGAACGCCGCCGAGGCCCGCACGTCGTCGATGGGCCGGCAGGCTGCCTGCGCCGCCTCCGCGGCCCGGCGGAACGCCGCGCCCCCGACCGCCTGGCCCTCCAGGGCGCGCTCCGCCGCGGGAACCCGCACCGTCGTCGGCGCCACCGCTCCGAGGGCCACGCGTGCCTGCAGGCAGTGCTCCAGGCTCGTGTCCAGGGTCAGGCGGGCCGCCACGCACACCACCGAGATCTCCATCGCGCGGCGCCGCCCCGCCTTGAGGAACGCGGTGGCCGTGCGAGCGGGCAGCGCGGGCATGCGCACCCGCGTCAGCAGCTCCTCGGGACGCCGCGCCGTCCGGTTCGGGCCGAGGAGGAAGCGCTCCACCGGAAGCTCCCGCTCGCCATCTGGACCGACCAGCGTCACGTCGGCGTCGAGGGCCACCAGACACGGTACCAGATCCGCGGCCGGGGAGGCGTTCACGAGGTTGCCGCCGACGGTGGCGACATTGCGTACCTGGTGGCCGCCGATCACCTCGGCGCCCTCCACCAGGCCGCGGAGCGTCCCCGCGAGGGCCGGCGTGCGCTCGATGGCGCGGTGGGTGACCCGCGCCCCCAGCGTGAGGTGGCCGTTGGCCTCGATGCCGTCGAGGCCGGGCACGCGGACGAGGCCGATCACGTGGCGCGGCGCCGCGCGTCCGCGCTCGATCTGCACGATCAGGTCGGTGCCGCCGGCCAGGAAGCTCGCCTCCTCGCCGAAGCGCGCGGCGAGATCGACGGCGTCGGCCACGCTTCCGGGCTCGTGGTACTCGAAGCGGCTCACGCGGTGAAGTCCTTGGCGTTGACGTGCGGGGGCCAGATCGAGGCGAGCCGGGCCGCCGCCTCGATTACGCGGGGCGCCAGCGCGTGCAGCCGATCGAGCGAGAGGCGGTACGCCGGCCCCGAGAGCGCGACCGCGCCCACCATCGTGCCCTCGCGCGTGATCGGTGCGGCGATCGCCCGCCCGCCCTCGGCCAGCTCCTCGTCGGCGAGCGCGTAACCGGCATCACGGACGCGCTCGAGCTCGCTCCGGAGCGTGTCCAGCGAGGTGATAGTCTTGGGGGCCACCGGACGCAGCCGGCGACCGAGGACCCGCGACACCTCCCGGGCAGGGAGCGTCGAGAGCCACAGCTTGCCGGCCGCGGTGGCGTGCAGCGGCGCCCAGAGCCCGACGAGCGGCAGCAGTCGGATGGTCTGGCCGCGCCCCTCGGCCTTGGCGACGAACAGGACCTGGTCGCCATCGACCACCGCGAGCTGGACCAGCTCATCGGTCTCGTCGGCCAGCTCTTGGAGCACGGGGAGAAAGACCCGGGGCATGCCGGCCTGATCCGCGTGCCCGAAGGCCAGCGCGAGCAGGCGCCACGTGAGGCTGAACCGGCCGCTCGCTGCGTTCCGCCGCACGTAGTGGCGACGCTCCAGCGTCCCCAGCATCTTCGAGATGGTCCCCTTCCCGCAGCCGATGGCCCGGCTCAGGTCCCGGACGCTGAGGCCGTCCGGGCTGACCGCGAGCGACTCCATGATCTGCATCACGCGAACGATCCCCGCGACCTCGCGCGCCATTGGGCAGGAGTCCTTGGAGGTAAACTTAGAAACTTCGTTTCGAATTTATAGGGGGCGGGCTCGGAGATGTCAAGCCGGAAACGCGGTCAGTGGAGACGGGGGCGGCGCACTCGTCTTGGAGCACGCTCGACACGATGCCCAGCGGCTGGCCGAGCATCGCGTCGCCGGCGACGTCGAGGCGATGCTCGACCGCACCCAGGCTGCGTGCTGGCGGAACGGGGAGGGTGAATCGGGAGAGAGGGTAAGGTATGCTTCTCGCCGGACCCCCGCACAAGGAGACCCACGGTGAAGCTCGATGTGTCGATGCTGACCCACGATCTCAAGACCATCCCCGACTACGCCCGGAAGGTCGAGGCCATGGGCTACGACTGCCTGTGGTCGTCGGAGACCCAGCACGACCCGTATCTGCCCCTGGCCGTGGCGGCCACGTCCACCTCGCGCATCAAGCTGGGCACGAACATCGCGACCGTCTTCTCGCGGAGCCCGATGATCACCGCGCACATCGCGTGGGACCTGCAGAAGGCCTCGGGCGGCCGCTTCACCCTCGGCCTCGGCACCCAGGTGAAGGCCCACAACGAGCGGCGCTTCTCGGTGAAGTTCGAGTCGCCCGGACCCAAGATGGCCGAGGCCATCCGCGCCATCCGCGCCATCTGGGACTGCTGGCAGAACGGCACCAAGCTCAACTTCAAGGGGCACTTCTACACCTTCGACGTGATGACGCCGTTCTTCAATCCGGGACCGATCGACCATCCGAAGATCCCCATCTACATCGCGGCGGTCAACCCGCTCATGTGCCGGATCGCGGGCGAGCTGTGCGACGGCATGCACGTGCACCCGTTCAACTCGCCGAAGTACCTTCGCGAGATCGTCCACCCGGCGGTCGAGGAGGGGCTGAAGCGGTCCGGACGCTCTCGCAAGGACTTCACCTACGCGACGGCCACCTTCGTGGTGGTGGGCGACAGCGAGAAGGAGCGTGCCGCGCAGGCCCAGACCGTCAAGCAGCAGATCGCCTTCTACGGCTCCACGCGCACCTACGAGCCGGTGCTGGCCGCCCACGGCTGGCAGGGCCTGACGAGCCAGCTCCACCGCAAGTCGGTCGAGGGCGACTGGAAGGGAATGGCCGACCTGATCACCGACGAGATGCTCGACACCTACGCGGTGACCGCGACGTACGAGAACCTGCACGCGAAGATCCTCGAGCGCTACGAGGGCCTGCTCGATCGCACCGGGCTCTACCAGCCGTACCAGCCGAATCTCAACGATCCGCGCCTGCCCGCGATGGTGCGGGCGTTCAATGGATAGCCGCAGGGATGAGGAGCTGACGCGATGACCGACAAGGTGCAGGTCGAGATCAAGGGCGACGTGGCCACCATCATGCTCAGCAAGCCCGAACGCCTCAACGCGCTCGACAACGAGATGTGGCACGGCATCGGCGAGGCCTGCCGGGTCGTCGACGCCGCGCCCGACGTGCGGGTGGCCGTGCTGATGGGCGCGGGTGGCTGCTTCTGCGCCGGGCTCGACGTGAAGGCCGGCTCCACGCTGAGCACGACCCTGGAGGGCACGTCCCCCGGCCAGGCGCTGGCCCGCATCCGCCAGCACCTGGAAGGGCACCAGGCGTCGTTCTCGGCGGTCGAGTCGCTCCGGGTGCCCGTCATCGGCGCCATTCAGCGCGCGTGCATGGGCGCCGGCCTCGAGCTGGCGCTTTGCTGCGACGTGCGCCTGGCCGCCGAGGGCACGCTGTTCTCGATCCCGGAGGTGCAGCTGGGCCTGGTGCCCGACATGGGCGGCACGCAGCGCCTGCCGCGCACGGTGGGGATCGGAAAGGCCAAGGAGCTGATCTATTCGGCCCGGCGCTTCGACGCCGCCGAGGCGCTCCGGATCGGCCTCGTCCAGGGCGTGTACCCGGCGGGCGAGCTGCAGGCGCGGGTGGCCGAGCTGGCTGCCGAGATCGCGGCGAACGCGCCCCTGGCCGTGCAGGCGGCCAAGCGCGCCATCAACGGCACCTACTACGGCGAGATGCGCTCCTGGCTCGACTGGGAGACGGCGCAGGCCTCGGGCCCGCTCCTCTCCGAGGACCGCAAGGTCGGGTTGAAGGCCGCGGCCGAGCGCAAGCGCGCCGACTTTAAGGGCAAGTAAGGGACCCGGAGGAATCCATGGCTGATCTCTACGATCTGGGCGACCGGCCGCCGCTCGGCCTGGTGCCGAAGCGCATGCACGCCTTCGCGGTGAGACAGAGCCGCTTCGGCCAGCCGCGGGAGGCGTGGAAGCGCGAGGTGCTGCCCACGCCCGCCATCGGCCCCGACGAGGTGCTGATCTACGTGATGGCCTCGGGCATCAACTACAACAACGTGTGGGCCGCGCTCGGCCAGCCGCTCGACGTCATCGCGGAGCGCCTGAAGCTGGGCGAGCCCGAGGACTTCCACGCGGGCGGCAGTGACTGCTCCGGCATCGTGTGGGCCGCCGGCAAGGACGTGAAGAACGTCAAGGTCGGTGACGAGGTCATCGTGCACAGCGGCTGGTGGCGGCCCGACGACCCATGGGTGCTCTCCGGCAAGGATCCGATGCTGGCCGAGTCCACCCGCATCTGGGGCTACCAGACCAACTACGGCAGCTACTGCCAGTTCGCCCGCGCCCAGGCGCACCAGTGCATCGCCAAGCCGAAGCGGCTCACGTGGGAAGCGGCCGGCTGCTTCCTGCTCTGCGCCTCCACCGCCTACCGCATGCTGATGGGGTGGGAGCCGCACACCGTGGAGAAGGGTGACGTCGTGCTGGTCTGGGGCGCCACCGGCGGCCTCGGCAGCCTCGCCCTCGAGATCGTCCGCGCGCAGGGTGGCCGCCCGATCGCGGTGGTCTCCGACGACGCCAAGAAGAAATTCTGCATGGCCCACGGCGCGGTCGGCGTCATCAACCGCTCGCAGTTCGACCACTGGGGCGTGATGCCCGATACGAAAGACGGCAAGGCCTACGGCAACTGGGCCAAGGGCGCGCGGGCCTTCGGCAAGGCCATCTGGGACGCCCTGGGCGAGCGGGTCAGCCCGAGGATCGTCTTCGAGCATCCGGGCGAGGCCACGCTGCCCACCTCCGAGTTCGTCTGCGCCACCGGCGGCATGATCGTGATCTGCGCGGGAACCACCGGCTACAACGTCACGCTCGACCTGCGCTACCATTGGATGCGGCAGAAGCGCTTCCAGGGCAGCCACCTCTCGAACGACGCGCAGGCCCTGGCGGTGACGCGGCTGGTGGACGCGGGCCGTGTCGACCCCTGCCTCTCGCAGACCTACCAGTTCGACGAGCTGCCCGAGTGCCACCAGCTGATGCTCGACAACAAGCATCCGTACGGCAACATGGCGGTGCTGGTGAACGCGCCCAAGGCGGGCCTCGGAGCGTCCTAGGGAGCGGATGAAGGCGCTCGCGTTTCACGAGCACGGCGGGCTCGACAAGCTCTCGTTCCAGGACGTCCCGGAGCCGAAGGTCGGCGACGGCGACGTCCTGGTGCGCGTCCGCGCGGCGGCCCTGAACCACCTCGATCTCTTCGTCCGCGAGGGCCTGCCCGGCCTCGCCCTGCCCATGCCGTTCTGGACCGGCTGCGACATCGCGGGCGACGTGGCCGAGGTGGGCGCGGCGGCCCAGGACGTCAAGGTCGGCGAGCGGGTCGCCGTGAACCCGAATCTCTACTGCGGTCGGTGCGAGTACTGTCTGCGCGGCGAGCACAGCCTGTGCGTGCGCTACGGCATCCTGGGCGAGCACACCCACGGCGGGCTGGCCGAGTACGTGAAGGTCGAGGCGCGGCACGTGATCCGGCTGCCCGACGCGCTCCGCTACGAGGACGCGGCGGCCTTCGTGCTCGTCAACATGACGGCGTGGCGCATGCTGGTCACCCAGGCGCGACTGCGCGCGGGCGAGGACCTCCTGATCCTGGGGGTGGGCGGCGGCGTGTCGTCCACCGCGGTGCAGATCGGCAAGCTCTGCGGCGCGCGGGTGTGGGTGACCTCGTCGAGCGACGAGAAGCTCGAGCGGGCGCGGGCCCTGGGCGCCGACGAGTGCATCAACTACGCGAAGGACGACTGGGTGAAGGTGATCGGGCAGAAGACGGGCCGGCGCGGGGTGGACGTGGTCCTGGAGAACGTGGGCGCGGCCACGTGGAAGGGCGCGATCCGCACGGTGGCCAAGGGCGGCCGCATCGTCACCTGCGGGGCGACCTCGGGTCCGATCGCGGAGACCGACATCCGGCTCGTGTTCTGGAAGCAGCTCTCGATCATCGGCTCCACCATGTCGAACGACGCCGAGTTCAACACCGTGATGAGCCAGCTGTTCAACGGGCGGCTCCGCGCCATCGTCGACACGGTGATGCCGCTCCGGGACGGCGTGGAGGGCCAGCGCCGGCTCGCGGAGGGCAGGCAGTTCGGCAAGATCGTCCTGGTCCCCTGACCTTCCGGCTGGTTGTCATTGCCGACTGGTCGGCGGCCTCGACGCGGGGCCCCACCCGACCGGCGCGCGATCGGTGCTGGGTCGCGTGGGGCCGTCGCGGTGAAACCCTCGCGCCGGAAAGGCCGGAGCCGGAGTACTTCCGCACCCGAATCGAGACGGAGGGCTTCATCCGGAGCCTGCTCGCGACCGAGCCCGGCCGCGTTCTCGTGGGTTTCGACTTCGCGTTCGGCTATCCGGTCGAGGCGGGGCTGCCGACGGGACGCACGCTCTGCGCCCGGCTGGCTTCGGTGGTGCGCGACGAGCCCGACGGGCCCAACAATCGCTTCGAGGCGGCCGGGCTGCTGAACCGCGACATCCAGGCCGCGCTCGGCGGTGACTTCGCCGGACCGTTCTGGGGCCATCCGGTCGGGCACACGTACCGCGACCTCGGCCCAAAGCGCCCGCGTCCGTTTCCTCCGCGCGTCCCGGATGGCCGGCTCGTCGAGCGGCGGCTCGGCGCGCGACGCATCCAGAGCCCATGGAAGCTGTTCACGCGAGGTGCGGTGGGCTCGCAGACGCTCTTGGGCCTGCCCGCCGTGCATCGGCTGCTCACGGATCCTGCCCTTGCGGCCCGGGCCCGGCTCTGGCCGTTCGAGACCGCGTGGGACCGCGCGATCGCCGAGGACGCGATCGTCATCGCCGAGATGTGGCCGAGTCTCGTGGATTGCACGCAGCAGCCCTACCCGATCAAGGACGCCCGCCAGGTCGCCGCGGTCCGGGACTGGGCGCTCGACCAACCCACCGCGCTCGCCCGCGGCCTGGCCCGACCGTCGGGCCTGACCGACGCAGAAGAGCGCGTCGCGCGCGAGGCCGAGGGCTGGATCGTCGAAAATGTATGAATGTAAGACCTGACCCCATGATCTTGATCACCGCGGGCGTCACGGGGATCGTGACGTCGGTGACGATGATCGGGCCGTTGCTGGTCGACATCGCGCGGGACCTCCACGTCTCGCTGGGCCAGGCCGGGCTGCTGGCCGCGGCGGCCGGGGTGCCGCAGGCGCTGTTCTCGCCGTTCTCGGGTCTGCTCTCCGATCGGCTCGGGCGCAAGCCGATGATCGTGATGGCCTTCGGCAGTGTGGCCGTGCTGAGCATCGCGGCGGCGCTGGCGCCCGGCTTCGCGGCTCTGATGGTGGTGCGGTTCCTGGCCGGACTGCTCGGCTCGCTCGCCCCCACCAGCCTGATGGCCTCGGTGGGCGACCTCTTCCCGGCCGAGCGACGCGCCCGGGCCATGGGCTGGTTCAACATGGGCTTCAGCTTCGCGGCCATCGGCGGCGTGCCGATCATGGGCGCGGTGGGGGGCGCGCTCGGCTGGCGCTGGGCCTTCGTGGCCATCGGCCTGCTGATGCTGCTGCTCACCGGCGGCATTTCGCTCTGGTTCCCCCGCATCCCGCCCATGGCCTCCGGCACGAGCGTGGTGGCCACCTACCGCGCGGTCTGGGGAGTGCCCGGCCTGCTGAGCCTGCTGGGCGCCAACCTGATGGAGCGCTCGCTCTTCGCGATGGTGGCGATCTACCTCCCCGCGTTCGTCATGCTCAGCTTCCACATGACCGCGGTCGGCGTGGCCCCGGTGCTCGCCCTCGTGGCGATCGGGGCGATCACCGGCAACGTGCTGGGCGGCCGGCTGGGCGATCGGTTCCACAAGCCGGCCATCTTCGTGATCGCGCAGGTTATCAGCTCGGCCCTGGGCCTGGCCCTCTTCGGCGCGGGGCTGCCGTTCGCGCCAGTGGTCGCCCTCGCCATCTCGCTCACCTTCTGCAACGCGGCGAGCCGGCCCGCCTTCCTCGCCTACGGGTCCGACCTGGCCCCGCGTCAGCGCGGCGCGCTGTTCGGCCTCATCGCGCTCACGAACCAGAGCGGGCTCGTGATCGGCTCTGCGGTGGGCGCGGCGGCCATCGGTGGCGGCGGCTATCGGGGCATGGCCCTCGCCGCGCTCGCCCAGGGCGTGCTCGCCGCCGGCCTCGCCCTGCCCCTGCTCAGGCCCCGGCGCGCGCCCAGCGCCTGACGACCGGACCCGGCTCCTTACCGCTTGAGCAGCAGGGCCAGACCCGACAGGAGCAGCAGCATCTGGATCACGATCTGGAACGCGCGCGACGAGAGCCCGGTCTGGATGCGCCCGCCGACGTACAGACCGGCGCCCGCGATCGGGATCGCGGCGAGGAGATAGCCGAGCGCCTGTCGACCGAAGAGGCCCGCGGCGACGAACGCGGCCAGCCGCACCCCGCCGTCGATGAGGAAGTTCATCGCGAAGGTGGCTCTAAACGCGGGCCGCTCGAGTCCCCGCAGGTTCAGGTAGATCACGTAGAACGGCCCGCCAGTCCCGAAGAGGGTGCCGACCAGACCGCCCAGGAACCCGCAGTAGGTCGAGGCCACGCGCGAGCCGCGCAGCTCGGGCAGCGGGAGCATCTGGTAGATCGCGTACAGGATGACGAAGGCGCCGAGGGCCTTGGCCAGCCCCGAGGTGCTCATGGCGCGCAGCACCCAGAGGCCCGCCGCCACGCCGACCACCATGAACGGGATCAGGACGAGCTGCTCGTGCCAGGCAATCTCGCTCATGTTCTTCACGCCCTGGCTGGCCGAGCCGAGGTAGTCGAGCGCCACTACCAGCGGCACCACGATGGTGACCGGCCACACGAGCGTCAGCAGCGGCACCGCGATGAGGCCGGAGCCGAAGCCGGCCATGCCCCGCACCCAGTACGCCACCAGCAGCACCAGCCCGGAGTAGAACGCGGTCTCGACGGTCAACGGGCGGCACGAGCGTTAGGCGGCGGGGCGACCCTCGAGATGCCAGGTGCCCTCGTCGCGATTCCACAGGCGGAGCATGTGGCGGCCCGGGCCCTGGCCCGGGGCGGCCGCATCCTTGAAGGCGGTGCGGCTGTGGGCGAACTGGCGGTTGTTGAGGTACTGGAGCTGCCCCTTCTCGATCCGGAACTCGACCCAGTTGGCGGGATCGTCGACGATCGCCCGCAGCGCGGCGAGCGCCTCCCGGCCTTCGTCGTCGAGCGCGGTGCCGTCCAGCCGGTGCCCGTTGACGATGTAGTCCTCGTAGTACCGCGACGTCAGCGTGCCGTCGTACTCGAACACGGGCTGACGACTCGCGCGCGGGGCGTCGGGGGCGTGCTCGCCCTGCCGGTCCCACGAGAACGGCCGATACAGCCGCGCGAGCAGATCGGGACGGGTCCGGCGCAGGGTGTTGTGCGCGGTGACCAGGCTGACGAAGCGGCTCAGCCCGCCCTCGAGCGCCGACTCGAGGCAGAAGAGGCCCACGAAGTTGGGCGCTTTCCAGAGCCAGCCACCGTCGGTATGGAAGGGTTGACCCAGGTTGGTGACCGAGCGCCGCACGCCGTAGCCGAGCGCCTGGCCGGTGTCCTTCACGTCGTACAGGCGTGCTCCGTTCGCTTTCTGCGCGACGACCTGTCCGAGCATCGCGGCGAGCAGCCAGCCGATCGCGCGGTTCTCCTCGGTGCCGTATCGCTCGACCGGGAAGCGATCCACCACCGCGAGCCCGGTGTCGGTCTGGAGCTTCGTCCGCACCTCGGACATGACGGCCGCGCAGGCCCGGAGCGAGAAGTCGACCGGGGTGAGGGCCTCGATCGGACGCGGAGCCGCGCGCAGCGCGGCGACGACCTCGTCCAGCTCGGCCATGCAGGCCGGGGACAGCGGGATCAGCCAGCGCGCCGGTGAGATGCTGTCACGGGTCCACGCCTTCTCGGGCTCGACGTCTTCCGGCGGCAGCTGAACGGCGATCTGGTCGACACGCACTGGATGACCTCCTCGGCCGCGTCAACAGCGCCGGGAGTATAGCACACGCCGCATGCTAGACTGGATTCACCCAGGAGGTGCGGCGATGCGCTTTTCCGGAGTCTGGCTTCCGGTCGTCACCCCGTTCAAGGACGGCGAGATCGACTACGCAGGCTACGCGCGGCTCGTCGATCACTACGTGCGCGCCGGGGTCACCGGCGTGATTCCCCTCGGCACCACCGGCGAGAGCCCGACCATCGACGAGATGGAAACCGAGGCGCTCATCGAGCGCACGGTCGCTACCGTCGCCGGCCGCGTGCCGATCCTCGTCGGCGTCGGCGGCAACGACACCCGGAAGGTCGTCAAGGCCGTCAAGCGGCTCCAGAACCACGCGGTGCAGGGCATCCTCTCGGTCTGCCCTTACTACAACCGGCCGAGCCAGGACGGCATGCGGGAGCACTTCACGCGGGTGGCCGGAGCCACTGACCGGCCGATCCTGATCTACAACATCCCCTACCGGACCGGCGTGAACCTGACCAACGAGACTCTGCTCGCGCTGGCCGACGTGCCCAACATCGCCGGCGTAAAGGACTCGTCCGGCAACATCGGCCAGTCGCTCGATCTGCTGCGTCAGCGCCCGGCCGGCTTCGCGGTGCTCACCGGCGAGGACGCGTTCTTCTACACCATGCTCGCGCACGGGGGCGACGGAGGCATTCTCGCCTCCGCGCACGTGGAGACCGCGACGTTCCTCTCGGTGTACGAGCGCATGGCCGCGAACGACCACCAGGGCGCGCTCAAGGCCTGGTCTCGGATCGAGTCGATGGTGCCGCTGCTCTTCCGGGAGCCCAACCCCATGCCGATCAAGCATTGCCTCTGGCGGCAGGGGGTGATCGCCTCGCCCGAGTGTCGGCTACCGCTCACGCGCGTGTCCGACGCGCTCGCGAAGGAGCTCGACCGGCTAGTACCAGCGGGGGTCGCCGGGTAGCACCGCGATCGGCTTGCCGTCCACCTGCAGCACGCGCGGGCGGATGGTGGGCACCGCGCGGCCGCGAAGCCCGCCCAGCACGTCGGTCGTCCGGGCGCCCGCCCCCTGCAGCAGCTCCAGGTTCTTGATCGTGGGCAGGCGCAGCGTGATCTCCTTCCGCCGGAGCGCCGCGAAGGCCTCGGCCGCGGTCAGCCAGCGCAGGGCCACGATCTCGTGACCATCCACCTCGGGCTCCTGCGCGCGCGGCATCTCGGCCGCAAAGAAGCGGGTGTCGAAGCGCAGGGGCTGCTCCTCCGGCGTGATCCAGTGTGCGAAGTACGTGAGGCGGTCGGTGGCCAGCGTCAGCTCCTCGGCCCGGAGCATGGTGAAGAAGGCGGGATTGGCCGACTGGCAGGCCTTGCGGTGCGCCTCGAAGCGGTCGTGGTTCTCGGCGGTGAGCCGCACGAACTCCCCTCCGCGATCGTAGGCGAGGAGCACGCCGACTTCCTCGAAGGCCTCGCGGATCGCGCCCACCCAGTAGCCCAGTGCCTGCCGTGGCGTCAGGTCTCCGCCGAGCCGGGCGCTCGCATCCGCGGCGGTCAAGCCGCGGCAGAAGCGCTCGACGTCGTCCGGGATGTCGTCCGCCTCCACCTTGCCGCCCGCGAAGACGTAGTCACCGGCGGCGAACTTGCTCTTGCCGTGTCGCTGGATCAGGAGGATCTCGGCCGGCCCCACCGGCCGGTCACGCAGGAGCACGAGGGTGGCGGCGGCGGACGGAATAGCGAGTGGGCTCATGGGCGTGATCGTCAAGACCGCCTGCATTCTGACACGACGGCCACCGCCAAAAAAAGCCCTTGTGGACCCCGGCGTGGGATGGGAGACTCCGCGCGTGCAGAACCCGCACACCGTCACCACCCAGCACCCGGCGGAGCACCGTCGACACGCGCGGGTGATGACCTCCTGGCCGGTGACCATCCGGACCGGCAACCGACTCCTGCATCTGCAGACGCTGAATCTCAGCGCGCTCGGGGCCAAGGTTGGCCTCGACGACCCGCTGCTGCGCGAGCCCCTGGAAGTCGGCCGTGCCGCCCACCTGCGGTTCGAGCCACCCGGCGGCCAGCCGGTCGAGGTCGAGGCCATCGTGTGGCGCGCCGACGAGGACGGCCCGGCTTTCTTCTTCATCGGCAGCCCGTCGCACGCCGTCTAGCTCGCCCCTTCCAACGAGGAGATCGATCATGGGCGCAGAAGCCAGGATCAAGGAGCTCGGCATCACCCTTCCCAGCCCACCGAAGCCGATGGGCAACTACGTTCCGGGCGTGCGGGTCGGTAACCTGCTCTTCCTCTCCGGGCACGGGCCCATCCGCATCGAGGGTAACCCGAGCGCTCGTGGCAAGGTCGGGCGGGACATGTCCACCGAGGACGCCTACAAGGTAGCGCGCGAGGTTGGCATCAACCTGCTGGGCTCGGCCCGCTCCATCCTGGGGAGCCTCGACCGGGTCAAGCGCGTGGTCAAGGTGCTGGGCATGGTGAATGCCGTCGAGAGCTTCGGCGAGCAGCCCAAGGTGATCAACGGCTTCTCCGACCTGATGGTGGAGGTGTTCGGGGAGAACGGCCGCCACGCTCGCTCGGCGGTCGGGATGGGCTCGCTCCCGGCCGGCATCCCGGTCGAGATCGAGATGATCCTCGAGGTGAGCGCCGCGAGCGGCGCTCCCGCCCGCAAGCCGGCGCGCGCCGCCAAGAAGCCGAAGAAGCGCCGCTAGTCGAAGAGCGGCGGCAGCACCCGCAGGGCTTCCGCGATCCGCGGGCCGTACCAGGACAGCAGCTTGCCGTCCACCAGGTGAATCCGGCCGTCGCGCACGGCCGGCATGTCGGCGTAGGCCGCGAAGTCGGCCTGGTGCACCTGGCGGAACCGATAGGGCTCGTCCGGAAGCAGGATGATTTCTACGTCGGCGGCCGCCACCTGCTCGAGGGTCACCTCCGGATATCGCTTCGGCTCGTTCGCGAAGACATTCGAGCCGCCGGTGACCGCCAGCATGTCGTGGATGTAGGTGTCGCGGTTGATGGTCATGTAGGGCCGGCGCCAGATCGGGCAGAAGACGCGGCGGGCCGGGCGCCGGGCCGCGGTGACGCGCACCGCTTCGTAGCGCGCCCATAGATCGGCCTCCATCTCGCGCGCCCGGGGGCCCGCGTCGAGCAGCTCGCCGAGCTCTCCCACGAGACGGATACCGTCGGCGACGGTGCGCGGATACGTCACATGGACCGGGATGCCCCAGGCCCGCAGGGTCTCGACGTGCTCACGGACATTCTCTTCCACGTTGACGATGACGAGGTCCGGCCCGAGGTCGCGGATGACATCGAGCCTGGGGTTCTTCTCGCCCCCGACCCGCGTCTTGGTCGCCACGCCCTCGGGAGGCTCGGTGCAGTAGATCGTGCACCCGACCACGCGGTCCCCCGCGCCGATGGCGAACAGGATCTCGGTGATGCTTGGAATGAGGGAGACGATGCGGCGAGGCGGGGACGTCAGAGCTTGGCAGCCTGCTCGGAGAGCCGCTCCACGAGCCCGATCAGCTCCTTCAGGTGCTCGCGCAGCTCTCCTTCGGCCTTGCGCGCCGCCTCGATCTGTCCGCCCTCGACCGCATCCTCGAAGGTCGTGACCGCGACACCGAATTCTCTCAGCAGCCGGCGCGTGCTGTCCTGCGGCATGCTGGTAGGATATCATGTCGCGCAGTCACGACATGGTCCGCGCCGTCGACCGCCTGTACCGTGCGCTCTACCGCTCCGTGCTGGCGCGGCTGCCGGAGCGCGTGTCGATCGCGTTCGGCCAGTGGAGCCTCCGCCACCTGCCCCTGGACCGACTCGCTCTTTTCCGCAACGACGACCCCCGCCTGGCCATCACGCTGGGCGGCGTGCGCCTGCCGAACCCGCTCATCCTGTCGTCGATGTACTACGACGTCGCCATCCTTCGCCGCGCGATGGGGCTCGGCTGGGGCGCCGTCACCGCCAAGAGCATCACGCCGGGGCCGCGCCCCGGGCACCCGGAGCCGAACCTCGTGCGCATCCAGACCGTGGAGGGCCCCGGGCTCGTCAACTGCAACGGGTTCAAGAATCCGGGCCTCGAGGCCTATCGCGCGGCGCTGGTCGGGCTGCCGCACCGGGTGCCGCTCATCGTGGCCGCGGCCGGCGAGTCCGCCGAGGACTACGTGCGGGTCGTGGCGGGGCTGCAGGAGTTCGGCGATCTCGTCGAGATCAACATCTCCTCGCCCAACACCAAGCTGGTCTACGGCTGGTCCACCCGGCCCCACGAGCTGAAGGACGTCTTCCGGGCAGTCCGGGCCGCCACCGCCAAGCCGGTGATCGTCAAGATCTCGCCGGACTTCCGCGACACCAACGAGGAGATCACCATCCCGGCCGCGCTCGACGCCGGGATCACGATCGTGAACTACGGCAACACCCGTCGCGTCGAGGAGCCGCGCCTGTCGCAGGGCGTGGGCGGACTCTCCGGGCCCGCGCTCTTCGCCACCACGCTGGAGAACGTCCGCCGGGTGCGCGAGCGCTTCGGCGGCCGCCTCGAGCTCATCGCCACCGGTGGCATCGACAGCCCCGAGAAAGCCCGCGAGGCCCTCGCGGCGGGTGCGACCGCGTGCGGGATTTTCACCGGCTTCATCACGCGTGGCCCCCTGCTGGCACGCCGCATCCTCGATACGCTGGCCGCAGGCGGGGATACGCTGGCCGCGGGCCGGCCATAGCTCGAGGAGGAGGGACTCACTCGCCAGAATTTCACCCACAGGTTATCCACTTATCCACAGCGATCCACAATCGAGAAAAACGCACGCTCCGACGCGGTTCGAGAGGGAGCCCTCGAAAAAGTGACGCTCCGATCGTCCACCGCCGCGAGGCCCTTCACCGCACGCAGCATTCACGGGGCTGCGAGGCGTCGCGAGCGTCGAATCACGCATATGTTGCGGCGAAACGAAGCCTTGACAGGGCTCGGACCGATTCTTAAGGTGGTCGGGCGCTCATCGCGCCACGCATTCGTCCAGTGCCTATTCTCAAGAGGAGACGAACACGATGGAGGCCAGCCGGAAGCCACTGGCAAAGGTCGAAGGCAGGAGACGGATGCGGCTGAGTGGACTCACCGTGGCCTGGCGGGGCACGCCGAGCCTCGACGACTGGGTGGCCTACATCGTGACCGGGACGAAGTCCAAGAAGCTGATCCTGGCGGATCACGCCTCCGAGCGGAAGGTGAAGGGGCTGCTGGCGCGCATCCAGAGCATGTCCAAGAAGGAGGTCGAGAAGCTAGCCAAGGGCTAGCGGCTTCGACGTCGCCACCGTTGTCGGCGGATCCTCCGCCCAGATGGCGGGGTCGGCATCCACGAAGAGCTCGATCGTGTTGCCGTCGGGATCCTCGAGGTAGATCGACTGGCTGACGTGGTGATCCCGGATCCCCCGGATCTTCACTGCGTGGGCTTCCAGCAGCGACTTGGCCTCCCGCAGCGTGTCCATCGAGTCACCGATCTTCAGCGCGACGTGGGCGAGGCCCACCCCGTGCTCGGGCGGGTTCGGGGCGTCCGCCCCTACCGCCATCACGGCCAGATCGTGGTGGTTGGTTCCGGCCGAGAAGAAGACCATCCGACCCGGGAAGCGCGCCACCTCCTTGAGCCCCAGGACCCCCGTGTAGAACCGGGCCGACCGGTCGAGATCCCGCACCTTCAGCACCACGTGCCCCACGCCCTGGACCTTCATGAGTCGACCCCTTTCGAGAGAGCCCCGCGCTGAGCGAGGCTGATGAACCGCTCCCTTCCGATGATGACATGATCGTGTATCCGCAGGTCGAGGAGTTCGGAACACTCAACGAGCTGCCGCGTGAGACGCAGATCTTCCCGGCTGGGGGTCGGGTCGCCGCTCGGGTGATTGTGCAAGAGGATGATCGACGCGGCGGACTCCAGAATGGCCGGCTTGAAGACCTCGCGCGGGTGCACGAGGCTGGCGGAGAGCGTGCCCTCCGAGATGACGACGTCGCGCAGCAGCCCGTTCTGGGCATCCAGCAGGGCGACGCGAAATACTTCCTTCTTGAGATCCTCCATCAGCGGCCCATACCGCGCGAACACCTGCTCCGGGCTCCCGAGCACGATCCGCGCGTGCCCATTGCGCGAGCGGAGCCGGCGCGTGATCTCGAAGAGCGCGGCGAGACGGACCGCCTTCACGGGTCCGATCCCGCGGACGGCCCCCAGCTCCGCGACGCCGCGGCCCGCCAGCCCGGACAGCGAGCCGTAGCGGGTCAGCAGGTCGCGCGCCATGTCCATGGCGCTGTGACCCTCGAGGCCACTGCCGAGCTGGATCGCGAGAAGCTCCGCGTCGGCCAGCGACTCGGCCCCCTTGTGGTAGAGGCGCTCGCGAGGCCGGTCCTCGATCGGCCATTGCCCCATGGACGCCATGCGCCTCGGTAGCACGCCGGCGCGGCCTGGGTCAACGCGTCGGATCGGATACGGGCTCCTGGATCAGAATCTCGCGCGGCTCGTCCCCGAGACCGCTCAGGTGCACGCGGATCGTTCGCGCGGGCAGCAGCGGCAGCAGCTTGTCGGCCCACTCGATCACGGTCACCCCGTCGCCGTGCAGCATCTCCTCGAGACCCAGATCGACCAGCTCGGTAAGGCTGCCGGTGCGATAGGCGTCGAGGTGGTACACGGGCAGGCGCCCGCGGTACTGGTTGATCAGCACGAAGGTCGGGCTCGTCACGTCGCCGGTCACACCGAGGCCGCGGGCCAGGCCCTGGAGAAAGCAGGTCTTCCCCGCGCCGAGCTCGCCGGTGCACGCGACCACCGCGCCCGCGGCGAGGCGCGCTCCCAGGCGCTCGCCGATCGCCTGCGTCTCCTCGGGGCTACGCGAGATCAGCGTCTCGACCCGGCTCATGCGCGCCCGTCGTGAGCTCACGGAGCGCCACCGGCAGGCTCTCGATGATGTCGCTCGCGATCATCGCGTACTCGCCCCGCTCGCGCGCGGCCACGTCACCGGCCAGGCCGTGCAGGTACCCGCCGGCCTCGAGCGCGGTCACCGTGTCGAGCTCGCGGGCGAGCAGGGCACCGACGATCCCGGTGAGCACGTCGCCCGAGCCGCCCTTGGCCATGCCGGGGTTCCCCGTGGGATTGATGGCGACGTGGCCGTCCGGGCCCGCGATCACGGTGCCCGCGCCCTTGAGGGCGAGCGCGACGCCGTGCTCGCGAGCGAAGGCGCGCGCCCCCTCGACCCGATCGGCCTGCGCCACCTCGATGCTCGTCCCCGCCATGCGGGCCATCTCACCGGGATGCGGCGTGAGGGCCCGCGGCCCCGCCGCGCGCCGGAGGAGATCCAGGTGCCCGGCCAGGGCACTCAGGGCATCGGCGTCCACCACCATGGGACGATCCAGATCCCGGATCAGCGCTCGCGCCAGCTCCTGCGTCTCGGGATCGAGCGAGAGCCCGGGGCCGAGGGCGACGGCGTCCATGCGCCCGGCCAGCTCAAGGAGACGGTCCTTGGCCGCGAGGGACAGAGTCCGCGCCGACGTCTCGGGCAGCGCCTCGGTCATGTACTCGGGAGCCTGCGTGGCCACGATCGGCTGCTGGGAGGCCGGGACCGCGATCGTGCACAGGCCGACGCCGCTCCGGAGCGCCGCGCGACCCGCGAGGACGGCAGCCCCCGTCTTGCCCAGCGAGCCGGCCACGATGAGCAGGTGCCCGAAGCGGCCCTTGTGCGCATCCGGCTCGCGTGCCGGGAAACAACGACGCGCATCGGCGGCCTCGAGGCGCCAGGTCCCGATGCCCCGCCGCACCTCGTCGGCGGGCACGCCGATGTCGACGATCTCGACCGCACCGGCGTGTGCCGCGGCCGGATGCAGCAGCAGGCTCCGCTTGAGCCCGGCGAAGGTCACGGTGTGGGTGGCCCGCACGGTCGCCCCCAGCAGAGCGCCATGGTCGGAGCCGAGGCCGGATGGAACGTCCAGCGCGATGATCGGCACCCCCGCCTGCCCGGCCCGATTGATCGCCTCGACGGCCGCGGCGACCAGGCCACGAGCGGGACCGGTGAGCCCGGTGCCGAGCAGCGCGTCCACCACCACGTCAGCCCGGTCGAGAGCACGTGCGAGCCCGCCCAGGGCCGCCTCGCCGCCGATCTCCTCGATGCGTCCCCGCCAGCGTCCCAGCGCGTCCGCCGCGTCGTCCCGCACGTCACCGCGCCGGCCCACCAGGAAGACGCGCACCGCGGCGCCCCGCGCCCGCAGCCGGCGCGCGACCACGAAGCCGTCGCCGCCGTTGTTGCCCTTCCCGCACACCACCACGACGGACCGTTTGCGGATCGGGGCGAGCCACCGCGCGACGAGCGCGGCCGCGCCCGAGCCGGCGGCGTCCATGAGGCGGGGACCCGGAATACCGAGATCGCGAATGGCCCGCGCATCCAGCGCCCGCATCTCGGCAGCGGTGAAGACGGGCAGCACGGCGTCAGCGCGGAGGCGACGGGGGGAGGATCGCGGACTGGATCGGGGAGAACACGCCAAAACGTAGCCCGGATCCGGGCCGGACGCAACTTCAGCGCGCGAAGTGGAACAGGGCCAGCACGTACAGCGCGGTCACCGGGCTGCCATTCCGGGCACAGATGCCGGCGGCCACGACGTTGGCGGAGGCCCCGCCTATGCTGCGGGTCGGCCCGGAGCCATTGGACCTTGGTCCCATGGCGGGCTCCTCGGAACCGCCGCATCCTTGACATCGCACGCCGATTCATCGACACTCCGCCCACTGCTCGTACGGAACGGGGGACCGAGGCACGTGCGCACGCCGATGATCTCGCTCACCGCGACGGTCGGCCTGATCAACGCGATCACCGCGGCCCGAGGGAATGCCGACCAGGTCTTGCGCACGGTCGGGTTGGATCGCGCCGCCATCTCCGACCCGAACGGCTTCCTCCCCTGCTCCGATTTCGCGCAGCTCCTCGAGGAGGCGGCCCGGGCCACCGGCGACGACTGCTTCGGGCTGCATTTCGGCGAGCAGTACCAGCCCAAGAACATCGGCCCGCTGATCTACGTCGTCCTGAACTCTCCCACGATGGCCGTCGCGTTCGAGAACGCGGTGCGCTACCTGCGAGTTCACAACGAGGCCGGTCGGATATCCTTCGATCTCGACGGACCGTACGCGTATCTCCGGCACTCACTCATCGGCCTGGCGGTGGAGCGCATCCGTCAGCAGAGCGAGTACGGCATGACGGTCGCGCTGAACACGATCCGCCTCATGGCCGGCAGCCGGTGGGCACCCCAGGAGGTGCAGTTCGCGCATCTGGCCCCGTCCGGTACCACCGAGCACATCCGGATCTTCGGGGCCCCGGTCTCCTTCGGGCACGACGGCAATGCCCTGGTCATCGATCGCGCGTTCGTCGAGCGGCAGGTGCCCGCCGCCGACGATCGGCTCTACCCGATTCTCCGGCGGTACCTCGACGGAATCCTGAAGGAGATGCCGCGCGAGGACAGCACGCTCAGCTCGGTCCGGCGGGCCATCGGAGAATCGATCCGGGAAGGAGACCCGAAGATCGAGGGCGTGGCGCGGAAGGTCGCGATGAGCTCCCGCACGCTGCAGCGGCGGCTGAAGGAGCACGGGCTGGACTTCAAAGGGCTCGTCGACGACACCCGGCGGCGATTCTCGCTGAACTATCTCGCGGACCGCAGCCACACCCCGGCCGAGATCGCGTACCTGCTCGGCTACTCGGAAGTGAGTGCGTTCAATCGCGCCTTCCGACGGTGGACCGGGGCGACGCCGTCGAGCTACCGCCATCGCGTGGCCAGCCGGAGCCGGGTGGGCTAACGGGGCAGCAGAAGGGCCGCCGACTGGATCAAGAAGTCGGCGAGCACCGTCGTATAGGCCTCGCGGTACGTGGTCCGCGCCGCGCGCGGAATCTCGATGTGGATGGCCACCGGGGTCTGCCCGAGCAGGCCGGATTGCTTGGCCGCGGAGGCGGTGTACCACAGCCGGTCGAGGGGCTCCACCCAAACGTCGAGGCGTGGGACCTGGCCGTCCGCGGGCAGGCGCGCGTCGCGGATCAGCTCCAGCAGGGTCTTGAGCCGCCACGCGTCGTCGCGGCTCACCCCGACGGTGGCGATCTCGAGCCGCCCCGCGCTCTCCGCGCGGCCGTTGCCGTGAACCTCCACGTAGAAACGTAGCGGCCCCTGCGCGGCCTCGGCCACGCGACGACGATACGCCTCGTAGATCCGGCGCGCGGCCGCGGTCTCCACCTCGAGGCGCGCGGCGGCGCCGGGCACGCCCTCGGTGGGCCGGTTGACGTTGTAGCGCCGACCCTCCGCGTCCAGATTGGAGTAGCCCGTGGCGACGACCAGGCCGAACCCGCTCAGCTTGGCCAGGTCGCGGCCCATGACGTCGGTGGCGGCGTCGGAGGTCCCGTGCGGGGCGGCGATCACCACGCCGGAGCGGCCCTTTTCAACCTGAACCGAGCCGTCCGCCTCGGCCTTCGATGACGGGGCCGTCGGCGGGGCCTCGGCAGTGTCCTTGCCCGTGATCAGCCCCCCGCAGCCCGGTGAGAGAAGGGCGAGACCGAGCGCGAGGCTAGCGAGGCCTCGCCTCGTCATCGGGACCGTCTCCGATCAGCATGGCCTGGGCCATCGCGTAGTCGCCGTCGTGGGTCAGCGAGAGCAGCACGCGTCGGCCACCCTTGGCCTCCGCGATCGCGCGGCAGCGGCCACTCAGGACCATGGTGGGCGCCTGCCCGCGCTCGCGGCGCACCTCGAGCTCCCGCCAGTTCACGCCCATGCTGAGGCCCGTGCCGAGCGCCTTGAGCGTGGCCTCCTTGGCCGCGAATCGGGCGGCCAGGTGGGGGATCGGGTCGCGGCGCCGCCGGCAGTAGGCGATCTCCTGCTCGGTGAACACCCGCTGCAGAAAGCGCTCGTCCCAGCGCGCGACCACCCGCCGCAGGCGCGGCATCTGGGCGAGATCGACGCCGATGCCCAGGACCCGGCTCATGCTCCGATGGCGCGGCGAACGATGTCCGCCAGCTCCTGGGCCATGCGCTCGATGCGCCCCTGATCTTCGCCCTCGATCATCACGCGCAGCAGTGACTCGGTGCCGGAGTAGCGGAGCAGGACGCGGCCGGCACCCGCCATCTCCAGCTCGAGGGCCTTCGCCCGATCCACGAGGCCCGGGATCTGATCGACCGGCGGCTTGCTCGTCACCGCCACGTTCAGCAGGACCTGGGGGAACTTGGTCAGGCACCGGGACAGCTCGCCGAGGGTGGACTTCGTCTCCTGCATGACTCCGATGAGCTGGAGCGCAGAGACGATCCCGTCGCCGGTGGTGGTGTGGTCCAGGAAGAGCAGATGACCGGACTGCTCGCCCCCCAGATTGGCTCCGATGCGGAGCATCTCCTCGAGCACGTAGCGATCGCCGACCTGCACCTTGGCGACGCGCACGCCCAGCTGGGTGAGCGCGCGATCGAGCGCGAGATTGGCCATCACGGTGGTGACCACGGTGCCGCCCTTGAGCTGGCCACGCGCGGCGAGGTGCCGGCCGCAGATGGCCAGCGCGTAGTCGCCGTCGCGGATCCGTCCCTGCTCGTCCACCGAGATGAGCCGGTCGCCGTCGCCGTCGAAGGCGATGCCGAGGTGGGCCCGGGCGCGCAGCACCTCCTTCTGCAGCCCCTCCGGGTGCAGCGCGCCCGCACCGCGGTTGATGTTCTGGCCGTCCGGGCTCGCGTTGATCACCCGCACGTCGGCACCCAGCCGACGGAAGATCTCGGGCGCCACCCGATAGGTGGCCCCGTGCGCGCAGTCGAGCACGACGCGCAGGCCACGCAGATCGTGCGGGCAGGTGGCGCGCGCGTGGTCGATGTAGTCGGCCTCGGCGGCCTCGTGCTGCACGAGGCGCCCGATATGCACACCGGTGGGCCACGGGGCGACGTCGCGGCCGCCGAGCCGCGCCTCGATCTCCTCCTCCCAGGCGTCCGGGAACTTGGCGCCCTCCGAGGAGAAGATCTTGATGCCGTTGTCCTCGAACGGGTTGTGCGAGGCCGAGAGCACCACCCCGCCGTGGGCCTCGAGACGCCGGGTGAGATAGGCGATCGCCGGCGTGGGGAGCACGCCGACCGCGTAGACGTCGCCGCCCGCCGACAGCGCGCCCGCGACGAGCGCTCCCTCGAGCATCGGGCCCGAGAGCCGGGTGTCGCGCCCGACCACCAAGCGAGTTTTCGTGGCCCCGTGGTGCTCGAGCAGGGTCGCGACGAGCTGTCGGCCCAGCCGGAAGGCCAGCTCGGTGGTGAGCGGCGGCGTGTTGGCGAGACCCCGGATGCCGTCGGTGCCGAAGAGGCGGCTCACGAGCGGACGGATCCGAGGACCACGCGCACGTGCGATGGATTCACGCGGACGACGGTGATGCCGACCGGCACCGTGACCTGCTCCGGGAGCACGCGCAGGGTCACCTCGCCCGCCTGTGCACCGGCCAGGCTGAGCCGTGCCTTGACCCGGTCGGGGCCGAGACGCTGCAGGGCGAAGCGAAGACCGTGGAGCTGGACGTCGACGCTGTCGGGCCGGTCGCCCTTCAGCTCGAGGCCAGCCGGGATGCCCTCCAGCTCGAGGGGCGCCGCCATGATCAAATCGTCCTTCTCGGACGTCATCACGAACGCCCAGAGCACCATCGAGACCCCGAGGGCCAGCAGCTTGAGCTCCCAGTGCCGGGTGAGCGCGCTCATTTGCGCAGCCATCCGCGCGCCGGCTCCCACCACGCCGAACGCCGCGGCATGGGGGCTTCCTCGAGGGAGAACAGCTCACCGAGCCGGCGCCGCAGCACTTCCTGGTCGAGCGGCGACTCCATCTGTCCGTCCACCGCCAGCGAGATCCGTCCGCTCTCCTCGGAGACGATCAGCACCACCGCGTCGGTCTCCTCGGCCAGGCCGAGGCCGGCCCGATGTCGGGTGCCCATGTTCCGCCCGAGCTGCGTGTTGCGGGAGAGCGGCAGGAAGCACCCGGCCGCGGCCACCCGATCACCACGGATGAAGGCGGCCCCGTCGTGGAGCGGCGAGTAGGGCAGGAACAGGCTCACCAGCAGGTCCGCGGACACCATCGCGTCGAGCGGCACCCCGAGCTCGGCATAGTTGCGCAGCCCGGTGCTGCGCTCGAGCACGATCAGGGCGCCGATGCGCTTGCTCGCCAGCGCGTCGGCCGCCTTGATGACATCGTCGATGAGGTGGCTGCGCTCCTCGCGCGCCCCCAGAGCCATGCCCTGGAAGAGCCGGCTCTCGCCGAGCCGGGTCAGCGCGCGGCGCAGCTCGGGCTGGAAGAGCACGACGAGGGCGAGGACCCAGAACGACCAGAAGTTGTCGAGCAGCCAGCTCGTGCTGAACAGCTCGAAGTGCCGAGCCAGGAACGACGCCACCATGAGACCGGCCAGGCCCAGAAGCATCTGGACCGCGCGCGTCTCCTTGAACATCACGAAGATCCGGTAGAGCACGATGGCCACGACCACGATGTCGATGGCGTCGCGGAGCCGGAAGGTCTGGAGCACGGGCCACATGGCTAGAGGGCCCCGGCCGACGCGGCCTGCCGTGCCCGATACAGGGCCTGGGCCACACGAACAGCCTGCACCGTCTCGGCCACGTCGTGGGCCCGGATGACGTGGGCGCCACCGAGCACCGCCGCCGCGGTAGCGGCCAGGGTACCGGGCAGTCGGTGCCCGGGGTCGTCGACTCCAGCGAGGGCACCAATGAAGGACTTCCGTGACACGCCCACATGCAGCGGGTGGCCGAGCGTGTGGAGCACCGGGAGGTCAGCGAGCACGCGGCAGTCCCAGTCGGGCCACGCGATGGACTCGCCGCGGAAGAACCCGATGCCGGGATCGACCAGGGTGCGGTCGGCCGGGATGCCGGCCGCGCGGGCCAGGGCCAATCCGCGGTCCAGCACGGCCCGGACGGCGGCGATGGGCTCGCCGAGCGTGCCGACCGGCAGACCTCCCGCCGGGGAGGCCATCAGCACCAGCCCGGCGTCCGCCTCCGCGACCAGGCGCGCCAGGTCGGGATCGGCATGGAGCCCGGTCACGTCGTTGATCAGGCGCGCGCCCGCCTCGAGTGCCGCGCGGGCGGGCAGGCTGCGGCTGGTGTCCGCCGAGACCGGCAGGTCGAGCTTGGCGGTGAGCAGCCCGACCGCCCAGTGGAGGCGGTCCGCCTCCTGGGTCGCCGGGATCCGGGCCTCGAGGTACGGGGCGGTGGACATGGCCCCCACGTCCAGCCAGGCCGCCCCTGCCCGCGCCATGGCCTCCGCCGCCTGCAGGAGCCGGTCGGCGCCCAAGACCACCGAGCCCGAGTAGAAGGACTCCGGGCTGACGTTGAGCGCGCCCACGACGGCCACGTCCAGGCCATCGCCCACCGACACCTCTGCCACGGTCGCGCGGTTCATGGGAGATTACTCCAGGAACAACTTATCACCGCCACCGCCCCACACGGGAGCCGGAATTTCACCCGAGTGTCCACGGGGGTGTGGGGGCCTCCAAAACACGAGTGCCCGCAGACTGGGGGAGTGCGGGGGCCATTTCTGGGCCCCCGGATTGAATAGAGGTGCGGGTCCGTGAGCCCGCCCGCTAAGGGCAGCTCACACGCGCTACGCCGGGCTCGGCGCCTCTTGCAACGGCGGCACGCGCAGGATGCGCGCGATCTCTTCGCCGTCGAGGGACTCGCGCTCCAGCAGGGCCCGGGCCAGCGCGTGGAGCTTCTCGAGGTTCGACTCGATCATGTGGCGCGCGCGCGTGGCGCACTCCACCACGATGCGCTTGATCTCGGAGTCGATGAGGACGGCGGTCTCCTCGCTGAAGTCCTTCGGCCGCGCCACCTCGCGCCCGAGGAAGATGTGCTCCTCACCCTTGCCGAAGGTGAGCGGACCCATCTTGTCGGACATGCCCCACTCGCAGACCATCTTGCGGGCCATGTCGGTGGCCTTCTCGAGGTCGTCGCCGGCCCCGGTGGTCTGCTGCTGAAACACGATCTCCTCGGCGGCGCGGCCACCCAGCAAGATCGTGATGCGGTTGACCAGGTAGTCCCGAGAGTAGTTGTACTTGTCGTCGGCGGGCAGCTGCTGGGTGAGGCCGAGCGCCCGACCGCGCGGGATGATCGTGACCTTGTGGAGCGGATCCGCCCCCGGGAGCAGATCCGCCACCAGCGCGTGCCCGGCCTCGTGGTACGCGATCGTCCTCTTCTCGGTCTCCGAGATGATCATCGAGCGCCGCTCCACGCCCATCAGGACCTTGTCCTTGGCGTTCTCGAAATCGATCATCTCGACCACCTTCTTGTCCTGGCGCGCGGCCAGCAGCGCCGCCTCGTTCACCAGGTTGGCGAGGTCGGCGCCCGAGAAGCCCGGCGTGCCCCGCGCCAGCACCTTCAGGTCCACCTTGGGCGCGAGGGGGATCCGTCGGGAGTGCACCTTGAGGATCTCCTCGCGCCCCTTCACATCGGGCCGCGCCACCACCACCTGGCGGTCGAAGCGCCCGGGCCGCAGCAGGGCCGGGTCCAGCACGTCGGGCCGGTTGGTGGCCGCGATGAGGATGACGCCCTCGTTGGTCTCGAAGCCGTCCATCTCGACCAGGAGCTGGTTCAGGGTCTGCTCGCGCTCGTCGTGCCCGCCCCCCAGGCCCGCGCCCCGATGCCGACCGACCGCGTCGATCTCGTCCATGAAGATGATGCAGGGCGCGTGCTTCTTGCCCTGCTCGAACAGATCGCGCACACGCGAGGCGCCGACCCCGACGAACATCTCGACGAAGTCCGAGCCGGAGATCGAGAAGAACGGCACGTTGGCCTCGCCCGCGATGGCCTTGGCGAGCAGGGTCTTGCCGGTTCCGGGAGGGCCCACCAGCAGCACGCCCTTCGGGATCTTGCCGCCGAGCTTCTGGAACTTGGGTGGGTCCTTCAGGAACTCGATGATCTCGCGCAGCTCTTCCTTGGCCTCGTCCACGCCCGCCACGTCCTGGAACGTGACCTTGTTCTGTTTCTCGGAGATCAGCCGGGCCCGGGCCTTGCCAAAGGACAGCGCCTTGGCTCCCCCACCCTGCATCTGGCGCATGAAGAAGATCCAGACGCCGATGAACAGCAGCATGGGCACCCATTGCAGGACGATGGCCAGCCACGAGTTCGTGTCGGGCGGCTTGACGTCGATCTTCACGCCCTTGTCCTTGAGCGACTTGACCAGGTCCGGGTAGTCGGCGGTGAAGGTCCGGAAGGCCGAGCCGTCGCTCAGGCGCCCGGAGACGTTGTTGCCCTTCAGGGTGACCTCTCGGACCTCCCCGGACTCGACCTTCTTCAGGAAGTCCGAGAAGACGATCTCGCCCCGGGGCGACTGGTTCTGCTGGAAGAGCTGGAAGAGGAGGATGACGATGAGCCCAATCACCATCCAAAGAGCGAGATTCTTGTAGAACGGATTCATGGTGCAGTAACTATACCATACGGTGCGAGGCCGCAAACGGGCGTAGGCGGAGGGAAATCAGGGCGACACTCGCACCGGCTCCAGGACGGCCAGATCGGCCAGATTGCGGTGCCAGCCGTCGAAGTCGAGCCCGTATCCCACCACGAACTCGTCCGGGATCACGAACCCCACGTAGTCGACGTCGACGTCGACCTCCCGGCGCGACACCTTGTCCAGCAGGACACAGAGGGCCAGGCTGCGGGGGTGGCGGGTCGCCAGGTTGCGCCGCAGGTAGCTGATCGTGCGACCCGAGTCGATGACGTCCTCCACGATGATCACGTCGCGGCCCTCGATCGAGAGCGACAGGTCGGCGGTCAGGCGCACCACCCCGGACGAGCGCGTGCCGGCTCCGTAGGAGGACACGGCCATGAAGTCCATGGCTCCCGGCAACGGGATGGCCCGGAGCAGGTCGGCGGTGAAGACGATCGCGCCCTTGAGGACTCCGACCAGGAGCGGCGAGCGACCCTGATAGTCGCGCCCGATGACCTCCCCCAGCTCGGCCACGCGGGCGGCGATCTCGTCCCGGGAGATCAGGATGCGGCCGAGACGCCGGTCCACCGGAGCCGGGCCTACTTGAGCGTGACGAACGCGCTGAGCGAGCGCTCGACCCGGAGGCGCTCCGCGGCCGCCGCGGCGTCCTCGCGCGACTTGAACGTGCCGACACGAACCCGGAAGCGCGCCTGACCGGTCGGCCCGGCGATGTTGGCCACGTAGGCCTCGAGCCCGGAGGAAGCCAGCTGATGGCGCATGTCGTCGGCCTGTTTCTGGTTCTTGAACGCGGCCAGCTGGATGGTCCACGGCGGGGTCGCGGTCGCGGCCGGCGTAGTCTTGCCCTGGGTCGGCGGGAGCGAGACCGCCGCGGGGACCGGAGCCTCCGGAGCCGCGGCACGGGCCGGAGCCGGCGTCACGGTGGCCGGGGGCGCGACCGGTGAGGGCGCGGAGTGCGTCCTGACCGCGATGGGCTTCGTCTCGGGCTTGGGGGGCGCACCCTGCGCGGCCAGCGGCTCGGTGAGCGTCTGGTAGAACGTCAGCTTCTCCGTCGACTCGGGCGCCCGGTCGGCCATGGTCTCGGCGGCGATGCCGCTGCGACGGGCGGGCGTCGCCGCCTTCCGGGCCGCCTCCGAGATGGACGGCGGCGCGGCGGTGGCAAGCGAGCGCGCCCACTGGCGGCCGACCAGCAGCCCCAGGACGAACGTCAGGACGAGGATGACGAGGACCGCACCGCCCAGCATCATCCACTGGCCCGTGCCCGGCCCGCTGCCCGCCCGCCGCCGCACCGAGGTGGCCACGGCTCAGTCCCGCTCGCCGGCGCGACTCATGCTGTCGGGCGCGGAGACGCCGAGCAGATCGAGCCCGTTGCGCACCACCTGCCCCACCGCCGCGCAAAGCCCGAGGCGGGCCAGCGTGGTCGCGCGATCCGGCGTGATCACGCGATGCGCCTTGTAGTACGGGTGGAAGAGGCCGGCCAGCTCCGACAGATAGTAGGCCACGCGATGGGGCTCGCGGGCCCGCGCCGCGCCCGCGACCAGCTCCGGATACTGCAGGAGGCGCTTGATCAGGGCCTGCTCCTCCCCGAGCGCCAGCGCCGAGAAGTCGACCTGCTCCCAGGACGGCACCGCGAGGCCCTGCTCGGCCGCGGTCTTGAAGAGACTCGCGACGCGCGCGTGGGCGTACTGCACGTAGAAGACCGGGTTGTCGGACGACTGTCGCGTCGCGACCGCGAGATCGAACTCGAGCGGGCTATCGTGTCGTCGCGTCAGGAACGTGAAGCGGGCGGCGTCCCGGCCGACCTCCTCGAGGAGCTCCTCCATCAGGACGAACTCGCCCCGGCGCTTCGACATGCGGACCGGCTGTCCGTCGCGGAGCAAGGTCACCAGCTGCACGATCAGCACGTCGAACGCCTGCGGGGCATGCCCGAGCGCCTGCATCGCCGCCCGCAGGCGAGCCACGTAGCCGTGATGGTCGGGGCCGATGAAGTCGATCACGTGGTCGGCGCGCCCGAACTTCTCGAAGTGGTGAAAGCCGATGTCGACCCCGAAGTAGGTCAGCTCGCCGTCCGACTTGCGGAGCGGACGGTCCTTGTCGTCCCCCAGGGCCGTCGAGCGGAACCAGAGCGCGCCGTCCTGCTCGTAGGTGTGGCCGGCCGCGGCGAGCGCCTCGATGGCCGCGCCCGGCAGCCCCGCGTCGCGAACGTCGCGCTGCTCGTGCGCCCAGCGATCGAAGCGCGTGCCGTAGGCCTCCAGCACGCGGCGCTGGCCCTCCACCATGGAGGTCACGGCTCGGCGGCCCAACCGCTCGAGACGCTCCGCCTCGGGCAGCGCCGCGATCGCGCGCACACCCGCCGGATCCTGGGCGAGCCATTCCGCCACGAGATCGACGAGGTACTCTCCCGGGTAGGCGTTCTCGGGCAGCTCGGCCGCCTCGCCAAGTGCCTGGCGCAGGCGCACGTCGACGGACCGGGCGAGGGCCATGAACTGGTTGCCCGCGTCGTTGACGTAGTACTGCGACTCGACCGCGTAGCCCTGGGCGCGGAAGATCCGCACGAGGGCGTCGCCCACCGCGGCGGCGCGCGCGTTGACGATGACGAGCGGGCCGGTCGGGTTGGCCGAGACGAACTCGATGAGCACGCGCGTCCCCCGGCCCGCGTCGCTGGTGCCGTAAGCGCTCCCCGCGGCGAGGATCGAGTGCAGGCCGTCCGCACACCATCCCGGCGAGAGAAAGACATTGAGAAAGCCGGGCCCCGCGATCTCCAGCCGCTCGACCGCCGGCGTCTTCGGGAAATTGGCCACGATGGCCTCGGCGATCTTCCGGGGCGGGCGGCGGGCCTCACGCGCCAGCGTCATCGCCGCGTTGGTGGCGTAGTCGCCGTGGCGCGCTTCGCGCGGGATCTCCCACTGCACCTCGGTGGGTGCGGGCAACCCGGCGGCGTCGAGCGCGTGCCTCAATGCATCCGCGAGATGGTCGGTGATGTTCAAAGACACAAATCGCCGCTGCTGCGGCGGCGATTGTTGAATGATACGCCCCGGGCCACGAGGGAGCGAAGAAATTTGGGGCGCTTACACGACCCCGAGCTCGCGCAGCACGCGCGTGTCGAGGCAGGCGGCGAGCGCGTCGGCGAGCCGATCGTAGGCGGCCTCGCGCAGGGCCCGATGATCGGGCGCGACGCCGCGCGCCACGTGCGGCGGCCCGGAGCTGCCCGCGCTCCGCGGCCACTCGAGCACGTGCCGACGGGCGCCGACGCACGCGGGTGGCCGTGGCGGGCGTGGTGCCGTTCTTGCCGCGGCTCGCGCTGCCCGAGGAAGATTCGGTCGGTCTCGATGCCGCGCGCGGGGCCCCCGGCGGCCTTCGCATCGCGGTGGTGCGGCTGCCCCACATCGCCAACTTCACCGACTTCGCCCCGCTCGAGCCAGGTCGCGCAGCGCGGGCGCGAGCAGCGCCTCGTCCCCGCGAAACTTGTTGATGACGAACCCGCGCACGCGCCGCCGATCCGCCGGCGGCCGCAACACCATCGTGCCGACCAGGCTCGCGAAGACGCCGCCCCGGTCGATGTCGCCGACCAGTGGCACCGACGCACGAGCCAGGCGAGCCACGCGCATGCTGGCCAGATCGCGCCGCATGAGATTGGGCTCCGCCGGACTTCCCGCCCCCTCGATCACGATCACGTCGGCCTCGCGGGCCAGGCTGTCGTAGCTCCGGCGCACCGCCGGCCAGAGGGTCGGCGTCAGGCGATAGTAGGCCTGCGCGTCGCGCAGAACGCGGCCGAGCAGCACGACCTGACTGCGGGCCCCGGCCGCGGCTTGAGCAGGATGGGGTTCATCTCGACGCGCGCCGGCACGCCCGCCGCCTCGGCCTGTATCACCTGCGCCCAGCCCATCTCCCCGCCGTTGGTCGCCACGTCCGCGTTGAGCGACATGTTCTGCGACTTGAACGGTGCCACCCGCAGCCCCCGACGCGCGAGGAGCCGGCAGAGGCCCGCCACGAGCACGGTCTTGCCCGCGTGCGAGCCGGTCGCCTGCAGCATGATCGCCCGGGCGGGCGGCGCGCCATCACGGCCGTACCACCAGGAAGAGCCCGGCGACGAGCAGACAGAGAACGGCCGCCCAGCGCTCCACCCGCATCGCGCGATCGATCGCCGCCACGTCGGGCGGCGGGCCGTCGCCCAGGCGGTAGTGGCCGACCTTCTCGAGCGTGACGCCGAGGGCCCCCGCCATCGCGGCCATGGTCTGGCCCGCGTTGGGGCTGGCGGTGCGGGCGGCGTCTCGCCGCCACACCGCCGCCGCGCCGGGTCCGGACTGCCCCGCGAGCCACGCGCCGGCGATGAGGGCCGCCGCGGCCAGGCGGGCCGGCACGTAGTTGAGCGCGTCGTCGGTCCGCGCGGTGGCGCGACCCAGGTACTCGAGCTCGTCCTGGCGATAGCCGATCATGGCGTCGGCGGTATTGACCGCACGATAGGCCCAGGCCAGCGCGAGGCCGGCCCCGGTCCCACCGAGGAGCACGCCCACGACGTAGAAGCCGACCGGTGCGACCAGGGCGTCGGTGAGGTTCTCGGCGAGGGATTCGACCGCCGCGGAGGCCACCGCCCCGCAATCGAGATCCGAGGTGGGCCGGCTCACCAGGCGCCAGGCGACCTGCCGCCGCGCCCCGGCGAGGTCGCCGGCCACGAGATGACCACGCACCACCTCGACCGCGTCGAAGAGGCCGTGCAGCGAGAGGCTGCACTTCAGCAGCCAGGCCTGCGCGAGGAGGGCGGCCGGACCGGGCAGTTCGCCGAGGAGGGCGGTGGCGGTCAGCGCTCCACCCGCGGCGAGCCCGGATACGATCAAGATCAGGAATGTCCCGTAGAGGGCCAGGTCGTCGGGATTCGACGGAGCCCGGCGGCGACCGAACGCGATGAGCCGTCCGATCCACGCCACCGGGTGCCAATGGTTCGCGGGTTCACCGATGAGCAGGTCAAGCACGATGGCGACGATCAGCACCTTCATCGGAGCCGGCGTTCCCTCACTGAAGCTGGAAGACGAGGGGGATCCGGATGAGGAGGGGCCGGCGCGGCAGCGATTCGGGAAACGGCAGCGGGCCCACCCGGCGGATGGTCTCGAGCGCAGCCTGGTCCAGGATCTCGTGCGAGGACGAACGGACGACGCGGACGTCGCTCACTCGGCCGTCAGCTTCGAGCCGCACGTACAGCTCGACCGTGCCCTTCAAACCCTCCCGCCGCGCGCCCAGGGGATAGACGAGCGCATCCGCGACGCGTTCGCGAAAGCGCCGGAGGTATGGGCCGTACTCGGGCCCGGGACCACCAGGCTCGCCTCCCCGCGAAGCGAGGGCGAGCGACGTGCCGGGCGAGCCGGTCGTCCTGGCGTCAATGCCGGCGAGGGATCGGCCTGCGGCGGGCCCGATGGCTCCAGGCTCAGACGCCACGACGTGCCCGCCGGGCGGTGAAGAGACAGGCGGCGTGGAGGGCAGCGGCGCGGGCTCAATTGCCGCGGGCTCCGGTGCGGGTGAAGGCGGTGGAGCGATTCCGACTTGAGGCCCTGACAAAGAGACAGGATCAGAAGGTGCTGCCGAACTGGGCGAGACACTCTGTGGCGATGGGCTGGAGGGCGGTGCAGGAGCCGACGGTGCCGGACGCGGGCCGACGGGGGAGCCCGGCGTGCGGGGCGCGACGGCGCGGGAGCCGGGCTCGGCGGCCGCCTGGTGGAGAAACCGCGGCGCGGCGTGCGCCATCGAGTCGTCCGCCGCTCGAGGCGCGACCGCGGCGGGTGGCTCGGGCGGCTCCACCAGGTCCACGAAGAGCGGCCGCGTCCAGTCCGGCGCCGACCACGCAATGATCAGTGCACCGGCCCCCACGTGGAGAAGCGCCGACAGCGTGTAGCCGACCACCCGGAGAACGGGGCTCACCGGTTCCGCTCCAGCCAGTCGTGAATGCCGGGAACGAGCGCCGCGCGCACCGCGCGAGCGACGACCCAGCCCAGGGGGCTCGCCGGCCCCCCGAAGCGCGCCCGCCCGCCACGCCCGGTCGCCGCGATGACCACGGCGTCGGTCGACGTGCCGGTCGCCGCCACGCCATCCTGGGCCAGGATGCCCGCGTCCCGGAGCGCCAGGGCCTTCACCTCGGTCGCGGTGATCACCGCATTGACGAGGGCCGCCGGCTCAGGATCGGCGTCCACGACCACGATGGTGTTGATGGTCGACACGCCGCACCGAGCGATGCGCGAGAGACCTGCGGCCACCGGATTGCTGAGCCCGACCGTGACGACGGCCAGGGCCGCGCAGCCATCGGCCGCTTCCTCGGACACGACCGCGCGCTCGGTCGCCGCCCCGGTCAACAGTCCGACCCAGGGCTCCGGCACCGCCGAGTGCCGCGCGAATGCCGCGATCGTCTCCGAGGGATCCAGGCACGGATCGTTCTTCGCCACGTGGACGTTGAGGATGGCGCGCGCGTCGACGAAGCCGCCGAGGTGCACCGCCGAGGACACGACGCGGAGCGACCACGGGCTCGCCACCACCACCGCCTCCGCTCCGATCTCGACGGACACCCCGGCGATCATGCCGTGCCGCTCAGAACGACGCCCGGAGCCCGACGAGGGCGTTGACCCCGAGGGCCGGGAAGCCGCGCACCTCCGCGTACTTCTCGTTGAGCAGGTTCTGGATGCGCGTCGTCAGCTCGAGTCCCTCGAGCAGCCCCATCCGGCTCAGGATCCGCCAGGTGCCCCCGATGTCCACGCGGGTGTGACCGCTGTTGTAGACGTCGCCGTAGGGGTCGAACTGGCTGCCCACCGCGTACATCTGCACGAAGGTGGAGAGGCTGCTGAGCGGTTGCCAGGTCAGCCCGGCGCTGCCGCTGTTGCGGGGGACGCGCGGCAGCGGGCGCCCGGTGGAGAAGTTGTCGGTGTCGTTGTACGTGTACGTGAAGGAGGCGACGAGACTGGGCAGGATGACCACCTCGCCGCCGACCTCGACGCCGCGCGAGCGGGCGCTGCCCGCGTTGACGGGACCGCCGAAGGGCGCGGTCGGCAGGGGCGTGCAGCAGATGATGGCGTCGGAGAAGTTGGTCTGGAAGTACGTCGCCTTGAGGCGGACGCGCTTGTCCCAGAGGTCCTGGTCCACCCCGACGTCCCAGGACTGGCTGCGCTCGGGCTTGAGATCGGGGTTGCCGAAGTCCGGGAAGAAGAGATCGTTGAAGGTGGGCGCGCGGAAGCCGGAGCCGGCGCCCCCACGCAAGCTCGTGCCCGTTTCCTTGATCACGAAGAGGACCGAGCCCTGGGCCGTCGTCGCCTGTCCGAACACGCTGTCGTGCTCGATCCGGAAGCCGCCGGTGATGAACAGGCGGTCGAAGAAGCGCAGCTGCTCCTCGAGCATACCCCAGGGCACTTGCCGGGAGGCCTTGAACACCCCCTTGTTGTCCCCCTCCTCGTTGCGGAACCCCCCGCCGAGCGTGGTGGTGCTCCACTTGCCGAGGAAGAAGGAATTGAGCCACTGGCTCTCGAGGCGCTCGACGTCGACCTGCGACTTGACGAGCGTATCGAAGTCGAAGCCGGGATCCGGCGGGTCCTGGAAGCCCTGGTTGTTCGTGTAGCGCCCGAAGCTCGCCCGGCTCTCCCACCACTCGACGGGCCGCGTCTTGCCCTCCACGCTGATGACGGTGGTCTCGGTCTGCTGCTTGGCGTTCTGGTTGATGATGGGCACGATCGGCTGGGGCGGCGGGAAGATGCCCTTGATGGGCACGCCGGTGTCGTTCTTATTGTACCGGTAGACCACCGAGAGCGTGCTCTCCAGCGGCAACGTGAGACCGAGCCTCACGTTCCCTGCCCACATGTTCGAGTTGTCGTTCGGGAACTGTCCGTTGCTTTCGAGGTGGGAGCCCGACAGGGCGTAGTCGAAGATCTTGTAGGCTCCGCTCACCCCGACCCGGTTCTGGAGCGTGTCGTAGTTGCCGACGCTGCTCTCGACGGTGCCACCGACGAAGCGCCCGCCCCCCTTGCGGGTGATGATGTTGACCACACCGCCGATGGCGTCGGCTCCGTACAGCGTGGACTGGGGGCCCCGGATGACCTCGATACGATCGATCTGCTCCGGCGAGATGTCCGACAGGTCCGTCTGCCCGATGGTGGGACTCGACACCCGGACGCCATCGACGAGGATCAGGACCTGGCTAGAGTTGGCCCCCCGGATGCTGAGGGTGGAGAGCTTGCCGGAGCTGCCCTGCTGGGTGACGTTGACGCCCGGGATGTTCCGGAAGGCGTCGTCGACCGAGGAGTAGTGATAGGTCTTGAAGTCCTCCCCGGAGATCACGTTCAAGGCCACACCCAGCTGCTCCGACGGCGTCGCGACCGTGGTCGCGGTCACCACCACCGGATCCAGCTTCTTCTCTTCCTGCGCCCGGGCGGGGCCCGTGGCCGCCATTGCCAGCATGAACGCTGCTCCGATCGTCCTTCGCATGACCGCTCCTTTTCTCTCGAAAGGACGGCAACTGCTCGTCGCGGCCAGGTCTCCTGACTCGTGGATCGGCGTCGTGGCCCGGCCTTCCCAGGCGCGTCATTGATGACGCTCCCAGTGGCTCCCGATACGGGGTCGGGCGTGACTCCCCACTTACAGTGGCGGGACCGTGCCGGCTTCGGCTCGAACATGCGCCGGGACCGGCTTCCCTGAGCCGCGATGGTGCGTGTGATGGGCGCTTAGCGGTTATCACCTCCCGGGTAGATCAGATGGACGGTGGGACGGCGGCTGATCGGATGCTTGTCGACGATCACCCGGCATCCGTAGGCGGCCTCGAGCAGGGCCTCGTCGATCACCGCCTCCGGGGGGCCGATGCGCACGCCAGTGCCTCCTGCCATGAGCAGGAGCCGATCGGACAGCTCGGCCGCGAACCCCAGGTCGTGTGAGACGAGGACGATGGTCAGGTGCGCTTCGCGTCCGAGTCGGCGCAGAAGACCCGCAAGCTCGGCCTGGTAGCGCAGGTCGAGGTACGCGGTCGGCTCGTCGAGCACGAGGAGCCGGGGCTCCTGGGCCAGCGCCCGGGCCAGCATCGCGCGCTGCCGCTCGCCGCCGCTCAGCCGATCGAGCAGCGCCCCGCGCAGCTCCATCACGCCGACCGCCTCCATGGCGCGCCGGGCCGCCACGCGATCGTCGGCACTCTCGAAGAATCGACGCGGGGAACGGGAAAAGCGGCCCATCAGCACGAGCTCCTCGACCGTATGCGGAAAGCCTCGCGGCACGTCCTGTGTGACGACCGCCACCCGGCGCGCGAGGGCCGGACGGGAGAGGCCGGACAGGTCCTCGCCTTCCAGCAAGATGCGCCCTTCCGATGGCTCCAGAACCTTCGAAAGGAGGCGGACCAATGTCGTCTTGCCAGAAGCGTTCGGGCCGATCACGCCGAAGGTCTCTCCGGCCCGCACATCGAACGACAGATCGCGGATGGCGAAGGCGCCTGCCCCCACCTCCCGAGGGGCGTAGGCGAACTCCACCCGCTGGCACTCGAGGAGGGCGGTCACAGCCGTGGATCCCCCGTCCGCGAGCGCAGCAGATAGATGAAGAACGGCGTTCCGCAGAACGCGGTGATGACCCCCACCGACAGCTCGGCGGGAGCTATCACGTTGCGCGCGAGGGTATCGGCCAGCAGCAGGAAGGCGCCTCCACCCAGCATGGCCGCCGGGATCACCACGCGGTTGTCCGAGCCCAGCAGCATCCGGACGATCTGGGGCACGATCAACCCGACGAAGCCGATGGGCCCGACGAAGGCGACGGCGGCCGAGGTCAGCAGCGCGGCGCCCGCGAAGATCCGGCGCTTGAGCCCCTCGGCATCCACGCCGAGCTGCAGGGCGCTTTCCTCGCCCAGCGCGAGGAGATTGAGCGCGCGCGCCGGCCCGAGCACGAGCCAGAAGCCCGTGGCGGCCGCGACCGCGAACACGACGAGGCGGGTCGGCGCGATGGGGCCCAGGTTGCCGAGAAGCCAGTGCACCACGCCGCCGAGGCGGTCGAAATCCACGATCGAGATCAGCACCGTGATGGCTGAGGAGAAGAACAGGCTGATGATCACGCCGGCCAGGAGGAGGGTGTGCACGGGCAGGCCGCCGGCGCGCGAAGCGATGAGGTAGACCGCCACGCCGGCCACCAGCGCGCCCGCGAAGGCGCACGCGGCGAGCCCCACCGCCTCCACGAGGCCGCTCCCGAGGCCGAAGACCTGGGCCACGATCACCCCGAACGCGGCGCCGCTCGAGACGCCCAGCACCGATGGCTCGGCCAGAGGGTTTCGCGAGAGCGCCTGGAAACCCGCGCCCGCCACGGCGAGCGCGCCCCCGGCCAGCAGAGCGGCCAGGATGCGGGGTAGCCGCAGGCTCAACACCACGACCTGATCGACACCCTTCACGCGCCCGGAGAGGACCGCCAGCACGTCCCCGGGCGGGACGCTGGCGCTCCCGACGAAGAGGGCGCCCAGGGCTGCGAGCGTCACCACGAGCCCGAGACCGACCAGCAGCGCGGCAAGACGCGCTCCGGACATGGGGCCCGGAGGGGTCATCGGAGCGCCGCCTTGTCGAAAGCCTCGGGATGGATGAGGCGAGCGAGCCGCTCGAGGCCGTCCACCATGCGTGGGCCGTACCGGTGCATCAGGTTGCCGTCCATCGCATAGAGGCGTCCCGCCGCGATGGCGGGAACCTGGCTGAAGCGCTCCCACTTCGCGTGCACCAGCGGGCTGCGCTCGGAACCATGGCTCGCGAGGATGATGACCTCGGGGCTACGGGCCAGGGCGGCCTCCATGCTGTAGCGTGGGTAGCCCTGCCCACCATCGGCGGTCACCGAATCGCCACCGGCCAGGCCGATCAGCTCGGAGACGAGGGCACCCTGACCCGGCACGATGAGGGGGTCGGGCCAGACCACGTAGAGCACGCGCGGGCGCGGGCGAGCGGCTACCCGGGCAGAGACCGCCTCGATCCGACCGCGCATGGTGGCCACCACGCGGTCCGCAGCCTCGGTCCGCTCAGTCACACGGCCGAGCCGCATGACGAGGTCCAGCACGTCGGATACCGTAACAGGGTTCACCAGAAATACCGGGATCTTGAGCCGCTCTAGCTGATCGAATGTCTCGAGTCGGTTGCCGGCGGTGGTGGCGACGACCAGGTCAGGCTTGAGTGCGACCATGTCTTCGAGATTGGGAGCGAGCATGCCGCCGACACTGGGCTTACGACGTGCCTCGGCGGGGTAGTCGCAGAAATCGGTTCTTCCGACGAGCCGATCCTGGGCGCCGATCGTGAACAGGATCTCGGTCACGCTCGGAACGAGCGAGATGATCCGGGCGGGCGGGGCCGCCAGGTCGACCCGGCGTCCGGCCTGGTCGGTCATCGAGAATGCGACCCCCGCCTGCGGCAGGAGCAGGCTCAGCACGACCGCCACGAGGACCCGGATCACCCGGCAGCCCCGGATTGGTCGGCGCGACCGGTCACGCCGGCGGACTTGAACGTGGCCATCTCGTTGAGCATGCTGCAGGCGGCGCGAGCGAGGCTGATGCACAAGGCGGCTCCCGTGCCCTCGCCGAGGCGCATGCGGAGATCGAGGTACGCCTCGAGCCCCAGGTCCTCGAGGACGCGCGCGTGCCCGGGTTCGCTGGAGCGGTGCGCGGCCAGGAGCGCTCCCCGGATGCCGGGCTTCAGCCGGACCGCCACCAGCGCCGCCGCGCCGGCGATGAAGCCGTCCAGCACGACCGGCAGCCGGTAGGCCGCGCCGGCTAGAATGACGCCGACGAGACCCGCGATCTCGAAGCCGCCGACCTTGGCGAGGGTGTCGAGCGCATCCGCCGGGTCGGGCCGGTTTGCCTCGAGCGCCCGCCGGACAGCCTCGATCTTGCGCCGCCGGCCCTCCGCATCCACGCCCGTACCGGGCCCGGTGACGCTCTCCACGGAGGCGCCCGTCAGCGCGGCCACCAGCGCACTCGCCGCGGTGGTGTTGCCGATCCCCATCTCGCCGGTGCCGACCAGGTCGGCGCCCCGCCCGCGCTCGGCTTCGACCAGCGCGATGCCCACCTCCACCGCCTGCACTGCCTCCGCGCGTGTCATGGCGGGGCCGCGCGTCATGTCCATCGTGCCCGGAGCGACCTTGCTGCTCCGCAGCCCGGGATGGCTCGGCAGCGGGGCCGCGACCCCCAGATCCGCCACGACCACGCGGGCCCCGGCGTGGCGGGCGAGCACGTTGACCGCCGCGCCCCCGCGGAGGAAGTTCTCCACCATCTGGGAGGTGACGATCTGCGGGTAGGCGCTCACTCCCTGGGCGACCACACCGTGGTCGGCCGCGAGGGTGAAGATCACCGGGTCGCGAAGCGACGGCGGGCAGGCGCCCGAGATCGCGCAGAGCCGCACCACGAGCTCCTCCAGGCGGCCCAGGCTGCCCGGCGGCTTCGTGAGCTGATCGAGGCGGCGGCGGGCCTCCACCTCGGCACCGGCGTCCGGCAGCGCGACGATGCTAAGGAGCTTCTGGAGGGCGGTCATGGCGAAGGGTGGGAAGCGGCGCGTCCTTCAGGCTCAACGGGATGCCCGCCACCATGAGAGTGACCCGGTCGGCGGCGGCGGCGAGACGCTGGTTGACGACGCCGAGGAGATCGCGGAAGCGGCGTCCCAGCGGGGTTGGCGGATGCACGCCCTCACCGACCTCGTTGGAGACGATCACGAGCGTGGCCAGCCGCTCCCGCACGAGCTTGGCGAGATCGTCGGCGACCGCGAGCACCGCGACGTCGTCGTCGCCACGCTCGATGAGGTTTGCGACCCAGATCGTCGCGCAGTCGAGAACGATCGCGTCGTGTGAGGCGGCGGCGCGGCGGCAGGCGGCCACCACGTCGACCGGGGACTCGATCGTGGTCCAGTGGGCGGGGCGCTCGGCCCGATGGCGGGCGATCCGCGTGGCCATGTCGGAGTCGACCACGCGCGCGGTGGCCAGGAAGGCGACGGAGCCTCCCGTCTGTCGAGCCTGCTCGATCGCGTAGCGGCTCTTACCGCTGCGGGCACCTCCAACCACGAGGAGCGAATGATGGACGACCGTCACCCAGGTCCTCCCTCGAAGACCGGTGCGGGGTGGCAGTGCCGGGCAGGTCTCCTGGCTCTCGGATCACTCTACTCCCCGCGCCTTCCCGGTCCGGCTCGAGCCGGATCAGTGGCCGATCGCGGGTTTCGTCCCCGATTACAGTGACGGGGTCGCGGCGGATTCGCACCGCCTTCCCTGGGGGGCCCGCACCCGGCGGGCCGCCCGGACACCGTGGACGCGCCGACCGTAGCAGAGCGATGGCGCCAAAGCAAGGCGACACCAGGAGCCGGCGGCCTTAGCGCCCATCACCACCCGGCGAGGCGATCGATGCGGCGCCGTGCGCGCTTGGTGGGGCGACCGGCCCCCGGGGGCCGGTACACGGGCGGGGGGATCCTTTCCTCTCGTGGCGGAGGGGGCGGGGTCAGATCTTCGTACAGGAGCGCCGCCTCGCTGCCGCGGCCCCTGCGCTCAGAGAGCAGGGCCACTCGCACGATCCGGCGGCCGCGCGACAGGGTCACTTGCAGCAGGTCTCCCGGACGCACGACCTTCGATGGCTTTGCCGCGTCGCCGTTGACGTCCACCTTGCCGCCGTTACACGCGGCCGCCGCAAGGGCGCGGCTCTTGAAGAATCGCGCGGCCCACAACCACTTGTCCACACGCACGTCCGGCATCAGGTTTTTACCCTAGCACGGGCGACGCGTGAGACACTGTGCCGGTCCATGGTCAGGGTCCTGGTCTCGCTCTCGACTGCGGCCGCGCTTCTCGTGGCCGCCCTCCTGATCGTCGCGCCGGCCCCGGCCGCCGATCCCGCTACCCTCGTCGTCGAGGATTGGTCCAAGCAGTTGGTGGGCAAGACCGGCATCCCCGAGGGCTGGAAGGGACAGAGCTGGGGGAGCCCGAAGTACGATTTCCGCATCGAGGCGCTGGATGGTCGCAAGGTCCTTCACGTCAAGAGCGAGGGTGACAGCTCGGCCATCGTCAAAGAGGTGAAGGTCGATGTCACGACATGGCCGATCCTCCAGTGGAACTGGCAGGTGGTCAAGCTGCCCACGGGTGGTGACGCCCGCAAGTCGGCCACCGACGACGAGGCGGCCCAGGTCTACGTGGTGTTCCCCCGGTTCCCGTCGGCGGTGCGCTCCCGCATCATCGCGTACATCTGGGACACCACCGCTCCGGTCGGGTCCATGTTCAAGAGCGAGAAGACCGGGACGGTCACGTACGTCGTGATCCGCTCCGGTCCGGCCGATCTTGGCAAGTGGTTCACCGAGAGTCGGAACGTGCTCGAGGACTACAAGAAGATCTACGGGGAGAATCCATCGGAGGATGTCGGTGCGATTTCGGTCCTGATCGACTCGAACGATACCCGCTCGTCGGCCGAGTCGTTCTTCGGCGAGATCATGTTCCGGAAGCCCTAGGACGCGAGAGGAGACCCCGATGGCACGCTACGGCGTGACGTTGCTGCGGGTGGTCCTAGGAATCGTCTTCGTTATGCACGCCTACCTCGCGGTCGTGATCTTCGGGCCCGCGGGTATGATCGACTATCAGGTCAAGAACGGAATCCCCTTCCCCGAGATCGCCACGTGGTACCTGATCCTGGCGCACGGGCTCGGGGGCGTCTTCCTCGTGCTCGGGATCTTCCCGCGCTGGGCGGCCCTGGCCAATGTGCCCGTCATGTTCGGTGCGCTCGCCTTCGTGCACCTGAGGAACGGGTTCTGGGCGCACAAGAGCGGCTACGAGTACGTGCTGGTGCTCCTGGTCGCCTCCCTCGCCCTGTCGATGACCGGCGGGGGGGCCCTGACGCTGAAGCGGTAGCCGGACCGGCCTTACCGCGAGGCGGCGGGAGCCGCCGGCTCCTCGGCGGGCGTGGGGTCCGGCTTGTACTTGCCGGCCGGCACCGGACTCGTGGACTGGCTCAACGTCAAGCTCGTATCCTTGCCGGCCTCGACCGTGACCTTCTCGTCCCAGACCTTCGTCTCCTCGATCACCGCCACCACCCGATAGCGGCCGGGCGGGACGTCCTTGAAGTCATACGCATCACCGAGCCGGAACGCACGGCTGCGCTTGACGTCCTGGGTGACCGGCTCGTCGCCGATCAGGGACAGGTTGCCGGTGATCAGCTTTTTCCTCGGGGTCACGTCCGGCCACTCCGTCTTGCCGACGAGACGGCCGACCGTCGCGGGATCAACCGCACGCTTCTGGTCTTGCGAAGTGCTCTCGACCGCGGCGGCGGGGGGCGCTACCAGTGCGCCCACGCGGGTCAGCCAGCGATGCGCCTCCTGGTACTCGGTGGAGGTCGCGTCGGCGCGATCGACGACCCAGCGGAACTGGACGATGGCCTCGGGACGTCTGTCGAGGAAGGAGTACGCGGTGCCCAGCGCGAAGCGGGGCGGGATGGCCGCCGGTTCCAGATCGATGGACTGCCGGTACTTCTCGACCGCGTTCCCGTAGTCGGCCTTCGCCATGAAGGCGTCGCCTTCGAGACGGAGCTGCTCGGCCGGAGACACGGCAGACGCCGGCGTGTGCGACACCGGCGTCTGCTGACAGGCAGAGAGGAGAAGACTCGCGGCGAGGACGAGGGTCGTCCGTCGCACGCCTAGTTCTCGCGGTATCCGGAGACGCGCGTGTTGTACACGGCGCGAAGGGCCAGATCGATGGCCTGCTTGCCGTAGCGGATCTTCATCGTGTCGGACTGGTTCAGGAACTCGAAGTAGCCGCCTACCTCGGCGCTGTTTGTTTCGTTCGCGATGAGCGCCCCACGGATCTCGGTGTTGCTGCCCGAGCGGAAGCCCACGCCGACGTTCCGACCCGTCACCACCACGATGCCATTCCACGTGAACTGTCCCGACTGGAAGAACGAGAGGTCAGCCTCCTCCATAACCAGGACGCCGTAGCCCGTGATCGGCTGACCCCCACTGATTGCCATCCCGATGAAGTTCGAGCTCGGATCATACTCGCCCTTCACGTAGAGTAACGCCGGCGCCGAGGAGCTCCCCAGGTTCACCGTCTGGTTGACCTGGTTGGCTCCGGTGCAGTTGTTGGTGACGGTAACCTGATTGGCCGTGCCGGTCGAGACCATCCGGAGGCCTTCCGGCTTGCTGGAAGATCCGCTCGAATACTGGCACGCCTGCGTGCTGTTGATGATCTGGGTCCCCGGATTCGCTGCGAGGTTGGAGAGGAAGGCCTGGATGATCGGAGGACTGAGGGACAAGTCCGAGGCGATCGTGGGCAGGCCGGTTGTGAGTGTGCCGGGGCTGGTCTGGCTGTTACCCTGCACGTACCCCTGCTTCGCGGAGGTATCGAACCCCGCCTCGGCGTTGGCTTCGTAAGTGAGACCCGTGAGAGCCTCTGTTCCCGTGTACGTCGAGATCCCGAACTTGGTGCCGTTGGTACCGGTCGGAGACGACGTATCCGCGATCTTCCAATCCCGCCCGTCGATCGCGTAGGCGCCCGGGCTCGGAGGCGCGTTGGTGAACGTGTCGGTCTGGACGCCCGGGAGGCTCAGGGCGGCGTTGACGTTCAGGCTGCCGCGCTGCACCACCGCGGTGATGGTGCGGCTCGCCCCGTTGAAGGTGCCGGTAGACGACAGGATGACCACGCCGTTGCCGACGGTGCCGACCCCGTTGTCGTCACGCGTGCTCTGCGTCTCGATCGGAAAGCTGGTCAGCAGATTGTCGTTCGCCCGGTAGTCGTTCCGCATCGTGACCGTGAAGGTGCCGTTGCTCGCGGTGAGTCCCGGCAGCGTCTGGGCGCTTCCCAGCACGCGGCAGACCACGCCGCTCAGACAGCTGGCGCCGGTCGTGGCGGTGGACAAGAGGGTCGTGAAGTCCTGATTCGCGAGCTGGGTGAGGCCCCACTCGACTCCGCTCTCCGCGAGCTGCCGGGCGCGCGCGGTGTCGGAAAGATTCTGCGAGATCTGGGGCTCCACCGCCCCCAGCGACATGAACGTGATGGTCATCAGGGTGAGGACCATCAGCAGGATCATCGCGAGCGGCAGTGCGACACCGCGCTCGCTCCGGAGAATGCTACGCCACGTGGCCATGTGTTGCCTCCACTCTCTGACTTGGATCATCGGTTCCGCAGACGGATCCGGTCGGTCATCGTCACCATCGCGCCCTGGTTCGCGGTCTGGGCCGTGACGGTCACGGCCACCGTGCGGACGTCGGTCGCGGCGGTCGCTGCCGTCCCATCTTCCTTGAAGTACGTAAAGGTCATGCTATTGATCCCAGAGGCGACGGTGACCGGGCTCGCGTCGATCCCGACCTCCCGCCTCGTCAGGTTTCCACTCGAGAACGCGTAGATGACCTGCTCCCCGCGGCACGCGGTGCCGGTCGCGCACAGGAGCGGGTCGTTCACCGCAACCGACGATGGCGTGGTCCCCACGCTGGCGTCCCAGTTGTACTGAAGGGTGAGACCGGTGGCCGACTGGGACGCGATGGCGTCGAACTGGTAGCAGGGCACCGCGGCACACGTGGCGGGCGACGTGTTCGGGGGAACCGGATCGTAGCCGGCCTCTCGGATCTCGCGCACCATTCGGTCGAGCGCGATCCGCACTGTCTGCTGGGCGTCCACCTGGGTTGTCCCATACCAGTAGGCCTTCTGGCCTGTCATCACCAACCCCAGCAGGCTCGCCATCACCAACCCGACGATGGCGCAGACCACCATCATCTCCGCCAGAGTGAAGCCACGCTCGTTGTTCATGGGTTTGCCTCGGCTCACCGACTCGCCAGGAAAATTGACAGCGACACCGACCGCTCGGTCGAGAGCACCCCGCGACCGGTCACCGGCCGGTAGGAGACCGTCACGTCCACGCGCGCGCCGGTGACACCACCCGGGTTCAGGGTGATCGTCGTCGTCCGGCGGTAACCGGGCGGCGCGCCGGTGATGGACCCGTAGGCCTCGGTCGCGGGCAGGTTCGCGGTCGTCAGCGCGCCCAGATTGGGGGTGCGGGCGGCCAGATCCTTGGCCTGCTCGATGCGCTGCTCGGCCAGGAAGACCGCAGTGGACTGCTGGCGGCCGGCTTCTACACCGTCCACGCCATATCCGAATCCGGTGGCCACCGCGATGAGACCGACCGAGATGATGGCGCAGGCCACCAGGATCTCGGCTAGGGTAAACCCCGCTTCTCCGGATTGAGACTTCGGTCGGCTCGGGACGTGCATGTTGTAGTCCTCCAAGGCTCCGGCCGGGTACAGAGCAAGACAGGTGCCACGCGGAGCAGGGACTGACGAGGTCGGATGACGGCCCCTAACTATCTGGAAGAACTGAAGTGTTTTGAGGTTGTCACGACGAAATTCCTGCGGTTGCCCGCAGGGTCTACAACTTGTGACAGACGACCTACACGGAGCGTCAGCCGCGAGACGGGGCTCGACGCCAGCTCAACGACGCTGAGGGCGAGGGCGCCCCGGGTCGGGAAGCGGCCAGTCAGCCTTTCCCGACCCAGACCACCTCGAGCTGGGCCCCGCGATCCAACGAGTTCTTCGGGCCGTAGTTCCTCAGGCGCGGGGCCCAGGACGACACGTTCTTGGGATACGGGGTGTAGACGTAGTAGACCTGCGAGGCGGCGCGGCGCTGGATGTCGTCGATGATCTTCTTGCGCGACGACTTGGACGTGTAGCGTCGCTGCGCCTCCAGCATCACGTCGAGCTGAGTGTCGGCGACGTGGCTGCGATTGCTCGACTGGCCGCTGCGGAAGAAGCTATACAGGTAGCCGTCGACCTCGGTGAAGGCCGGCGACGGCCCCCAGCTCGTCTCGTCGAACTTGCCGAGGAACGAGCCGCGGATGTACTGGCCGTGGTCCTCGTTGATGATCTGCAGCTCCACCCCCACCTGCCTCAGGTTGAGAGCGAAGAGCTCCAGATCCTCGACGTACTCGGAACCATAGCCCGGCCAGTTGGTGCACCTGACCTTCAGGCCGGCGGCAAACCCGGCCTCAGCCAGCAGCTTCCGGGCGAGCTCCGGATTGTGCTGGAGGTAGCGCGCCCCGTCACCGAGCTCCCGGGTGGGTAGCTTCCAGTCCTTCATCGAGCTCGGCACCGGTCCGTGGTCCTCGTCGCCTTGCCCTCCCAGGTGCTCGGCCACCCAGCGCTTCCGGTCGACCGCGAGGCTGAGGGCGCGGCGCACCCGAACGTCGTTGAACGGGGGCTTGTCGGTCCGCATGGCGAGCGTGCGGACCGCGAGCGAGTCCCAGAACGCCACCGGGCAGGCGGGGTTGGACTTCTTGAAGGAGCCGACGTCCGATCGGGGGATCCGCCCGTCGTAGAAGGGAACATCCACCTGCCCGGCCCGAAAGAGGGAGAGCTGGGTAGCCCGATCCTTGATGAAGAGCCACTCCACCTTGTCGAGATGGGGCAGCCCCTTTTCGTAGTACGTCGGGTTGCGGGCAAACACCGCCTTGACGCCGGGCTCGTAGCGCTCGAGCATGAACGGGCCGCAGCCGATCATGGACTCGGCGGCCTTGAAATCGCCCATCCGGTCCTCCACCTCGGGAGGCAGGATGGCATTCCACGGCTCGGCCAGGTTGTGGAGGAACGGCGCGAAGGCGTCGGCCAGCTGAATTCGCACCGTGAGTCGATTCGGAACCTCGACCCTCTCCACGGGTCCGAGCAGGCTGGCGTACGGAGTCTTCTTGACCGCTCGCTCGATCGTGTACTTGACGTCGGCGGCCACCAGCTCGCGCCCGTTCACCGGCGGCTTGGCCTCCCAGCGCACCCCCGGGCGCAGGCTGATCGTGTACACCTTGCCGTCGGGAGACACGTCGGCCTTCAGCGCGAGGTCGGGCACAAGCGTGAAATCGGACGGACCGTACCTGGTGCCGTTGACAAACTTGAACAGGGTGCGGTGCACGAAGGACGAGATCAGCCGAGTCTGGTACGACGCGGTGGCGTGGATGTCGAAGGTGGGTGGCTCTAGGCCGATGTGCTTGAGCACACCGCCCCGCACCGGCTGCTCGGCCCGCACCCGAGGTGGCGACGCCATCGCGGCGGCGGCCCCCACGGAGGTAGCGAGAAACCGGCGCCGCCCCATCGAGGCGCTCGGGCCATCGGTCGACGCGCCGTCCAGGACCACCTCCGGACGGAAGGCGCGCGAGCTCATGGCAGGGGTTCGCAGTGGTTCAGCATCCGCAGCGTCCAGTGCGACCCGGCCCGCTCGAGCACGGAGAGGGCGGCGTAGTCCTGTCCGAGCGCCAGCAGCCGCTCCGGCCCGAGCTCGAGCGCGCGACAGAGGATCGCGCGATTGCTCCCGCCGTGCGCCACCACCGCCACCGTTCCGCCCGCGTGCCGATCGACGATGGCGTCGAAAGCGGGCAGGACCCGCGCCTCCAGATCCTGCAGACTCTCGCCGCCCGGGAACTGGAAGCGGCCCACGTCGGCCATCCAGGCCTTGAACGCGGCCGCATCGAGGGCCCGGATCTCGTCGGCGGTGAGCCCATCCCACTCTCCCATCGCGAACTCGCGCAGCGCCGGCTCCACGATCGGAGTGAGCCGATGAGGGGACGCGAGAATCTCGGCGCTCCGCCGCGTGCGGACCAGATCGCTGCAGTAGATCGCGTCGAACCGGATTCCCCTGAGGCGGGCCGCGAGCGCGACGAGCTGAGCCTCGCCGAGCGGCGAGAGCGGGACGTCGAGATGCCCGATGAAGCGGCGCGTCTCGGCTCCGACCACGCTGCCATGCCGAACGAGACAGATCGTGGTGGCGGTCACGGGGTCCCCCGGTGCGCCACGATGGTCCCCAGCAGGAGGACCGCGAGCTCCCCGAGCTCGACGACGGCCCCCAGCACGTCGCCGGTGACCCCGCCAAAGCGACGGCCGGCGAAGCCCGCCCACAGCAGCGCCAGGCTCCAGGCCACCGCCGCGATCGCGGCGCCCCGCGGACCCAGCAGCCACGTGGCCAGCGCGAGTCCGGCAACTGCGTGTACGCAGCCCGCCCAGGGGGACAGGCCGGCGGCGAACGCGGCCCCCAGCCCCTGCCCCGGCGTGGCCGGGCGTAGCCACGCGCCCACGAGGAGTGGCGTCACGCGACCCACGACCGGGGCCAGCAACAGGAGCCCGCTCCGCATGGGCGCGGCCAGCTCGGCGAGGGCGGCCACGAACAGAATGAGCACGAGGACGAGTCCGGTCGCGCCGAACACCCCGATGCGGCTATCTCGCATGATGGCGAGGCGCCGACCCGCGTCGCTACCGGCCAGACCATCGAGCGAGTCGGCGAGTCCATCGAGATGAATCCCGCCGGTCGCGACCTTCCAGCCGGTCACGAGCAGCGCCGCGCCCACGAGAGGCGGCGTCCAGACGTCGACGACGCGGGCGGCCCCGGCGAGCGCGGCGCCGAGGCCTAGGCCGACGATCGGAAACCACCACGCGGCGCGCCCGAGCGCCGACGGGCCTGCCCCGTCACGGCCCGGGACCGGGACGATGGTCAGAAAGCGGACCGCGAGGATCAACGACCCGATGATCGGGACACCGCGGCGCCGAACACGCCGCTCAGACGGGAAGGACCGGATTGCGTCGAGGCGGGAAGTCGAGCTGCTTGGACTCGGCGTAGGCCAGGCGCTTGATCAGCTCGTCGCGAAGCTCCGAGCCGCCGACGATCCCGTCCACCAGCATCTCGGAGGCGAGCTTGTAGATGTCCACGTCCTGGGCGTACTCGTCGCGCTTCTTCTGGACGTAGGCGGCCCGCTCCGCCTCCGGCAGTTCCATGATCTTGTTGTAGTACACCGCGTTGACCGCGGGCTCGGGGCCCATGATCGCGACCTGCCCCTGCGGCAGTGCCAGCGCCGCGTCGGGCTCGAAGGCGGGCCCGCACATCGCGTAGAGCCCGGCTCCGTAGCACTTCCGCACGACCACGCAGATCTTCGGGACGGTGGCCTGGGACGTGGCGAAGACCATCTTGGCCCCGTGGCGGATGATGCCGGCCCGCTCGACCTTGGTGCCGACCATGAAGCCGGAGACGTCGGCCAGGTACACGATCGGAATGTTGTACGCATTGCACAGCGAGATGAAGCGCGCCGCCTTGTCGGAAGAATCGACCATCAGAACGCCGCCCTTGACCTTCGGCTGGTTGGCCACGACACCGATCGCGCGACCGCCGATGCGAGCGAAGCCCACCACGATCTCCTGAGCGAACAGGCGCTTGATCTCGAAGAACGAGCCGGCATCGACGATGCGGTCGATCACCTCGTACATGTCGAACCACTTCCGTTGATCGTAGGGGACGATCTCCTCGATCGACCGGCCTGGCTTCGGAGCCTGCGCGTCCACCGCGGCGGGCCGCTCCCGGAACGAGCCGGGCATGTAGGAGAGGTAGCGCCGGCAGAGCTCGATGGCCTCCTCGTCGGAGGCGGCCAGCACGTCGCCGCAGCCCGACACCGTGCAGTGCATGCGGGCGCCCCCCAGCTCCTCGGGAGTGGTCTTCTCCCCGATGGCCATCTCGACCATCCGGGGCGATCCCACGTACAGGCTCGCCTTGCCGTCCACCATGATCACACAGTCGGTCAACGCGGGCAGGTAGGCGGAGCCGGCCGGCGAGGGACCGAAGAGGATGCAGACCTGCGGCACGACGCCCGAGAGCTGCACCTCGTTGTAGAAGATCCGGCCGGCATGGAAGCGACCCGGGAAGATCTTGATCTGCTCCGAGATGCGGCCGCCGGCCGCGTCGACTAGGTAGAGGAGCGGCACCTGCAGGCGCTGGGCGCGCTCCTGGATCCGTACGATCTTCTGGACCGTTTTCTCGCCCCAGGATCCCGCCTTCACCGTGTAGTCGTTGGCCATGATACACACAGTGCGCCCGCTCACTGTGCCCACCCCGGTGACCACACCGTCGGCGGGCGTGTCCGGCTCCTGGTTGCGCGCGAAGAGGAAGTCCTCCTGGAACTCGGTACCGGGATCGAGGAGGAGCTTCAGCCGGTCGCGGACGAACAGCTTGCCCTCTTCCTTGAGCTTGTCGCGATACTTGACGTGCCCCTGCTCGATGCGACTGCGCTCCTGACGATACCGGTGCTCGCTCATGGCCCCCTAGGGATTCGGGTTGGCCCAGAGAATGATGATCAGCACCCCGTTGCCGTAGGGCGGCCCGCCGAGTACCGCGGGGGCCCCGGGCGCCGCGAGGATCGCTGCGTTCATCTCGGGCTGCTCACCCCGCAACAGGCGCACGCGCATGCGCACCGACGTGCCCTGCAGCTGATCCGGGGTGACCTCGAGCCACCGCTCGCCCGGCACCGCGAAGCGTTGCTGGGTGCCCAGAGGCCCTTCCACCCGCTGGCGATCGAGCGTCGTGTAGTCCGTGTAGCGGAAGAGCGCGTGCAGCCGCGGCAGGATCTTCCGGAGGCGCTCGTCGGTCTCCACCTCCGGCTTGGGGGCCGGCGCCATCTTCTCCTGTCTGGGCTGCCCCTCTCGGGCCGTCGAGGCCTCAAGGATCCGGATGCCGAATCGAACGATCTGTTGGGCCTGGGCCGAGGCGGCCCATGACACGGTCAGGCCGACCCAGAGAACCACCGCGAGCATCGGCCCGAGAAGCCCCTTGAGCCGCTTGCGCGCGTTATGCAGCCTGGACATGACCGTCCCGATCGGGCAGTTCAACACCTCGGCGATCTCGCGGTACGAGAGGCCTTCGACGTCACTGAGCATGATAATCGCTCGCGCTTTGGGCGGCAAGGCATCGAGCGCTCGCCGGATGCGCACCCGCTGCTCGGCCCGCGCGGCTTCCTGATCGGGCCCGCCGCCCGGATCCGGCGTCGTGCGCGCCCACTCCTCCTCGCTCACCCGCTCCGGGCCGAACGCACGAGACTGAGCCCCGCGCTGGCGATGCCGATCGGTAGCCACGTTGACGGTGATACGGAAGAGCCAGGTGTAGAAGGCGGACTGCCCTCGGAACGAGGGCAACGAATGAAAGGCTCGTACGAATGCTTCCTGGGCCACGTCCCACGCCTCCTCGCGGTCGTGCAGCACTTGATAGGCCAGACGCCACACGCGCTGTCGGTACTTCTCGACCAACGGCTCGAACGCCGAGGCGTCCCCGGCGATACAACGCTGGATGAGCTCGCGCTCGTCGATTCCGGAGGACTCGGGGAGCCCGGCGGCACCGGCGGAGCCGGACGGCGTGTCGGGCGACATCACGGCCGGACCCGACCGTGGCCCTCGCGCCCCTTATGCGATCGCGGGTTGGACGGCAGGAAGGGCGCCCGCATTCACGGCCGGCGCCGGGGACCGGCCCGCCGGCCGCCGGACGCCACCGGCGATCCGCCCAGCAGCGCATCCACTCCGAGCAGATAGCTGGCGGGCCCGAATCCGGAGATCTGACCCACGGCGGCGGCGGCCACGACCGAATGGTGCCGGAACTCCTCGCGGGCATGGATGTTCGAAAGGTGCACCTCGACGACCGGCACCCGCTGCGAGGCTACCGCGTCACGCAACGCGATCGAGTAGTGCGACAGCGCGCCTGGATTGAACACGATACCGCGAAATCCCTCGCGCCCCGCCGACTGGATCCAGTCCACCAGGTCGCCCTCGTGATTGGACTGCCGGCACACCACCCGCGCGCCCCGGTCCTCGGCGTGCCGCTGCACCGCTCGATTGACCTCCGGAAGGGTCACGCGCCCGTAGACGGCCGGCTCACGGGCGCCGAGGAGGTTCAGGTTCGGACCGTGGAGGACGAGGATGGCGGGCGCGGTGCGGCGTGCCATTGCCGGGAGAGAATACACCGCCCGTGGCGAAGCGCCAAATATCGGGCCGCCGCCCGTATAATGCTGCCGCCTCAGCCGGGACGCTGGTGCACCGGCAAAGCCGAGGCCACCACGGCCTGGACATGATGGGCGAGCTCGCGCGCCGCGGTCTTCACGTCGGGGTCGGCGGGGGGTGCAACGAGCGGGTGATAGATCACGGTGAGACGGCCCGGTCGGGGTAGCCGACGGGCCGGCGGCCAGGACTCGTGACCGCCGATGATCGTGACCGGCATGATCGGCACGCCGAGCGAGCAGGCCAGCCGGAAGGCACCGAGCCGGAAGCGCTGGACGCGGCCATCCGGGCTGCGGCCGGCCTCGGGGAAGATCATGACCGCTTCCCCCGCGTTGAGGAGACGTACCGCGGTCCGCGTGGCGCCCGCGTCGGCGGAGTCGATGTCAACCGGGAAAGCCCGGAGCCGACGGATCAGCCAGGCCAGTCCACGGATGTGGAAGAGGGCCTTCCAGGCCATGTAATAGACGGGCCGGCGTACCGGAATGGTCGCGAGGACTGGGTCGGCATAGGTCACGTGGTTCGACACGATCAGGAGTGGGCCCGAGCGAGGAATGTGGTGAACACCCTGGAAGCGGATGCGGAAGTACACCCGCGCGCTGAGCCAGACCATCGGGCGGAACGCGTCGACCACCGGCGTGCCCACGGCCCGATAGTGCCACGCGCCGCCTGAGACCGACAATGCCCGAAGCCACCCGCCCCCTGGTCATCGCCCACCGCGGCGCCTCCGCCGAGGCGCCCGAGAACACGATCGCCGCCTTCGAGCTCGCCATCGACCAGGGCGCCGACGGCATCGAGCTCGACGTCCACCTCTCCGCCGACGAGCATCCCGTCGTCATCCACGACTTCACCCTCGAGCGGACCACCGAAGGAGCCGGGCCGGTGAGCGCCCACCGGGTCCGGGAGCTCAAGCGGCTGGATGCGGGCGGCTGGTGGGACCGTCGCTTCCAGGGCCAGCGCATCCAGACCCTGCAGGAAGTCCTCGAGCGATTCCGCGATCGGGCACGCTTCTGGGTGGAGCTCAAGGGGGGCTCCCGGCTCTACCCGGGCATCGAGGATCACGTGGTCTCGATGCTGGAGATCTACGACGTGGTCGACCGAACCCTCGTGCAATCGTTCGATCACGACGCCATCACCCGGATCCGCTCGCTGAGCCGCGAGATCCGGGTCGGCGCGCTGGTGGCGAAGGCGCCCCTGGAGGCGGCCCTGCTAGAGCCCGGGGTGGCGAGCGCGATCTGCCCGGCGGCCGACCTGGCGACCGACAGCCTGGTTGGGGATATCCGGCGGGCCGGGCTCGAGTGCTATGTCTGGACAGTCAACGAGCCGGCCCTGATGGACCGGCTCGTGGGCTGGAACGTGAACGGCATCATCACCGACCGGCCGGGCGTGCTGCGCGCCCGGCTCGGCCGGTAGGAGGAATCAGCGGCTACTCTTCCTCGGGCTCCTCGGCGTCCACCCCGGCGCCCACGGCCTCCAGGCGCGGAAGCATCCGCTCGAGACGATCCTGGCACCGCACACAGGTGGTGACCTCCGGCATGGCGCGAAGCCGGGCCGGCGCGATCGCCTCGCCGCACTCCTCGCAAACGCCGTACTCCCCACCCCGCAGGCGGTCAAGCGCCTCGGCCAGCTTGTTGGCACGCTCCACCAGGAGGCTCCGTGTGGCGAAGCTCATCTCCCGATCCTCGTTCAGCCGGATAACGTCGACCTCGTCGGCCGGCGTCGTGTTATCCACACGGCCACCAAGATCCTCGAAAGTCATCACCCCACCCATGTGGCGAATGCGCTGCATGGTGTGGCTGAGTTCTCGCTCCAAGCGCTTCTTGATCTCGTCCATCGTCTCTCCCTCCATGGGCTCCGGATCGTTCTGAGCCGGACCGCCCGGTTGGCGCAGCTTGCTGCAAGGGCTGTGCCCAGCCGCTGCAAGGGACAGACGGATGAAAAGCTCCATTATTCGTAGACATCACCGGTGGAGCTAGGACTACCAGGGCAAAACGCCCGGCATCGAGTAGGAAAATTCGTCACCGGGTGTGTCACTTCTGGACGATCGGGCTGGTCCGCGGGCAGGTCCCCGGGGCTAGATGACGACCCTCTGAGCGCCCTGCACAGCGTCCAGGGTCGCCCCCAGGGTGAGGATCCCGCGCTTCTGAACGAGGGCGAGGAGACGGACAAAGATCTCGGCGGTGGCCAGGGCGTCGCCGAGGGCGGAATGTCGGCCAGTGACGGTCACCCCCAAGCGCCCGGCGACGGCTTCCAGGGTGTGTGACTCCCCTGGCCCGTGTAGGCTCCGTGACAGAAGCCGTGTATCCAGGATCGGGCGGGCCGCGGTCAACGACGGCAGGCCCAGTCGCCGCGCGGCGGGCTCAAGAAACCGCAGATCGAACGAGGCCTCGTGCCCGACCAGCACGGCCGGCCCTACGAACTCGAGAAATGCGGGCAGGACCGTCACCATCGACGGCGCACCGATCAGCATCTCGTCGGTGATCCCGTGGATCCTCACGCTCTCGGGCGGCACGCTCCGGCCCGGATCCACCAGCGTGTCGAACGTCTCGTGGGGTCTGACCCGACCTCCCCGGACCCGCACGCCCGCGAGGGACACCACGCGGTCACCCGCCTCGGGCCGCAGCCCCGTCGTCTCGGTGTCGAAGACGACGAAGGTGAGCTCATCGAGACGGTGAGAGCGCATGGCGGGCCCGACGTGCCGCGCCATCTCCTCCGAAAGCGAGAAGTCGAAGAGCTCGGGGCGGGGCGGCGCTGGCAGCGGGAGGGATCGCCCGGCCCCGACGACCACCTCCGCCGATTCACCTGCTGGAGGCCGCAGACTCAGCAGAAGTCCGCCGCGGGCGCCCTCTTCAGCGGAAAGCGCGAACACCGTCCCGTGGAGGACCGTCCCGCCCGCGGTCTGGACCAAGACGCGCTCCGCCCCGTCGGCCGCCGGCCCGGCGTCCAGACGCACCGTAGTCGTGTCCCGATCCACGAAGTCGAACAGGCACTGGCCCAGCAATGGGTCGCCGCCCCGCAGGAGCGCTCGTGCGGCGTGATTGGCGAGCGTGATCCGCCCCTCCGAGGTGGCCACGACAACACCATCCGGGAGCCCATCGATGACGGCCGCCAGCCGCTCGCGCTCCGCCGTCACCTCACGCGTGGCCTGACGGAGCTCTTCGGCGAGTCCGCCGCGGGCGGCACGCAGACGATCTGCCAGCCGGTTGATCTCACCGCCCAGCGCCTCGAGTTCGTCTCCGGTCCGGACGTCGAGGCGGTGCTCGGGGTTAACGGTGGCGATCAGCTCGGCGCCGTGCCGGAGCCCTTCGATGGTCCGCACGAGGGACTGACCGATGCCATGAGCGACCAGGATCAGGTAGGCCACCATGGCCCCGAGGCCGATCACCACGGCGGCCAGCAGGCTCGCGGGATCCTCGAGGAGCCCGCGACGATAGAGGAAAAGCAGCGCAACGCCAGCTGCCACCGTGGGCGGAATGAAGAGGCCGAGCACGGCCAGGGTCAGCTTCCGCTCGAGCCGCATCAGGTCACCACCGCGGTCTGGAAACGATCCTCGAGATGACGCTGGACCCAGGCGATGCTCTTGAACGCTTCCTTGAGGAGGAGCCGGTCAGCCTTCCCCAGCGTTCTCGGGTCGATGAAATTGTCCGGCGCCAGCCCGCCCTCGAGGCACGCGAGCTGATGGACAAGCCGGACCCGGGCCATGACCTCATAGGCGTCCGACAGCTCCGCGACCTCGGATGGGCTGAAGAGGCCGCGGGCGCCCGCCGCCGCGAGGCGATCCAGCGTGTTCGTCTCCCGCACCCCGAGCGACAGCGCGTATGCGCGCATAGCCTGGGTGATGGGGAAGACTCCCCGCGCCTTGAGGTCGAGCTGGTTCTTGTGGGCGCCGGTTCGCTTCACCACGAATCCGCCGAAGAAGCCCAGCGGCGCGGGGGGATCGAGGGCGCTCTTGGCCATGTGGCGCAGGAAGAGGACGTGGGACGGAGCCTGCTCGCACACCCATTCCCACAGGGCGCGGCCTACCTCGTCGCCGCCGGCCACGGGTCGCAGGTCACAGAAGAGCGCGGCGCACAAGAGCGCTTCCGAGCCGGGTGTCTCCATCCAGGACTCGAAGTATCGCCGCCACACACGCTCGGGCTGACACCACCGCGGATTGGAGGCCATGAAGCCCCCCGTGCACGGGGGGAAGCCGAGTCGGCCGAGCAGCTCACCCATTTGAGTGGCCAGTCTCTCGAAGTAGATCGCCGCCTTGCTCTCCTGCTCGACAGGGGGATCCCGGTAGACAAGCCCATTGTCCTGATCGGTCTTGAGTGTCTGCTCGCGGCGGCCCTCGCTCCCGGCCGCGAGCCAGGTGAACGGCACTGGGGGCTGGCCGTGGCCGGCCGACGCGACGGCCGACACTACCATGTCGAGCGCGCGCCGCACGAGCCGGTCGTTCAGTTCGGCGACGAGGCGGCCGATCTCCGCCGCGCCGGCCCCGCCCGCCGCCAGCCATTTCACCACCGACGGGACACGCGGGGCCAGAGCGCCGAGGCTCTCCTCCGAACTGGCGGCCTCGATCTCGCGGGCGAGGCCCACTGGATGAGCCCCCTGCAGCAGCACGAGGTCATGGCTCGACACGACCCCGAGCAGCCGGCCCTCTGACATCACCGCCAGGTGGCGGATTCCTCGGCGTGTCATCTCGAGCAGGGCGTCAAAGGCGAGCGCCCCGGGGCCGATTGCGATGACGGGACCCGACATCACGTGCCCCACCGGCGTGCCCGAGGGCAACCCGCGCGCCACCACTCGCGTGCGCAAGTCACGGTCGGTGACGATCCCCGTCGCGGCCCCGTCCTCGCCGAGAATGATCACCGAGCCGATGCTCCGGCGGGTCATCAGGTCGGCCACTTCGGCCACCGTGGCGCCGGGCGCACAGGTCACCGGGGCCCCCTTGATGAGATCCCTCACGTGGCGGAGGTACAGGCCCATGTCACCGCGGTAGGCAGACGCGTCGAGGTCGGTACCCATGGCGAGAATCCGGCTAGGGCGAGGCGCCGCGGCCACGGGACGGCCGGCCGCACAGACCGGAGACGGCCAGGACCGTGACCCCCGCCATGTTCATCGTGATGAGGAGGATCAGCGCGAGCAGCAGGAGCACCATCACGGGGCGAACGACGTCGGCGAACCCGGCTTCCGAGGGCAGCATCTCCTGCAGGGCGAAGAGAGGCGCCAGCACCAGCGCGGGAAGGCCGATGACGACGATGAGCAGCGCGAGCACCCCGCGGCCGAGGCGGCTCAGCCCGTCGCGGGCGCCGGGACGCGAGCGCTCGACGTGGACCCAGAGCGCGGTGAGCGAGATGAAGAAGACGGCGAGACTGGCCAGAAAGGCTCCCTGGGTAAGCCAGCGCGAGCCCGCGGCGGCGTAGATCAGGGCGAAGGCCACCGTCGCGAGCGCGTTGGTCCCGGCCAGGAGCAGCACCCGGAAACCCTGCCCTTCAGCCGACGTCCAGGCCGCCCATGGCGCCGAGCAGCACCCGGGTACCGAGCCACATGGCGACCAGCACGATCAGGGTGATCAACCGCACCCGTGCCTCCGAAGTGCCCGGGGGAGCCCAGGCCCTGGCCGGCCGGGTGAGTGGCCCGGTGATCACGGAGAAGAACCAAAGCACGCGGTTGTCGGGGGCCTGGGTGACACGGGCCACGATCATGTGGAGGGCAAGGTAGATAGCCGCCATGTACGAAAGAAACCATACCAGGACCAGGAACCGGTAGATCAGTTCGTGCATGAGCGTGGAGCGCGGGCAGGGGCTAGAACGCCCCTGCCCGCGCCGGGTCGCGATTAGTGCTGCCCGAGCCCGATGCCCTGGGCCGACAGCGCGGTCGCCTGACCGGACTTCGGATAGCGGACACTGACCACGAGATCCTGCACGGCCTTGGGCGGCGCCGCGGTCAGGAGCGACACGATCCAGATGGTGAGGAACCCGGCGGGCAGGCCAAAGATTGCCGACGCGATGGTCTGCGTGCCGAACCAGGATACCCCGTAGAACCGACTACCGATCATGTAGTAGGTCGTGATGCCGAGACCGAGGATCATGCCGGCCACGGCTCCCGCCTTGTTGGCCCGTTTCCACCAGATCCCCATGACCAGCGCGGGGAAGAACGACGCACCGGCGAGGCTGAAGGCCCAGGCCACCAGCTCGACGATCAGGGACAGGCGGAACGTGGCCACCCAGGCCGCGATGATGGCTGTCACCACCAGGAGCACCTTGGTGATGGTGAGACGCTTGGTGAGCGAGGCACTCGGATCGATGACGTTGTAGTAGAGATCGTGCGAGATGGCGTTGGCGATCGTGAGCAGCAGCCCATCCGCGGTAGAGAGGGCGGCCGCTAGCCCACCCGCCATCACGAGCCCGGTGATCACGAACGGCAAACCCGCGATCTCGGGCATGGCGAGCACGACGAAGTCGGTGCTCTTGATCACGAAGTCGGCCCACTGGACGATGCCGTCTCCGTTCTTGTCCACCACGTCGAAGAGGCCAGCGGGCTGCCAGAGCGTCACCCACCGCGGCAGCTCGGCGATCTTGGTGCCGACCAGCTTCGCGTAAATCGTGAAGCGCGCGAAGGCCGCGTAGGCCGGCGCGGTGAAGTACAGCAGGAAGATGAAGAACAGCGACCACGCCACCGAGGTGCGCGCCTGGCGCACCGAGGGCGTGGTGTAGTAACGGGTCAAGATGTGCGGCAAGCCCGCCGTGCCCACCATCAGGCAGAACGTGAGGGCCAGGAAGTTCCACATGCCGACGCCGGTCGGCACGGTGAGGTAGCGACCGACCTTGGCGTCGTCGCTGGCCGCGGGCGCGGTGGCCTGGCGACCGGCGAGCGCGGCCTGCGCCTTCAGCTTGTCGACCTCGGCCTCGGAGATGCCACCGGCCTTGATCTTGGCGTTGAGGTCGTCGGCATCCTTCTTCCAGAGCGCGCGCGTCTCCTTCTCCTTGGCGTCGCGCGTGATCTCGATTGCCTTGACGTTATTCTGCTGCAGGACGCGACCGTAGGTCAGCTCGGGGATCGGGATCGAGAAGAGCTGCCAGGAGAGATACACGACGGGGACCAGGTAGGAGATGATCAGGATGATGTACTGGGCCACCTGGGTCCACGTGACCGAGCGCATGCCGCCCAGAACCGAGCAGAAGAGCACGCCCAGCAGGCCGACGAACACCCCGACGTTGAAGTCGAGGCCGATGAAGCGCGAGACGATCAATCCGACCCCGGTGACCTGGGCGATCAGATAGGTGAAGGAGCAGGCGACGGCGGCGACGACGCCGATGAGCCGGGCGGCGGTACCCCCGTAACGGGCGCTCAGGAAGTCCGGGATCGTGTAGGCGCCGAACTGCCGCAGATAGGGGCCGAGGAACACCGCGAGCAGCAGGTAGCCGCCCGTCCAGCCCATCACGTACGCGAGACCGGCAAAGCCCTGGGCGGACAGGGCGCCGCCCATCGAGATGAAGGAGGCGGCGGACATCCAGTCGGAGCCGGTGGCCATGCCGTTGTAGAAGGCAGGCACCCCGCGGCCGGCCACGTAGTACTGATCGGGGTTCGAGGTGCGCGTGACCACGCCGATCACGATGTAGATGACGAGCGACAGGGCCATGAAGATCCAGCCGATCCATCGGTTGGGAAGGCCGAAGGCCAGCTCGCCGATGCCGATGAGGATCGTCACCGCAAGGAACGAAACGGTGTAGATGCCAAAGATCTTGTCCAGGCTCATGGGCTAAGCCTCCTCGCGAATGCCGTACTCTTCGTCCTTCCGGTTCATGAGGTAGGCGTACACCGCGATCTCGACGACGAAGATCGCGAGCGACCCCTGGGCCGCCATGTAGTAGCCCATCGGGAAGCCGAGGATCGAGTACTGGTTGAGCGCTCCGGCCCACAGCCCGGAGACCAGATAGGTCACCACGAACCAGATCACCAGCAAGACCGTGGTGAGCTTGACGTTGTACCGCCAGTAGTTCTCTTTCTGTTTTTCGGTCAGATCTGCCATTGAATCCCTCCCCTGAGAGATTAGTGTCACCGACTACCGGGACCGGCCGCTAACCTGCGCGCAGTCTGCCGCCGCGGAAATGACGCGGACGCGAGGTAGAGGGGGAGAGAGCTAGTGGTCTTCGGTTGGCGACTGCGGGTCGGAATGCGGCGCGTGCGCCTGCCTCAGCTGCACGAACCACTCGGCCAGTGCCCGGGACCCGAGCCGGTGGCCGAGCAGGGGGCGCGCGAGCCCGGGGTTGTCACCGCCTGCGGGCACCGGGAGCGCCACCGCGCCGGTCTCATACAGGAGGGGTTCGTGCTGGCGTGCTACCCCATCCATCGACTCGTCGGCCTCGAAGTTGAAAGCGCAGCCGACGAACGGATTCGTAAGGTCGAAGGTCACGTACAGGGCAATGAGGATGGCAGTCTGCCGGTAGCGCATCGGCCCGGGGGCACGCACGGCCTATGCCAGGCGGTGGCTCCCTCTAACTGGCCGATCATATTAGACAGCGTGGGCCGGACCCGGTCGTACCTTTGGTACTGCTACCAAGAGATCCTGGCATCGATACCCGGCCGGGGACGCCCTCCATTCGGGGGCGTCCCCGGCGCTCGTTCACGCCCGGCTGCGCGACGCCTCGATCGCACCTTCCTCCCAGATGCTGTGCTTGCGTGTCTCCGGCATCACGAAGAGGGCAATGAGGAACATGACCGCCGGCACGGCGATGGGATACACGAGGGCCCAGCCCAGGCTCCCCGTGTTGAGATAGGCCGCGGTCGTGACGATCGGGACCAGACCGCCACCCCACCCGTTGCCGATGTGATAAGGCACCGACACCGAGGTGTAGCGGATGCGGCTGGGGAAGAACTCGGCCAGGAACGCCCCGATCGGCCCGTAGGTCATGCCCACGTAGTTGACCAGGATCACCACGATGAGAATCGACATCGTGTAGTTGACGTGGCCGGGTTCCGCGTAGGTGCCCAGCGCGGAGTAGAGCGGGTAGTACGTGAGGGCCGCCAGCAGCATGCCGCCCAGGATGATCGGCTTGCGCCCGATCTTGTCCGAGAGCCAGCCCCAGAAGATGAGGGTAGGCGTCGCGATCAGCAGAGCGATGCCCACGATGGCGCTCGAGGTCAGCACGTCGAGCTTCTTGACCGTCTGGAGGTAGTAGAGCGCCCAGAACTGCCCGCTGTACCAGACGCAGCCCTGTCCCAGCACGACCACGCTGGCGATCGCCACGTACTTGAAGTTGCTGCTGAGAAACGCCTCGCGCCACGGGTTGGTGGTGGTGCGGCCCCGCGCCTTTATGTCCTGGAAGATCGGCGTCTCACCGAGCGAGAGCCGGATCCAGATCGCGATCGCGACCAGAAGGAGCGAGATGATGAAGGGGAGCCGCCAGCCCCAGTCGTTGAACGCATCGACACCCAGATAGGTCCGGATCCCGATGATCGTCGCCAGCGACACGACGATGCCCAGGGTGGGCGAGGTCTGCAGCCAACCGGTGTAGTATCCGCGATGCTCGTCCTCGATGTGCTCGGCAACGTAGGTGATGGCGCCGCCGTACTCCCCGCCCAGGCAGAGGCCCTGGATCAGGCGGAGGGCGAAGAGGATGAAGGCGGCGGCGAGACCGATCGCCTGGTAGGTCGGCACGAAGCCGATGAGGGCCGTCGCCACGCCCATGCCGGTCAGCGTGACGATGAAGGTGTACTTCCGGCCCACCTTGTCGCCGAGCCAGCCGAAGACGAATGCCCCCAGCGGCCGGATCAGGAAGCCCACCGAGAAGATCGCCACCGTGCTCAGAAAGGCCGCCACCGGGTGGCCCTTCTCGAAGAACTTGACGGCGAGGATCGAGGCCAGGCTCCCGAAGATGTAGAAGTCGTACCATTCGATGATGTTGCCCACGGACGCGGCGATGACGACGCGGCGGAGCTCGTTTGGTGGAACCTTAGACGCCCGCATAGGCCTCCTCTGTTGTGGTCGCTCTTTGCCCGGTTCTGGCCGGGCCCTCGGGAGCCCGGCCACACGCCGGGCGTGGCCCCCGACCTAGCATCCCGAATGCCACGGACTGGGAGTCCCTAAACCATCGGAAACAAAAGGCCCAGCGCCGAGAGACGGCGCCGGGCCTGGTGGCTATACCCTGAACGCTTGGTACCGCTACCCCCTACTCCTCCTCGCCGTACTTCTCCTTGAGCGCGGCCACCACGCTAGGATCGGCCAGGGTTGTCGTGTCGCCGAGCGCCTTGCGCTCGGCGATGTCCCGGAGCAGGCGGCGCATGATCTTGCCGGAGCGCGTCTTGGGCAGGTCTGCCGAGAAGATCAGGTCGTCCGGGCGGGCCAGGGCGCCGATCTTCTTGGCCACGTGCCCCTTGATCTCCTCCATCAGCTCCTTGCTGGGCTGGGTGCCGTCCTTGATGGTCACGAAGGCTGCGATCGCCTGACCCTTGATCTCGTGGGGCCGTCCGATGACCGCGGCCTCGGCCACGTGCGGATGATCCACCAGCGCCGACTCCACCTCCATGGTGGACACGCGGTGGCCGGAGATGTTCATGACGTCGTCCACGCGACCCAGCAGCCAGAAGTAGCCGTCCTCGTCGATCTTGGCGCCGTCACCGGTGAAGTAGATGCCGGGGTACTTGCTCCAGTACTGGACCTGAAAGCGCTCCGGGTCCCGATAGATCCCGCGCAGCATGCCTGGCCACGGCTTCTTGAGCACGAGGTAGCCGGCCTTCGCCGATTCACCCCGATCGTTGACCACGTCCGCCTCGATGCCGGGGAACGGGCGGGTGGCAGAGCCGGGCTTGAGGGTGGTGATGCCAGGCAGCGGGGTGATGAGGATGTGGCCGGTCTCGGTCTGCCACCAGGTGTCCACCACCGGGCACCGGCCACCGCCGATGATCTTCCAGTACCAGACCCAGGCCTCCGGGTTGATCGGCTCGCCGACGGAGCCCAGCAGGCGCAGGCTCGAGAGATCGCAGCGCTTGGGATAGTCCTCGCCCCAGCGCATGAAGGTGCGGATGGCGGTGGGTGCCGTGTAGCAGATGGTGACGCCGTACTTCTCGACGATCCGCCAGAAGCGATCCTTGTCCGGATAGTCGGGCGTGCCCTCGTACATCACGGTGGTGGTCCCGTTGGCGAGCGGGCCGTAGACGATGTAGGAGTGGCCGGTGACCCAGCCGATGTCGGCGGTGCACCAGTACACGTCGGTGTCGTGCAGGTCGAACACCCACTTGGTGGTCGCGTAGACCCCGGTGAGGTAGCCGCCCGTGGTGTGCACGATGCCCTTGGGCTTACCGGTCGAGCCCGAGGTGTAGAGCAGGTACAGCATGTCCTCGGAATCCATCTTCTCGGGCGCGCAGTAGGCGGGCGCCTCCTTGACGAAGTCGTCCCACCAAACGTCGCGTCCCGGCTGCATGCTGATCTCCTGGCGGGTGCGCTTGAGGACGATCACCGTGTCCACGTCCGGGCACTCCTTGAGCGCCTCGTCCACGTTCTTCTTGAGGGGCACCACGCCGCCACGGCGGAAGCCGCCGTCGGCGGTGATGAGCACACGGGACTCCGCATCGTGGATGCGGTCGCGCACCGCCTCGGGCGCGAATCCGCCGAAGATCACGCTGTGGGGGGCCCCGATTCGGGCGCAGGCCAGCATGGCGATGGGCAGCTCCGGTACCATCGGCATGTAGATGGTGACGCGGTCGCCCTTCTTGACCCCGCTCCGCTTGAGCGCGCCCGCGAAGCGATTGACCTCCCGGTAGAGATCCCAGTAGGTGAGCACGCGCGTGTCACCCGGTTCCCCCTCCCAGATGATGGCGGCCTTGGTCTTGCGGGGCGTGGCCACGTGGCGGTCGAGGCAGTTGTAGGAGACGTTCAGCTTGCCGCCCACGAACCACTTCGCGTTCGGCGCCTTCCACTGCAGCACCGTCTTCCACGGCTTGAACCAATCCAGCTCCTTCGCGAAGCGCTCCCAGAACCGGGCCGGATTCTTCGCGGCCTCCTTGTAGATCGAGGGGCGGTTGGCATTGGCGCGCTTGGCGAACTCCTTCGGCGGCGGAAACTTCCGCTTCTCTTTCAGGAGAGCTTCGACGGCGCTGCTGCCTTTGGTCTCGCTGGCCATGGGGGACCTCGTTCTGTGGGTGAGATCGGCGCCTCAGCGCGCCGCCCCACTTCTAAACCATCCGCCCGGGAACTTCAAGTATCCTCGGCGGGATGGCCACCGCGCTCCCGCTCTACACCGTGCTGCCATTCGTCGCGATGCTCCTCGCTATCGCGGTGCTCCCGCTGTGGCTCCCGCACTGGTGGGAGTCCAACCGGAACAAGCTGCTGGTGGCCACCGGGCTCGGCGCGCCGGTGCTGGTCCTCTACCTGGTGCGCGAGCCCGGTGCGCTCGTGCACATGGCGACCGACTACGTGTCGTTCATCATCCTGCTCACCGGGCTCTACGTCATCACGGGCGGGATGCTCCTGCGCGGCGACCTCGAGGCCACCCCGCTCACCAACACCGTGTTCCTGGGCATCGGCAGCCTGCTCGCCTCGTTCATCGGCACCACCGGCGCCTCGATGCTCCTGATCCGCGCCCTCCTGCAGACGAACCGCGAGCGCACCCGCGTCACCCACACCGCGGTCTTCTTCATCTTCCTGGTCTCCAACATCGGCGGCATGCTGACGCCGCTGGGCGATCCCCCGCTCTTCCTCGGCTACCTGGCCGGGGTGCCGTTCGCGTGGACCTTCCGGCTCTGGCCCCACTGGCTCACGATGACCGCCGCGCTGCTGGTCGTGTATTTCGTCTGGGACTCGATCCAGTACCCACGCGAGACGAAGGCCGCCCGCCGGCGGGATCACCTGCAGGTCGAGCCCCTGACGGTCGAGGGCGCCTTGAACACAGTCTGGCTCGCCGGCGTCGTGGCGGCGGTGGCCCTCCTGCACGCGCCCGCGCGCGAGATCGCCATCCTGAGCCTGGCCGGCATCTCCCTGTGGCAGACCCCGGGCGAGATCCGGCGGGCCAACGGCTTCACCAGCTCGCCGATGGTCGAGGTCGCGGTGCTCTTCCTCGGCATCTTCCTCACCATGATCCCGGCCCTCGAGCTGCTCCACGTCCGGGGGGGAGAGCTCGGAGTCCGCGAGCCCTGGCAGTTCTTCTGGGCGGCCGGCACCTTGTCGTCGTTCCTCGACAACGCGCCGACCTACCTCACCTTCCTGGCCCTCGCCCAGGGCCTCGGGCTCGCCCCGGAGGTGGTGGGGATGCCCCACGTGATCCTGGCCGCCATCAGCGTGGGCGCGGTCGCCATGGGAGCCAACTCCTACATCGGCAACGCGCCGAACTTCATGGTCAAGGCCATCGCGGAGACGTCCGGGGTACGCATGCCGAGCTTCTTCGGCTACATGGCCTACAGCGGCGCGATCCTGCTCCCCCTGTTCGTGGCGGTGACGCTCCTGTACTTCTAGCCGCGCGGCTAGGCGGACGGCTCCGGGGGCGCCGACCGGCGGAGGCCGTAGCGCTGCATCTTGTCCGAGAAGTTCTTCGGGTCCATGTCCGCGTGCTTGGCCGCGGCGGTGAGCTTGCCTCCGTGGCTCTTGAGGAGGCCGTCGATGTAGGCGCGCTCGAAGTCCTCCACCACCCGAGCCTTGGCGTCGCGAAACGGCAGCGAGAGATCGACCGGGGCGTGGGCGCCGGTGGGCGCTAAGAAGCGCTCCACGTCCGAGAGGGTGTCACCCTGGGCCACGATCACCGCGCGCTCGATGACGTTCTCCAGCTCCCGCACGTTGCCGGGCCACGGGTAGCGCATCAGGGGCCCGAGGCTCTCGGGCGAGATTCCCCGCACCGCCTTCTTCAGACGGCGACTCCCCTGCTCCACGAAGTGGCGGGCCAGCAACGGGATGTCCTCCGGCCGCTCGCGCAGCGCGGGCACCCGTACCGGCATGACCGAGAGCCGGTAGAAGAGATCGCGCCGGAACGTTCCGCGCTCGACCTCGGCCTGCAGATCCTTGTTGGTGGTGGCGATGAAGCGCACGTCGATGTCCACCGGACGGTCGGCCCCGATCGACGTCACCTTCTTCTCCTCGATCGCCCGCAGCAGCTTCGACTGCAGGTGCAGCGGCATCTCCCCGATCTCGTCGAGGAGCAGGGTGCCCCCGTTGGCCATCTGGAAGTGCCCGCGCCGGTGCTCGGTGGCCCCGGTGAAGGCGCCACGGCGCGAGCCGAACAGCTCGGACTCGAAGAGCTCCGCGGGGATCGCCGCGCAGTTGACCGGCACGAAGGGGCGGTCCCGCCGCGCCCCCGAGAAATGGATCGAGCGGGCCAGCAGCTCCTTGCCGGTACCGGTCTCCCCGTAGATCAGCACGGTGGTATCGAGGTCGACCACCGACCGGAGCAGATCGAAGACGGCCTGCATGCCCGCGCTGGCCGCCACGATGTTGCCGAACGTGAATCGCTCCTGGTTGCGGCGGATCGTGCGCCGGTTCGCCGACTTGAGCTCCTGGAACTCGATGGCCCGCCGGATCACCAGCAGCAGCTCGGCAGCCTCGAACGGCTTCACCAGGTAGTCCTCGGCCCCGAGCCGCATTGCCTCCACCGCAGACTCGATGGTGCCATAGGCGGTCATGACCACGACCGCGAGGTCCGGATGATCGGTCTTGATCTGTCGCACAAGCTCGACGCCGTCCATGCCGGGCAGGCGCCGATCCGTGAGCACGAGGTCCACGTCCTCGGCCTTGAGGGACTCGAGCGCCTCCTCGGCACTCTGGACCGGCAGCACCTCGTAGCCCTTGAGCTCGAGGGTGCGGTGCAGTGGACGGAGAAAGACCTCGTCGTCCTCGACCAGCAGGAGCCGTCGCTTCATGGTGTGCCTCCAGCCACCGGCAGGGTCACGGCCACCGCCGGCAGTGAGATCCGGACACGCGTGCCGCGGCCCGGGGCGCTCTCGATCGCGATGTCCCCCGCGTGGAGATCCACGATCTTTTTCACGATGGACATGCCGAGGCCGGTCCCCGCTGGCTTGGTGGTGAAGAACGGGAGGAAGATCTTATCCCGGTCCTCGGCCGCGATCCCTACGCCGTCGTCGGCGACCTCGACCACCGCGCGCCCATCCTCGACGAACAGGTCCACGGTCACCCGCCCGGCTCCGCGTCGGGGGTCGATCGCCTCCACCGCGTTCTTCATGACGTTGGTGAACACCTGGCGGAGCTTCTGCCCGTCGACCGCCGCCACCGCCTCGCGCCCGACTCGTCCGTAGCCGACCTGGACGCCCCGCGCCCGTGCCTCGGCGGCCACCGCCTCCACCACGGGATCCAGGATGCGATGGAGCTCGTACTCGTTGCGCTCGAGCCGCGCGTCCCGCGTCCAGTCCAGGAGATTGTTGATGATGCCCTCGATCTCCGAGATGCCGGACAGGATCGAGCGCGTCATCTCCTGGGAGAGGGGGCTGCCGTCAACCTCGGGTGAGGAGAGCAGGTTCGTCGCCATCTTGATCCCCCCGAGCGGGTTGCGGATCTCGTGGGCAACCCCCGCCGCCATCTCGCCGAGAGAGGCGAGCTTCTCGCGCTGGATGAGCCGCCGCTGCGTCTCCACCTGCTCGGTCAGGTCGTGGAGCACGCCGACCGTTCCCATGCGCTGACCGCGGTCGTCGAAGAGCGAGGTCATCGCCACGTGGGCCGGGAACGCGTCGTCGCGCGCGGTCCGGCCCGTGACCTGCCCGCTCCATCCGCGTCCCGCCTCGAGCGCGGCCACGATGGCCGCGGCACGCCCGCGCTCGTCGGCGCTGAGCAGATCGGGATACCGCAACCCGCTCACCTCCCACGCCGAGTAGCCCAGCAGCCGCCGCCCGGCCGGATTCATGGTCACGAGGCGGCCGGTGGTGTCGGCGGTGAAGATGCAGTCGTCCACGCTCTCCACCACCGAGGCGAGCAGGCGCTCCCCTCGCTTCACCTCCTCCTCGGTGACCCGGAGCGACTGCTGCATCCGCTGGAAGGAGGCCACGAGCTGCTCGGCCTCCTCCTTCGAGATCGTGAAGTGGTCTTCCACGATCATGCGGGCCGCCGCCGCCCCCAGGGAGGCCGCGAGCAGCCGCTCGAAGCGGATGCGCATCTCGAGCAGCTCCGGCACCGACAGGTCGGCCGGGGCCTTGGCGCCGAACAGCTCGCGCACGATGGCCTCCGCGTCCTCGTCGCCCACGTAGTGGTGAACCAGCCGCTCGATCTCCGGCGCGGACAGGATCGCGGGCGCACTCGGCGCCGGCTTGTCCTCGCCCGCCACCCCGACGAACGCGGCGGCCTGGGCCCGATCGTCGGCGTCCTGCTCGGTGAGCAGCGACACCATCACGAAGAGGCCCACGTTGAAGAAGAAGGACCAGAAGACACCGTGGCTGATGGTGTCGAGGCCCTCGAGGCCGAGAAAGGCGGTGGGCCGCAGCAGGCCCAGGCCGAAGGGCCCGTCGGCCTGGAAGGAGGCGGCGACGACGTTCTCCTTGCCGAGGGCGGGAATGATCAGCGTGTAGAACCACACGAAGAAGCCCGCCGAGATCCCGGCGAAGGCGCCCTTGCGATTGCCGCGCCGCCAGTAGAGCCCGAGCAGGATCGCGGGGCCGCACTGGGCCACCGCGATGAACGAGAGCAGGCCCATCTCGACGAGCAGGAGCTGACCGTGTTCCATGCGCGCCCACGCGAAGCCCAGCGCCACCACCGCCAGCATGGCCAGCCGGGTGTAGAAGAGCGTGATCCAGTAGATGTCCTCCATGCGCCGCCGGCGCAACAGCATGGGCAGGATGATGTCGTTGGTGATCATCTTGGACAGGGCGAGCGAGTCCACCACGATCATCGCGGTGGCCGCCGAGAAGCCACCGAGGAACACGATCACCGAGATGAGCTGGCTGTCGAAGAAGAGGGGCAGGCGCAGGATAAAGCCGTCCGCCCCCGCCCCCGCCTCCGGGAACACGAGCAGGCCGGCGAACGCGATCGGCAGCACGAAGACGTTGATCAGGAGCAGGTAGAGCGGGAAGGACCACGACACCGCGTTGACGTCGCGCTCGCGCGGGTTCTGGACCACGAGCACGTGGAACTGCCGCGGCAGGAACATCACCGCGAGCATCGAGATCAGCAGCATGGCGGTCCAGCGCGCGTAGGAGGCGGTGGCCGGCTGGTCGAGGGCGACGAGCTGCCGCCACTCGGGATGCTGGACGACCCGGCCGAAGATGTCCGCGAAGCCCCCGAAGAGCCCCCAGGTCACGTACGCCCCGACCAGCAGAAACGCGGCCAGCTTCACCACCGATTCCACCGCCACCGCGGTCATGAGCCCGGTCTGTCGCTTGGTGAAGTCGAGATTGCGGGCGCCGAAGAGGATCCCGAAGAGGGCGAGGGTCACCGCCACCACCAGCGTGGGGTCGAACACGTCCAGCACCGATTCCTCGCGGAGGATCATCTTGAACGACGCCGACACCGCCTTCAGCTGGAGCGCGATGTACGGGATCATGCCGCAGACGACGAGCACAGCCACCAGCGTGCCCAGCGAGGCGGATTTGCCGTAGCGGCTCGAGATGAAGTCGGAGACCGAGGTGATGCGTTGCTCCTTCGAGACGCGCACGAGCTTGCGGAGGAGGAGCGGCCACAGGAGCGCCACGCAGGCCGGACCGAGATAGATGGTGAGGAACTCGAGCCCTCGGTTGGCCGCGAGACCGACGCTGCCGTAGAAGGTCCACGCGGTGCAGTAGACCGAGGCCGCGAGCACGTAGGTCAGGGTCCGCAGCCGCCCCCGCCCGAGCCGCGAGGCGAAGGCTTCCGCCACCGAGGCCACCAGGAAGAGGAAGGCCAGGTAGCCGAGGACGATGGTCAGTAGGGCGGTGGGCGACAGGCCGCTCACGGCTCATCCTCCGGCTGGCGGAACCGACGGGCCAGCGCGATCAGGACCGCGACCATCCCCGCCCAGGCTACGAAGAGGTACACGACCAGCGCGGGCACACCCAGGATCAGCACGGGCCGATTGGCGATGGCGAGCAGGGGCCAGACGAGGCATGCCCCGAACAGCAGGAAGCAGGCAACCACCAGCTCCGCGGCCTTCATTGGCTGCGCGGATTATAGCGCACGGCGGGCCCCCGCCGGGGCCCCGCGCCCCGCCTAGCGGGGCGGTCCCAGGAACCGCCGCACCACCAGATCCTGGAAGCCGGCTTCCAGTTCCGCCGCGACCTGTTCGGCCACCGTCGCCGCGTCCCCGGGCCGCTCGGTGTCCGGACCGGGCGCCCAGCCCTCGAGGTAGGCGTCACTCTCCGATCCCCCTTCCCGCATGGCCACGGCGTCGATCAGATCCTGGAAGCGCGACGACAGCGGCAGGCGCACGGTGCGCTCGCCGTCCTCCGCCTCCACGAGGGACGGCAGGTCGCGCCACTGGATGATCCGGTATCGTGCCATCGCGGCGCTATTGTAGCGGAAGCGGTCCGCTCCCTTGACAAGCCAGAAGGCCCCCCGTAGCCTCCGTGGCAAGGAGACGCACATGATCGACGTGAAGACGGCGGATCGCGAGCTGCAGACGTATCTGCGCCCGCAGACGTTCCCGGTGGCGATCCGCATGCTCAAGACGGGCGAGGAGATCCCGGAGCGCGCCCGGCGCCCCGCTCGCGACTTCAAGAAGCTCAGCATGAGCTGCCAGGTCATCGACATGGCCCGGCGCTACGGCTGGACCATCGCGCTTACCCGCGAGGACCACATCTGCTCGCTCGGCATCACCGCGATCGGCTTCGACAAGCCACTGCCCATCTACAACGTCGGCACGCTGTGCGAGGGCATGTACACCGAGACCAAGGAGGCGGGCCAGCGCTCCGAGGCTGCGATCGACAAGTTCGCGCCCGGTCAGTATCACTGCGTGCTGGTGGCCCCGCTCGATCGGGCGACCTTCGAGCCGCACGTGGTCTGCGTCTACGCCAATCCGGCCCAGGTGATGCGGCTCACCCAGGCCGCGCTGTGGAAGCGGGGCGGCCGGCTCACCTCCTCCTTCGAGGGCCGGGCGGTGTGTGCCGACATCATCGTCACCACCATGCAGACTGGCGAGCCCCAGGTGATCCTCCCCTGCTCCGGAGACCGGATCTTCGGCCAGACCCAGGATCACGAGATGGCGTTCTCGATCCCGTGGGAACGGATGGAGGAGATCGTCGAGGGGCTCCGGGGCACCCACAACGGTGGCATCCGCTACCCCATCACCCAGTTCATGGAGTACGAGGCCAAACTGCCCCCCCGCTACATGGAGGTGAACAAGCTCTGGGACGCCCAGAAGGGCAAGACGAGCCTAGTCAACCGTGACCGGGTGGTGGCGGCCTACAAGCGCTCGTTCGCGGACCGCGTCCCGGTCTACCCGATCGTCGCTTCCTTCGCGGGCACCCTCGACGGGCTCAGCATCGAGGAGTACTGCACCAACCCCGCGCGGGCCATCACCGCCATGATGAACTACTACGAGCGCTACCAGCCGGACGTGGTGCTCGCCTACAACGATCTCGCCAAGGAGGCGGAGGCCTTCGGCTGCGGCGTGAAGTACTCGGACTACGTGGTGCCGTCCATCGAGACGCACGTGCTCGAGGACAAGGCGCGCCTGGGCAAGCTCCAGATGCCCGATCCCTACAAGACGGCGCGGCTGCCCGGCTTCCTCGAGCAGTGCGAGGCACTGGTCAAGGCGGCCCCGCCCGCAGCCACGGGCGCGGTCGCGGTGGGGCCGTGGACGATCGCGATGCTACTGCGCAATCCCGAGATGATGTTGCTCGACACCTTCGAAGATCCCCAGTTCATCCACGATCTCATGCGGATCTCGACGGACTTCTGCAAGATCTGGGGCGACGCGATCGTGAAGACCCGGATCGGGCTCTCGTTCTCCGAGCCCACCGCGTCGATCAGCCTGATCTCGCCGGACAACTACCGCGAGTTCATCGCGCCGTACCACAAGGAGCTCGTCGAGCACTTCAAGGCGAAGAAGGTGGGCGTCACCACCCACATCTGCGGGGTGACCTATCCGATCTTCGAGGATCTGATCGGCTGCGGCTTCACCACCGTGTCCTTCGATCTGGACCAGCAGTCCGACCCGACCCTGCACGTGGACCAGCTCGAGCGCTTCATGCAGGTGGCCAGGGGCCGCGCGGTGGCGATCGGCAACGTCGATGCCACCATGTTCGAGAAGGCGACCCAGCTGCAGATCGAGGCCGAGGTGCGCCGTTGCATCGACACCGCGGCCAAGCATTCCGGCTTCATCCTCTCCACCTCGTGCGAGATCCCGCCGCGGTCCAACCCCGACATCGTGAAGTGGTTCATGGACGCGGCCCACGACTACGGCCGCTACGAGCGCATCTTGTAGTCGGAGAGCCGCGCGAGCGCGGAAAAAGAAGAGGGGCGCGGTGGTGATCACCGCGCCCCTTGACGTTGTCTTGGGCGTGTCTAGACGGCTACCAGCGGAATGGCTTCTTCGAGGGCGGGACGCCGTAGGCGCCGCGATCTCCACCACCACCGCGGGGGCCCCCCGGGCCACGACCGCCACCACGCGGCCCGCCGGGGCCACGCCCACCGCCGGAGCCCGGCGTGCGGGGATTCGAGACGTTGACGGTGATCTTGCGGCCGTCGAGATCCTTGCCGTTCAGTTCGGAGATGGCGCGCTGCGCCTCCTCGGCGGTGGCCATCTCGACAAACCCGAAGCCCCGGGACTGCCCCGAGAACTTGTCAGTGATCACGGAAGCCGACTCGACGGTGCCGCACTGGGCGAAATACTCCCGCAGCGTCTCGCTAGTCGTGGAATAGGACAGACCACCCACGTAGAGTTTCGCAGCCATGTGATTCTCCTTCGGTCACTCTTCCGCTCCGTACGCGCCCCAATACTCGGAAGAGCCAATATCGGAGGCGAGGGCGCCGCCGGCGGCGGCGCATCGGCCCTTAGTCTACACTAGGACCTCCGCGTCCGCCACGCAGCCGGAAGCGCTAGTACGTGACCAGGAGGCCGCTGCCGTGATACATCGGACCGGTCTGGGGCTCGACCGGCGGAGCGGCGTGCGCCGCGCCCGGATCGACCAGCGCTCCCCTCGGCTCGACCACGCCGTGGATGGACTCGCTCGTGAATGCGAGCAGCCCGATCAGACCGAGCGCGATGGTCAGTGTCAGCAGCCCGAAGATCCAGCTCTTGCCCATGATCGCCCGCGCCCCGTCTATCCGCACACCGTCTCGACCCGCGCGCGAGCATCGCGGCGGGCGGGGGCCAGCTTCACGGGGGCCTCCACCTTCGCGAGCAGATCGCGCAGCGCGAACGGCCGGCTCACCGAGTGAAACCCCTGCAGCTCCAGGTCCACCAGATCCTCGACCCGCGCGCCGGCGTCGACTGCGAGCACGACCGGCACCCCCGGCGCCACCGAATCGAACAGCCGCGCCTGATCGGCACCGGCCATCCGCAGCATCCCGGCCTCGGCCAGGACCAGCGACACCGGCGCGTCGAGCAGATAGCGCACGCCCTCACACAGCGTCTCCGCCATCCGCACGGCCACCCCGTGCTCGAGACACTCCATGGCCAGGGCTTGCGCCCGGCTCCGGTTCCCATCGATCGTCAATACGCGGATCATGTCTCCCCCTTTGTGTGTACGCCTCGAACCAGGGCTAGAGATTCAACGCTCGTGCCATTGGATTCACAAATCTGGAACTCATCAGATAACAATAAGTTGCCCGCAGGTTCACGACGCCGCCGGAGGGTCCCGACCGGGCGTTCTGCCCGATCGCGGTTACCACCTACGGCAGCCAGTGACGCGTCTTTATACTACTTGGGCCATGCCCGACCTGGTCGCGCGGTTCGCTCGCGCCCTGCGCCGCCGGTGCCCGAACTGCGGGACCGGGCCGGTGACGGCACGCTGGTTCGGCCTCCGCCCGGCGTGTCCGCGCTGCCGGCTGCGGTTCGACCGCGGGGAGCCCGACTACTTCCTGGGCGCGATCGTATTCAACATGGCCTTCGCGGAAGGGCTCTTCGCGCTGGGACTGCTCCTGGTCCTGCTCTGGACCTGGCCCAATCCGCCGTGGGACGCGCTCTACTACGGGGGCATCGCCGGCATGATCCTGGCGCCGATCTTCTTCTACCCGTTCTCGAAGCTCTGCTGGCTGGCCTTCGACCTGACGTTCCGCCCGCCGCGGCCGGAGGACTTCGAGCCGCCCGGCGCCGCCCACACCCCCCGCGCCTGAGCGCCCCGCCTACTTGTAGTGCTCCGGCGTGATCCCGTATGTCTGGATCTTGCGGTAGAGCGTCTTGGGATCGATGCGGAGGACGGTGGCCGCCTTCGCGCGATGCCCGCCGACCGTACGCAGGGTGGAGATGATGTGCTGGCGCTCCATGTCCTCCATGCTGCCACCCGGTGACGCGGCGGTCGGCCGGCCGCCGCGGATCTCCTCGGGAAAATCGGTGGGCTGCACCAGATCGGCCGGCGAGAGGATCACTGCCCGCTGCACCACGTGCTGCAGCTCCCGGACGTTGCCGGGCCAGTCGTAGCGCTCGAGGCACTCGATCGCCGCGTCGGACAGCCGCTTCCGCCCGTAGCTCGCGTTCTGCTCGAGGAAGTGCTCGACGAGCCGGCGGATGTCCTCGCGCCGCTCGCGCAGCGGCGGCAGGGTGATCGTGATCGTGTTGATGCGGTAGAAGAGATCCTGACGGAACTCGCCGCTCTTGATGGCCTCGGCCAGATCCTTGTTGGTGGCGGCCACCAATCGCATGTCGACCGTCCGCCGGCGCGTCCCGCCCACCCGGAAGAAGGCGTGCGACTCCAGCACGCGGAGCAGCTTCACCTGGCTCTCGGGCTCCATCTCCCCGATCTCGTCGAGGAAGAGAGTGCCCCCGTCCGCCAGCTCGATCAGTCCGGCCTTGGTCGCCACCGCACCGGTGAACGCCCCCTTCTCGTGGCCGAACAGCTCGCTCTCCAACACCTCCCGCGCGAGCGCCCCGCAGTGGATCGGCACGAACGCCTGCTGGGCCCGGGTCGAGCGGTCGTGGATGGCGCGCGCCACCAGCTCCTTGCCGGTGCCGCTCTCGCCCAGCACCAGCACCGAGGAGTCGGTCGGCGCCACCCGGTCGATGAGGTGGAGCACTTCCTCCATCCGCGGGCTGCCCGTGATGATGCCCTGATAGCCCGGCTCCTCGAGCTGGCCGCGCATCACCACGTTCTGGCGCAGCAGCCGGCCCTTCTCCGCCGCCTTGTGGATCAGGATGTCGAGCTCCTCGATGCGGGCGGGCTTCGTCAGGTAATCGTAAGCGCCGAGCTTCATCGCCTCGACCGCGGTGGTCACCTCCTGGAAGCCGGTCATGACGATGACCTGCGGGGCCTCCGGGAAGTCCTGCAGCTCGCGCAGCACGTCGATGCCTTCCACAAACGGCATCTTCATGTCGAGCAGCAGCACGTCGGGCGACTCCTCCCGCAACCGCTCGAGCGCGGCCCGCCCGTCCGCGACGCCAGTGGCCGCGTGCCCCTTCCGCCCGAGCTCCCGCACCAGCAGCTCACGCAGGTTCTTCTCGTCGTCGGCCACCAGCACCCGGATGGGAGCGGTCACGGCCGCGCTCGATGCGCCTCGCCCGGGTGCACGGGCAAGATGACGCGAAAGGTGGTACCGGCGCCGACGCGCGTGTCGACCTCGAAGCGCCCGTCGTGGTCGGCCACGATCCCCTGCGCGATCGCGAGGCCGAGGCCGGTACCCTGTCCCGGCGGTTTGGTCGTGAAGAAGGGATCGAAGACGCGTGGCAGGACGTGATCCGGGATGCCCGGCCCCTCGTCCGCGAAGGCGATCTCGACTTCTCGAGCGTTCCGTCGGCGCGTGGCGACGGTCAGGGTCCCGCGCCCGTCCATCGCGTCGAGCGCGTTGCTGGCGAGCCCGAGGAAGACCTGGCGGAGCTGGCCCTCGTTGACCACCACGTCGGGCATCTCGGGATCCAGGCGGCGCAGGAGGCGGGTGTGCGCGTACCGGGACTGGTGCCCGATCAGCTCCAGCACCTTGTCGACGAGAACGTTCAGGTCGGTCGGCACCCGACGGCTACCCGGATCCCGCACGAAGTGGAGCAGGCTCCCGGTGATCTCCTTGCAGCGGAACGCCTCCTCCTCGATCAGCGAGAGATAGCTGGGGAAGTCCTTGAAGGCGTCCAGGCCGTGCAGGCTCGGATCACCCGCGCGCTCCTTCAGCGCCTCCGCGCAGCCCGCGATGGTGGCGAGCGGGTTGTTCAGCTCGTGGGCCACCCCCGCCGCGAGCCGGCCCGCGGTGGTGAGGCGCTCGGTCAGCAGCATCTGCCGCTCGAGGCGCTTCGGCAGCGTGATGTCCTCGACCAGCACCAGTAGATGCGTGGTGCGCGGGGCCCGCAGCGGCGTCGCGGTAAGGCGCACCGTAAGGGTCTCGCCACCCGCCGGCAGCTCCTGCTCCATGTGACGCACCTCGCGCGCGGCCACCGCCGATTCGAGGAATCCGCGGACCGCCTCCACCTTGGCGGGAGGCATGAGCTCCGCGAAGGCCGGCCGCGCAGAGATCTCCACCGGGACGAGCGCCGCCCCCTCGCGATTGAGGCTGATCACGCGCAGCTCGGCGTCGAGCACGAAGAGGCCCAGGGGCAGGGTCTCGAGCACCACCTCGATGAAGCGCTTCTCCTCGTCGAGCTCGTGCGTCCGCGCGTCCACCATCGCCTCCAGACGCTCGGAGTAGGTGCGGACCGAGCTGAACAGGCGCGCGTGCTCGAGGGCCATGGCCGCCTGGTCGGCGAACGCGGACACGAGCGACTCCTCCTCGGCGGTGAAGTGATGGACGTCGGTGCGGAGCACGGTCAGCGCGCCGATGGCTTGATCGCCCACGATCAGGGGCGCCGCGAGCATCGAGCGGAGCCCGGACTGGGGATAGAGCACCCGCGGGTCGCGGTAGAGATCGGTGGTCTGCACCGGCCGCCGCTCCTTGACCGCCACGCCGGTGATGCCCTCGCCCACCCGGAGCCGGATCGCGGCCAGATCCTCGGGGGGCAGGTCGAGGCTCGCCGTCGCGGCCAGCTCTCCGGTGGCGGCGTCGAGCGTGAACAAACCGCACGATTGCACCTCGAGCACCTCGCGGGCCTGATTGAGGATGAGTCGCACCGTCTCACCCACGTCGAGGCTCTGGTTCACCGCGTGTCCGGCGCGCAGCAGCGCCTGGGTCTCCCGCGCCCGGCGCTGAGTCTCCTCGAAGAGCCGCGCGTTCTGGATCGCGATGCCCGCCTGGTCCGCGAAGCTCTCCAGCAGCGTCTGGTGCCGATCACCGAAAGCACCCGGGTCGGTCGAGAAGGCGGAGATGACGCCGATGATCTGGCCGCCCACCCGGAGCGGCACGCTCAGCAGGGCGCGGATCCCCTCCTTCTCGTCGACGTCGGGGCGGGCCGATCGTGGGTCTTGCAGGAGATCGTCCGAGCGCACCGCCCGCCCCGAGGAGGCCGCGAGACCGATGACGCCCTCCCCGACCCGGACCGAGAGATGCCGCCACTCCGGGGTGCGAAACCCATGCGCGGCCGCGTGCTGGATCAGGCTGCGGTCGGCGCTCATGAGCCCGATGCCGCAGCCGGTGCTGCCCATGAGCGCGGTGACGGACCGGCTGATCGTCTCGAGCACCGACGGCAGGTCGAGCCGCGCTGTGATGAGCTGGCTCGTCCGATTCAGGGCGGCCAGCTCCTCGGCGCGGCGCACCGTCTCGGCGTGCAGACGCGTGTGCTCGACGGCGGACGCGAGAGGGCGTGCGACGTCCATCAACACCTCGACGTCGACGTCGGTGAAGGCGCGCGGCTCCCGATGGGTCACGTAGAGCGTTCCGATGACCTGGCCCTGCGAGAGAAGGGGCGCCAGGACCAAGGACCGGAACCCGCGGCGCGAGAGCAGCTCTCGGCTGACCTGCGAGATCGAGCCATCGGTGCTGGCATCGTCGACCCGCCGGGGCGCCTGCTGGCTCGCCACCCAGTCCACCAGCGTGCCCGCGATCGGGATCCGGATGTCGAAGACCTCCGGCAGCGCGGTGCGCGTCGCGACGTCCAGCACGCGGAACTCGCCACGCTCGCGGTCGATCATGGTCACACCGAGGGCGTCGAACCGGATGAGGCGGCCCACCGCCTCGGCCACCTTCTCGTAGATCTGATCCAGCGAGAGCGTGGTGGCGGTCAGCGCGGTGACCTGGTTGATGACCTCGAGACGGATCGTCCGCTGGTGGAGGCGCCACACGTGCTCGAGGGCGTGGCCGAACTCTCGCGGGAAGCTCGGGGGGATCGTCTCGCGATTGAGTCCGCGAGCACCCCCCGGCCCCAGCAGCACGAGCCCGCCCACGGGATGGGCCGAATCGCCGAGCGTCGCCGAGAGCAGTGTGGCGTCGCGGCCACTGAGCCCGGGCGGCAGGTCCGGCGCCTTCTCCAGCCGTACTCCCCGGGCGGGGCGGTCGAGTCGGGTCCGCAGCCACCGCTCGAGCGGCGAGCCGCGTCGGGCGCCCACGATCACGTCCATCGGGGTGGCGTCCGTGGGCCGGAAGCGCAGCGCGCCGGCTCGGGCGCCGGAGAGCATCACCAGCTTCTTGAGGGTCCGCGCGAAGCCCGCCTCGGAGGAGGCGGCGCGGCCCAGCGTCGCCAGCAGGTCGGGAAAGAGGCGCCCGATCTTCATCGATGGCGGCTCAGAGGGGCGGCGCGGCGTCGAAGCCGATCGCGCGCTCGCACCAGGCAGCGGCCGCGAGCAGCCTCGCCTCGCCCCACGCCGGGCCGATGAGCTGCAGGGACAGCGGCAGGCCGAACCCGTCCACTCCCGTCGGGAGCGCGATGGCGGGCATGCCCGCGAAGGTGAAGGGTGCGCAGAACGACGGATCGCCGGTCGCGGTGAGCCCGCGGGGCGCTGGCGCGCCGATGGTGGGCGCGAGGAGCGCATCGTAGCGCGTGGCGAGCGGGTTCAGGTCGTCGCGGGCGGCCCGTCGCGCCGCCTGGGCGGCGAGATACTGGGTGGCCGATACGCGGTGTCCCAGATCGATCAGCTCCTTGATCTTGGGCGGGTAGTCGGCGGCGTGCCGAGCGTAGAGCGCGGCGTGGGCGGCGGCGGCCTCCGCGCGCAGCACGGTCGTGCCCGCCTCCGAGAGCCCGGCAAAGGAGGCGGGCAGCGTCACCTCGGCGAGCCGGGCCCCGGCCCCCTCGAGGCCGCGCATGACCGCGTCCAGGTGCTTCGCCATGTCGGGCGTCGCCCGCGCCACCAGCGAGGCGAGAACGCCGATGCGCGGGACGGCCGGCTCGGCGACCGCGGCGAGGTAGTCGTCCACCGGCGCCGCGCCCGCGTGCCGATCGGTCGCTTCGCGGCCCGCCAGGAGCGAGAGGGCCAGCGCGCAGTCCTCCACCACCCGCGCGAAGACACCCACGTGGTCCAGGCTCTCGGCCAGGGCCAGGACCCCGGCCGCGCTGATCCGGCCGTGGGTGGGCTTGAAGCCGACGACGCCACAGTAGGCCGCCGGCCTCAGCACCGAGCCCACCGTCTGCGAGCCGAGGGCGAGCGGCAGCATGCGCGCGCCGACCGCGGCGGCGGGCCCGCTCGACGAGCCCCCGGGCGTGTGCTCGACGTTCCACGGGTTGCGGGTGGCGCTGGGATCGAGAAACGCGAACGGGGTCGTGGCGAGCTTGCCCATCGGCACTGCCCCCGCCCCGCGCAGGCGCGCCACCGAGACCGCGTCCGTGACGGGGGTCCGGGTGGCCCAGGCGGGAGCCCCCGACGTGGTGGGCACCCCGGCCGCGTCGAAGATGTCCTTGAGCGCGATCGGCACGCCGTGGAGAGGGCCCATGAGCCGCCCCTCACGCGCCTCGATGTCCCGCTGGACGGCCACCCGCGCCGCCGCGTCACGGTCGAGCCGCACCCAGGCGCCCACCGCCGGCTCGACTGCGTCGATGCGCTTGAGACAGGCGGCGAGCAGATTGGACGGCGAAAGCGTCCCGGCCCGGATGCGCCGGGCCGCCTCGGCGGCTCCCAGCTCGTACATGGCCGCCATGGTCAGCGCAGCGCGTCCAGCACCTCGGCGACTACCTCGAAGCGCCCGAAAGACGGCATGAGATAGGCGCCCGCGTAGCGGGCGTGCACGTCGCGGAGCAGAGCCTGCGCCGTCTCGATCCCGACGCGCAGACCGCGCTCGCCCGCCTCCTTCATGTGGGCGCGCACCCCGTCGGGCACCGTGATCCCGGGCACCTCGTTGTGCAGGAACTCGGCGTGGCGCGAGGAGTGCAGCGGCATGAGGCCGACCAGCAGCGGGATCGGCGAGGGGCTGCGCGCAAAGAATCGCTCGAGCACCTCGAGATCGTAGATGGGCTGGGTCTGCACCCAGCGGGCGCCCGCCTCGACCTTGGCGAGGAATCGCTCCATCTCGCGCCCGGGCTCGGCCGTGCCCGGGTCGAGGGCCACTCCCACGCAGAAGGCCGTGGGCTCCCCAATCGAGGTCCCGGTGGCGTCGAGGCCGCGGTTCATGCCGGCGAGGATGCGGATGAGCCCGATGGCGTCCACGTCGAACACCGCGGTCGCGTTGACGTAGTCGCCGGCGCGCGGGGGGTCGCCGGTCATGGCCAGGATGTTGCGGATGTCGACCGCGTGGGCCCCGAGGAGATCGGCCTGGATCCCCATGAGGTTCCGGTCGCGACACGTGAAGTGCATGTTGATGTCGAGCCCGGTCGCCTCGCGCACGAGCATGGCGGTGGGCAGCACCGACATCCGGACGCGTCCGAGCGAGCCGTCGTTGATGTCGACGATCTCGACGCCGCGCTCCTTGAGGAGCTTGGCCCCCTGCACCAGCTTCTCGATGTTGTGGCCGCGGGGCGGATCGAGCTCGACCGTGACCAGGAACTCGCCGGCCTCGACCTTCCGCTGCAGCAGCGTGGGGGCCGCGGCGGTGGCGAGACCAGTCGGCTCGTCGGCCTCCACCCGCGTCCGGCGCACCGGCTTCACGCGCGCGGGTTGGCGCTGCGGCGCCACGCGGTCGAGGGCCTCGCGCATCGCCCGGATGTGCTGGGGCGTGGTCCCGCAGCAGCCGCCGACCAGCCGCGCGCCGCTGGCGATCATCCGCGCCGCGTAGTCGGCCATGTATCCCGGCGAAGACAGATACATGAGCCGCTCGCCCACCCGGCTTGGCAGGCCCGCGTTGGGCTGGATGGCCACGTGGAGGCCGCCCGCCTCGGGCAGCATCTGCTCGAGGATGTCGTAGAGCACGCTCGAGCCCACCGAGCAGTTGGCCCCGATCGCCTGGATGGGCATCTCGCGCAGCGCCCGCACGACCTCGGCGGCGGTGCGACCCGTGAACGTGACCCCGTCGTCGGTGAAGGCCAACTCGGTGATGATCGGCAGATCGCTGATCGCGCGCACCGCCTCGACCGCCATCCGCACCTCGGTCAGGTCGGAGAAGGTCTCGATGACGAAGGCATCCACCCCACCCTCGAGGAGGCCTTCGGCCTGCTCGCGGAAGGCCTCGCGCGCCTCCTCGGGCTCGATGGTCCCGATCGGGGCCAGGTACTTGCCGAGCGGCCCGATCGACCCCAGGACGAGGACGTCGCGGCCCATGCTCTCGCGCACGTCGCGCGCCAGCTTGGCTCCCCGCAGATTGATCTCTCGCACGCGCGACTGCTGGCCGTGGATGCCGAGCTTGAAGCGGTTGGCGCCGAACGTGTTCGTCTCGATCACGTCGGAGCCTGCCGCGATGTACTCGGAATGGATCGCCTGCACGATCTTGGGGTCGGTGAGGTTGAGCACATCGAAGCAGGCGTCGAGCGTGATCCCGCGGGCGTAGAGCATGGTGCCCATGGCGCCGTCGCAGAGAAGCGGCCGCGCGCCGAGACGGGTGAGGAGGGGAGACGGCATCGCGGCTATCCGGGCCCCTCGTCCTGTCCTCTCCCCAGGGAGGAGAGGGAGAGTCGCTCGCGGAGAGCCAGGAGGACGCGCGTGGCGACCTGGTCGGGGCCGATGCCGGTGGTGTCCACCGTGAGGTCGGCCTGCCGGTAGTACGGCTCGCGCGCGCGATAGAGCGCCTCGATCTCTTCGCGGCCGCGCCCCGCCAGCATGGGGCGCTCCCCTGCGCGCCGCGCGCGCTCGTAGAGCGTGTCGAAATCGCCCCGGAGCCACACCACGGTGCCGAGCGCCTTCAGCGCCTCCGGCCGCCCTTCGCGGCAGTAGAGCCCGCCCCCGGTGGCGATCACGTCGCCCGACTTGAGCGCGAGGAGCCTCACCGTCTCCTCCTCCAGCGCGCGGAAATAGGCCTCGCCCCGCTCCGCGAAGATCTCGGGGATCGAGTGGCCCTCTCGGGCCGTGATCATGTCGTCGGTCTCGACGAAGCACCGGCCCAGCTGCCGGGCCAGCAGCCGCCCGACCGACGACTTCCCCGCCCCCATGAAGCCGACCAGGACCACGTTATCGCCCATCAGGCTCTCAGCCTATCACCACCCGCCCTTACCCCGCGCGGACGGTCGCGGCGGCCGGAGCCCGGCGATAGGCGCAGTCACGCATCCAGCAGCGGCGGCACTGGGTGAAGTAGTGGTCGACGCGCGCCTCCCGGCCCACCCCCACGAGCCAGCTGATGCTCTTGCCGGGGGTCATGAAGCAGGCCTCGTTGAGGGTCACCCCGATCGGCTGGCCCGGACAGAGACGGAAGAGCCGAGCCTGCTCGGCGGTGTCCCATCCCGCGTAGCCGGGACTGATTCGATTGGTGACCTTGAGCCCATCCGGCAGGGCGGCCTGGCAGAGCAGATCGTTGGCGTACTCGGCCAGGCTCTCAACCGCGGCCGAGCCCACGCTGTCGAGCATGACCGCGAGCGGGAACTCCCGCGCCTCGAAGAGGTCGCGCGCGCGCGTCTCGATGGCGTCGCCCACCGTGCAGATGCCCGCCCCCACCGCCTCCACCGGACCCCAGAGGCGGCCGATCTGCGGGATGTGCAGGAACTCGCGGTCCGCCTCGATGAGGTCGGGAGCGCGGGCGGTGACCGCGGCGGCCCGATAGACGAAGCGAGGCGACATGAGGCGCTCGCCGAGCGCCAGCGCGTCCTCGAAGATCGTGAGGACCTCGGTGGTCGGGAGGTCGAGGCCCTTCCGGTAGCCCTGGAAGCGCAGGACCTCGTCGCGGTCGATGGACAGCGGCAGCCCCTCGAGAACGACGGGCTCGGGAGAGAGGACCGAGAGGGCCGCCGTCACCGTGCGCGACGGGAACGGACCACGTCGGCGATGAGGCGGATGTGCTCGGGGCCCGAGCCGCAGCACGCGCCCACGATGTTGCAGCCGGCGTCGAGCAGGGCCGGGTAGTCCTTGGCCATCGCCTCCGGCCCGAGCTCGTAGGTGGTCCGGCCGCCGGTGGTGATCGGCAGGCCCGCGTTCGGATACGCGATGAGCGGCATGTCGGTGACCTGGCGCATCTCGCGGATGATCACGATGGCCCGGTCCGGCCCCCGCCCGCAGTTCATGCCCACCACATCGGCGCCCGCCTCGATCAGCTGGCGCGCCACATCGGCCGGGCTGTCGCCCCACATCGTCCGGTCGCGATCGTGCAGCTCCTCGTACTGGAAGAACATGGTGGCCGTCACCGGCAGGTCCACGACCGCCTTGCACGCCTTGATCGCGGCGGCCGCCTCCTGCGGGAACATCATGGTCTCGACCGCGAAGCAATCCACTCCGCCAGCGGCGAGAGCCTCGGCCTGCTCCTTGAAGGTCTCGAAGTACTCCTCGTCGGTGGCTACGTTCTTGCCAACCCCGTAGTCCACCGGGAGGTAGCTCGTCGGCCCGATGGAGCCGGCCACGTACCCGCCGGCCGGACAGGCGGCCCGGGCGAGCCGCGCGCCCTTCTCGTTCAGCTCGCGGGTCCGCGCGCCCATGTCGTGGCCGTAGCGCTCGTCGTACTCGTGGAGCTTGAGCGCAGTGCCCCCGAAGGTGTTGGTCTCGACGAAGTCCGAGCCCGCCTCGAAGTAGCCGCGGTGGATGCCGCGCACCACGTCGGGATGCGTGTCGTTCCACAGCTCGGGGCAGTGGCCGTTCTCGAGGCCCGCGTCGAAGAGGGCGGTGCCGTAGCCCCCGTCGAAGACCAGGCGCTCGCCGGCCCGGACACGCTCCACGATCTCCCAGCCGCGGGCGCGCGTCGCCATCAGGCATTCACCGGGACGCCGAGCAGCTCCTTGGCGCGGACCACGGCCAGGGTGGAATCCCTCGCGTAGCCGTCCGCCCCGATCTCGTCGGCGTAGGCCTGGTTCACCGGCGCCCCACCGATCATCACCTTCACCCGCTCGCGGAGCCCCGCCTTCTGGAGCGCATCGATGGTGCGCTTCATGGCCGGCATCGTGGTGGTCATGAGGGCGGAGATGCCGACGATCTGCGCCTCGTGCTCCTCCACCGCGGCCACGAACTTCTCGGGCGCCACGTCGCGGCCGAGGTTGACGACCTTGAAGCCGGCGCCCTCGAGCATCATCGCCACCAGATTCTTGCCGATGTCGTGCAGATCGCCCTGCGCGGTCCCGATGACCACCACGCCCAGGTTCTGCCCCTCTCCGCCCGCCCGCGTGATGAGCGGCTTCAGCAGATCGAGGCCCGCGTACATGGCCCGCGCCGACAGCAGCACCTGGGGCACGTAGTACTCGTTGCGGCGGAACTTCTCGCCGACCACGTCCATGCCCGGGATGAGGCCGCGAAAGATCAGGTCCTTCGGGTCCATCGCGAGGTCGAGGCCCTCCTGGGTCTTCTTGGCCACCGTATCCTTGTCACCGAGGATCAGGGCTCGCGCCATCTTCGGATAGTCGAAGCGGTCGTCGGTCAACGCTTCACCGTGCTGTAGCCGCTCTTCTGCCAGGCGGTCATGCCGCCGATGACGTTGTGGAAGTTGGTGAGCCCGGCGCGGCTCAGCGCGCTGATCACCGTGCTCGATCGCAGCCCGCCCGCGCACAGCACCGCCTTGGGCCGCCCATCGGGAACCAGATCCTTCCGGGCCAGCGCCTCGGACATGGGCAGGTGCAGCGCCCCGTCGATGTGTCCCTCGTCCCACTCGAACGGCTCCCGGACGTCGATGACCACGAGGTCGGGCCGCTCGTCCTTCATGGTCGCGAGGTCGTGCACCGTGATCTGGGGCACGCGCTCGACCGGGAAGCCCTGGCTCTTCCACTCCGTCATCCCCCACTGCAGCTGCCCGGCGATCGCATCGAGGCCGATGCGGCCGAGTCCGTGCACCGCGCGGTCCAGGTCGGTGGGGCTCGACACCACCAGCACCACCGGCGCGTCGGCGGGCACGAAGAGCCCGACGCGATTGGCGAACTGCGGGCTCTCGATCCACACGTGGATGGCGCCGGGAATGTGGGCGTCGCCAAACTCCTCGGGGCTGCGCACGTCCAGCACCCACGCGCCCTTGTCCACCGCCTCACGAGTCTGCGCGGCCGAGAGAGGGCGGGGCGCGCCGGTCGGCGGCAGCGCCTGGGCGCGGTTGCGGGCGATGATCCGGTCGAAGTTCGGGGGCTTCGGCGGCAGGCCGGTCATCAGCCGAGTCACGAAGTCGTCGACGCCTCTCGCCTGCAGCGCCGTGTTGAAGCGGCGCTCGAACCCGATCGTGGTGGCGGTCTTGCTGGACATGGCGCGACCGCAGCTGGAACCGGCGCCGTGCGCGGGGTATACCTCCACGCTGTCGGGCAGGCGCAGCAGACGCTCGGTGAGGCTCTTATAGAGGTGGGCGGCCGCCTGTTCCCCCCCGAAGTCGGGCCGTCCGACGTCGCCCACGAACAGGGTGTCGCCGGTGAGCACGAACCAGGGCTCGGTCCCGCGGCTCAGGTCAGTCACGAGCAGTGCGATGCTGTCGGGCGTGTGTCCGGGCGTGTGGATGACCTGCAGAGCCACGTTGCCGATGCGCAGCTCGCGGCCGTGCTCCACCGGATCGTGGGCGAAAGCCGCGTTGGCTGCCGGGTGGATGTGGATGCGCGCGCCGGTTTTGGCCGCAAGAGCCTGGTTGCCCGAGATGTGGTCGGCGTGCACGTGGGTCTCGACGATGTCGGTGATCGCGAGCCCCTTCTTCCGGGCCAGGGCCACGTAGTCGTCGACCCGATCCCGGGCCGGATCCACGATCACCGCCTGGCCGGCCTGCGAGCAGCCGATCAGGTAGGAGAGGCAGCCGGCCTCCTCGTTCAGAATCTGCTGAAAGATCACGTCGGAAGTATGCCACACCCACCGTACGAGGCGCCACGTCGTCGGTCCACGCGACCGGGCAATTAAATGACGCCGGCGTGCAATGCTTGACTGGATGAAGTGGACACGGACCGGACTGTTGGTCGTGGGCCTGACGACACCGCTGGCGCTGGCGGGCTGCGCCGCCCAGATGTCGCCACCCTATTCCGACGCGGAGCAGGCCCGCATCGACGAGTACGAGAAGGCCGCGCAGCGGGTGCTCAAGTCCCGCGAGATCGAGGGGCGGCCCCCGGGCGTGCGGGTGGGGTCCGACCCGGTCCTCGTCAACGCAGGGCACCCCACGGCTTACTACCAGTCACGGGCCGGCCTGGGGGACGTGGGGCGTCCCGGCACCATCGTCGTCAACCGCCCGGTCCTGGCCGACGACTACATCGCCCAGGCCGTCCTCAGCCACGAGCTCGCCCACTTCGTCCTCGGCCACACGGAGGCTCGTTGTCGGGACCGGCAGCATGAGTGCGAGGTCGAGGCATACGTGGCCAGTGTCGAGATCCTCATGACGGGGTGGGGCCAGAGCTACGCGGACGCCGTCCGGTTGCAGTACGCCTACCTCAAGAGCGTCGTGCTCGCGATTCAGCGGGGCGAGGCGACGGTGGCCAGCGGGCACGTCGATCCCTGCCGGGAGCTCCAGGACTTCTCGGCGCGGTTTCAGACCTCCGCAACCTGCGACTGAGGTTGAGGGTTGGGCCGAATCTCGCCACCGGGATGGACAGTTGCGCGCTTCGGGTCCTCCAATTCCCTCGGCTTGACCCCCGGCTCGCTGCTAGACTAGGATCCGCAGATCGCCAATCGCCCAAACAGGGGGAACTTCGGCCTCATGAAGGGCTCCGGTGAAGATTAGGGTCCTGGGAACGTTCGGGAGCGAGGGACCGGGACAGCGGCCCTCGGCGTTCCTTGTCGACGACCGGGTCCTGGTCGACGCCGGAACGGTCGGAGGCGCCCTATCGGTGCCGGAGCAGATTCAGATTCAACACGCGCTCCTTACCCACGCCCACCTCGACCATACCGCCGGCCTGGCATTCCTGACCGACACGCTCGCGATGGTGGCGGCAGACCGGCGGGTCACGGCCTGCAGCATTGCTCCCGTAGTCGAGTCACTGAGAACCCACGCCTTCAACGACGTGCTGTGGCCAGACTTCACCAATATCCCCTCGGCGGGCCAGTCCGTCCTCGGCTTCCGGACCCTGCCGGAGGAGGCGGAGTCGCGAGTCGGGCAGCTCTGGGTGACGCCGGTGCTCGTGGAGCACACCGTCGCCACGACCGGGTTCGTGATCCATGACGGCGAGACCGGCTTCGTCTTCAGCGGCGACACAGGGCCCACCAAGCGGATCTGGCAGATCGCCCGCGAGATGCGCGGGCTCAAGGCGCTGATCGTGGAGACCGCGTTCCCGAACCGGCTCGCGCCGCTGGCCAAGGCCTCGGGCCACCTCACCCCCGAGATGCTTCGGCAGGAGATCGACAAGATGCCGCCGGACATTCCGATCTGGGTGTATCACATCAAACCGCAGCTCTATCAGGAGACCGCGGAAGAGCTGGCCAACATCGACCCGACCCGTATCCACATCCTCGAGCAGGGAAAGACCTACACCATCTAGCAGCCCTTACTGTTCGGCCGCCCCGTCGATCAGGGTCGTCAGTCGCTCCCGGAACGGAAACAGGCTGTAGAGCCCTCCCGTGTGGATGAAGCAGACGCGCTGCCCGAGCGCTTTCGGATCGCGCGAGAGCGTCTCCACCAGCGCGCGAAATCCCTTCGCGGTGTAGACCGGGTCGAGCAGCATCCCCTCTGCCCGCGCGACCCCCACGACGAGATCGAGCTCGGCGTCGGTGACTTCCGAGTGGCCCGCCCCCTGGTAGCCGTCGAGCAGATGCACTACCTTCGGCACCTCGATCGAGAAGCCGTAGCGCGCGATGGCGGCGCTCATCGTGCGCGCGACGTGGTCGCGCACGCGGTCGGCCGGTGACGCGACCGGCACGCCCACGATCTCGCCGGGCAGCCCCGCGAGCTGCTTGCCCATCAGCAGGCCCGCCTGGCTGGTGCCCGTGAACGCGCTCATCACCACCGCGTCGAAGCGCGGCGCCCCGTGGTGGCTCTGCTCGGCCAGCTCCACCGCGCACTCGAGATAGCCGAGGGCCCCGATCTCGTTGCCTCCGCTCTCCGGAATGACGTAGGGCTGGCCGCCCCCCTCGCGCACGGCCGCCGCGAGCGCGGCCATCACCTCGTCGACCCGCAGGAACTCCGCCTCGGTGCAGTAGCGCACCTGCGCCCCGAGCAGCCGGTCGAGGAGCAGGTTGCCGTCGTAGGCCGGCGGTCGATCGCCCTTCACCACGAGCAGGGCGCGCATGCCGAGGCGCGCGGCCACCGCCGCGACGGCCCGGCAGCCGTTGGACTGGAGCGCACCGCAGGTGATCAGCGTGTCGGCGCCCTGCTGGAGGGCGTCGCCCACCAGGAACTCGAGCTTGCGCACCTTGTTGCCCGACTCGAGCAGACCGGTCAGGTCGTCGCGCTTGATGTAGAGCTCCACGCCGAGCCGGTGTGAGAGGCGATCGAGCTTGAGGAGCGGGGTGGGGGCCAGGGCCAGCTGCAGTCGGGCAGGAGCGGGCATGCGGCGCCGCTACGCGTGCTCCGTCTTCAGCTGGGCCGCGATCGGCGCGAAATCGTAAGAGGGGAACACCTGGTACCGGAACGCGCCCCAAGCCTTCTGCTCCATGAACCGGTTGAGGTTGCGGACCTTGTCGGCGTCCACCCGCAGGTGAATGATGAAGCCGAACGACATGGCCACGACCCACGAGACCAGCTCGCTGCCCTCGGGCGGGAAGTCCCGGTAGAAGCCGGTCCGCTTGAGGTGGCCCATGATCTCGTCCAGGGTCTTGGCCTGGTCGTGGTGGAGCAGCACGGTCAGCATCACCCGGTTGTCGGCGGCCATGGGCTCGCGGCGTACCCTACCACAGACGGCATCAGTTCGGGCATTGACAGCGGACCGCCCTCCGAGTACCGTGCCTCCATGCGCATCGAGGTGCACGATAACCAGGTGGAATCCGCGCTCAAGACCATGAAGAAGCTCATGCTCAAGGATGGGCTCTTCAAGGAGATGAAGAAGCGCGCGTACTACGAGAAGCCGTCGGTCAAGCGGAAGCGCAAGCAGGCCGAGGCGCGGAAGAAGCGCCGGAAGGCCATGAAGCGCGCCGAGACGGACGACTGAGCCTCGCCCCGGGCCCCCCGGGCCCGACCCCCGCCCCCGTCTTCCGGCTTCCGCCGCCACCGCCCGTCTCCGGGTGACTCCAGCGCCGGAGTCTCTCGCGAACCAGCGGCTGTGGCTCGCCTTCACGACCATGCTGCTGGTCGCGGGAACCACCAATACCTTTCCGGTCTTCCTGCCCGCCCTGCTGACCGAGTTCGGCGGCTCGCGGGCCGCCACCGCCTCCACCGTATCCCTGCTCTGGCTGGGGGGCGCCGTGCTGAGCCCGGCGGCCGGCTATCTGGTGGCCCGCTGGAACCCCCGGCTCCTGGTGAGCCTCGGGCTGGGCATCGTGGCGGTCGGGATGACCCTCGGCAGCCTGGCCCCGACCCTGCCTCTATTCCTCGCGGCGATGGGCATCCTTGGTGGGATCGGGCTCGGCCTCACCGGCATGACGACCCACGCCGCCCTCATCGCCGACGCCTACGTGCGTCGCCGCGGGCTCGCCACCGGCATCGCCTTCGGCGGCTCCATGGCGGCCTACGCCTTGGCCCCGCCGGCCCAGTGGGTCATCACCCACTGGGGCTGGCGGGCGGCGTTCTGGTGCTACGCCGCGATCATCCTGGCCGTGATCCCGTGGGCGCTGCGCACGCATCCCACGCGCCTGCTGTCCTCGTCGGATCGGGGCACCGCGCGCGTCGGCGGGCCGGCGGTCACCGTCTCGAGCATCGTCCGCTCGCTCGGTTTCTGGAGTCTGCTCGTGATGTTCACGACGCCGCCCCTCTTCGGGTATCTCGCCACCACGCAGCACTCCCTCTACTTCGCGGCGCGAGGCTTCACCGCCGCGGAGGCCTCCATGCTGCTGGCCATCGGCGGCGTCCTGGCCGGGCTCGGCCGCGCGCTGGCGGGCCTGGTGGCCGATCGCTTCGGCGGGCCGACCGCGGGCTTCCTCTCGTTCTCGTGCTCGCTGCTGGGAATGCTGTGCCTGCTCGGGATGGAGGTGCGGCCCCTCTGGGTGCTGGCGGCGGGCTACGTGCTCTTCCTCTTCCTGCCCCTTGGCTCGCGCGCAAGCATCGTCACCGTGCTACTGAGCCGCATCGCGCCGCCGGCGCACTATGGAGTAATCTTCGGCCTGCTCGGCATCGGCAACAACCTAGGGGCCGCGACCGGGCCGTGGCTATCGGGGATGCTGTTCGATCGGACCGGGTCCTACCTGGTGATCTACCTCTGGGCGTTCGGCCTCGCGTTGACCGGGCTCTCGGCGCTGGCGGTGTTCAGCTCGGTCACGCGGTCAGCGCGCGGATGGCCGTGACCCCTTTTCAGCGGCGGGGGCCCCGAAATGGCCCCCGCACTCCCCCAGTCGGCGGACAGCCCGCAGCGCGCGGACAGCGGTGGCCCCTCTTCAGCTGCGGGGGCCTCGACATGGCCCCCGCACTCCCCCAGTCGGCTGACCTGCGTCAGCGGCTCGCGCGGAGCGGCTTGGGGGGCTAGCCGATGCGGGAGGACAGGGCCGCGTACTTGTCGAGGAGGGGAAGGACCTGGTCGCGACCGGCCGGGGGCAGGCCGAAGATCGCGCGGGTGACGCCGGCGTCGCGCAGGCCGGCGAGGCGCGCCTCGTCGGTGGGGGCCCCGAAGATGGACACGGTGACCGCGCCCGGATCCTGGCCCGCCTTCTCGGCGCGCGCCTTCAGGTCCGCGATGGTCTCGCCGATGGGCTCGCTGTAGGCGCGCCCGCCGATCGGGAGCCAGTGCCCGCCGAAGTCGACCGCGCGCTGGCGCGCGTGGGGACCGGCGCCGCCCATCAGAATGGGCGGGTGAGGCTTCTGGACCGGCTTGGGAAACGACCAGAGCTTGTCGAAGTTGACGAACTTGCCGTGGTACTCCGCCTCATCCTTGGTCCAGATCGCCTGCATCGCGGCGATCCGCTCGCGTAGGACCTTCCAGCGGCTGTCGAAGTCCGTCCCGTGGTGGGCCATCTCCTCGGCGTTCCATCCGCCGCCAATGCCGAACAGCACCCGGCCGCGCGAGAGATAGTCCAGGCTCGCGACCTCCTTGGCCAGGACGATCGGATCCCTCTCGATCACCAGGCAGATCCCCGTGCCGAGCTTGAGCTTCGTGGTCACCGCAGCGGCCACGGCCAGCCCCACGAAGGGATCGACGGTGTGCCAGTACTCGCGTGGCAGGTCGGCCCCACCCGGCCACGGGCTCTTTCGGCTCGCCGGGATGTGCGTGTGCTCGGGAACGAAGAGCGACTCGAAGCCGCGGCCCTCGACCTCCCGGGCCAGGTCGTCGATCCGGATCGTATAGTCGGTGGAGAACTGGAACACGCCGTATTTCATGGCCGGGGCGTCTCCTCGCAGGAGTCGTGGAGCATCGTCGCCTCATGACGGTCTCGCCAGGGCTCGGTGTTACCATGAATTCGGGTTCAAGCCAACCGAGGCCAACGGAGGGAGATCCGGAAGATGCGGAGAGCGTGCGCGATGCTGGTCACGCTGGCAATCGCGGCGGTCGAGCTCGGGAACGGCCCCGCGATGGCGGCCGACAGCACCCAGGTGGACGCGGCCACCAGGCAGGTGGAGCGAGGGGCCGGTCAGATCGGCCACGGCAAGGTCATCGAGGGCGTCGGCGAGACCGCCAAGGGGATCGGCAACACCGTGGTCGAGGGCGCCAAGTACACCGGCCGGAAGTTCGAGGACGCGGGCCGGGCCGCGGAACCCGCCGCGAAGACGACGTGGCAGCGCACCAAGGAAGGCGCGGTGGCCTTCGGCACGACCGTGCGGGAGTTCTTCACAAACCTCTTCCAGTAGCCACCGCCTGGCCCGGCCGCGGGCCGAGGGCCCTACCGGCGAGGCGTCTTGGGGGGCTTGGCGAGATAGGCGGCGAGCGCCGCCGATTCCCGCTCCTGGAAGCGGACCGCGATCTGCAACTGCTCGAGGTACTGCTCGAGCGTCTTGCCGCCGAGGACGATCTTCCGGGTCGCGAAGAAGTCGCGCACGTCCTGCTCCCACTCCCGGCCGACCAGCGCGGTCACCCCCTCGTACATGCGCCGGTACGCGCTGCCCGGGTACTGCCGCGCCATGGTCTCCCAGCTGGCCTTGACGTACTCCCAGGCGGGACCCCGGCTGTAGACGGACACGAGCAGCGCCCGTATCAGGAACGGGGCGTCCTGGCTCCGCACCTCGCCGTTGGTCGTCTTTTCGAGCGTTCGCCGGATCAGGTCCGGCTGGCGGAAGGCGGCGAGCGCGTACAGATACCGCTGCTCCTCTTGCGGGGTGCGGGCGGACTTGAACCGCTGCAGGAATTCCTCGTACTCGCTCTCCCCACCCGCCGCGGCCACGGTGGCGATCAGCGCGGGGAGCACGTCGGGGTCCACCGCCGTCTCGTCCTCGCGATAGCGCGCGTAGAGCGACCGGGCGCGCTCCTGCGCCTCCGGGTCGCCGCCGAGCGTGCCCAGGGTTCGGAGGAGGTCGCCACGCAGCTGCCGCTCCAGCTCGTCCTCACCGGGCTGCGCCTCCCAGCCGAGCCGCTCCACCGCCGGGCCGACCCGGTGGCGCACCAGCGCTTCGAGGTCCGCGCGCTGCTCGTCCCGGATCGTCCGGTTGACGTAGCCCCAGGAGCCGATGAGCGCCGTCCACACGTTACGGTCGGTCTCGTCGAGGAAGCGCGCGGTGAGATCGAGATAGTCGGGCGCGGGCATCGCGCCGGCCTGGGTCAGGGCGAAGCAGTCGCTGACCAGGTTGAACCGCTCGATCGGCGCGAGCTTCTTGAGCGCGCCCGCCATCTTCCTGAGCAGCGGCGGCGCGTACTGCACGCGGTAGAAGCCGTGCCCACCCGCGTTGACGACCACCCAATCGGGCGGCGCGGGCATCGCGACCCCGAGATCCTCGTTGCCGAGCAGCACCGGCTTGTCCACGAACCCCCGCTTCACCGACGCGCGCACCCGCACCGGAATCTGCCACCGCTCGCCGTCGGCGCCGTCCGTGGGCAGGTACGTGAAGCGGCGCTGGGTGAGCTTGATCCCCCCGCCTTCCGGGGTCGCGATCACGAGCGGGTAGCCCGGGCGGAAGATCCAGCCGTTCATCACCTCGGGAATCGGCAGGCGAGCCGCGTCACCGAGGGCCTTCCACAGGTCCGTCGTCTCCGCGTTGCCAAAGCGATGGCGCTCCAGATAGAGGCGCACCCCGTCACGGAACACATCGCCGCTCAGGTGCTGCTCGAGCATGCGCAGCACCGAGGCGCCCTTCTCGTAGGTCAGGAGGTCGAACATGGCCTCGCAGTCGCGGGGGTGCCGCACCTCGAACTCGATGGGACGAGTGTTGTCGAGACCGTCCACGCCCATCGCGGCGGCCCGCGACACACCGAAGGTGGTCCACCGCTTCCACTCGGGCTTCCAGGCGTCGACGGCGAGCAGCTCCATGAAGGTCGCGAACGCCTCGTTGAGCCAGATGCCGTTCCACCAGAGCATCGTCACCAGATCGCCGAACCACATGTGGGCGATCTCGTGAGCCACCACGTCGGCCACCCGCTCGCGCTCGGCGTGGGAGGCCGCCGCCTCGTCGACCAGGAGGGCGGTCTCGCGGTAGGTGATCGCGCCCAGGTTCTCCATGGCGCCCGCCGCGAAGTCGGGAATGGCGAGCATGTCGAGCTTGTCGCCCGGGTACGGCAGGCCGTAGTAGCGCTCGAACCACTCGAGCGTGAACGCCCCGATGTCGAGCGCGAACCGCGTGAGGTGCACCTTGCCCGGCACGCACCAGACGCGCAGCGGCGTCGGCCCCACCATGACCGGCTCGCTGGCCTCCAGCTCGCCGACCACGAAGGCCACCAGATAGGTGGACATCTTGATGGTGTCGGCGAACGCGACCGCCTTCTTGCCCGGTCCCGCCGGCGTCTCCCGGATCACCCGCGTGTTCGACACCGCGACCAGGCGTTCGGGAATCACCAGGGTGGCCGCGAAGACCGCCTTCAGCGCCGGCTCGTCCCAGCACGGGAAGCAGCGCCGCGCGTCGGTGGCCTCGAACTGGGTCGCCGCGATCGTGTGGGAAGCGCCCGCCGGGTCCTTGTACGTGCTCCGGTAGAAGCCGTGGAGCCGGTCGTTCAGGACGCCGGTGAAGGCGATCGCGAGGCGATGCTCGCCCGCCGGGATCGGGGACGGGAACAGCAACCGCGCCCGCTCCGCCTCCTCCTCGAGCGCCGCGCTCCCCTGCACCACCGTCCCGTCGGCCAGCTGCACGCTCGCGGCCTCGATCGCCAGCTCCGCCGCGTTGAGCACGATCTCGGTCACCGGCCCCGTCACCGTGATCGCGACCGTCTCCTCGCCCGCGAACGTGGCCGCCTCGAGGTCGGGCTCGAGCCGGAGATCGTACCGAGAAGGCACGACGGTGGTCGGTAAACGGTAATCCATCGCGCCAAGAAGGATACCACCGGGTCGTCGCGGACACACTTGACTCTCTCCACGGCGGGCGCGACACTCGGCGCCGTGCCTCTCACCAGCCTGAAGGACCGCACCGCGGTGGTCACGGGTGGCGCCAGCGGAATCGGGCGCGCCCTCTCCTTACTGTTTGCCCGCGAGGGCGCGAACGTGGTGGTGGCCGATCTCGACGAAGCCGGCATGGCCGAGACGGTGGCGGGGGTGGGCAAGGCGGGCCGCCGCGGGCTGGCGGTGCGCACCGACGTGAGTCGCCTGACCGACGTTAAGGCCCTCGCCGACCGGGCGTTCGGGGAATTCGGTGGGGTCCACGTCGTCTGCAACAACGCGGGCGTTGCGCTCTGGGGCGGCCTCGAGTCCGTCAGCCACAAGGACTGGGAGTGGGCGATGGGCGTCAACCTCTGGGGTGTCATCCACGGAGTCGAGGCCTTCGTCCCGCGCATGGTGGCCCAGAAGCAGCCCGGTCACGTCGTCAACACCGCGTCCATGGCCGGGCTCATCGCCTCGCAGGGCCTCGGCGTCTACAACACCACCAAGTACGCGGTGGTCGGCCTCTCCGAGACGCTGCAGAAGGATCTGCGCGGCTACGACATCGGCGTCTCGGTCCTCTGCCCGATGGGCGTGAACACCGCCATCCGCCAGAGCGACCGCAACCGGCCGGCCGCGCTCCGCAACGAGGAGACGGCGCGCGAGGGGCAGGCGGTCGAGCTGATCGGGCGCTACCTCTCCCCCGAGCACGTCGCAGAGCGGGTGCTGCGCGCGATCTACGCCAACCGGCTCTACGTGATCACCCACGAGGAAGGTCTGACCCCGCTCAAGCGGCGCTTCGAGCGCATGGCCCGGGCCATCGAGGAGTCGAAATGAAGTTCTCGGTCATCGAGGGCTGGGGCAGGCTACCCGACGGGTGGACGTATCGAGAGGTGGCCGGCGTCGCGGTGGATCGGCAGGATCGCGCCTTCGTCTTCACGCGCGGGGAGCACCCCGTCATCGTCTTCGACCGGGACGGCAACTTCCTGCGCTCGTGGGGCGAGGGTGTCATCCGGCGCGCCCACGGCATCACCATCGACGCCGACGACATGGTGTGGCTCACCGACGATCTCCATCACACCGTGCGCAAGTTCACGCCGGAGGGCAAGCCGCTACTGACCATCGGCGATCCCGACAAGCCGGCCGAGCTGCAGGGCGGCAAGCCGTTCAACCGTCCCACCCACGTGGCGATCTGCCCGAAGAGCGGCTACCTCTTCGTCTCCGACGGCTACGGCAACTCGCGCGTGCACAAGTACGCGCCCGACGGGACGTACGTCATGTCGTGGGGCGAGCCGGGCACGGATCCCGGCCAGTTCAACCTCCCCCACAATCTGGTCACCGACCGGGACGGCACCGTCTACGTGGCCGATCGCGAGAACCACCGCGTGCAGATCTTCGACGGCAAGGGCGGCTACCAGGGCCAGTGGAACAACCTCCACCGTCCCTGCGGTCTCTTCGTGGACCGAGCGGCCGGGCTCTTCTTCGTGGGCGAGCTGGGCTCGGGAATGCCGGTCACCGAGAAGACGCCAAACCTGGGGCCGCGCGTGAGCGTGCTCGATGCCAAAGGCCAGCGGGTGGCTCGCTTCGGGGGTCAGTTCCCGAGCGAGAAGCCGGGGGAGTTCTTCGCCCCGCACGGGCTGGTGGTGGACTCGCGCGGCGACGTCTACGTGGGAGAGGTCTCCTACACCGGCTACGGGCAGTTCCTCAACCCGCCCCGGGTGCTGCGGTCGTTCCAGAAGTTCAAGCGCGGCGACTAGGTAGTCAGGCGCCTCGCATCGGGAAGAACCGGCCGGTGGCCTTCGCCACCACCTCGTGCGTCTCCCAGTCCTCGATGACGCCTTCCAGGTCGAGGTACTTGCCGGAATCACGCACCGCCCGGCCCCGGCCCAGCAGCGGACGCTCGATCGGCATGCCCTTCACGTACCGCACACTCAGCTCGCCGGTCACGTAGAGCCGTCCCGTGTGGTTGACCGCGGCGCCCGCCAGCACCTCGTCCAGATAGGCGGCCACGATGCCGCCGTGGGTCGCGCCGGGCGGCCCCTCGAAGCGCCGCGGCACCACGATCGGCGCGAGCACCTCCTCGCCCGCGCTGAACGTGCGGACCCGGAGACCGATCTCGTGCTGCGGCCCGCAGCCGAAGCAGCCGTGAAACCTGGAGCGGGGGCCACTGAACTTCACCTCGGACAGGAGCGCGAACCGCTCGACGAACGGCGGCGGCAGGGGCGGATCGTGGCTCACTTGAAGTAGGACCGGAGGAGCCGCTCCCAGGTCTCGAGCGGGCGCGTCACGCGGCCGACCACCTTGGCCTGGTCGTCCCACCGACGCAACCGGAGGGCATCGGCAATCCAGGGATGCGCGGCATGTCGCGCGACCTCTTCCGGCGTCATCAGGCCGCCCTGGAGGGTGAGCGTGTGCTGCGAGGCGGGCGACAGCGTCGCGTGATAGCCCGGCTCGGTGGTGCACAGGTAGCGCTTGGCGTCGGCGTGCATGCGCACGAGCCACGCGACGCGCTCGGGCACGAACGGGGCGAGCAGCTCGGCGCCGACCTCGTGGTGGCCACGGGTGCCCGCTCGCGCGCCGCCGACCCGATCGAAGATCAGCGCTTGATCCACCGCGAAGCGCCCCACGTCGTGGAGCAGGCAGGCCAGCGTCAGCTGCTCGTCGGCGCCCGCGGCTTCGGCCAGCTCGGCGCACTGCAGGGCGTGAGCCAGCTCCGAGACGCGCTCGGCGCCGTAGCGACGCGCGCCCGAGTGCGCCATCGCCTGGAGGAGGCGGTCGGTCATGTCGATGGAGTATACTCGGCCCGCGACGGTCGGGTCATCACGATGTCGTGAACACGCATCCCCAAGGAGAGTGTCGATGCCAGTGACTGTGAAGGTGATCACGGACGGCCCCTTGATGGTGAAGGGTGAATGCGAGATGCAGGACAACCAGGGCAACGCCATGCCCCCCAAGGGTGGGGATGCGATCTTCCTCTGCCGCTGCGGCAGCTCGGCAAACAAGCCCTACTGCGACGGCACCCACAAGAAGGTCAGCTTCAAGGGCTAGGCCCCGGGTGGTCGGGGGCGGGCGTGGTCTAAGCTCGCAAGAGCCTCACCGCGATCGCGAATGACGCCGCCCCGACCGCCACGATGAACAGCGGCGTGTGGGCTTCGCCCAGCACGCCGCAGATGAGCGGGCCCAGGAAGATCGCGCCGTCCACCCCGACGCGATAGACACCCGTCCGCCAGCCGAGCCGCGCGAGGTCGGTGTGCTCGCGGATCACCCCGAGGGGAAGCATCCAGCCCGCCATCCCGAGGCCGAAGAGCGCGCAGCCGAGCGCCAGCAGGGGCAGCGAGCCCAGCCCCACCGCGAGGAGCCCGACCCCGAGGATGGTCGCCATCCCGATCAGCACCGGCGGCCGTCCGACACGATCGGCGAGCCAGCCCACCGGGAGCAGCACCACGAGGTCCACGACCTGGGCCAGTGACAGCAGGCCCGAGATGCCGGCGCGATCGAGCCCGAACTCGCGCGTGCCGCGGAGGGGGATCACGAACTGGCTCACCGCGGACCAGGCCAGCGCCATCACCACCCCGAGCGTGAACATCAGGCGCACGATCGGCGGAAGCGTCCCGCGGTGGGCCGGTGCCGCGATGGCGGCCGCCGCGGCGGGCCGCGGCGAGCCGAGCCGCGACGGAACGTAGCGGGTCAGCGCGAGCGTTGCCCCCAGCGCCACCAGCACCGGCGCGGAGGCCACGAGGAGGGTGGTGTTCCAGGACCAGCGCTCGGGCAGCAGGCCTACCAGGACGAGACCGCCGAGCACCCCCAGCATGCCGGAGAACTCGAGGGTGTTCAGTCGCATCGACGCCCGACGGCCCTGGGGACCCTGGAGCACCGCGGTGAGGCTGCCGACCATGATCAGCGTGTGCGCCAGGCCGGTGAGGAGGCGGCCCAGCACCAGGACGGGCAGCGGCCCCGCGGTGGCCAGCAGCAGCATGCCCGCCAGCAGGGTGACCGGGGCGAGGGTGAGCGCGGTGGCGAGCCGGCGCGTGGCGAGCGCGCCCACCGGGAGGTCGGCGGCCATGCGGGCGAAGCCGAAGGAGCCGGCGAGGACGCCGAGCTCCCAGTCGGGCAGCCCCTGCGCGCGGGCGATCTCGGGCAGGAGCGGACCGAAGGCGCCGATGCAGACCGTGCTCGAGAAGACGACGAGGCACAGCAGCGCCGTGCCCGCGATTGAGCTCCCGCTCACGGCCGAGGGCGTGACCGAGGGCCCGGGTGGCTCAGGGCTCGAACGAGCGCTCGCGCCACCAGGGATAGAACGGCGGCATGTCGGCGCTGGGACGCAGCGTGAACCGAGCGGGACGCTTCTCGAGAAAGGCGGTCACGCCCTCGTAGGCGTCCGCGGAGCGGCCCGTCCAGTCCATGCACTTCGAATCCAGCCGGTGCGCCTCCATCGGATGGTCGGCGCCGAGCAGGCGCCACATCATCTGGCGCG
>Ga0335085_10000523_pt1 | contig 106300 bp, 75 predicted proteins | sample Lox_Sample_45_FD_206712 | JGI IMG/M metagenome (GOLD analysis project Ga0335085, IMG submission 206712) | Soil microbial communities from Loxahatchee National Wildlife Refuge, Florida, United States - Lox_Sample_4.5 | ecosystem: Environmental > Terrestrial > Soil > Wetlands | place: USA...
CGAATTCGTTCAGGAATTCATCCGCTCGCAACTGATCCGGGTACGCAACCTCAAAATCCGGAAACCGCGGATCGAAGTGGCCCTCTAATTCCACTTCGCTCGCCACATTTCTTGCCAGTATCGGAATCGCCCACGGATACGGGCTGGGCCCGCCTCTTGGCTCGCCGACATTTTTCTCGAGTGGCTCGCCCTTGTGGATCGCGCTACGCGCGCAAGTCTCACCCTCCGCCATCGGCGGACCCGATTCGGGTTTGCCTTTTCCGCGCGGCGCATTGCACCACCGGCTTACGATGAACTCGCCGTAGTGGCGGTAAGTGACACCGTGATCGGCAAAATCCTTCCAGAGATAGCCACCGCTAGGCTCTCCAGCATCTGGAACTCCATCTTCCGCCGACACTCCGCTCAGAAAAGTCCCTTCCGAATCGTACGTGTGTTCTTTCCCGCGGTAGCCGATGGGCCAGGTCTTCTCGTTGTAGTCCGAAATCGACGCAGAGGTCGACCACACGTGGCCGTCTCCCGACACTTCGCCGCTGTCATAAAAATTATCAAGAATCCCGAATTGCCGCGCCAACTTATGCTCATTGGGAGTGATGTCCTCGCCGTACATGGCCAGCGAAGAATCGCCGTTGCCCCCGGCAAGATCGCCAAATATCTGATCGTAGGTTCGATTCTCCTTGATGATGTAAATCACGTGTTTGATTTTGTTTTCTCCGCTGGCGAATGGCACGTGATCGCCATTGCCACGCAGCGTGTTCATGGCCACCACCTGTTTCGTGTACTCGTCCAGACGCGCTGTCACCTCGGCTAGCGGAATCCGCGCAAGCGACCCGTGGATCATCGCCGGCCCGTAGGGATACCGCGTTCGTCCATCGGGCCTTTTGCCTATCGCTTTGGGATTGGGCCCGGAACCCCGCCCTTTGTCGGTGGCGATCAGCAGATCCTTACCCGTTACTGCGACAACCGTGGGATACCACTCTGTCGGAATGAATCCCTCTGCCGCGATATCCTCACCCGCTTCAGCTTTTGAAACATCAAACACTGCCACCGAATCTGAAATGGAATCCGCTGAAAAAAGCGACTTTTCGTCCGGCGAAAGGGCCAGATATTCAGGATCGCTGCCGCCATACTTCTGTTCAGGCAGTTTTGTGGAAAGATAGGACGTGATTTTTCCCGCCCCCGTATCGATTACCGCGATTTCATCCCGGTCCGTCAGCGCGACGTAAAGCCGCGAATTATTTCGATTGAGCAGAAGCGCCGTCGGATGCGACCCTCCTGCGAGCGCGGACGTTGGCTTGCGCAGCGGAATGAACCTCAGCACTTTTCCATCTATCAAATCAAGCTCGGCGACCGAGGAAGCATTCCACAAAGAAACAAATCCGCGTTTCCCATCTTTGCTCATTGCTGTCGTATAAGGCAGCGATGCCGGAATGCGCTTCATCGTCGAGAGATCAAAGCGGTGAATGATTTTCCCGTCGCCTGTATTCAAAAGCACCGCTTCGTCCGAACTATCATTGGCGACCAGCAGCCGCTCTTCGCCTCCGCTCACCCCAATGCTCAGTCCCGCCGGATAAGTGACGTCTTTGAACTCCGCTCGCCGCGACTTACCCGCCGGAATCTTTTTTCGCGGGGTAATGCGCAAAAATCGTTCCGGCGTAATCTTTCCATTTTCAAAGCTGTAAACGGCGATGCCACTTCCAGTGCTTCCTTTTCGCTTGCCCAACGGATCGGTCAGTGAAGCCATGCTCGCAAAAATGTGTTTGCCGTCAAGGCTAAATGCCAGCCCCAGAAAATAGGTTTGCCGCGCCTCACTGCCAAGCCGGTCATCTGGAAAATCGCTAAGTTCATTCGTTTCAAGATTGAATACCGACAGGGATTGCTTCATTCCCGAAGTGTAGGCGCCGTAGCCGCTGTGCAGCAGCACCGCAAACCGGCCGTCCGGAGAAATCGCGATCGCCGTCGGCAAATTGTTGATCGCTCGCGGCGATCCAGGCACTTCGCCAAGCAATTTGCCGTTCGGCAGACGCACGGCGCGCGGCGTGTCCTGCCCCAGAAAACGCGGGACCCCTACGCAAAGGCACGCGGCGGTAAGAACCAGAAAAGGGAAACAACGGATGCGAAACCTTTGATTGTCCATCCCGCGAGTATAATGGCTTTGCATCAATAAATGGTAAACGCTAATTCTGGTGGCAAGAAAGGCCGCTCATGCCCGCCGTTGAGGCCAAAGTTTTTCACATCGATTCTCTCCGCGAATTCAGCACTCGTATCTTTCTCCATTTTGGGATCACTAAAGAGGACGCCACACAAGCGGCCGACGTTCTCGCCTCCGCCGATCTTCGCGGCATCGATTCCCACGGCGTCGCTCGCCTCTACAGTTATTTTGGCCTGCTCAACGAAGGACTGATCAATCCCAAGCCCAGAATCGCTGCAGTCCGCTCGACGCTCAGTACGGCCACGATTGACGGTGATAACGGCCTCGGCCTCGTCGTCGGTCCTCAGGCAAATCGCATTGTCATGGATATGGCGGATAAAGCCGGTTCCGGCTGGGTCAGCGTCTGCAACACCAATCATTTCGGCATAGCTGGTTATTACGTTTTGCAAGCCCTTGAGCGTGACATGATCGGCTGGGCCATGACCAATTCCAGCAGCCTGGTCACGCCTCTCTGGGGCGCCCAACGCATGCTGGGCACAAATCCGATCGCTATCGCGTTTCCCGGCAAGGAAGAGCCTCCCATCGTTATTGATTTCGCCACGTCGGCTGTGGCTTATGGGAAATTGGAAATTGCACGGCGCAAAATCGAGTCCATTCCGCTCGGCTGGGGCATTGACCGCAACGGCCGTGACACAACGAATCCGGAGGACATCATCGACGGCGGCTGCATGCTTCCCCTCGGTTCGGATCGCGAACGTGGCGGCCAAAAGGGCTATTGCCTTGGCGTCATGGTGGATGTTCTATGCGCTGTTCTAGGTGGCGCCAACTGGGGGCCGTTCGCTCCCCCATTTGCCTTGCGACAGGTTATTCCCACGCGTAGCGTCGGCAAAGGCATCGGCCATTTTTTCGGCGCCATGCGCATTGACGGCTTTATCGATCCTGCCGAATTCAAACGCCAAATCGACGAGTATGTCCGCACATTTCGTGCTTCAAAACCAGCGCCCGGCACCAATGGCCCGCTCATCCCGGGCGATCCAGAACGCCTCGCCGAAGCTGATCGCCGCAAGAACGGCGTGCCGCTGCTGATGCCCGTCGTCGAAGATCTACGCGCCATCTCTAAGCAAACTGGGATCCCATTCGATTAGCGCAACAGCCGAGCCTTTTCGTTTGCGCCGCTCATGCGGGGCGGAGCACCATAACGACTCGTTGGTTCCGTCGAAAAAAAGCAAAAAAGTCCAGCAACTGTTTCAAGGGAACATATTTTTTGTTCAGCAGCTTCATCGCGTGGCCAGCCTCGATGCCCGTCACGATTTCCGCTTTCGCTTCTTCCCATCCGCCCAGCGGTTCGCCCTTTATCGTGCAGGGCGCGATCTTTACGCGCGCATTGTTTCGAATCCGTTTCACTTTTCCGGTGTTTCCGATCGTATAAATGTAAATCTTCGCTTCTGGCCCGGCAAGATCGCTTGCCGGTTCCGCTGCGAACCAGACTGGCGTCTTCACGCCCTCGCCGCTCTTCTTGAACGTTTCAAGACTCAAATATTTGTGTTCGCGAAATGTCGCAAATCCCATGGCATCGCTCCTGATCGTTCGATGCATGGCATTCTACTCGCGGCACAAGCCAAAAGGGCAGGCTCGCCAAGAGTCTGCCCTTTGCCATGAGGCAATGCATTTTATTGGCTGTCCGCTCCGTCCCCGCTGCGCGCCGCGTCGAAGACGGACCAGCGCGTCATCGGGAAGCGATCCCCTTCCCGGTCGTGGTATTCCTCAGCCACGTTCGTCGCTCGAACCACAAATTGCGTGTCGGAGGAGTCTCTTCAGGAATTAGAACCGTGACAAGGAGTCCTGTTCGGCACTTCACTTCCTTTTGCTGACGCATCGAATCCGCCAGCCCCGTGCTGCTGTCACTTGCTTTCCCCTGGGCCGCTCAGGGTGATCCGATTCTAGAGGTCATAGCGACGAATTCATCCTATGTATGGGTTAGCGGACAAATGGAAGGAGACCTCCTGGGCACATGTGGAACGGGATGTGGGGGAATGAAAAGTGGCGGAGACTTCACTCTGCAAAGTGGCTGGCCGCACAGAATTCGATAGTACCCGTAGTACGCCAGAAATCCTTGAGGTCAGTAAAACTTTCCTCATTATGAAGCTCCTATGAATTTATTTATTTTCTTTTGAGCGAGTTAACTGAGCACCTGCTGGAATGCTGCCTGCCTCTAAATAAATTGGGAGGTACAGATGCTTCTGACGAAAAGAAACTACCTGATAGCCGGAGGAGCGGTGGCACTTGCTGTCGCGCTGGGAGTTGGCGCGGCCACACTGCACCGCCGGATGGACACACCGAAAATCGTGGAAGTGACCGTGCCAGAAGACACAGCTATCCATGTGACACTGAACCAAGCAATTGCCAGCGACGAAAACAGACCGGGCGACCAATTTGAAGCCACCGTGTCGCAGCCGATTGTCGTTGATGGCCGAACGGTGATCCCCGAAGGAGCTGACGCCGAAGGCGTAGTGCTGGATGTCCACCGCTCCGGTCGCTTGAAAGGGCGCGGCAGCTTGCAGCTCGCTCTCGAAAGCGTGCGGGTTGATGGGCAAGAGTACGACGTGCAGACCGATTCATCTCGCCGCGCAGGGGGCAAACACAAAAAGCACAACTGGGCGTTGATTGGCGGCGGGGCCGGTGGAGGAGCGCTGATAGGTGCGATTGCTGGCGGCGGCGAAGGTGCGCTGATTGGCGGTCCTGTGGGCGCGGGGGCCGGCACGGCTGTTGCTTTTCTGACCGGAAAGAAAGACGTCCATCTGCACCCGGAAACACCACTTACCTTTCATCTGTCCGAGCCGGTAAGAATTCCGATGAAGGGCTGAAAGTAAAATTAGTCCGGCGCGTACACCGCGCAAATAGCTAGGCACCAAAAGCGGGCGGGCTTCGCAAATGTATGGACTAAGGCCGCCCGCTTTCTCTATGCTTATGACCCGCCTTGGAATGCGATGATTCCGAAGATCTGCAACCAAAGGATTGGTGAGTTCCGATGCGTGGCGCCCAACACCCGCGCCGCCCCGGGTTTATGGCCACTGAATGCGCAGCAGCGAGAGCCCTTGCCGGGGCAAGGAAAACTCCATCTGCGCCGTTCCTCGTTCGATTCGAACGTACGAAGGAGACGATAGCAGCTGCAGCTGCCCCGCTTCTTCAAGCCGCTCATATTGCTGCGGCGAGGGTGCTTGCGGCGACCCCATTTCCTTCCACGCCGTGAACGCGTCGCTGTGATCGTCATCGATGCGAAAGTGCTCGAGCAGAGCACGTGTGATGTTCGCAGGCAACCCGCCGATGAAGAGTTCGACTTTGGCGGGCGCCACCGCCGCGTCGTCATCATGGTAGTTCCAAACCAGAATTTCGATCTCGTGTTCCTTGCGAGCGGCGATCGCATTGATATCCGGCTGGCCGCGCACGCCCGCGCGCAAAACTTCCTCGGCGGGTAGAGCCGCCGAACTCTCGACTTTCAACCGTTCGCTTCCCAGCAGCCCTAACATCCGAAAAACGTTCAGCACTGGCTTATCCAGCCCATTCGTCGCGAGATCGCGAAAACCTTCGAAATACGGCTGGTCTTCAAACTCGAAAGCCCAAGTAACGGCGCCAGCAAAGTGTATCTTCTCGCGTCGCGATAATTCGTAGATGGTGCTAATGGTTTCCGCCGTGTAGGAAGCATACTGCGCTCCGTTACGATAGCCGTTCTGCGGATAGATGCGCGCCGAACACGCCGCACAACCCTCCGGGTCGGATTCTCCGAGAATGATGGGTGTCTGCCTGTATTCCGGAAAAGAAGCAACGATTTGAAAGCCTGCTTCGATCGAGGCCAGTTGCCGCGCAACGCCCATATGCACGTGATCGGCCTTCCACGCGACTGCTCCTTTCGGATGGAAGCTGATGAAGTCCACGGTCGAACCCGTTTTTCCGTTCTCAAAATTCCGTTGGTGTGCGCAGTGCACCAGAAATGCTCGCAGAAATTCAGCCGCTTTCGGAGATGCCGGCCCCGTCGTGTCCGGTCCCCCGACAGTTGCGCCCGGCAAAGCTCGCAGGATCGCGCTGACTGAAAAATCGTAAAGCTTGAAATACTCTTCAGGTGTTCCTTTCCAATAGTCGATGTCGGGTTCGTTCCATATTTCCCAGAGCCAGCTCTTTGTTTCGGCATCGCCGTAGCGATCCCGCAGATGCGCTACCACCTGAAATACCAGCTCTGCCCACTTCTTGTAGTCCTTCGGGGGATACGCCCAGCCGGTAAAAATTGTCCCTTTTGGAAAAGTGTGGCGATATGGCTCAGGGTGCGTGGAGAGGGCTTCGGGCATGAACCCCACTTCCACCAGCGGTTTGATCCCCAATTCGTGATACGTGTCAAAAATGCGGTCGAAAATCGTCCAGCTATACACCGGATTCCCTTCGGCGTCCTCGGTGTAAACATTCGTCGAGCCCCATTTCAGGGAGCCCGAGCCATCCCCGCTGGTTAAGAGATTATGAACCCGAATGTGAACGGGGACAGGGCTGAGAGCTGCGAGCTCGCCGAGTAATTTTTTGCCGTTCTTCGAGTAGGAGTAGTTCGGCTCATCGTACCCAAAATAATTCCAGATGGGCGACAACGGCCCCTCTGGCTGATCAGCGTGAACTTGAATCTCTACAGTCTTGGAAGCCTCTTGTGCAAAGGAAGGTGCAGCACTCACCGCGAGCGGCGCCAAACCGAGCACTGTCCACCGAAGTAGTCGCTCGATGGAAGGAATTGCTCTTCGGCAGCCGCGTTGTAGACTCATCAGGACCTTCTTGGCCATGCGCTGGATTCTAGCTGAATTACCACCATGGGGTCTGCCGCTCTTTTGACAAAGAAAAACCCGCTATTCCCATGAATACGAATGGCCATCTGCGGAATCTAATCTTATATGCGAATACGATCAGGCTTACTCGGGTTCATCACCGTAATTCAGGTTGTCCTCCTCTTGACGCATCTCTTCCTGTACGAGACATGGACATTTTTGGCTACGCCCGAAGCGGCGGCCGGGCCACTCTGGCTTAAACTGACTCTTGGCGTCTTATCGGTAAGTTTCGTGGGAGCTTCGCTCCTCGCATTTCGCTACAGCAGTCCCGCGCTGCGCTTCATCTACCGGGCAGCGGCGGTTTGGCTGGGTTTGCTGAGCTTCCTCTTTCTTGCTGCCGTTTCTTCGTGGATCGTTTTTGGAGTGACGCGGCTCGCCGGTCTGCATTTCGAATTTCACCGCATCGTCGAAGTATCATTCGCGGCCGCGGTTGCGACAGGCTTCTACGGGGTGTTTAACGCCGGCTGGACTCGCATCACACGAATTACAGTGCGGCTCGCCAACCTGCCGGATGCGTGGCGGGGCAGAAAAGCAGCGTTAATCAGCGATCTTCATCTGGGCCATGTGCGAAACGGAAACTTTTTGCGCCGCATGATTACGAAAATCTCCAGTGAAGAACCGGACGCGATTTTCATCGCCGGCGATTTATACGACGGTACCGCAATTGACGCAAAACGGGCAGCCGCCCCGTTGAGCAAGCTGACGGCGCCCCACGGCGTCTATTTCGTCGCGGGCAATCACGAACAGTTTGGCGACGACAGCAAATATCTGCACGCGGTGGAAGCCGCGGGAGTCCGCGTCCTCACAAATGAAAAAGTGGAAGCGGACGGCTTGCAGATCATTGGCGTGCCTTACCGCCACGCGACACAGGACGCGCACTTCGCATCCGTCTTGCAAGGCATAGGAGTCGACCGCGAACGCGCCAGTATTTTGCTGACGCATGCGCCCGATCATCCCCAGGTAGCGGAGGCCGCGGGAGTATCGCTTCAGCTTTCCGGCCATACCCATCTCGGACAGTTCATTCCTTGGAGCTGGTTAGCGAGACGCATTTACCGGCAATTTGTCTATGGCCTCAGCCGGATTGGCCAGATGCAGGTTTTCACTTCCAGCGGCGCGGGAACCTGGGGACCGCCTCTCCGCCTCGGTTCGAATCCGGAGATTGTGTTGCTTCAGTTTGAGTGAAGCCTACGAAGGCACTCGCGCCGGGGAAATCCACATTTTAAGGTAAGTCGCGCGGCATTGTGTACTGCAAACGATCGCTAAACTGGTCGGCGGATGCCGAGTTTTCTCATTCGCGCCTGCAGCGTCGTGCGCTTCATCGCCAGCAGCGCTGCGGCTCCCTTGGGCCCAGCGATGCGCCATTCCGTCCGGCGAAGGGCGCGTAGAATATGCTGCCGCTCGGCTTCTTCGAGCGTGGAAATCGACGGACCGGAGGGCGTAGATAAACTCGAGATGGCCTGCGATGAAGAAGCGTCTGTGTCTGCAGCAGAGCTTCCCGCCGCGCTCGCAAATGCAAGCGACTTCAATTCGTTGATCGCCACGCGAAGTTCCTTGCCGGGAGAGAGAAGCACGGCCCGCTCGATGAAGTTTTCAAGCTCGCGAATGTTTCCGGGCCACGCGTAGTTTGCCAGCGCTTCCATCGCATCGGCGGGAATATACGAAACGGTTTTGTTCAGCCGGCGGCTGAATTTTTGCACGAAGTAGCGAACCAGTAGAGGAACATCTTCTCGGCGCTCGCGCAGCGCCGGAATGTGAATGGGAAACACGTTAAGGCGGTAGAAGAGATCGCTGCGGAATGCCCTCTCGGCGACGAGCTTGGCCAGATCGCCATTCGTGGCCGCAACCACCCGGACATCCACGCGTTGCGTAACATTGCTCCCGAGGCGCTCGAACTCCTGCTCTTGCAGGACGCGAAGCAGCTTGGGTTGCAGCTCCAGCGGGAGGTCGGCGATCTCGTCGAGAAAGAGCGTGCCGCGATCCGCAAGTTCGAAGCGCCCGATTTTTTGCGTAATGGCCCCGGTGAATGCGCCGCGTTCGTGCCCGAAAAGTTCAGATTCGAGAAGCCCGCTCGGAATAGCGGCACAATTAACCTTCACGAACGTCCGCTCACGCCGCGGGCTGCGATTATGAATGGCCCGCGCGATAAGTTCTTTGCCCGTCCCGGTTTCACCGGTGACAAGCACAGCCGTGTCCGCGGGCGCGACGAGTTCCACCTGTGCAAGCGCGCGCTTCAGCGTTTGGCTGTCGCCGACGATTTCCTCGAAATTGAATTCGCTGCGGATTTCCTCTTCCAGGTACAGCTTTTCTTCGGCAAGCTTATCCTTTAGTGCGTCTATTTGTTTGAACGCCAAAGCATTTTCCACGGCGATGGCGATTTGCGCGGCGACTTGCTGGAGCAGCTCGAGATCTTGAGAAGAGAATGCATCTTCGCGGCGGCTTGCAAGATTGAGCGTGCCGAATGTGCGCCCCTGCGTGGTCAGCGGCACGCAGCAAATCGTCTGCACACCTTCGCTGCGCAGCATGCGGATTGCTTCGGACGGAAAGCGATCGATCTCCGCTCCGCGCGCCACCAGCGGTTTTGTGCTCGTGAAACATTGGCCGGCGGGGGTGGCGTCGAACGAAACGATAATCTCCCCATTGAAGAAACCCGGCCGGCCCGGAAAATCGAGAGCATGAATCTTCAGTCGGCCAGTTGCAGGATCCACCAGCGCAAGACTCGTGAAGTCGTGATGAATCACTCGCTGCAGAGACATGACGATGCCGCGAAAAAGTTCGGGAAGCTCCCGAGTCGATACCAGGACGTTATTGACCTCAAGAAGCACCTGGAGGCGGTCGCGCTCCTGGGCAAGCTGGCCCTGATAAGCCTGTGAGGTTTGGAAATTAAGAGCGTTGTCCACGGCAACGGCCACCTGGCTGCTGACCCGCTGCATGAATTGAAGTTCGGTGTCCGTGATGCCCCGCGGAACCATGCGTCCGAAACCCATAGCTCCGAGCCGGCGCTGTGCCGTAGTGAGCGGCACCATCGCCAGTGAGCGAACCCCCACATCGCGCAGGCGTTGCAGGAATTCGGGGAATCGTTGATCTTCTTCCGTGTCGCTGACGACAAATGTTTGTTGCGATTGCCAGACCCAGCCCGAAGGATGGCCGTCGATCGGCGATTCGCTGCCGGTCTTGACGGGAGTCGGCAGGCGCGTCTCGAGGATATGCAACCGCATCACGTTTCGCACAGGGTCATGCAACACCAGGGTCAGGAAATCAAAGTCCACGACGCAGTGCAGCCGTTCTGCAAGGTCGTGAAAAAGTGCCGCTAAATCGCGATGCTGGGCGATCGATTCCGCCACTTCGAGCAAGGCTTCGAGCTGTCGCCGGGAGTGTTCCAGCGGCGCGGAAGGAGCAACTTCGGGCGGTAAAATGGTGGGATCCGCCATAGACGCAGAATAGCATCCGGGTTGACTAGCACTCAACTGAGAGCCACTCAAGAAAACGTTCGCCCGAAATTGCTCATATACTGAGCAAACGCTTTTTATAGCGATCAAATTCCGAACTGCTCGAAGCCAAGGATAATTTGAAATGAAGCCAAAGTTGCAGGTAATGAAATTTGGGGGCACCTCCGTGGGGGATGCCGGGTGCATGGCTAGGACAGCGCAGATTATCGCCCAAGGAGCCCGGGCGGGAGCATGCGTCGCGGTGGTCTCCGCGATGAGCGGAGTGACGAACCGGCTTATTGAAGCGGCGAGACGCGCGGGAACCGGCGACCGCGAGCCAGGGACGGCCGTTCTGGAAACGCTGCGGAAGCAGCATGAAGAGGCGTTGGCGATCCTGGTCCGCGATGAACTTGCGCGGAAGGCCATCGTGAAAGAGATAACAGAAGTCTTAAACGAGGGCAGCCGCCTCTATGAGGGCACCGCGCTGCTGCGGGAGCTTACGCCGCGCACGTTGGATGCGATCTCGAGTCTTGGAGAGAGGTTGTCGGCGCCACTGGTGGCGGGAGCGTTGAGAGAGCTCGGATTACAAAGCGAAGCCGTGAACGCGACCCGCCTGATCGTCACGGATGCTTTCCACGGCGGCGCGGAGCCGCTGATGGACCCGACGCGCAAAAAATGTGAAGCGCATCTGCGCCCGCTTTTGGAGAAGGGAATTGTTCCCGTCGTGACGGGATTTCTTGGAGCGACGGCAGAGGGAATCCTGACGACCTTAGGGCGCGGCGGGTCCGATTATTCGGCGACGATCCTGGGCGCGGCGCTGAACGCGGACGAAGTGATCATCTGGACGGACGTAGACGGCGTGCTCACTGCGGACCCGCGGCTCGTGGCGGAAGCGCGAACGATTCCGGTGATCTCTTACCGCGAAGCCGCGGAGCTGGCTTTCTTCGGCGCGAAAGTGCTGCATCCGAAAACGCTGAATCCCGTGATGCAGGCGGCCATCCCCGTATGGATACGGAATAGCTTCGCGCCGGAGCGTGCGGGGACGCTAATTACGCCGGACGGGCGGAAAACCGGGGGTGGCGTGAAGGCGCTAACAGCGATCCAGGACGTAGCGCTGATCAGCGTGGGCGGGCCGGGAATTGTGGGATTGCCGGACGTGGTCGGAAGAACATTTTCCACGACGGCGGAACTGCGGGCCAATGTGCTGCTGATCTCGCAGTCGTCATCGCAGAACGATATTTGCTTCATCGTGTCCGCTGGAGACGCGGCGCGGACGGTGGAGGCGCTGCGGAAGGAGTTCGCGCAGGATCTGGTGCACGAGAAAGTAGAGCACATCACGGTCGATACGAATATCGCGATCGTGGCCGTCGTCGGAGAGAACATGCGCGGAACGCCGGGAGTTGCGGGGCGAACATTCAACGCGCTGGGGCGCGAAAACGTGAACCTGATTGCGATTGCGCAGGGATCTTCGGAGTCGAATATTTCCTTTGTCGTGGAAGAGAAGGCGATGAAGACAGCGTTAATCACCGCGCATCGAGAATTCGGACTCGGCACGGCGGCGAGTTAATTCAACTTTTGGTTAGTTCGGTTTCTCGTCGTCGGGCGGAATAATTTTGATGTCGTCGATTGCGCGAGGGGTGCTGTTGGGATCCTTGACGAGACCCTCGAGCGTGGTTTTTGCGTGCTCATCGACGGCGCCGACGGCGGCCACCAGGCAGGAATAAAGAAATGCCTTGATGCCGGAGCGGAATTGCTCGGTGGACTGCTCCGTAGTGCGCGTGACGTCATCGATCATCGCGCGACGGCGGGAATCGCAAGCGGCGCGATTTTCCGCATCGAGAGCGGAGAGTGCCGAGCGCACCCGCTCCGTCGTTTCCGTGATGGCGAGATCCACCTGTACCTCGGCCTGACGGCGGAATTCCTCGAGCGTGCTTCCCGAGGCGCTTTGCAATAGCGCGCGGGACTCCGCGACGCGGGCATCCAACTGGGCGGCGGCTTCGCGGACGACCATGCGCGTGGCCTCCATGACGCGAACCAACTGGCGATCGGAGATGCGGTCGGCGGCGGCCTCGAATTCTTCGGTGGCCTGACCCAGCGACTGGTCCAGGCGTCCGCGCGTCTGCGGTTCGATTTCGCGTTCGGCTTTTTCGATGTATTTCTGCGTTTCGGCCAGATTGCGCTGCGCATCGGCGGAGAGCCTTTCCAGGCGCTCCGCGATTTCCTCGGCTTGGGTTCGATAGGCGCTCTGCTGCTCTTCCCAACGAGTTTGCACTTCACCGAGGCGCGATTCGAGGTGGCCGAGAATTTCCTCGCGCGAGGCGCGCAGGAGCGACTCGAAGCGCTGCTCGGAGAATTCATGCAACTGCTGAAGATTATGCTCGCGGACGCCTTCAATGCGCGCGAGAGCATCGTTGATGGCCTCATCGAGCTGCGTGGAGAGCACACTTTGAACAACTTTTTCGGCGGCCGCTTGCAGCTTGCCCTGCATGGCGGCGACCAGCTGGTCGATGGTGATGGCGACGCGCTCGGACTTCGAGGGCACACCCTCCTTGGAGGGCGACGCGCCGACAGACGAAGGAGAAGGGAATGCCGTTACCTGGCTGACGCGCGACTCGTGGGAGGCCGGCGCGGGAGAAGGCAGGCCACCGTCGGGAAATGGTGGCCCGGGCGGCTCGAGCGCGGGAGCGACGGCGGTCGCTGAACTAGCCATCGATGCGCTGCCTCCGAGCAACCGATTCCAATCGGAGGGCGGCGGAGAAACGTTCCAGATATTCGCAGGTGATTCAAGCTCGACGCCCACCTGATACAGTTCGCGCGGGCTTGCGGGAGGATGAACGGACTTCACGAAAGCCCGAATGACCGGCGAAATCGTTTCTCCATCAGACTGAAGGACGCGCAGGCCGACGGACGCGCCGATGGGATATTCATGGCGCGAGGGATAGCGGCAGCCATGCAGATTGAGGCTGACCGTGGACGTTTTTTCCTGAAAGGAAAGGCCAGTTCTTGTTTGGCCAAGCACAACAAGAGGAACGGTGCGGTCGAGTCGCGTGCTGCGGCGGCCTTCAAGTCCGGTAAGAGAATGAAGATGATCAGGGGGAGCGGCTAGGCTCACTTCCATCCTCCGAATTTCCAGTTGTGAAGGGTACCACAGCTAATGGCTGACGGTTTACAGCCGACAACTGAAAGTTGAAGGTCGAAATTGGTACCTGCATTCCCGAGCCGGGCTGGAGATTCGGCCGTCGTGGTGCTCCTCAGGACAGGTATCCTCTCCGACGCTCTCGAATTCTCGGGCCTCGGATGGTTGCCGCGGGCTTGCTTGCAATTGACGTGACCACAGACTGAGGTCTGTGCTACCGGCAGCGGTCCATTCTCACGAAGCTGCTCAGCACAAATATCCTCATCGGATCGTAAGAGAGATCCTTCGCTCCCGATGGTCGCTCAGGACAGGATCGCTTGGACACGCGCCTGGTTAACCATAATCACCCCTCTACCAGGGATTTTTGTAAATGTTGCATCCAAAGGGTTTAGGTTGGGAGCCGGTCTGCTATAAGTCATTTAGATGCAACATTTACGGGGTACTTTGCAAGTGTTGAATCTAAGGCACTTAGAGTCGCGCTGGGAATGCGTGTGAAAAAGTCGATCGGGAGAAATAAACCAGACCCTAAGAGCTCCGGTCTGGATTTGGGGCCAACTGCAGCGCCCAAAGGTGATCCTCACAAGGATGGCCGTACATTCCGTTCTACGAGCTGTATGGAAGTGGTGAGTTCGGGTGTTCTTTAGGTTGCGGACCGGTTGGCGCGCGGCCGATACGACTTTTGGGAGCGGCTCCTAAAACGAAAAAGAGCGGCGGGGTGTCTGCACTCTTTGAGGTACATGTTTACCCGAATTGAAGCATAGCAGGCTCTACCTGGGTAGTCAACATGAATTGAAAACATCCCGTTTGTCCCGTCTTTCCGGACATCCTGTTCGTCGGGCTACGTAACGCGAGCCACAATGCGAAGGACGCCCGCCATTCAACGGAATTCACTCGTAGATCGACTGAATGCCGACTTTGATCTGCCGGGTTCTGTGCCGAGTAGCTGAAGGTGCGCGGCTGATTGGCGAACTCCTTGTTAGAGCTAGCCAAGAGATCGGGTGTGAACGAACTGGACCAGCGGGCATGAAGGGCCCGATTGATGAAGTGCATTCAAATTCAAGCCGTAGCGGAGCGGCCGGATGGTCTGCGCCAAATCAACCAGCACAAGGTTAGAAGAAGTCCAGCGGACAATCCGCCGAGACCAATCCAGACAAGTTTTCCGGGGTTCATCGCAACCCAGCCTGAAATGCCCGGCGATTCTATTCGATCCATCCATGTCTGCAATTTCGCCGCGTCCCAATCAACGTCAATCAGAGTCGCTCGCCAATGCAGATCGCGATCCAGGAGAAAAATCTCATTCGGGTGAATCAACACGGCCCCTTCGGTCATGATGGAGTAGTGGAAGAAATCGCAGAATCGCCGAATGCCGGCGTCCCCGGCGTGAACGAGCATCCAGTTCGCAGGGAGTTGTTCGCGCTCGCGAAACTCCCGCAAACTTTCCGCATCTTCCGAGGAATCGAAGGAGAAGAGCAGAACACGATAATCCGAGCCGCCACCCATCCGTGGCGTTTCCTCTTTCAGCTTGCGCGTCACCAGCGGACAACTCGTAGTGCACCGCGTGTAAACAGGTAAAACAATCACAGGACTGTTCCCGCCTTTCCGCAGTTTGTCCCATAACGAGATCTTCTGGCTGGCTTCATCCCAGACGACGACGTCCGGAATTTGAGTTGAATTGCTTTCCGCGGGCACTATTGCGCCATTTGTGCCACGAACTAACAACACTAAAGTGAGCACGCTGAGCCCCAGGAGTGCCCAGGACATTTTGCGGGCCAGTTTCATTTTACGGTCTCGACGGCCACTGGACTGTCAGGCCTGAAACCAGGCGCTTTCTCTACGTTGTCCTTGATGATGTCCCGGATCGGCGGGTAATAGGCTAATACGCAGAGCAAGACTGCAGCGGCAACCCATGGCGTGAAGTTTCTCACCGCAGGAATCTCTTCGTCATGGTAGGTTTCGGCCAAGGGAATGGAAAACGATTCCTCGGCCCTTGCGGTATCGCGGGCGGCGACAAGACTGCGAACCAGGACGACGAAGAATAAGAGTATGGCGAGCCCCATGATCAGCCCACCGACCATTCCTACGTGGGTCGAGGCCCACCAGTCCGGTCTGTAACTTGGTGATGAAGGATTCAGGTACGTCAAGCCAAGGTTGGTTCGCCGCGGCTCGCCGCGCAAGCCACCAAGGAAAAGTCCACCGGAAAATATGAAGGTGCCGCCGGTCCAGAGATAAGGCACTGCCACAGCGAGGCTCGGCCAAACAACCGGTTTTTTGAGCAGCCCAGTGATCAAGAAAAGGCTGCCGCCAAGAATTCCAAGAAAAACGGGCCCACCCAGCGTCAAGTGAAAGTGCGCGGGAATCCATGCGGTATTGTGCACGACGTTATTCAAGCCGTAGGACGCATTTACAATGCCGGTGACTCCTCCAAACAGAAAAATTACGAGACCGCAGAAAAGATAGGGGAACAGCCAGTTCTGGCGGTCGAAGTAAGGCAGCTTCTTCCACCACGCGAAAAGCCCCGTTCCGCCTCTTTTGCGAGCCGCGAATTCGAGCGAAGCGGCCATGGTAAACGCAGTGAGCAGGCTTGGGATCACAATGACGAGGGTGAGAACCCCTTGTATCCCCTTCCAGGTCGTTGAAATTCCAGGATCCGCGAACTGATGGTGCAAACCCAAGGGGCAAGAGAGGAGAATCAGCGACAAAAAAGTGAATCGACCCGCAAAATCGCTGAACAGCTTTCCCCCCGCGAGCCGCGGCAACATGGTGTAGTAAAGGACGTAAGTGGGCAGCAGCCAGAAGTAGACCAACGGATGGCCAAAAAACCAGAACAGCGTGCGGCTCAAAACTACGTTGACTCCGGCAGTCCACCCTAACGACCAGGGGACAAGCTGCGCTAGCACTTCAAAAGCGACAGGCAAAGTCGCCATCTGCCAGACAATGAACGTTGAGAAGATTCCCACGACGGCCAGAGGTGTTTTTTCTCCGGGATTGTCTCTGCGCCAGCGCAGATACAGAGGAATCCACAGGAAGAGAGGTATCCACGAACCTACAATGAATATCGCAAGTCCGATGTAAAACACGGGATGGGCCTTAAGCGGAGGATAAAATGTGTAGAGCACCGTGGCCTTTCCCAAATAGATCATGGCCGCGGCCATGACGGCCCCGAGCAACATCAACACCAGCGAAAGGCTCGCGCCAAAAGTGGATAGCCGCGACTTCAATTCCTGGCTCACCAGCGCGTGACCGAGTGCAACGGCAAAAAACGTGGTCAGCACGATCGCGTTGATCACCCCGTGGGCCGTCAGTCCCTCGTAGTACTCGATTCCAACGAAGGAATTGGCCCGAATCACTCCCGCCCGAAAGAGCACCTGAAGCACGCCATGGAAGGCGCCAAAGATAAGAAGACCCAGCGGGACGAGCAGCTCAAGAAGAATTATTCTCTGAACACTCTTTTGAAGTTCCATGTTATTTCAAGTCCTTCAAGTACTGAGCGATTTGCGCGATCTCTTCATCTGTCAGCGGCAACTCCGGCATCAGCGGCTGGTATCCCTTGAGCACATTGTTAGATGGATGGAGGACCTTCTCCTGGAAAAAAGCTGCGTCCACGGTGCGCCGGCTTCCGTCCGTCATCTCCACAGACTTCCCCCAAATGCCTTTCAGAGTTGGTCCGACACCCGGACTGCCATCCACGCTGTGGCATGCCAGGCACCCCTTGTCCTCGAGTAGTTTCTTCCCGGCAGCTCCCGTTGTCGGGAGCCCTTCTGCCGAGATATCCGTAACCTGATCACTGACTTCGATCCGTGCATTCATATTCTGGTGGGCTGCGCCGCAAAATTCATGGCACACAATCAAGTAAGTCCCCGGTTTTTCAAAGTGCACACGCCCATTGGCGATTGCTCCTGGAACAACCATCAAGTTGACGTTTGTTCCGACGATTTGGAGTCCATGAGTGACGTCCTTAGTCACAACGTATAAATCGAGCGTCGATCCCGTTGGCACTCGTACCACGCTTGGTTCGAAGGCCCACATCCGGGCTACGTAATGAATTTCGTAATTCTTCCCATCGTGTTTCGTGATCGAAGCTTGCTCAAATGCGTGTGATGCCGGTACGCACGACGGGACATTGATCCCCAGTCCCCATGTCGCGTATGCAATCAGCGCGAGGCTCGCCCCAATAAACAAGGTCGCACCAAGAAGAACACGCAGTTCCGTTTTGTTCACTCGAGTATTGTCGCCCGCTAATTCTGTCGCCATAAGTCAGCTACCTCTCTACAGCCAAAATTGCCTCTGCACGAGCAACAGATAAATCCCCAGCCAGATCAACCCAAAGCCGGCGATCATAAGCACAAAAAATGCAATCGCTCCCTTCGGGAAAAACTTTTCAGAGTTTGCGCTGGTATTTGATTCTTCAGTTTTGCTAGTCATAGTCGTATTCCTCATGCGGATCGATTCAGCGGGCGAGTCGGCCTTTTGCGGGCCACAAATTCTTGCGGGGGAGCTGAGGCGGCAGCTCGGAGATAGCGTAGAACAATCCGGTGAGCACGCAGAACCAGGAGGCCTGAAAATGCATATAGTGGCCCCAGCCAGAGGGACCGCGCAACATGAACGGAAGAGGTAAATCGAAAGGCGAAGGCGTTACAAGACCGCCCAACTCGCGGCAATAAAGGCGTGAAAGGGCGAGGATAATGCCGAAGCCACTGCTGACCAATGCGACGAAATTAACGGTGTTCAGCTCCTCGGTGACGCGGTTCTGAAGACAGAATTGCGCTGAATTGGAGACACTCACTTCCGGGATTGCAGCCTCCGGCAGATAGACAGTTCGTGCCATGGGTCTTTCCGTTGCGCGAACAGTAGCATAGGCGGTGTTGCAGGACAACGACTCCGCGCGAGCGAGTTACGGCCTTATTTTTTGCTGATGAAGCGGACACGCAGGGTGAAAGCGCGACCCTGGCCGCCCTCGAATGTGCCGAAGTTGGGGGCGTCGAGATTGTTGACGACCACATCGGGATTTTGGCGGTCGAGAATGTTGACGGCTTCGGCGCGCACTCCCCAGAGGTAGCCGCGGAAGCCGAATTTTTTCTCGAGGCCGATGTTCAGGCTAAGGTAGTCCGGAAAGCGCGACGAGTTGGGCGGGCCAACGAGCTGCTGCTGGAGATTGATGACGCTGTAAGGGAAGCCGGAGCGATATTCGAGAAAATAGCTGAGTTGAATGGCCCAGATGTGCGTGGGAGCCCAGCCCCAACTGACGAGGCGGTTGGGAGCGTCCCAGGCGACGGGGCCGGATTGTTGGGCGACATAGAAAATCGAGCCGAGAGTGGGATTGAGGACTTGATTCGAATGAGCGAGGGAGCGGGTGTAGGCGCCGTAGATTTCCATGTCTTCGGAAAAAACGTGGCGGAGAGAAACGGTGGCGGAACGGTAACGGTCTTTGCGGTTGTCTTCGAGTAGGAAAGTGCCGCCGGGCTGCGCGGGTTGCTGATCGACGTAGGCGAAACCGTGGGAGCCGTTGCGAGCGAGAAATTGGAGGCCGAGAAGCGTGTTGTGGGCAAATTTCTGCTGCCAGCCGGCGCTTGAGGTGGTGAAGCGGGGCTGCTGAAAGCCCGTGGCGGGCAATGCGAAGCGGCTAACAACCGACGAGCCGACGACTGTGCCGGCGGGATTGTAAAAAGTGTCGGTTTGCTCTTGATCGAGAGCCTGGCCGATCACGGAAAGATTCAGTGGGGCGTTGTAAATGCCCCAGGCAAGCGAGATTTTTGAGCGGTCGTCGCCAAGCGGAAGGACGTTGACGGAGAGACGCGGCTGAGCCATGGCGCTTTGGGTGAAGCGATCCCAGTCGGCGCGCAGGCCGGGCTGAACGACGAGAAATTTCGAGAAGGACCAGGTGTCCTGGATGTAAGCGCCGGCTTGCGTGTTGGAAAGATAGGGTGTGGCGGAGCCGGAGAAGGTGGATTGACGGACCAGGCAGCCGAGTTGCGAGGGTGAGGTACAGGAGGTTCCATCCGCGGCCAGAGCTTGAAGCGCCTGGATTTCGCCGCGTTGAGAAGAGAGGGAATAAGTGAGCCCCGCGAGGTTCATTCCGATAGCGACGGTGTGTGTGCCATGCCAGTGGCGCGAGGCAGCGGTGACGCTGCCGACGGCTTGAAAACGGCGGCCAAGCTGGTGGGAGCGATCGAAGTAGTTGCCAGTGGAACCGTTGACGAGAAGAACCAGGGGCTCAGCGCCCTGAGGAATGTAGTTCAGCGTGCCGGAGTCGGCGGCGACGCCGAAATCGAGGAGCGTGTCATGGAGCCAGAGCTGATCTTTGACTGCGATGAAGTAGCGCTCTTGTTCGCCGGTGACAGTGGTGGAGACAGGATCGAGGGCGTCGAGGCCGAGATTGTTGTCGTGGGCGCGATTGTATAGAAAAGTAGCGTGGAGAATGTGCTTGGGCGTGATGTTGTACTGCAAGCGAAGGAGATTGTCGCCGGCCCATTCCTCGGAGGTGTTGGCGCCGGGAGGCAGAAGCTTTACGAAAGAAAACGTGTGTTGGAGGCTGACGGAATTCGAGAACCAGAAGCGGCCGCGAATGATAGGCCCCGAGAAAGTGAAGCGTGGATACCAGTTGCCGAGGTGGAGGCCTGACTGAATGTTGATGCCTGGAACGGGATTGGTCGTGCCGAAGCGCCACTTGTCGTCGCCATCGGGAGTTTCGAGGCTGAGAATGTTCGCGCCGGCGTGAGCGTAGCCGGCGCTGAAGCCGCTGGTTTGGACTTCGGCGGCGCGCGTGGCGTCGATGTTGAAGCGCGAGGTAAGCGTGCCGTTCGTGGGGTCGTTGATCTCGAAGCCGTCCAGCAAGTATTGGGTTTCGCCGGAGCGAGCGCCAGCGATGTGAAGATTGTTGAGGTTGTCGCGGGTGACCTCCGGTAGGGCGACCAGGCTCTCGGCGAGGATATGCGAGTTGGGGACAGGTATGTCGCGAATGTCGCTGGCAGTGAGAGTGGAACGCTGGGCAGTGTCCTGGGGATCGATTTCGTTGGCGGGTGCGGTGACCTGGACGCGCTCGTGAACTTCCTCGGCGTGATTCAGCGTGAACGCGAGCTCGTTGGCGCCGGGCAGGAGGGTGAGAGCGCGGCCGGCGATCACAAAGAAGCCTTCCTTGTGGAGATCGGCTTTGTATCCGCCAGCGGGAAGATTGCGTAGAGTGAAACGGCCAGCGCCGTCGGTTTCAGTGCGATAGATGTGGCTGGAGGAATCTTCGAGTTTGATTTGAACGGCGGGGAGGGGTATGCCGTTTTCGTCGAGAACGATGCCGGTGCAGTTGGATAGCTCAGCCGCGCGAATTTCTACGGCCGTCAGCAAAGTAAGACAGACGAATGCCGAAATAAGCAGGCGATCGTTCCCCATGCCACACCCTATGTTCGCGGACCTGTATTCATTAGACTACAAATAATTTGCACGAGATGTCTTCGTGCAGCCAGGTTGCAAGGGCAGATAGCATGGCCAGCCGATGCGGATTCAAGTGGATACGCCAGCCACAAAGGACCCCGGGCCTCACCGGCCAAGAACTCCGTCAGTCGTGTTAAACTAACACACTTGTAGGCTCGTAGCTCAGTTGGTTAGAGCGCCACCTTGACACGGTGGAGGTCTGGGGTTCGAGTCCCCACGAGCCTACCATTTTCCCGCACAGCAACATGGCTTCCGTAAACATCGATGAGGAGCTGAAGGCAAAATGCCCGAGGGTGGCGCTGGCGTGCGTCACGGCGGACGTTGAGGTTGGATTTACGCCCGAAGCACTGGACCGTGAGCTGCGCGTTTGCGCGGAGAAGATTTTGAAGCTGCCGGAGCCGAAGGCGGTGCTAGAGTCGACGGCGATTTTGGCGACGCGAGCGGGGTACAAGGCGCTGGGGAAAGATCCGGCGCGGTATCGCGGGTCGGCGGAGGCGCTACTGCGGCGCGTGATTGCGGGCAAGGGGCTGCCGCGGATCAATAATGTGGTGGACGTGATCAATTTGGTGAGCGTCGAGAGCAGGTTGCCGGTGGGACTTTATAATTTGGCGCATGCGCAGGGGGATATCGTGTTTCGAGCGGGCCGTGCCGGCGAGACCTATAAGGGCATCGGGAAATACGATCTCAATTTGGAAGGATTGCCCGTGTTTTGCGATGCGCTTGGGCCCCACGGCAGTCCGACGAGCGATTCTGAGCGAACGATGGTGACTGAAGCGACAAAAAGAGTGATTGCGATCATAATCTCATTCGGCGGAGCGGAATCCCTGCAACGTTGGGGACAGAAGACGTCAGAATTGCTGCAGGAGTATTCCGCAGGAAAAAACACTCAGATCGATATAACAAACTGACTCATGGACTGACCGGCTCGGGTAGCTGCTTCTCGCCTTCAGCGGGGACTCGATTGCGGAGGAAGCCGCGGGCGGCGAGGAGTTCGGCGTTGAGAAGAGCGGCACCGGCGGCTCCGCGGACGAGGTTGTGCGAGAGCAGAGTGAGCTTAATGTCCAGGAGCGGGCATTCGCGGACACGGCCCACGACGGCGGCCATGCCGTTGCCCACGTGAACGTCGCGGCGGGGCTGCGGGCGATCGTCGGCTTCCAAAACAACGACAGGACGACGGATGGCGGTCGGCAGTGAAGCGAGCTCTGTGCCTACCTCAAAATTGCGCAGCGCTTCACGGACTTCGTTCACAGAGGCGATTTTCTTAAGGCTGAGGGACACGCACTCGAGGTGGCCGTCCAGAACGGGAACGCGATTGCAATGGGCGCTGAGACCGAGGCCAGCCTCGACGAAACGGGCGCCATCCCATTTTCCCAGCAGCTTTTGCGGTTCGCATTCCATTTTTTCTTCCTCGCCGCTGATAAAGGGAACGACGTTCGCGTGAATGTCCATTGATGCGACGCCGGGATAGCCGGCGCCGGAGACGGCTTGGAGCGTGACGACGAAAATTTTTTCGAGGCCGAACGCATCGGCGAGCGGTTTCAGCACGAGAACCAGGCCAGCCGTGGAGCAGTTCGGGTTGGTGACAATGAAGCCCCCGTTGTAGCTGCGATTTTTTTGTTGAGCGGGAATGGCCTCAAGATGGGCCGCATTGACTTCCGGGATGAGCAAGGGAACGTCCGCATCCATGCGGTGATTCTTGGAGTTGCTGACGACGGGATAACCGGCGCGGGCGAAATCTTCTTCGGCTCCGCCCGCAACGCTCGAATCCAGCGCGGAAAAAACGAAGTCGCAATCGAGACTGGGATCGAGACCCTTGACGATGAGGCCGCGCGCGGCTTCCGGAATCGGCCCGTCGAGATGCCAGCGGACTGCTTCGGAATAGTTTTTGCCGGAAGAACGCTCGGAAGCAGCTACTTCCGTCAATTCAAACCAGGGATGATCCACAAGAAGTTTTACCAGGCGCTGGCCGACGAGGCCGGTTGCGCCCAGCACTCCCGCGCGCCACTGTTTGCCGGGATTTCCAGGTAAGGGACGTTCGGCTTGCTCCATCATGCCGCCCTTGCCGCCACTCTCCGAAGATTGAGTGCTCACGCCGCACCCCCGCACCGCGCGCGTTCATTTGAGGACTGAGGTGCCCCAATGCGCGTGCCTCGCACTTGTGGTCTGAACGTGTTACGAACCCAGATAGTCATTTCGGTCTCGGCTGCGAGCGGCAGTACATGCGGATGAAGGACTCTTGCGCCGCTTGCGGCCAGAGCGTGCGCTTCATCATAGCTCAAGTCGTGGAGAAGCTTGGCCTCCACCGAGGCATGGGGGTTAGCGGTATAGATACCGTCCACATCGGTCCAGATGACCAACTCTTCGGCGTCCACGACATGCGCGATGATGGCCCCCGAGAAGTCGGAGCTGTTGCGGCCAAGCGTGGTGATCCGGCCGTCGGGAGTGGCGCCAACGAAGCCCGTGACGACGGGGATGAGACCGTCTTCGAGGAGAGGAAGAAGAATGCCGCGGCCGCGCTCCTTTGTTTCCTCTAGATGAGGCTTGGCATCGCGGAACGTGTCGCAGGTGAGAACGAAATCGGAGGAAGAAACGGGTACAGCCGGGACGCCGGATTTTTCAAGAGCGGCGGCGAAGAGACGCGCGCTGAATCGTTCGCCAAAGGAGGCGAGCCGATCGGCAAGTTCGGCGCTGACGTCAACATGGCCCTCGTATGGCACTTCGTGGAGAAGATCGCGACCGAGAAGCTGCAGGATGCGGTCGACATTCCTCGCTTGCTCTTCAGCAAGTTGAAGATCGTGGAGCACGTCGAAGTGGAGATGAATGAGAGCTTCCGCTTCGCCGTGAGCGCGTGCAAGCCTGCCATCGGTGAGCAGGTGCGTAATCGAAAGTAGCCGATCGGTGACGCCCTTCATCGCGGAGACAACGACAATGACATCGGAGGACTGGGCCGCCGTGCGGACCAGGCCGGCGGCGTGCAGCATGCGTTCGGCGCCTTGCAGGGAGGTTCCGCCGAACTTCAATGCGACAATTGGGCGGCGAGGACTTTGCGGAATGATGTTCTTTGCTTCGCCGATCAGGTCGAGTTCGTTCGGGACCTCGAAGGCGCTACTTAAGCCGCTATCATCGGCGACTTCTTGCTGCATATGTTCGGGACTCATGACGTCCGCTCCTGGTTTCCGCTGGGGCGTCTCTGGAGGGGGGAAATGAAAAACCCACCGCCAGGTTCGCTTCAGGCGGTGGATTGGAAACTTTTTCTAGCTTGCTAGCTGTTTTTCCACGCGCCGGAAGCGGAAATAGTGGACTTCGCCTTAGTCGAGGTCATCGACATAGACGTGGCCGTGGTAATTCGCTTCGTCGCGATGGAAATCATGCCGCCAAAAAGAGTAGCACGACAGGAAGTATCGGAAAAGCGAAGAAAGAGAGAAAGTTTGGTGGGCGTAATTCACCCTTCAACGGGGAGAGCGGCGAACTGGAGCAGTACTCTGGCACGGCAGATGGAAGTTTGATATTCTGCCCACAGGTGAGGTAAAGGGCTGTATCCCGAAGCTAAGGAACGGCACCGGAGGCCACCATGAGCGTTGTCCCCCGTTCGGGCAATGGAAAGATCACCGTGCCCGAGTTGCTGCAGCGGAAATCTTCCGGTGCAGACTTTCCAAACAATTCGCAGAAGATTACCTGCCTGACGGCGTACGACTATCCGACCGCAAGGTTGTTGGACGACGCGGGAGTGGACGTGCTGCTTGTGGGCGATTCGCTAGGCATGGTGGTGCTTGGGTACGAAAGCACGCTGCCCGTATCGATCGATGAAATGCTGCACCACACGCGGGCGGTCCGACGAGGAACGCGGCGAGCGTTTGTGGTGTCCGACATGCCGTATGGGACTTATCATGCGGAGACGGCGGATTCCGTGCGCAACGCAGTAAGGTTCGTGAAAGAGGCCGGTGCGGAAGCGGTGAAAGTGGAGGGCGGCGAGCGGCGGCTCGAATTGATCGTGAAACTGACGGAAGCGGAAATTCCGGTCATGGGGCATGTGGGATTGACACCGCAATCGGTGAACGCGCTAGGCGGATACAAAGTGCAGGGCAAGACGGTGGATGCGGCCGAACAGTTGATAAGGGATGCGCGCGCGGTCGAAGCAGCGGGAGCATTCGCTGTGGTGCTGGAAGCGGTGCCACGCGAGTTGGCGGCACAGATTACGCGAGAGCTGCGAATTCCGACGATTGGAATTGGCGCAGGACCGGATTGCGACGGGCAAGTGCTGGTCATCCACGATATCCTGGGATTGACGTTTGGAGCGACACCGAAATTCGCGAGGCGATACGCGAATGTCGGAGAAACCATTTCGAAGGCGGCGCGGGAATTTTGCGAGGATGTGCGCGGCGGTGCGTTTCCTTCAGATGCAGAGTCATATCATGGAGTCCAGAGGGTGACAGAGCAGAAAGAGGCGCCGGTCAATAGTGATGGCGATTGGTAGAAAGCAAAAGCAGTTTCCTCGCTTTGCTCGGAATGACAGCTGAAGCTGTTCGGAAAGATCATCATGCTTTGGGGCTGGAGGGAAAGATGACGCCGGAAGAGATGCGCGTACTGTACGACTACAACGCATGGGCGAATCATCGGTCGCTGGATGCCGCCGCGGGTTTGACGACCGAGCAGTTTACGAAACCGATGGGATCGAGCTTCGGTTCGGTGCGCGACACGCTTGCACATATTTGCGGAGCAGAATGGATTTGGCTCGAGAGATTTCAGGGACGGTCGCCGGCGTCGCTGCCCGACGTTGTGGAGTGCGTGGACGTCGACAGTCTGCGGAAGAAATGGGCTGAGCAGGAAGGACGGCTGCTGGCGTTTGTCGCGAAACTGACGCAGGAAGACTTGAACCGCGTGTTTGAATACAAAACGTTGAAATTTGGCGTGTACCGCAATCCGCTGTGGCAATCGATGCAGCATGTGGTCAACCACGGAACCTATCATCGCGGGCAGGTAACGACGCTGCTGCGGCAGCTTGGAGCGCAGCCGATTTTGACTGACCTGATGCACTATTATCGTGAGCGCGCGACGGCGGCGAGCGCGTAAAAAGTTCAACGTTCAAAGTTCAACAGTCAAAGTAAGAGACAGCTTAAAATGTCAACGACATCCTGAGAATGCACAGACTGAAGTCCGTGCCACTGGCGACGTGGAAATAATCCGAACGATTGCGTGGATGAAGGAGTACGCGAGAGCGGCGCGGGCCGAGGGCCGCGTCATTGGACTCGTGCCGACGATGGGGGCGCTGCACGAAGGGCATACGGCACTGGTTGCGCGAGCGCGCAAGGAATGCTCACGCGTGATTGTGTCGGTATTCGTGAACCCGAAACAGTTTGGGCCGAGCGAAGACTACAAAAAATATCCACGAACGCTTGAGAAGGATGCGGAAAAACTGGACGCGCTCGGCGTGGACGTGCTTTTTGCACCCGAGGCGGCCGATGTTTATCCGGATGGATTCCGGACGTATGTGAGCGTCGAGGGGATTAGCGAGCGGCTGGAGGGACGGTCACGTCCGGGACATTTTCGCGGCGTGGCTACCGTGGTGCTGAAATTGTTTGAAATTGTGCAGCCGAACTTTGCCTATTTCGGGCGGAAGGATGCGCAGCAGGTGCGGATTATCAGCGAGATGGTGTACGACTTGAATCTGGATACGGAGATCGTGGTTTGCCCGATTGTGCGGGAAGCGGGTGGACTTGCTCTTTCTTCACGGAATGCGTATTTGAGCGTGGAAGAGCGCCGGGCCGCGACAGTATTGCATCGAGCGCTGATTGCAGCCCGGGACGAACTGGCGTCTGGAGTTCGCGACGCATTACAACTGCAAACCGTGATGCGAAAAATTGTCGAGGCCGAGCCGCTGGCGACTGCGGATTACGCGGAGATCGTGAACGCGGAAACATTCGAGTCGGTGGTGCGCGTCTCACGGGCCTGTTATGCGGTTTTGGCGGTGTTCATCGGCAAAACGCGGCTCATCGACAATTTATTGATCGTGCCCACGGCAGACGACTCCGAAGAGTTTGTTTTTCACCTCTAGAGCGCAAACTGCTGTTTATTTCTTAGAGGCTTCCGCGAGAACCTCGGCGGCGTGGCCTTTGGCGCTGACCTTGTCCCAGTATTTCTTAATTTTGCCGTCCGGGCCGATCAAAAACGTGCTGCGGACAATGCCGAGAAAGGATTTGCCGAGGAATTTTTTCATGCGGCGCACGCCGTAGGCTTCGATGGCTTCGAAGCCGGGATCGCTGAGGAGATCGAAGTTCAGTTTGTACTTCGCTTTGAAAGACGCCTGGGCTTTCACGGAATCGCCGCTCGCGCCAAGGATTACCACGCCAAGTTTGTCGAATTGCTTCTTTGCGTCACGAAACTCGGACGCTTCGATCGTTCAGCCGGAGGTATTGGCCTTCGGATAGAAAAACAGGACGACCTGCTTGCCGCGAAAATCGGAGAGAGACACATCGGCGCCCGCGTCGTTTTTCAAATGGAATGTGGGGGCTTTGTCGCCTTCTTTAAGCATGTCGTGTCCTCGGACTCATTTTCAGGAAAGTAGCTTCCGCAAGATATCGTTGACGGATTGGGGATTGGCCTGGCCGCGCGTGGCGCGCATGACCTGGCCGACAAAAAATTTGAAGACGCCTTCGTTACCGGATTTGAATTTGGCGACGTTGTCGGAATTTTTCTCGATGATTTCGCGCGCAGCTTGCTCGAGGGCGCTTGTATCGTTGATTTGCGCGAGGCCTTCGGCTGCGACGATTTCGGCGGCGCTCCGGCCCGTCTCGAACATGGCGGCGAATACTTTCTTTCCGATGGAGCCTGTGATTTGGCCAGATTCTACGAGCTTAAGAAGTTCCGCGAGCGAGGCAGGAGAAACGGGACTTGCCTCGATTTCTCTCCCGGAATCGTTAAGGCGGCGAAGGAGCTCCGTTTGAATCCAGTTGGCGGCAGTTTTTGGCGGCGCGCCGGATTTTGCTACCGCCTCGAAATAATTGGCAAGTGACTGTGTGCCCGTCAGAATGTCCGCATCGTAGGACGTCAGAGAATAAGCGCCGATAAAACGGGCGCGCTTGTCTTCAGGGAGTTCGGGGAGCGAGCGGCGGACTTCTTCGCGCCAGGCTGGGCTGACGTGAACGGGGAGCAAGTCCGGCTCGGGGAAATAGCGGTAGTCGTGGGCTTTTTCTTTCGAGCGCATGGAGACGGTGCAAGATTCGATCTGGTTCCACAGGCGTGTTTCCTGCGAGACACGGCCGCCGGATTCGAGGACGCCGATGTGGCGCTCGATTTCATATTCGAGAGCTTTTTGGAGGAACCGGAAGGAATTCAGATTTTTTACTTCGACTTTGGTACCGAATTCTTTCGAGCCGCGCAGGCGGACGCTGACATTTGCGTCGCAGCGGAGCGAGCCCTCTTCCATGTTGCAGTCGCTGACGCCGGTGTAGAGCATGATTTGGCGGAGTGTGGTGAGATAGGCGTAAGCCTCTTCGGGAGCGCGCATGTCCGGCTCGGAGACAATTTCGCTGAGGGGCGTGCCGCAACGATTGTAGTCGATGTAAGCTTTGGTGGCCGATTCGGCGAAACCTTCATGGAGATTTTTGGCGGCGTCCTCTTCGAGATGGAGGCGCGTGATGCCGACGCGCTTTTTCGCGCCGTCGTGGTCGATTTCGAGCCAACCGCCGGTGGCGAGCGGAAGCTCGTATTGCGAGATTTGGTAGCCCTTCGGCAGATCGGGATAGAAATAATTCTTGCGCGCGAAACGCGAATGTTCGTGAACGGTGCAGTTCAACGCGAGCGATGCACGCATGGCGAGCTCGACGACGCGCTTGTTCAGAACGGGAAGTGTGCCGGGCAGCCCGAGGCAGACCGGGCAGACATTGGTGTTCGGCGGATCGCCGAAATGGGTCGAGCAGCCACAGAAGATTTTGGATTTCGTCAGGAGCTGGACATGGACTTCCAGGCCGATGACGGTCTCGTATTTCGCGAGAACTTCGGGGGCGATAGCCGCCGTCTCTGGAGCTGATTTCGCCATAGTGGAGCAAGAATTATAACATCACGCCGGGACAGGGCGAGACGACGGCGATCCCCGGCGCGAGTGTTCAAGCCCTTTTGAAGGAGGGCTCGCGGAAAGCTGGAAACAGGCGCTCCGCAAGTGTGAAGCCGCCGAACAGGAGTGTTGCGTACATGGCATCGCCGGCGAGGGTGTTCCAGAAGAAGGGGACTCCAGCGGCGTAGCAGGCGAGCAAGCCGGTACCCGTGCGCGGGTAGTTTAGGCCGGCGGCCCAAACGGCGAAATTGGTGACGAGGAAAAACTGGAGAGTGCCGGCGAGGGTCGCAGCGCCGATGCGCGTTACTGTGCGGCGATTGCGAAGCCAGAGGCCGATGGCGACGCTAACCAGGAAGCTGGCGTAGACGACGGGAATGAGTCTGTGGAAGCCGATGAAAATGTCTCCGGCAAAGAGAGCGAGGAGCGGTGTGACGAAGGCGAGCCGACGATTGCGGATAGTCGCGCCGGCAAAAATAGCCAGGGCGCCGATGGGCGTGAAGTTCCAGGGATGAGGAGCGATGCGCAGGGCAGCCACGAGGGCAATCATCGTGAGCGCGAGCAGGGTACGATAGAGCGTAGTTTCTTTCAGAGAGAGTTGCGTATTCATTTTGTTTCCATCTCCATTTTAGGAAGTAAATCGCAAAAAACAAAGCCGTCGCGGTGGACGACCTCTCCCGTACAAACGGGAATAGGAGAGCGAAAAACGGGGCCATCGAAAACGAAGGTATGGAACTCGCCGTTTTCGCCGCAAGGATCGGCGTGTGGCGGAAGATCGCGCAAAAAAGATTCGTCCAGTTCGCGGCCGGCGAAACTGGGATCGAGGGTTTTGGGGTCGATGCAGACGGTGATGGCGCGAAAGCGGTTGGCATGGAATGAACGGATTAGCTCGCGCGTGCCTCTTTTCCAGATTGGAAAGAGAGCGGACATGCCGATGCGGGCGAGATTTTTCTCGCGATAGGCGCGGAGATCTTCGAGGAAAATATCGCCAAAGGCGACATTGCGAACGCCTTTTTCATGGTGGGTGCGAAGAGCTTCTTCCATACGCGCTTCGTAAACTGGATTGACACAATGCGGCGGGATGCGGACTTCGTGGAGCGGCAAGCCGATGGATTGGGCCTGCCGTTCGAGAAGTTCGCAGCGAACGCCGTGCATGCTGATGCGTTCATAACCTTCGGTCACGGTGGTTAGGAGCGCGGCGATGCGAACGTCGGTCTGCTGGAGCAGCGCGCACAGCGCCATGGCGCTGTCTTTGCCGCCGCTCCAGCAGACTAGAATGGGTTCAGGCCTGTTCATCGCGTGCTAATTCTCCGAGTCAATCTCTGCCGCCGAATCGGTAGTTCACGCCCAGACGAAAGTCGCGGCCTAGAGCAGGGAAGCCGATTGCATCCTGATAGTGCTTATTGAGGAGATTGGTGACGCGGCCGTAGAAAGAAAAACCGCGGGTGAAATTATAGCTGGTAGCCACGTCGAAGCGGACGTAGCCTGGATTGTGGGTCAGGCCGAGGCCGTCGAAGTCGCTATCGGTGCGCACGCCAGTGAAATATCCGGCAAGGTTGAAATTGATGCGGCGATAGCTGGCGTTTAGCCACAGGTTGCCGGAATTCACTGGGCGACGAAGAAGATGATTACCAGGTTGCTCGACGCTCGGAACGGAAGCAACGGTTTGTAGCACGCGGGAATCATCGTAAGAATAATTGCCCTTCATTGAGAGCCAACGGTTGAAGCGGGCTTCGCCCGACCAGTTCAAGCCGCGAGCACGCGCCCGGTCGGTATTGAAATACAACATCTCATTACCGCTGAAACAGATGGGGTTTGCCGGGCCGGCCTGCTGATTGATCAGGTCGCGAAACTGGCTGTTGAAATAGCTTGCGGAGACGCGAAAACGATCGTTGCTGAAGAATTGATCGATGCCGACGTTGAGCGTGTGGCTTTGCTCCGGGCGCAGCGAAGGGTCACCGGGATTGCACGGATCGGTGCTGAAAGATTCGAACATAGTGGGCTCCTCGATGCCCTGGCCGTAGGAAATTCTGGCGCGCGTGTCTCCCAAAGCGCCCCTGGAATAACGGAGCGCATAGACAGCGCCCGCGCGCGGAACGACGCGCGTGCCGAAATTCGTGTTGTCCTCGGCGCGGACTCCCGCGCTGAGCGTGAGCCGAGAAATCGGCGCCCAGCGAGCGTCGATGAAGCCCGCTTGATTGTTTCGGCGGGCGTGAACGCCGCCGAGGTTACTCGGATATCCGTTCTCCACTTCGTATTGATAGCCGGCCGTCGCGGCTCCTCCATGGAACGAGTAGGTGGATTGTTCGAGGAAGCCTGCGCGATTGAACTGGTCAGTAGCGAAGAAATCAAAATCCGGAAAGCCGGCGGTATCGAGAACGCGCGACTCCAAGCCCGTGATGCGGTGAACCCAGTGCGGGCCCGTGGCGAAGGTCCAGCTGAGACTTGCGGAGAGCTGGCGCAAGTCGTCGTAGGCAGTAGGATCAGTGAAAGCGGGGCCAAAGAGAGTCTGGCCCGGCGTACCGGCCAAACTGGAATTGCTGCGGACGGTGAGGCGAAGCTGGTTCGAGGCAGAGAAGCGGTAACCGATGTTGCCGGCGAGGCCGCGGTTGAGAAACGCGTCGTTTACGCCCTGGCCGTTTGTCTCGAAATACGAGCCGGCTGCCGAGTAATCGAATTTATCCAGGAGGCCACTGAGTTGGGCGCTGCCGCGAGCGGAAGAGAAACTGCCACCTTCCGTGAAAAGGTTGATTTCGGGAATACGCGTGGAACCTGTATGACTGAAGAGTTGAATGACCCCAGACATGGCGTCGGTACCGTAAAGAGCGCTTTCAGCGCCATGAACGATTTCGATCTTGTCGACGTTATCGAGAGTGAGGTTCGAGAAATTCAGATCCCCTCCGGGCTCATTGATGGGAACACCATCGATGAGGACTTTCGTAAAGGCGGAGTCGCCACCATCGAGAAAAACGGTGGCCAAGCCGCCTGCGGGCCCCGTTCGGGCAATGGCGATGCCGGTTTGGGTGGAGAGCAGATCCGGCAGAGAAACGGCCTGACGCTCCTGGATTTCCTGGGCGCCGATGATGTCCACGGGCGCGGGAGTGCGATCAAGCTCAACAGGCTGAGAGTTCGCGGTGACAACCACTTTTTCGGAGACGCGCTCGATCGAGAGGCGTACGTCGAGCGAGCGATTTTCCCCGGCTGCGAGTTCCAGAAGAAAATCGCGAGTGACGAAGGCCGGGGCTTGTAAATGAATATGGTAACGTCCAGGCGGCAGAGTCAGGCGATAAGTTCCTGATTCCCCGGAAGACGCCGAAAGTAACGGCGCGTTGGCGTTAGCTTTGAGCTGAGCCGTGATTTCTGCGTTTGAGACACCATAGCCGGATGGATCAGTGAGTTTGCCGGAAAGATGCGCATCGGAAGAATTTAGATTGGCTTGTGCGGACAAGGAAAAGCTGATCGCGAACATTTCAAGAAAAATAAAAGCAGTCCGAAGAAACGTAGTTTTCATGTTTTCCTCCGCTCCCTCTCGCGCGGGAGTTGAAGGTTGGCCTGGCGCAGGGGAAAAATCGCCGAGGCTTGCAGACTTCGCCGGTCTCCTGGCTTGGCGGCAGTTCCGTCCCCGCTTGGCGCTGTTTCTGGGGCCGGTGCCGGGCCTTCCCGTGGCGCTGCCCGTTAGTTCTGAACGCGACCCTGTGAGGAAGATCGCGAACAGTGAGCGATGCGCCGCAGTGGCCGCGGCAGTACCTTATTCCGCCTTACAGTCGCGCGGCGGCGACGGCTTCTTTCACGTTCGGCCCCAGCGTTGGCCAGGGTGAACGCACCGTCTTCCCGTGCACGAAGTCCGCGGTGTATGTGGGGGGCGCGTTGGCCCGCTGTGGATTATTCAAGTGCCGCGGACAGAATCGCGGCGTTTGGGTTAACTCAGAAACTGCCACTTATTTTGCAGACAGCACAGTCACGCGAGGCCTGCCGGAAGAGCCGAGCTCCACGGTAAGAGGCGTTTGAAAAACCTGTTCGAGCAGCTCGCGCTGAAAAACGGTAGATGGCGGACCGACGCGAAGACATTTGCCCTTTTGAAAAATTGCGACCTGGTCGGCGTATTGGCCCGCGAGATTCAGATCATGAGTTACTACGACAACGGTATAGCGATTCGCGGCTGCCAACCGGCGGAGAGTTTCGAGCAGATCGACCTGCGCACCGATATCGAGATGCAGCGTCGGCTCATCGAGAAGAAGAAGCAAAGGCTGCTGGGCGAGGGCACGCGCCAGAATGACGCGCTGTTTTTCACCGCCCGAAATCTGATCCATCCATCGATCGCTGAGATCTTCGGCGCCGACCTGCTGAAGCGCATTGCGGGCGATTAGGATATCGTCCGCGGTTTCAAATCGCAGCGTGCGTCCGTAGGCGTGACGTCCCTGAAGTACGAATTCCCAGGCGCGCGATGGGAAAAGCAAGGGACTTTCCTGCTGGACCATGGCGATGCGTTGGCCGCGAGTGCGGTGCGGAAGCGTGTGCGTGACGAAACCGTTGAGCAGGACGCGGCCGGAAAGAGGTTCAAGCGCGCCCGCAATCAATTTTAGTAGCGTAGACTTGCCGCTAGCGTTTGGACCGAGAATGGCAACGATTTCGCTGGGACGAACTTGAAAGCTTGTCGCCTCCAGGGTGAAGAGAGGCGCCTGCGATGGGTTCGCGGAATAAGCATAGCTGACTTGCTCGACGCTCAAACGAATGTCGGAGTTTGGATCTCCGGCGTCTGCCAACGGCCGCGCTGCGGAGGAGGTGCGGGCGTAGCTGCTCACGCCAGCCTCCTGCGCATTAGATAGAGAAATAGCGGCGCGCCAGCGATGGCGGTCATGGCGCCGACGGGAAGCTCCGATGGAGAAATGACTGTGCGAGCAAGAGTATCGGCGACGACCAGGACAATTGCCCCGCCGAAGGCAGCGGTTGGCAAGAGCACGCGATGATCAGAGCCGAAAATCAGGCGCATGACGTGGGGCACAAGAAGCCCCACATAGCCGATGGCGCCGCTGACAGAAACGGCGAGACCCGTCAGCAGAGAGGCTGCGATGTAGACGACCAAACGAACGCGGCGGACGTCCACTCCGAGGTGCATGGCTTCTTTTTCGCCTGCGAGGAGCAGATTTAGGTCGCCCGCAGTCGTATAGATTGCTCCCGCGGCGAGGAAGAAACCGAAGCGAAGAATCAGGCTAACCACGCGCTGAGGCGGGGTTGAGAGATCGCCCATCATCCAGAAAGCCATGCCGCGATAATTGCCGCCAGTGAGCGTGGACATAAAAAACATGATGACGGCGGATAAAAAGGAAGCTGAAATGATTCCGGCGAGCAGCAGCGTGCCGCTATCGATTTGTCCCTGGCGGAGGCCGAGAAAATAGACGGCGGTGACGGTAAGCGCGGCGCCGAGAAAAGCACCGATAGGGGTCAAGAGCGCGGCAACCGCGGGCGCAAGCGCAAGATGCGGCTCGATGATTAAGGCGACGATCGCCCCGACCGCCGCGCCGCTGGAAACTCCCAAGACGTATGGATCCGCCAGGGGGTTGCGAAGCAAGGCCTGAAAACTGGCTCCCGCAACGGAGAGGGAGGCGCCCACAAAAATACCGAGCAGTATGCGAGGCAAGCGGATATCGAAAATAATGAGCTGGTACTCGCTGGAGAGTTGGCTCGTTTGGCGGAAAAGGACGCGGAGGAGGTCTCGGCCCAATCCGTAGAGCGAGACGGGGACGGCGCCCATCTTAAGCGCGATGACCACAACCACGAAAAGAATCGCGGCGAGGACCGAGCAGTATGCGAGCAAGCGGCTGAGAGTCAAAGGGCGCAAGCGCAGTCCTCCAAAACAGCGGACCAGCCACCGATCGAAGCCATGAGGCGGAACGAAAGCTGCGGCTGAGTAGTGGTTGGAATTTTTTGGTTCTTTTCGTCCTCGGGACGCGTTGAAAAAGCCTTGGGGTGCAGTTGTTTGGCGAGATCCTCGATGGCAGAAACGATCCGTGGCGCCGGCCGGTTCACGGCGTCGCTGATCACGGCATAGCGGCGGTTGCGAACGGCGTCAAGGCCGCGCCATCCACGGCGCTCTGCGAGCACGTCGAAGTCACTTTTCGCGGTTTCGGAATGAGACTCCGCGAAAACTAGATAGTCGGGCTGAAGACGAACGACTTCTTCGAGACTGATTTGGGGCCAATCCTGCGAAGAATCGACAATGGAAGCAGCGCCTGCCAACCGCAAAGCGTCGGCGATGAAAGTGTCTTTGCCCACGGAGATAAGAGGATCCGCCCAAACGACGAAAAGGACCCGGCGGGGGATTGAGGCGCTCAAGCGTTGCCGAAGATCCGCGAGATGAAGTTCGAGGCCGGCTGCAACAGAAGCGCCGGCTTCCGGCGCCCCTAGCATATCGGCGAGGCGTTCGGTCGAAGTCACGATTTCCTGAACGGTGTGGGGATCCGTGGCGTAAGACGGAATTCCCAGATTACCGAGAGCGTGAACTGTCTCGAGCCGGTTTAATTTGGTGACGAGGACGAGATCGGGGCGGAGCGCGACGATTTGCTCGATACTCGGATTGATCGCGCCGCCCACTTTCGGTTTTTTTTGTGCAGCGGGCGGGTAATCGCAATAATCCGTGTCGCCGACGAGCCGATCCTGCAAACCGAGAGCGTAGATCGTTTCCGTGAGACTCGGCGAAAGAGAGACAATCCTTCGTACAGGCTGCGGAACATGTACTGTGCGGCCGGCTTCATCCACGAAATCTTTGAATAGTGGCGCAGTAGCCGAGTTAGCATTTGGCGTTTGGGCGCGAACTGATGGAGAGCAAGACGCGGCATAGAGCAGCGCGGCGGCGAGAGCGCCCGCAGCCAGGTTCGTTCTTCGTGTGTTCATTCGCGTCCGCACAAATTTCCAGTAACAACCTTCTGTCACTTACAAAATAAAAAAGCCCCGCGAGACGCCGTAGGGCTTGATGGCCTCGCTTTTTCTCGCGAAAAGCGGTTGCCTCTGCGGCAAAGGAGGGTAGTCTGGCTTGCGGCAAATTCAGCCGCTAACAGTGGCGGGACCGCGGCCGATTCTCACGGCCTTCCCCTCATCCCTTGCCTGCAAATTGAAAAATCAGTGTATGCCGCAGGATTACGAGTGTCAATGTACGGCATGACAGTCTTTTTCGATGGCGCTCAGCGATTCTTCCAGTTCGGCTTGCGCTTTTCGACGAGCGCTCGGAGACCCTCTTGGGAATCCTCGAGGCGATAAAGTTCGTTCAGGAAGATGTTCATGGAGTTCTTCATGCCGTCTCGCAACGAAAGGCCCATGCCACCCAGGATGGCTTTCTTGGCCATTGTCAGCACCGGACCCGAGTGCGCTGAGATGCGCTCCGTCAATTCATTCACGGCTTGCTCGAGCCTGGCTTCAGGGACGAGGCGGTTTATCAAGCCAAGTTCCAGCGCCCGTTCCGCGGTGATGGCTTCACCGGTGAGGACAATTTCAAGGGCGCGCTTTGGCCCGACGAGAAAGGGAAGAATTGTCGAAGCAAGCGGCGGGAAAACGCCGATGGAAATCTCAGGCTGTGCGAAACGGGCCTTCGGAGTGGCGACCACCAGGTCGCCAAAAGCTGCAAGCTCTGCTCCACCCCCGATCGCCGGGCCGTTGACCACGCAGATCACCGGCTTGGCTACCTCCAACATGCCGGAAAAGGCTGCGTGGAATGCATCCAGCATTTGAAAGACGCGCTGGGAGGTGTATTCGCCAATGTCGATGCCGCCACAGAATACCTTGCACGCGGAATCAAGGACGATGAGCTTGACCTCGGGACGTTCGCCGGCAAACGAGATTCCGTCGGCTAGTTCACGCAGAAACGCTTCATTCAGAAGATTGTGCTCGGGGCGGCTCAGCGTCATCCGTGCAACGCTGCCCTCAATGCGCAGCTTCACGTGTTCGAATTGTTCTGGCGCGCGCTTCCCTGGCCGCGAAAGATAATCTTGTGCTTCAGCCGGCTCAATCATGCCATGCCCTCCGTGTGGAATGCCGCCCCTATAGATCAAGAGGCGGCGCAGAACGGCCAAATTCGATGCTAGCACGCGGAGGCTCGGAGCTTTTGAAGAGTGACTGTGCGCGTGCGCAAAAGGTTTGCCCCTAGAGGCGACAATTAAGTGTTGCCGATTCGCTTCATGCCATTCACCGCACACAGTGTCATTTACTCGGAGTCGCATTTCGATTTGCGGTTAAGCTTGCTGCGAGTTTTTGTCTGGCGCGGGGTGCACTGCGTGATGGCTGGGAGAATGTCAGAGGTTCGCGACACCGAAACGGTAACGGCCGCTAAACTCAGCAGCCCACCGGATCGAGACGGGTTTCCGATGCCAGCCGCATGGAGTGGCGCTCATCCGATTGCGTTCGATCACGACTGGCAGGGTAAGCATGCCGATCCGCTGCGCGAGACGGAGGTGCGTATACTCTGGACTCCGGAGACACTCTATCTGAAATTTGTGGCGCACTACCGCAATATCACGGTTTTTCCCAGTGGCGAAGCTGATGGCCGCCGCGATGATCTCTGGAATCGCGACGTCGCGGAGGTTTTTCTGCAACCGGCCGGATCCGAGCCGGGTTGCTACAAAGAGTTCGAGGTAAGTCCTAACGGCCTATGGATTGATTTGGATATCGCACGGGCACGAAGGGAAAATTTGCGAAGTGGATTGAAGCGCGGAGTGGCGATTGATGGGAAGAACAAGACTTGGCAGGCTGAGCTAGCTTTGCCGATGAAGAGCTTAACGGCTCAGTTCAATCCACAGAGCATTTGGCGCGTCAATTTTTATCGGGTTGAAGGGACCGAAGAGCCGCGCTTCTACTCTGCCTGGCGGCCGACAGGGACGCCCACGCCTAATTTCCATGTGCCTGAGAGTTTCGGCAAACTGCTATTCAAAAGCTAAACCGGCTGTATACGTTCTCAGGCTCAAGACTGGCGTCGCGCGCCCTTTTTTTCTATGCTTCCTGAGTGAGACCCACCACTTCTTTGCCGCGGTTGGTCATTTTCAAACGCTCAATCCGGAGACTGTCAGCAATTGCAACCATTTCCGTCTTATACGCGCGGGCATTGCCTGCTCAGACGGCTCCATCGCAGAAGCTGGATGCCAACGCACCCGTCGTGACAAAAGTCGACCCACCGTCGTGGTGGTTGAAATTGACGCCTGAGTTGATGTTGCTGATTTCCGGCCATCATCTCGAAGCCACGCGAATCGCCTGCAATTTGAAGAGCATCGTTGTGGAACGCACGCAGGCGACAGCCGGCGGCGACTATCTGTTCGTGTGGTTGGAGATTGGCCGGGATACACAGTCGGGCACGGCGGTCTGCCGAATTACGACGCCGACAGGAACAACATCATTTGAGCTGCCGCTCGCCACGCGCACGATGAAGTTAGGGAGATTTCAAGGTCTCGCTCCCGAGGACGTTATTTATCTCATCATGCCGGACCGCTTCGCGAACGGCGATCCGACAAATGATGACCCCCCCGAAGCTCGGGGTATGCATAATCGCGCGAATCTACGCGCTTACCATGGCGGCGATTTGCGCGGTATTCGCGAACTCCTGGACTACTTGAAAGACTTGGGAGTGACCACGCTATGGCTCACCCCAATTCTAAAAAATGGCGCGGCCCAGGATTATCACGGCTACGGAGCCGTGGATTTGTACGCTGTGGATCCGCACCTCGGAGCGGTTCAGGATTATCAAGACCTCGTCACAGATGCGCACAAGCGGGGGATGAAAGTTCTCTTCGATTTTGTACCTAATCATGTGGGGCCGCTGCATCCCTGGGTGGCTGATCCACCACTGCCAGATTGGTTCCACGGCACTGCGCAGCAGCATTTGAGTTCTTCCTCGGGCGTTAATGGTACGTTCTACGGGAAAACTGATAAGCAGCTGATTTCCAACGATCCGTTCGAGCTCCTCGTCGATCCACACGCGCCGCCGCAGCTCACGCGAAATCTCACAGAAGGATGGTTCTTCAACATACTGCCTGACTTAAATACGGAGAATCCCATGGTTGCCGAATACTTGCTGCAGAACAGCATTTGGTGGGCGGAAACTTCGGGATTGGACGGCTATCGTTTGGACACTTTCCCTTACGTTTCGAGGAAATTCTGGTCGGTCTGGCACGCGCAATTGCACCAGCTCTATCCTTACTTGACAACCATCGGCGAAGTTTTTCACCCAGATCCGAGCGTCACTTCATTTTTCGCCGGTGGCCAGGCGCGATTCGACGGCATCGATTCCGGCGTGAACACTCTGTTTGACTATCCGATGTTCTTTGCGCTGAGAGACGTCCTTCTGCACGGCGCACCAGCGGGCCGAATCGCGGACATTCTGCGAAGCGATTGGCTGTACCCGCATCCAGACATGCTGGTAACCTTTTTTGCAAACCACGATGTCCCGCGCTTCGCGAGCGCTGCGGGCTATTCACCGGCAAAGCTCAAACTTGCGTTTGGGCTCACGCTCACTTTGCGGGGCATTCCCGAGATTTACTACGGCGACGAATTCGGTATGCCTGGCGGTGGGGATCCGGACAATCGACGCGATTTTCCGGGAGGCTGGCCAGGCGATCCGAAGAATGCGTTTACCGCCGAGGGCCGCACACCAGAGCAGCAAGAACTTTTCGCCTACGTACAATCGCTGCTGCAATTGCGACGTGAACATCTCGCGCTGCAAAGTGGGAGTCTGTGGCACCTCTTTTCGGACCAGACGTCATACGTCTTTTTGCGCGAGACGGAAGAAGAGCGCGTTCTAGTGGCATTCAACAACTCGGCCGAATCCCGGGAACTCAGAGTTCCTCTCCGGAGTACGCCCGCCGGGGGCGCGGCTGGATTTACTCCCCTTCTTGGTGGAGCGAAGGCGGACGTTTTCCGCGGCGAAGCGCGCATCGCCATGCCCGCCCAAACACTGTCCATTTTTCTGCTGGATTGAAGAGTCAAAAGTTCAAGCGAACTTTCCAATTCTTTAGGGCGTCGGGCACCGTCAGTGTGATGCAGTGCGCTCGTGCATCGAACCGCCAATCGTGAATCAATGTATCGCCGATGCGGACTTCCTTCGGCGCGGCAGCCGCTCCGTAGATTTCCAATTGCATTCTGTTCCACCACGGCTTGTAGCCATTCTTAGCTACGCTGCTCGTAACGGTCATGTCTTGCGGAGTCACGTCGCAACTGAAATTAATCCGTAGATACTTTCCGTTTTGATAGGCAAATGTGAGTCCGTCATCTTCATAGAGGGAACCGTGGCAGTCGTCACCCATATAAACGCGCAATTCGAGCGGACCTTCCGGCTTCTCGTTCGTGCTTTGCACCACGGACTGCATGGGTACAATCGCGCCCGCGCGGGCGTACAAGGGCATTTCCGCGAGTCCCGGATGCAACGAAATGTGGTCCTTGCTCGTGTGGACATCCGCTGTCCAGAAATCGTACCAGTCGCCGGGCGGCAAATGAACATCGAGTGCGTCCACTTTTTCCGTGACAACGGGAGCTACAAACAAGTCCTGGCCGAATAGAAATTCGTGGTCGTCGCCGTAGTACTGCGAGGCGGCTGGGTACTCAAGAAAAAGCGGCCGCATCAGAGGCAAACCAGTTCGCGAAGTTTCTTCCATGGATGTATAGATGTACGGCAAGAGTTTGTAGCGCAGTTCAATGTAGTGGCGGCGAATGGCTTCTTGTTCGGGCCCGCTGGCCCACGGTTCGTGAGGTTCGGTGCCCTTCGCCGCGTGATCGCGATAAATCGGATAGAAAACGCCAAGCTCGTACCAGCGTGTCAGCAAGTCGACCGGCGGCGAGCCCGCGAAGCCGCCGACATCCGCGCCAACGAGGTCGTAACCAGAGATGCCGAGGCTCATAATCTGCGGCACGCTCATGCCGATGTGATTCCAGGTAGCGCTATTGTCGCCGGTCCAAGTGGCCGCATACCGCTCTGTACCGGCATATGCGGCGCGCGTCAGTACAAATGGCCGTTCGTTGGGACGCAGCGTGAGAAGCCCATCGTACGTGGCGCGAGCGTTTTCCATGCCATAAACGTTGTGAATGGCGCGATGATCCAGCGTGGTTCCGTCATCGAGCCGGTGGACCACGTCAAGAGGCATCGTCTTTGGCGGAGTGAAAAAAACCGAAGGCTCATTCATGTCGTTCCAGAAGCCCGCAACGCCCATGTCCACGAAATTCTTGTATAGCCCGCCCCACCAATCGCGCACACGGTACAGCGTAAAATCCGGGAAAACGCTGTCGCCCGGCCAGACTTTGCCGACATACACCGAACCATCCGGATTTTTGACGAAGACGTCTTGTTTCATTCCTGAATCATAAGGATAGTAGCCATGGCCCGGATCTTTTTTGATGTGTAAGTCAGTGATCAGCACGGTGCGCATGCCCTGCGCAAGAAAATCAGAAATCATTTTTTCGAACGTGGGGAAATACTCGCGATTGATGGTGAAGGGCGCATAGCCCTGCTGGTAATCGATATCCAAATAAATCGCGTCGGCGGGAATCTTTTTCTCCCGCAATGTGTGGACGATCTCCCTCGCCTGAGCTTCGGGATAATAACTGTAACGGCTTTGCTGGTACCCGAGGGACCACAGCGGGGGAAGCGGCGTCCTGCCGACCAGCGCGGTAAACTCCTCGACGATTTTTTTTGGCTCCGGGCCGGCGATGAAGTAATAGTTGAGCTCTCCGCCCTCCGCTCCGAACGAAAAATAATTGCGGGCCTCTTTTCCAAAGTCAAAGTTGCTTCGAAAGGTGTTGTCGAAGAAAACGCCGTAAGCGGTGCCCTCGCGAAGGCCTATAAAGAAAGGAATTGTCTTATAGAGCGGATCATCTGATTCCTGCCATCCGAAGAAATCGGTATTCCACATCGTGTAGGCATGATCGCGGCGGTTCATCGGGCCGGGTTTGTCGCCCAGGCCATAGTAATTTTCGTCCAAAGGCATCCGCTTCCACACATGAATATAAGCACCGTTCCAAGCCATCGGCAGGGAAGGTTCATCCGCAAGAAGGACGTCGCCCGCTATGTTCGCGAAAGTGATTAGCAACGGCGTTTTTTTGACGATCACCATGACGCCGCCTGCCGTCATGCGCACTTCGGTCTTGCTCTCTTCAATTTTGATGGGCGGAGGCTCCGGAGACTCGATCACTGCCCAGGAAGAATCTTTGGGAAAAGAACCTTGCGGCGCCAGCTGGACCCGAATTATGCCGTCGCGAAACACCGTAATGCGAACCTTCGCGGAACCTGAGGTTAGTTCGACGCCATTCGGAAGCCTCTCCGCGCGTTGTACGTTTCCGATATGCTGCCAGCCCGTGGCTGACGCGTTGCCAGTGCTGAGAACGCAAAATAGGATGCAGATTCCGGTCCATCGTGCCAGGCGCGGCATGCTTTTCCTCTCTTCCAGTGGCTGGTGGGAGTACGATCTCTTCGATGCCTCGTCGCGCGCCGGGCGGCACGCAGCACGAGTTTTGTTAGGCCGCGAGCCACTCCTCAAAAAAGGACGAAGCCTTCGCGCCCTCAATACGCCGGCGCACCGCGTCCATAACGCGGCATTTCGCCGCACTGCTGCTTCCGTAGAACGCCAGCCAATACGGAAGATGCACTTCCACTGGATTCGCGTCGATTTCCACTTTCAGGGCGCGCATTTTGAAGAAACCTTGCTGGAAGAGTACCCGCAGGACTTTTAGCCTGAGGCGTTCCGCGGCCTCCTCCGGCTTCAATCGCGGCACCAGCCGGTTCTGCGTCTCGACAGTCAGCAGTTCATCTCCTCGCGGAATGTGTGGGAACTCGAAAAGGTCGAGCACGCCGTGAATCGCATCGAGAGCAAAAATCCGCGCATTGACTGCGCCAACCACTTGGTAGCGCACTTGATAGACCTTGAACGGTACGTAGACATCCGCTATTCGCTGAAGCGGGCCGTTTCGAATCCTCCAGTACGCCGCACTGAACCCTCCCAAACGGAAGACGCGAATGGCCTCTTCCTGGGTGACGTTCGGCTTCAATGCTTGAATGACTGACGTTTTCATCAATTTTCCGTGCAACCACCGGCTAACGGAAGTAAATCCACAATCCAATCACCGTCCCGAGCAACAGCAGACTGAAGACGACGTTGATAACGTGTTCGGTAGGAGTCTCATGCGCTGGTTTGCGCTGGCTCAGATTCACCGCGACCGTTTCAATCTTGTCGTCCACGGTAGCAAAGGTCAGTCCGGCAAGTTGCTTGCGGTCTGGCGGTTTGGTCATCAGGCTGACGACCACAAGAACGAGCGAGCAGACCACGAACATGAAAATGGCGTAGTGCAGAAAGTTCATATCCACGAGCCAGCGGATTGCAGGTGATTGGAAGTGGCTGCCGCCGGCCTGGTCGGCGAGTTCGAGCACGAACCGTGTCGCACCCAATACAAAACCCGCTAACAGCGAACTGATCGCCCCAGAGCCGTTCAGTCGGGGCCATAGAATGCCGAGCACAAAACAGGCAGCAATCGGGGGGCTGATGTAAGCCTGGACGCTCTGAAGATAAATATACAGCTGGCTGCTGATATAATGAATGAAAGGAACCCAGAGCAGCCCGAGCAGGACCATCACGCCCGTAGCGACGCGGCCAAAATTCACGAGTTGGCCCTCGGAAGCTTGTGGACGGATTTTTTTGTAGAAATCCAGAGTTACCAGCGTGGACGCCGAGTTGAATACTGAACTCATCGCGCCCATGACAGCCGCGAGCAGGGCCGCCATCACCAACCCAACGAGGCCTGTGGGCAGCAAGTTCAAGATTAGGGTTGGATACGCATAGTCGGGCTTCTTCACTTGGTCGGGGAACAGAGCAAATGCGATGATGCCTGGGAGGACGAGGATGAAAACCGGCAATATTTTCAGGAATCCAGCAAAAATTGTCCCAAGTTTGGCGTGGCCTTCGTCGCGCGCGGAAAGCACGCGCTGCACGATCACCTGATCCGTGCACCAGTACCAAATGCCGAGTATGGGCGCTCCAAAAAAAATACCTGTCCATGGAAATTGCGAATCGGAAGTCGGCTTGATCATATGGAAGTAGCTCGCCGGAACCATGGTTCGCAGGTGCGCGAAGCCTCCCACGCGATGAAGACCAATGATTGTCAGAACGACCGCGCCGGTGATCAGAATCAGAGTTTGCACGGTGTCCGTATAAATCACGGCGGCCAGACCGCCGGCCACGGTGTAAATTCCGACGGCGATTACCAGAACAACCGCTGTTTTCCAGAGCGACCATCCGGCAACGCGTTCCAGAACGACACTGGCGGCGTAAAGCTGGACGGAAATTTTTGTGAAGATGTACGCGATGATTGAAATGCCCGCCAGGTAGACCGCGCAATTGCGATTGAACCGCCGCTCAAGAAATTCCGGCATCGTGAACACGTTCGAACGTAAGTAGAAGGGTACAAAGACCCATCCCAGGACGAGCAAGATCAAGCAGGCCCACCATTCAAAGTGGCCTACCGCCAATCCCGACGAGGCGCCGCTCCCGGACAAGCCAATGAAATGCTCGGTCGATATGTTCGATACAAACAAGGACGCGCCGATGAAAAACCAACCAACATCGCGCCCCGCCAGGAAGTAGTCCTCCGAGGTTCTCTCGCGCCTCGAAAAATAGAGGCCGATTCCAAACACGATGGCGAAGTAGATCCCGATGATGACGAGATCCAAGGTGGCAATGCTCTTGTGTGCAACCACAGCTTCCGCTGCAAACAGCATCCGTTCCTCCGTGGCATCCGCCGAGCTGTGCCGGCAAGTCGGTCGATTCTGCGTGCGCCAGAGCGCCTTACATACCTGCCCCTGCTGGCTCACGCGCGCTAACTACAATGAAAACGGCTGCATTTGTGTACCAGAATTATGAGTGCGAAGTCTATAGCAGGTCTTTGCATGGCTCAAGATGCGTTTTGCCGGACATCGCAGGCTCTTCCGCGCAGCTTGCACCCCACTCCGCTGGCATATTTTGTTGGGATTGCCCCATCATAAGGCATGGCCATCGTCGTCCTCCAAAACGCCGGGAAAGACTACCTCACCGATGGACAGCGCGTGCAAGCCCTTGACGATGTTTCGCTCGAGGTAAACCGCGGCGAATTTGTCGCTCTCGTCGGCCGAAGCGGCTGCGGCAAATCCACCCTGCTCAATCTCGCCGGCGCAATGGATTTTCCCACCTTCGGTCAGGTCCTCCTCGATGGCGTCACGACATCCTCCCTGAATGACGCCGGCCTGACCCTGCTTCGCCGGGAAAAAGTCGGCTTCATTTTCCAATCATTCCAACTGCTCCATACGCTCACCGTTCTTGAAAACGTAGAACTTCCATTGCTCCTTGCCGGGAAATCCAATGCCCGTGGGGCCGCGCGCGAAAGACTCGCTTGGGTCGAACTCGACGGCCTCGGCGAACGCTATCCCCACCAGCTTTCCGGTGGTCAAATGCAGCGCGTCGGCATCGCCCGTGCTCTCATCCAATCGCCCGCAATCCTCCTCGCCGATGAGCCCACGGGGAATCTCGACACCATTACAGGCAACACAATCCTGAGTTTGTTGAGGCGGCTCACTCGCGAGCTGAATACGGCAACCATAATGGCTACGCATAGTTCTGAAGCGGCCGCGCTCGCCGATATCGTTATTCGCTTGCGCGATGGAAAAATCGAAGAGCTCGTTCGCCGCTGATATGGAACGCCTCGTCCTTTTCTATCGCTTGATGCTTCGTCCTCTTCTGCAGGAGCCGGTGCGAACCCTCCTTACGATTCTCGCCGTAACTCTCGGTGTCGCCGTAGTGCTGGCGATCGAGCTGGCCGGAACTGCGGCGACCGGTTCGTTTCGATCTTCGATGGAAACTTTAGCAGGCGACAACGATCTTGAAATCGTCGCAGCAGGCGGTGTACCGGAAGCAGTTGTGGGAACGCTCGCGACACTTCCTTACTCCCTCCGAGTTTCCCCGCGTATAGAAGACTCCGCTTTCATCGTAGACACGCAGCAAACCATTCCGCTCATCGGTCTCGACCTTATTGCAGAAAGCGCCTCGGACAAGAGCGACCCCGCGGTTGAGTCCAGATTGAGTGAAGCTTTTGTGCGTTCAGAAGATGTCATGAAGCATTTGCAAGACCCGGACAGCATTTGGATCGGCACAAGCATGCGAAAAAAGCCTGGCGATCGATTGCGCTTGCTGATCAACGACCAGGCCGGCGAATTCACCGTCCGCGGCGTTTATCCCGATTCGAACGGCGAAGAATCCGCCATCGTGATGGATCTTTCGGCGGCGCAACGCGCTCTGAAACGCTTCGGCCGCGTCGATCGCATCCTTCTGAAGGTTCCTGAGGCTCCCGGTCTAGATGAGTGGCAAAGTCGTTTGCGCGCCGTCCTTCCCGCGGGCGTGGAAGTTCGTCCCCAGGGCACGGGCACAAACGAAAACCGGAAAATGCTCGCCGCTTTTCGCTGGAATTTGCAATTACTCAGTTACATAGCTTTGATCGTGGGTGCCTTTCTCATTTACAACACGATTTCAGTATCGGTCGTCCGCCGCCGTCCAGAAACTGGAATTGTGCGTGCACTCGGCGCCAGCCGTCGTGCAGTCCTCGCGGCTTTCCTTGGCGAAGCGGCTTTCTTCGGGATAACTGGCGCAGCGTTAGGCCTGCCACTAGGCCGAGTGCTGGCCTCCGGAGCAGTAAAGTTGATGTCTGCCACAGTTGAGTCTCTCTATGTAAGCAGCCGTCCAGGAGCGATTGAACTCACGCCGGCCTCCGTTGCGCTCGCATTCGTCGTCGGCGTGGGCGTCGCACTTTTTTCCGCGTACTCGCCCGCCCGTGAAGCCTCGCTAGTCTCGCCTGTCGAAGCCATGGCGCGCGGCCGGCGCGAATACACCGCGCGCGTCCGCAAATCGCGCGACCTGTGGATTGCGCTTTTCGTGGGCATCGCCGCTGCCGCTGCATCGCGCGCTCCGGCGGAGGAAGGCAAGCCGATTTTCGGCTATCTCGCCGCGATCCTGTTGGTTGTCGCCGCCGCGCTTGCGATTCCGGCTTTCACAGACGCGTTGATTTCCCGGACGTCTCGATGGCTCGGCAAACTTCTCGGCGTCGAAGCTATGCTGGCATCGCAAAGCCTTTCCGCCTCGCTTCGACGTACTTCCGTACTAGTAGGCGCTCTCTCCACAGCCGTCGCGATGATGACCTCTGTTGGCATCATGGTCGGCAGCTTCCGAGAAACGGTCATTCTCTGGATGAACGACCGTCTTCCCGCCGATCTCTATCTCCGCCCTGCCGGTGATCCGGCTCCCGACCGTCACCCGACAATCTCTCTGGCACTGGCGGACAAAATCAGCGAGCTGCCGGGTGTCGCGGGCGTAGATCGCCTGCGCGCTTACGAAATCAGCTACGATGGAAAGCCTGCCACGCTCGCATCCGTGGATTTGAGCGCCTTCCGTTCTGAGCACCGCTCGAACTTTTTCTCTGGCCGTCCCACCGAACAGGTTCTCTCGCAAATTCGCAACGTCGATGCCGTAGTTGTCAGCGAGCCCTTCACCTACAAACATCACGTTCGGGCGGGCGACACCATCACGTTGTCCCTCGGAGACGCACGTCCCTCCTTCCGCATTGTGGATGTCTATTACGACTACGGTAGCGAGCGCGGCACCATCCTCATGGATCGCCAGACCATGCTGCGCTATCTCCCCGACCCCGCGCCTTCGAATCTCGCAATCTACCTCGCCCCGGGCCGGTCGATCGAGACCGTTCGCAAAGAAATTGTCCAAGCGTCCGCCGGCTTTCGTGTCTTGCTCGCTTCGAACCGCGATTTACGAGCCGAAGCAATTCGCATTTTTGACCGTACGTTTGCCATAACCTACGCGCTCGAAGCCGTCGCAGTCATTGTCGCGGTCATCGGAATTGCCGGTGCGCTGCTCGCTCTGGTGATTGACCGTCGCGGCGAATTAGGATTATTGCGCTTTCTGGGCGCAGCCGCTGGCCAAGTGCGCAAACAGATTCTCGTCGAAGCCGCCCTGCTGGGCCTGCTTGCGAATATTTCGGGTCTCGTGCTCGGATTCCTGCTTTCGCTCGTCCTGATCTACGTGATCAATAAACAGTCATTTGGTTGGACGATTCGCTTCCACTGGCCGGTTGCGGTCTTGTCGGGCGCGCTCAGCGTGGTCTACGTGGCCACCGTGGTTTCCGGTCTGTATCCAGCGCAAGTCGCCGTGCGGCTCAATCCGCTCGAGGCTGTCCATGAGGAATAATCTCGCCCGACTTGCCGCGGTGCTCCTGATATTCAATCCGCTCGCCGCGCAATACCGCACCGCGGTGCCCGGCTACCATTTCGAATTTCCCCGAGATTATTTCAACCACCCTGATTTTCAAACCGAGTGGTGGTACTACACGGGAAATCTGAAATCCCCAAGCGGCCATCGGTACGGATTCGAACTCACCTTTTTCCGGCAGGCGGTCAGCCGCGATCCATCTGAGTCAGTGTCAAGAACTTGGGATCTGAAGGTTCTCTATCTCGCTCATTTCGCCCTTAGCGATCTGGACGGCCAGAAGTTCTACCATGCGGAGAAAATCAATCGCGCGGGCCCAGGTATCGCAGGCGTAAACGAATCCAGCGCCCGCATTTGGAACGGCAACTGGCAGGTTAAATGGCAGGGATCGAACCAGAAACTGGATGCCATCGAACCGCGTTTTCAGGTGCATCTGAGTCTGCATCCTGAGAAGCCGCCCGTTATCCACGGCGAGAATGGTGTCAGCCAGAAGTCCCAAGGAATTGACCACGCCTCTTACTATTTTTCGCTGACGCGTTTGGAAGCCACCGGCAGCCTCGACCTGAAGGATGAACAGGTTACAGTGACCGGCTCTGCATGGATGGACCACGAATTCTTCACTCACCAACTCGAAGCCGATCAAACCGGTTGGGACTGGTTCAGTATTCAATTGAATGACAACACTGAATTGATGCTCTTCCGCATTCGCCGCAAAGATGCGTCGCTCGATCCATTCTCTGCGGGCACGTACGTCGATGCGCAGGGCAAATCCAAACATCTGCACGCGAACGATATTGTTCTTCAACCTCTCACGGAAACTTGGACAAGTCCCGTGACGCACGCCGTCTATCCCATCGCCTGGAAAATCACGATTCCGAAAATAGGCATTGAACTTGAAGCGCACACGCCCCTCGCCTCACAAGAGCTCGCTACAACAACTAGCTTCGTACCGTCCTACTGGGAAGGAGCCATCACATTAGCGGGCCGTCAGGGGCAGACTCCGCTCAACGGCGTCGGCTATCTGGAAATGACCGGCTACGACCGCGCCGTCAAACTTGCCCCTTGGCCTTGATGCTCGCATTGCTCTGGGTTCTTGTCTCATAACCGCCCCGAACTAAATGGGGTTATGATATTTTCCATGTCGAATAGAACGCTTCAGTCTGCTTTCCTCGGCACGATCGGAGTTCTCGTAAAGGTGCTCAACTACTTCACTCGATTCGTTATTCTGGTTTCTCTGCTGATGTTCTCGAAGTCCGGCGTCGCGCAGGATAGCGCTCCTTCCTCCGCCTCAAACCTCCCGTCGAGTCACTACAGCCTCAATGATCCCGTCATCGATCAAAAAATAGACGTGCTCCTGCACAAGATGACTCTCGACGAGAAGGTTGGCCAGCTCGTGCAATATTCGGTCGGTCAAGCCGCGGGCCCGGTCACCGGCCCCACCGAATATAAGGACATGATAATTAAAGGCGAAGTGGGTGCCTTGTTCAACGTAACCAATGCGCACGATTCGAACGCCTATCAGCGAATAGCGGTCGAACAATCGCGCCTGCACATTCCCATCATCTTTGGCCAGGACGTCATCCATGGCTTTCGCACTGAATTCCCGATTCCGTTAGGAATGGCTTCCACCTGGGACCCTCAGCTTGTCGAGCAGGCGGCGCGCGTAGCGGCCCAGGAAGCATCCGCCACCGGAATCCGCTGGGTTTTCTCTCCGATGGTAGATATCGCCCGCGACGCGCGCTGGGGAAGAATGGCCGAAGGCGCGGGCGAAGATCCGTTTCTCGGCTCGGCCATGGCACGAGCCTACGTGCTCGGCTATCAAGGCGCGCGGCTTTCGAACCCGGAAAGTGTCGCTGCCTGCGTCAAGCATTATGTGGGCTACGGGGCAGCCGAAGGCGGCAGGGACTACAACTCAGTGGAAATTTCCGAGCACACGCTCCGAGAATTTTATTTGCCGCCCTTTCACGCAGCAGTCGAAGCGGGCGCCGCGTCCATCATGACGGCCTTCGATTCTCTGAATGGAATCCCCGCTTCCGCAAATCCTTTCACGATCAAAGAAATCCTGCGCAAGGAATGGGGTTTCCAGGGGCTTGTGGATAGCGACTGGACCTCCATTGCCGAGTTAATCCCTCATGGCATCGCCAATGACGCAGCCACGGCTGCGCGCAAGGCTTTTCTTGCCGGCGTCGAAATGGACATGGTCAGCAGTTTTTATCACGAGAATCTCGCAAATCTTGTCCGTTCCCGCCAGGTCCCTGAAGCCGATGTCGATCAAGCGGTCCGCGACGTTCTGCGCGTCAAATTTGCGCTCGGCTTGTTCGAGCGTCCATACGCAAATGAAGAGGACGAAGCCGCGGCCATGCTTCGGCCGCGCAGCGTCTCGCTTGCTCGGGAAGCTTCGGAGCGCTCGTTCGTGCTGTTGAACAATTCTCCGTCCACTAACGGATCGCCGCTGCTTCCTCTTTCCGGCGACCTCCGGCATGTCGCGCTCATCGGTCCTCTCGCCGATGATGCCGCAAACATGCTCGGTTCTTGGTCTGCAAAAGCTCGTCCAGAAGACGTAGTCACGTTGCGGGCTGCGCTGGTCGAAAAATTGGGAGAGGGCCGTGTACGCTACCTCAAAGGCTGCACAATCACCACCTGTTCGGACGATCAATTGAACGCAGCCGTCGACGCGGCAAAACAATCCGATCTCGTGATTCTAACGCTCGGCGAGGATGGTCCGGAGATGACCGGCGAAGCAGCCTCCGTCGCGCATCTCGGCTTGCCGGGGCGCCAGGAACAGCTTCTGGAATCGATTATCGCCACAGGAAAGCCCGTCGTCCTCATTTTGTTCAGCGGCCGCCCGCTTACTCTCCCCTGGGCGTTCGAGCACGTCCCGGCGGTTCTGGCCGCGTGGTTTCCCGGATTGCAAGCTGGCCCCGCTCTCGTCCGCATTCTTTTCGGAGAATCAAGCCCAACAGGCAAGCTCGTCGTCTCCTGGCCGCGCGCCGTTGGGCAAGAACCGCTCTATTACGACGCGCTCAATACCGGCCGTCCGGCTGGCAACGCCGATCTCACGAAGCCGCCGTGGGAGGGCTCGACCAAGTACGTTTCGCGCTATATCGACGAACAGAATTCGCCGCAATTTCCTTTCGGCTATGGGCTCACCTATACGAGTTTCCGTTTTGGTCCGCCACAGATTAGTGCCATGTCGCTCAGCGCCGCCGCACTGAACAACGATCTCTCGGATGCGAAACGTACGTCAGACTCCGAATTCACTGCCAGCGCGGACATCACCAATACTGGTACGCGCGCGGGGGAAGAAACCGTTCAGCTCTACATTCGCCTCGAAGGCACCAGCACGGCCCAGCCGGTTCGTGCGCTCAAAGGTTTCCAGCATGTGGCGCTCGGCGCCGGAGAAACGAAGCAGGTCACCTTTCACCTGGGGCCCGATGCCTTCGCCCTCTGGAACGATCACAACAAATTTGTGGTTGAGCCGTCGCGCGCAAAAATCTGGATCAGCCCGGATTCCGCGCATGGTTCCGAGGCAACTCTCGAAATCACCAAATAGATCCAATCCATGTGATGGCCGGGCACTGCTCTTATAATCGTCGCGAAATCATCCGTCTTTGCGGGCTTGGGTTCCTCTCAGCTTCCTTTGCTCCGTTTACAAGCCCACGTAGATACTGCCAAAAGACCTTCGCCGAGCCCAGCGGCGCCCCATTTCAAGGGACAGATGAAGAGTTACTGGACGAAATCCAGCGCGCTTCATTTGACTTCTTTTGGAACGAAGCCAGTCACCGGACTGGACAGGTCAAAGACCGTGCCGTAGCAAATGGACCTGACACGCACACCATGTCCAGCATCGCCGCGACAGGATTCGGTTTGACGAGCCTGTGCATTGGCGATCGGCGCGGTTTCGGAAAAAAGGCGGATATCCTCGGCCGCATCCGCAACACGCTGCGATTTTTGGCGAAAGAGATGCGCCACGAGCACGGGTTCTTCTTCCATTTCGTTCACTTGGAGAGTGGCCAGCGCTGGGAAAAGTGCGAGCTCTCCTCCATCGACACTTCCTTGCTTCTTTGCGGCGTCCTGACCGCCCGCCAATATTTTGCAGACCAGGAAATCAAGGACCTCGCCACAAAAATTTATGAGCGCGTCGATTGGCCGTGGATGCTCAATGGCGGCTCAACCCTCTCAATGAGCTGGACTCCCGAATCGGGCTTCCTGGAAGCTCGATGGAGCCACTATTGCGAGCTGATGATGATCTATCTTCTCGGCATCGGATCTCCCACCCATCCGCTCTCTCCCGACACTTGGAAAGCCTGGACGCGCCCAATCCTTAAATACCAGGGAATCGAATATATTTCAGGCAACGATCCTCTCTTCACCCACCAGTATTCGCAGGCATGGTTTGATTTCCGGAAGAAACGCGACGCTTACGCGAATTATTTCGAGAACTCGATCAAAGCGACGAAGGCGCACAAACTTTTTTGCCTTTCCCTACGCGACCGTTTTCCGGATTACAGCGGGGATTTGTGGGGCATCAGCGCGTCCGACTATGCGAAGGGCTACACGGCGTGGGGTGGTCCTCCGCCTCAGGGCCCGATTGACGGCAGCATTGTGCCCTGCGCCACTGGCGGTTCACTGGCCTTTCTTTTCGACGATTGCATCCGCGTCCTTCGCAATGTCCGAGGCCGCTACAGCGCTAAAGCCTGGACGAAATACAGCTTCGTCGATGCTTTCAATCCTCTTACCGACTGGTACGACCAAGAAGTGCTGGGGATCGACCTCGGCATTACCATGTTGATGGCCGAAAATAACCGTACCGGCTTTGTCTGGGACACCTTTATGAAAAATCCTGAAGCGCAAACCGCCATGCAAAAAGCCGGTTTCCGATCAACCTAGCACCTTCGCCAGGCGCGCAAAGAGAGCTGGTAGCGAATTCTGAGCTTAGTGCCATTCGCTGAGAGCTTCCTTGAACAAATCCAGAGGCGCGTTCCATTTTCGAAATGCACCTCCAGACATGTTGGTGTCAGAAGCTGAAGCGGAGTCCCAGCGCGACCACGCGCGCGGCAAGAGCACCCGTAATCGTCCCGAAGTTTGAATTGGCAATGTTGTTCGAGATCTGGTTCGGATTTAGGTTCAGATTATTGAACAGGTTGTAGGCATCGACTCGCAGTTCAACCTTGGCGTCTTCGCCAAGTACCGGCATGCTGGGCAGACCGAACGCTTTGGCGAGTGTCAGGTCCACATCCTTGTATCCAGGCATGTTAAGCGAATTGCGATGGACGCCAGGGGACGGAGGCAGCGAAGTGCCGAAGAAGGCAAGGTACGGTGGTGTTGGGGAGAAATACGCCGCCCCGCCCATGGGGAAGTTCGAATTCGCGACGGTCTCGAATGCGCTGTTACTTGTGCTGTTCCCCGCCCCGCCCAAGTAAGCGGTGGGGAGCAGCGACCCGTAGCCACATTGCGTGCAATAGGTGTTTCCGCCGTTCACGCTCACCATGGGCGTCCATGGGAATCCAGAGTGGATCGTGAAGATGCCGCTAAGCGACCAGCCCCCCGCAATCTTTTCCATCCAACTGTTGCTGCCGTGAAAGAAGACAGGCTGCCACATGGCATAAATCTTGAATCCCTTGCCCACGTTATAGTCGCAGCGTCCGTAATCCAGGCTGGTGTCGTATGGATAAGGCTGCTCCGAGTACGGCGCCGAGCTAGTGTCCATGCACTTGGACCAGGTAAATTGCGTGTCAGCCATGAATTGGCTCGAGAACTGATGCTTCAATTCAGCGAGCAAAGCGTTGTAGTTCCCGCTGCCATTCACGCCCCAATAGTCTCCCCCGCCGATCTGGGGATTGAACGCATAGCCGAGGGTTGCTGGAACGGCCAGCGGGTTCTCGTGGAAGAACGTGTCGCGGGACAAGCTGCCCTGGTACCCCAACGATGCTACAAATTGGTGACCAAGATCGTATTGGGCATCCACCGAGTAATGATGGACTCGCATTGTAGGCAGGGTGTGCGGGAAGATTTGAACTCCGACGGACCCCATCGTGGGCAGACCATTTGCGCCAAAACTCAAAATAGTATTCGGGTTTGCGGGATAGCCGCTAAGATCATGCGCGCCCGACGACAGGGCATAGATAATGCCCGGATTTGGCTAGGTCGGACTCGGCATGGACAAACTTGGAAATACGACCGACCCTGGATTGTTGCTGATATTGGCTGAGATTGCGATTTCTTCCCCATTGTAGCTCAGGCCATAACCGCCGCGAATCACCAGTCGGTTATTGAATGCATGGCCGAATAATTCCGTGGGGCTCCAGGCAACGCCCACCTCAGGCCCAAAGTTGTCCTTTTGCGGGCTCCACGAATCGCCTTTCCGGACGACTAGGCCCGTTAGGTAGTCTGTCCCAGCCCCCGGCACGGCGCTGAGCATGTTGCCTTGCTTCGCGTACAACGGGCCGAAATACGACCAACGCAGCCCCATACTGAGTGTCAGGTTCTGGCGAAGTTTAAAATTATCTTGGACGAAGAAGCCGAGGATGTTTTCGCGCTGGTCTTGCCGAATCGTCGTCGGGAACCCGGTGATAGGGTTGAAGCCCCCACCTTCGTTATGCGGCGCGTCGTTAAGAAAGTCCCAAATGTTGAAGAAATTATAGCTCGGCACGCCGCAACCAGCGCAATCTTGCAGATAAAAGAGGCGTGTGCCCTCCCCTCCAAACTTAATGGTGTGCCGCCCGTAAATCTTGGTGGCCACGTCCTTAAATGTATATGTCCATTGGTTCAGAATGCTGCCGACGTTCGGCCCAAACGAATTCGTTGTAATGCTCCCGGTCTGATCGATACGATCCGTGGGAAATCCGACAGGAGACTGCGGGTTAGAATTGATTTCATTCCAGCGCCACCCGGCGGCATTGGCGCGGGCCTCGTTGAGCAGCGAGGAAGAGAAAGTATGATCCCAGATCGCCGAGAATGCGTCATTAATCTGCGAATGGTGGAAAATGTCGTATGCCCGATTGCCGTTGTAGTTGTCTCTTGACTGCGGTACCCAGTAGATGGCGAAGCCGAGGCGGTCCCTGTCCGTGACATTCGCATCCAGCCGGCCATTGTACTGGACCGCCGTAAATTTCGTCGGGTTCACCGTATTGTAGTTCGCGAGATCAGCCACTGTACCCAGCGGACTGCCAGCTGTTCCGCACCCGGTCCCTGCGCCTCCGCAACCGGGGTCCTGCGCGCTAGCCCAGCCGAGATCCTGCGTGCCCAGTCCCGTCGTCAATGGCGTACCTACGTTGATCCCCTCACCCGGAATCGTTCTGCAATTCACCCCTTCTGTCAGGCCAGCCGTCGCGCACGTGGCATTTGGATTTAGGGTGCCGACGACGCCGTTCCCGGGAAATGAGAGATACTGCGCGGCGATACTTCCGGCGGGTGCCAAAGCGTCAAAAGCCGGAGTGTCGTACCATCCGTTGCCTTGCAGGTTGGAGAAGGGCTCGCGAACCGTCTCGTAGTTGAAAAAGAAAAAGATCTTGTTCTTCCAGATCGGCCCCCCGACGCTGCCCCCAAACTGTTCGAACTTGTTGTTGTCTCGCGTCACGGAATTCCCCTCGCCGTTGAACCGCTGGTACGCGTTCAGGTTCGGCTGGTGTGTCGTGAGAAAGAGGCTGCCGTGGAAGTTGTTCGTGCCGCTCTTGGACGTGATCTGAATTTGAGCGCCGCTGAAACGGCCGTCTTCGGCGTCGTAGCTGTTCGAGATCACTTTCACGCTCTCAACGGAATCTTCAGACGGCGTGACGACTGTGGATCCGCCCCACACGGCGCTTGTAGTGCTGATTCCGTCTATCGAAATTCCATTGTCCTCAGTCTGTTGTCCACTGGCGATCACCTGGGCCCCATTTTCGGTCTTAAAAATGCCATCTGCGCCGCCGGATTGCCCTCCGCCGGTCTGAGTCCCAGGGAGATTATAGCCGTTGCCGCCGCCTCCACCCTGCGAGCCATCTGCAAACGAGCCGGGAGTCAATTGTGCCAGTTTGAGCACGTCTCGCCCGAAGGACGGCAGGTGCTGTATTTGGTTGGAGGTGACCGTTCCACTCAAGTTGGCTGTTTCTGTATCAATGAGCGGCATCGAATTGCCGCTCACCGTCACGCTTTCTGTGACCGCTCCTAGCTCGAGCTGAACATTCAAAGCGTTCGCTTGTTCCGGGATGATCCCAACATGGTCGAGTGCTTTCGTCTTGAAGCCCGCCTTCTCTACCGTGAGGGAATATCTATTCGGGGGCAGGGCGTTGAAGTTATATATACCGTTGTCGTCCGTTGTGGCGGTTAGTGTCTGGTTTGTGTCCAGGTTCTTTAATGTGACGGTTGCTCCGGCGACGGCAGCGCCCTGGGGGTCTGTTATAACGCCCTGAATCGAAGCCCGATACTGAGCGTGGGCCGAACTTACGAGAAAGATTGAGCAGAACAGCAACAGGAAGTGGCGGTAGGTCAACTTGGCAGACATGAAAGTAGCTCCTCCCGAACATCGGAATCGGCCACCCGCCATGCAGTTGCCACCTGATCAGCCAACTGCTTGATTCTAGGAGTATATTTATCCGGTTCTTGGGTGTCAACGATCCGTAACAAAAGCCTTCAGCCGATCGCCTCCTAATCTTTGGTCGGCTTCGTGGTGTCCTGCGGCCAGCCATACCAGCAGTTCCAAGAATCCCCTTCCCATCGCCTTTTATTTATCTTGGGTTTAGGTAAAGCAATGTATAGATAGCTGCCCAAGCTCTTTTACGGACCATGCAGTTGCAGTTAAGGAGAGAAACACCATGCGCAAAAGCTTCAGATTCTTCGCAACCCTCGGGTCCCTCTCCGTCGCGCTGATCCTCTGCGCCTGTCTGTACTCCCGCGCTGCTGCACCGTCCCCCGCTTCTTCCGGCTATCATCTCGTCAAAACCGTACCCGTTGCCGGTGATGAGGGCTGGGACTATCTCGCCGTCGACCCCGGCGCCCGCCGCGTCTACATATCCCACGGTTCCCACGTTGTCGTCATGAATGCGGACACTTACGCGATCGAGGGCGACATTCCTGACACTGCCGGCGTTCACGGCATCGCTCTCGCTCCCGGGCTTGACCGCGGCTTCGTCAGCGCTGGGCGCGCTAACAAAGCAATTATCTTCGATCTCAAATCGCTCAAGACCCTTGGCATCGTCGATACGGACACCAATCCCGACGCCATTGTCTACGACGACGTCACCAAGCGCGTCTTCACTATGAACGGCCGCGGCCGCAACACCACCGCCATCAATGGTGCCGACGGTTCCGTCGCAGGCACGCTCGCCCTCGGCGGCAAACCTGAATTCGCCGTCTCCGACGGAAAGGGCAGCATTTTCGTCAACATCGAAGACAAATCCGAGCTCGTCGAATTCGACGCCCAAAAACTCACGGAAACGCATCGTTGGCCGCTCGCGCCCTGCAAGTCCCCCTCTGGCCTCTCCATGGACCTCAAGACTCGCCGTCTCTTTTCCGTTTGCGATGAGAAGGTCATGGCCGTCGTGAATGCCGACACCGGCAAAATCGTCGCGACTCCGGAAATCTGCGAGGGTCCCGATGCCTCCGCCTTCGATCCAGCCACCGATTACGCATTTGCTTCCTGCGGTGACGGCCACCTCACAATCATCCATGAAGACTCACCAGACAAATTCAGCGTCGTCGAAAATGTCCCCACCAAGCGCTCCGCCCGCACCATGGGCCTCGACTTGAAAACGCACAAGATCTTTCTCTCTTCCGCCGAATTCGATCCGCCAGCTGCTGGCGAGCGCCGCGGCAAAATGAAGCCGGGGAGCTTTGCCATTCTGGTCGTAGAGAAGTAGCCGCCAGCAAGCAGCATGCAAACCACGCTTGCGACTGCGAACTCTCCGCATCCGCCTCCGCGCAAAATGAAAACGTCCCGGTGAATTTCCCCACCGGGACGCCTTTGATTTTCTAGATTTTTTCAGTTCGTTAGGGCTATGGCACGACACCCACGTTGTGTACTCCCGCGCTCAGCGACATTCCCGCCCCGGCTGACTGCGGCAGCCACCACATCTTCCGCATCCAGCTATGCCGGCTCGTCATCATTTTTCGCCCGACGAAGTCCAGCACCAGCGGGCTCACTTGGGTCGCCACATAAATTGCGTTGGAATGCGCGAACGGCCTCAGCAACGGATTCGATTCCGTTCCGTAACCGCCAGAAATTGCCCGCCGCGTCGACCATGCATCGAACGCCGCTGCGCCAGAGGACGCAACCGTTAGCGCAAGCCAGATCTTCTTCTGCCGTTCCGTCCCATATTCCTCGCGCGTCGCGGGCCGCACTGGCCTAAGGGCCAGGGGCGGGTTCGCCGGCGCGATCGGAGCCGCCGCATTCAGGGGCGCCGGGCTCGAAGCTTCCGCAACTTCCACATCCGTTTTGATCTTGGGGTCGGGCGTCGAGGGCAGCGCATTAGCTGATGTAGTAACTTTGGTCGCTTCCACGGTTACGCCTGCGGGGCGCTCCGTAACTGCCTTTACAGCTACATCTGCCTGCGGAAGAGGACACAGCAAAAAGATCGTGGCCAGCAGCATTTTTCCACCTCAGTAGTTGAAAGCTCTGCACATCGGTCCCCACTCTCAACTCCCGACAATATACTGTCCTAAAGGGCAGGCCGCACTGGCCCGTTGGTCTCATTCTTATTAGTACCCTCCTCTGAACCCTCCGTTTGCCATTTTCAGGACTCCCGTACTAGCCCTCAATGTGAACAAATTTTCACTTTTTCGGCACGTCCTTGCCGCCGTCTTGCTTTGCACTGCGAAAACGTAGCTCCCACTTCCTCGTTTCTAGTTTTGTTGCCCGCGCAAACACTATCTCCCAACCCATCTCGCCAGTACGACTCTGCTATAATCCCCATCATTGACCCGGCCTCGCCGCGGTCGCACTTGAGGTTTTTTCGAACCGATGGCCGCCATCGAATCTACCGCAGCCAAGCGCGCTCTCAAACCGGGGCGCGGTCCGCAATCTCCCCGCTTCATCGTCATCGAAGGCCCGCTCCGCGTCGGCAAAACCACTCTAGCCAAAATCCTCGCCGAGCGTCTTCACGCACGCCGCATTTACGACTGCGAAGACAATCCATTCCTCGCCGATTTTTACAAGGAAAAAGCCGGCGCCGCCTTCCGCGCCCAGATGTATTTTCTCTTCGAACGCCAGAAGCGCCTACGCGATGCTCTCGCCGTCGAAGCGCCCGCCCCCGTCCTCTCCGATTTCCTGCTCGAAAAAGACCGCATCTTCGCCAACCTCAATCTCGATGACGAAGAGTTGAAACTCTACGAGCGCTATTACGAATCCCTCACTGCCGGCATTCCCGCTCCCGATCTAGTCATCTATCTCCAGGCCAAGCCCGAAGTCCTTCGCGCCCGCATCGCCAAAAAAGCCTCCCGCGACGAATCCCAGATCTCCCCCGCCTACATCGAAGAAGTCGCCCACGCCTACGAACACTTCTTTTTCCGTTACGCCGCCTCCGACCTCCTCGTCATCAACACTTCCGACATCGATTTCGTCGAACGCTCCGAAGACCTCCAGCTCCTCCTCAAACGCCTCCAGGAACCCGTCAAAGGCACTCAGTATTTCCTCCCCCTCAGCGCAGAATAATCCCCCGCGCAACTCGCCGCGCGGGAGCTCGCTTCACTCTCGGTAAAGATCCCCGGCCAGATACTTGAACCCGCTGTCCACCGCCACCGTCGCAACCGTATTCCCACTCCCCAGCTCCTTCGCCAATTGCAAAGCCGCGGTAACATTCAATCCCGAAGAGGTCCCCGCGAAGATTCCTTCTTCTTTTGCCAGCCGCCTCGCCATTTCTCGCGCTTCCGCTTCCTCCACCGTTCGCGCTTCATCGAAATCTCCGTCCTTCAAGTGCGGTGGCCGGAAACCTGCCGCGACGCCTTCGACGTGGTGCGGCCCGCCTTTCCCCGTCGTCAGCGTTGGCGAGCTCGCCGGCTCCAGCGCCACGATCCTCGCCTTGCATCCCGCCTCTCTCAGCGCTCGCGATACGCCCACAATCATCCCAGCTGTTCCCACTCCGCCGCAAAACGCCGCCAGCCCCGTCCCCGCCTGCTCCGCCAGCTCCCTCCCGATACCCATGTACGCCCGGATCGCGTCCTGGTTATTGAATTGGTTTGTGTAGAACGTTCCCGATTCCTTCGCCAGCTGTTCCGCGCGCTTCTTCATCCTTTGGTAAAGCTCCGGCGCCAGCTTCCCGTCTTCAGCTGGAAAAATCTCCAGGTCTCCTCCAAAAAGCCGCATCGTCCGCAGCTTCTCGTCCGCGAACCCGTCTGAGGAAATCGGCGTGAAGTGATATCCCTTGATCGCGCACACCATCGCCAGCGACGATCCCGTGCTTCCTCCCGTCCATTCCACCACGCGCATCCCCGGCCGCAGCTCCCCGCGCGCTTCCGCCCCTTCGATCATCGCCAGCGCCATCCGATCCTTGTACGATCCCGTCGGATTGTAGTACTCCAGCTTCACAATCACGTCCGCCATTCCTGGCGTCACCATCTTCTTCAGCCGCACGACGGGCGTATTCCCGATCGCCTCTAAAATCGACTCCCGCACTTGGTTTTTTCCCATCGCCGTCTCCTCCTCGTCCCTGAACCTCTTCGTATACCATCTTCGTCCACGCGCAAGATATCCAAAAACCGACACCAAACGCGCCAGCAACGGTCTGGAGCAGAAGTGCGCGGCAGTAAATGACGCAACCGCGCGCCTGGGAATACGAGACGGGGGCCAAAGTGTACCGGCTCTCGGCGCAGGGCCGGCTGAACTTGAAAGGTCGCGATTGGGAAATTACCCGGGCGCTGGCGGGACCGGGATTGTGGTTATAATGATGCGCCGTGAGGCCGGGGCAGATCGAGGGATGGACGGGCGAAAGTCGGGGAGAGTGTATGAAAGCAGAAGAGAAAGTTGGAAAGTGGACGGTGAGCTGGCGGATTTTTGGCGTCGCACTCCTGGCGGCAGCAACCACGGCATGTTTTGCTTTGGGCGCGAACGCGCAGACTGTGGATGAAGTGATCGCGAAGAATATTGAAGCGCGCGGAGGCATGGAAAAGTTGGAAGCCGTGCACAGCCTTCGGACGACGGCGAAGTTGACGCAGGGATCGTTTCGCGCGGATTTTTTGCAGGAGAACAAGCGCGGGGACAAGGTTCGGGAAGAATTCATCATTCAAGGGATGGCGCAGATTCAAGCCTACGACGGCAAAACGGGATGGCAGGTTTCTCCCTTCGGCGGGCGCAGAGACGCGGAAATGCTGTCGCAAGACGATTTGAAAAGTCTAATCGTGGACTCGGACATCGACGGGCCCTTGATCAACTACAAGGAAAAGGGCAACAAGGCGGAGCTGGTGGGGCACGAGTCGATGGAAGGAACGGACTGCTACAAGATCAAGCTGAGCATGAAGAACGGAGACGTGCGCTACTCCTACCTCGATGCGGATTCCTACCTGGATTTGAAGGTGGAGATTCAGACAACGATTCGCGGGGGGCTCCAGGAGTCGGAGCTGTATTACGGGGATTACGAGCAGGTGAACGGAATCTATTACCCGTTCACGATCGAGCAGGCGCAAAAGGGGAGCTCGTCGCGGACGGAGATTACGGTCGTGAAGATCGAGCAAAATGTGCCGCTGGAAGATTCAGTATTCTCCATGCCCGGCTCAAAACCAGAGGCGAAGGCGCCGCCGGCCGGATTGTAAGAACCGTTTAAGAGGGAGCAGAAGAGAAGTCCTGTCGCATATCCGTATTTAGGTCAACTATCGCGGGTAGTTCGTGAAGGCGTTCAAATTTTTGCTGAGGGATCTGTCGATATGAGCAAATCGATTAGTTTCTGGCGCTCTATGCTGGTAGCGACGCTGGCCGCGACAGTTGTTGCGGGGGCCCCGGGAGCCCAGGACGCGAAGTTCGATTCGGATACGATTTCGGGGCTTGGAGCACGAAACATCGGGTCAGCGACTATGAGCGGGCGGGTGGCGGCGGTCACGGCAGTGAGGGAGGACGGGCGGCTGACGGTATATGTGGGAGCGGCGAGCGGCGGGGTGTGGAAGTCAACGAATGGCGGAACGACGTTCAAGCCGGTGTTCGACAAGGAGCCGGTGCAGTCGATCGGGGCGCTGGCCATCGATCCGGAATCGCCCAAAACGATTTGGGCAGGGACGGGCGAATCGTGGACGCGGAACAGCGTATCAGTGGGAAATGGGATTTATAAGTCGACGGACGGCGGGGAAACGTGGACTCACATGGGCCTGTCAAATTCGGAGCGGATCGCGAAGATTATCGTTGATCCGAAAGACGGCAACACGGTATATGCGTGCGTGCCGGGAAAATTGTGGAGTGACAGCGCGGACCGGGGCGTGTACAAAACCGCGGATGGCGGGAAGACGTGGAACCTGATTTTAAAGGGAGCGAATCTTTCGACGGGCTGCTCGATGATTTCGATGAATGCGCAGGAGCCGAAGGTCTTGTTCGCGGGGATGTGGGATTTTCGCCGAAAAGGATGGACGTTCCGTTCCGGAGGGGAGAGTCCGACGGCGGCGAGCGGGAGTGCGTTTTATCGAACGCAGGACGGCGGAGCGACGTGGACCGAACTGGATGAAAAGAGCGCGAAAGGGTTGCCAGCGAAGCCGTGGGGACGCATCGCGGTGACGATTGCTCCATCGAAACCGAATGTCGTGTATGCGCTGATCGAGTCGACGCGCAGCGCGCTGTTCCGGTCCGATGACGGCGGGAATACCTGGCAGGAACGGGACCGCAGCAGCTGGATGGTGTGGCGGCCATTTTATTTCGCAAACCTGATCGTGGATCCAAAGAATGAAAACAAAATCTACAAGCCGGACTTGACGTTAATTCTGAGCGAAGACGGTGGAAAGAGCTTTAGCGGGATCGGCAACGGCGCGCACGGGGATTTCCACGACGTGTGGGTGAACCCCGACAACACGCAGCACCTCATCGCAGGGGACGACGGGGGCGTCTGGTATTCCTACGACAGCGGGAACACCTGGTGGAAGGGCAACAACCTGCCGATTTCGCAGTTCTATCACGTGAGCACGGATAACGCGGATCCGTACCACGTTTTCGGGGGACTGCAGGATAACAGCGTGTGGATGGGAGATTCGCAGTACCCGGGCGGGATCACGAACGGGCGATGGGAAAATCTTGGCGGCGGAGACGGATTCTGGGCGTTTCCCGATCCAGCGGATGCGAATTACGTCTATGCGGAGTCGCAGGGCGGGTTTGTCGCACGGGTGAATCGAGTGACCCTGGAAGCGCGCTTCATCAAGCCGGAGCCGAATTATGGGGAAAAGAAGCTGCGCTTCAATTGGAATACCCCGCTGCACATGAGTCCAAACGAGAAGGGGACGATTTACATTGGGGCGCAGTACCTGTTCCGGTCGCGGGACCACGGGCAATCGTGGGAGCGAATTTCGCCCGATCTGACGACGAATGATCCGGAAAAGCAGAGACAGGAAGAATCCGGCGGGGTAACGATAGACAACTCGTATGCGGAGACGCACACGACCATCTATTCGATCAGCGAATCGCCACGAGATGGACAAACTATCTGGGTTGGAACAGACGATGGCAATCTGCAGTTGACGCGCGACGGAGGAAAGACGTGGAGCAACGTGGTTGCCAACGTTCCCAACTTGCCGAAGGCTTCGTGGGTATCGTGGGTGGAAGCCAGCCGGTATGATGCGGCCACGGCGTATGCGGCATTTGATCGCCATACGTTCGGAGACCTGGAAACGTACGTGTATAAGACCGTGGATTACGGGAAGACATGGACGCCGATTGTGAAAGGCGGGAGCGGCGTGCGCGGGTACGCGCATGTGATCAAGGAAGACACGGTAAATTCCAATTTGCTGTTTCTGGGAACCGAGTTTGGACTCTGGATTTCACCGGACGGCGGCAGACAGTGGGCTCGTTACACGGGGCACGACTTTCCGATGGTGCCGGTGCGTGACGTGGTAGTCCAGCCGCGAGAATCGGATCTTGTTATCGCCACACACGGCCGCGGGATCTGGATTATCGATGACATCACGCCGTTGCGGAAGCTGACTTCCGAAGTCTTGAATCAGAGCGCCGCATTCCTGGAGGCGAATCCCGCGCAGCAGCGGCTGGAGGCAAGTGGGGGTTGGGTGGAAGGAAGCGCCGTATTCACAGGACCGAATCCGCCGGATGCTGCGGTAATTACCTATTACCAGAGCAAGCGGCACATTTTCGGAAAGATGAAACTGGAGATTTTTGACTCGCAGGGGAAGCTAGTAGATACGCTCCCGGCCAACAGCCGGCGGGGAATCAGCCGGGTGGAATGGCCGATGCGGCTGAAGGCGCCGCACGTTCCGCCAGCGGCCTCCGCTGCGTTCGAAGCGGCGCAAGGCCCGAGAGTTTTGCCAGGCACATATACCGTGAAAATGACGCGCGGGAAGGAGACTTACACGACGCCATTGAGAGTAGAACTCGATCCGCGGGCCAAATATACGCTGGAAGATCGCAAGCTGGAGTTCGACGCCGCGACGCGATTGTCAGCGCTACTGGGAGATATGAGCTTCGACGTGGACCGCATCAACGGAGTGCATGACGCGCTGCTCGAGCGAGCGGGCAAGGCGAAAAGCGACGCAGCGTTGAGCAAGAGACTGGAGGAAATGGCGGGCAAGGTGGAAGAGATGCGGAAAAAGATCGTGGCCACAACGGAAGGCGGGGCCATCACAGGAGAAGAACGAATCCGGGAGAAAACCACCGGGCTTTACGGAGAGATCCTGAACTATGAGGGGAGGCCGACAGATTATCAGACGGCGCGGATCGAATCACTGAAGAAGGAGCTGGAAGATGTGGCCGCGGAGTTTGACGGATTTACGATGAAGGAGCTGCCCGGGGTGAACAAATCGCTTTCAAAGAAAAAGCTGGAGCCTGTTGAGCCGCTAACGCGAAAAACGTGGGATGCCGGCGAGGGCGACTCCGCGGCAGGGGCCGCGGGCGGGAGCGTGCAGTTCCGTGGGAGGGAAATTCACTGAACGACGGAGATTTGAGAAGGTTTATCCCTCCCTCGGTGCCGAGACGAAGTAGAAGTGGTAATGGTTGCGGCAGGCCGGATTGAAGGGGGCATGGCAGTAGGGGCAGATGGAGTTGCATTGGAGATAGTCGGAGATGGTGAGCTGAGTGCGGCAGGCGCCGCAGAGGATAGCTGACTCTTGAAATTCCGAGGAGAGCCAAGGCTTGAGGGGATGATCGGCCAGGGCATCATGGCAATGTTTGCAAGCGTAGTAGAAGCCACAGCATTTCATTTTGATGGCGATGATATCGAGCGGGGAATGGTAGTGGAGGCAGCGGGTCTGGGGATCGAGTTGGAGGCCGAGGACTGCTGGAGGCGCGAGAGGCATGAAAATGACGGAGGGAGAACGATAGCACAGGTATGATCGCTGGAGTCCGGAGGGCACGATAGTATTGTGCCCCTGCGGGAGCAAGGGACCGAGGGAGGAGGCGCTACCCTAGTTAAGCAGGGATGTGCTATAACCATCGGGCCGTGAAAGGTGCCGCAAAGCAGGAACTTGCCCCGGTTCAGCGGGAGCGGGCGGAGGCATCCGTGGGGGATGACTCGCCGGCGAAGGCGGGAAAGTCCGCCGAGACCGCGGGGATCGATGCTTCGTGCTATTGTCCGGTATGCTCGCAGCGGCTGGAATCGCGGCGTTGCAAATTGATGTGCCCGGTCTGCGGATATTACATGTCGTGCGCGGACTATTATTGATAAGCTTTGTGGTCCCGGCCCAGGTTGCCGCCGGAACTGCTATCCGATGAGGAGGAAAACACAGTGGCTTTGAAGATGACCAACCGGGAAGTAGATGGCGTATCGGTGGTGGCGCTGGACGGGCGCATCGTGCTGGGAGAAGAGAGCAACGCGCTGCGCGAAAAAGTGAAGAGCTTGATCGCCGAGGGGAAGAAGAAGGTTGTGTTGAACATGGCGAACATCACTTTCATTGACAGCGCTGGCCTGGGCACGCTGGTGGCCGCGCATCATAGCGCGAAGTCGCAAGGCGCGGCACTGAAACTGGCGCACCTGGGAAGCAAGTTCCAGGAAGTCCTGCAGATCACGAAGCTGCTGACAGTGTTTGATGTGTACAACACCGAAGCGGAAGCAGTGGCTAGCTTCGCGAAATAGGTTGCGGCGTTTTAGCGTCACTCCGCAGGCCGCGGTCTGAAGAATGGTTTTTGATAAAGGGCACGCCTGCGCGTGCCCTTTTTGTTTTCTGCTCGAGGCGCGTGACGAACGGATTGAAGAAACGGTGTTGACTGTCGGACGAAGCAGTTGCGTGATTCGCTCAGGCGTCAACACGGTACATGGTGATCCCGCTGAGGAGCTTCGGATAAAAGTCGGTGGATTTTTGGGGCATGACCTCGCCGGCTGTGGCAATGCGCATGACCTGCTCGACATCGACGGGGTTGAGGAGGAAGGCGATTTGGGCGGCGCCGCGGTCGACGGCATCGAGAGCGGCCGAGGATTCGCGCTCGTAAGAGAGGTTGCGTTCGGCGGTGACCGCTTGCGGCGTGATGCCGAAGGCAGGTTCGAGAATTCCGTCGTGGAGAAGAACAACATCGAGTTGGCGCTGAAGAGGTGAAACGGAGTGTAGAAGTTGAGAAAGGTCGGCGCCGCGACGAAGCATTAAAACGTAGTAAGCACGCTTCGATGGTTCCGCGGCGGGGTACACGCCGATGGCTCTTTGCGCGCACGCGGCATGGAGGTTAGCAAGAAAATTTCTTTGCGCTTCGGGTTTTTGGGCGTCGTCGGTAAATGGAAAGGACTGCGCTTCAAACCAGGGCTCGAGATAGCGGCGAGCTTCGCTCCAGGAAAAATCGTGGAGATTGGCGGCCAGGCGGTGGGTGGGAAGAATAGTGGGGCCTTCGCCGCAGGTGTTAACGAAGGTCATCATGGCAAAATCGTAGGGGCCGATCGCGTAGGGTGCTGAAGGGTGCAGGCCGCCGGCGCGGAGCCGGCATTCATTGCGATAGTTGAGAGCCGTTTCGTAACGGTGATGGCCATCGGCAATGACAAGCTTTTGCTCGTGCATCGCGTCCTTGATAGCGCCGGTGCGCTCGGGGTCGGCGATGATCCAGAGGCGATGGACGACGCCATACTCGTCGCGGAGCTGAGTTGCAGGGGCGGCGGATTCGGCGTCTTTCAAAATGGTGTCGATGCGCTTTTGAGGATCGGAATAGAGCATGAAGAGCTGACCAGTGTGGGTGCGGGTGTGGCGGAGAAGCTCGAGGCGGTCGGCTTTGGGACCGGAGAGCGTGTGTTCATGGCGGAAGACCACGCCGGCGGAATATTCCTCGAGCTTGCCGGCGCCGATGAAGCCGCGACGCGTGCGTTGTTCGCCGGTTCCGGGAACAGTGTATTCCTGCGAGTAGGCGTAAAAGGAAGGGACGGGATCCTGCAGGACGATGCTTTCGCGGATCCAGCTTTCCAGCGCGGAAGCGGCGCGCGTGTAGACATTATTTTGCGGAGAATCGTCTGGAAAGGCGCGGCCTTTTTCGACGGAGATGAGGTTATGAGGCTCGGCGGCGTAGTACCCGTCCTGCATCGAGGAGGAGATTTTGTCGTAAGGCTGCGTGAGGACGCGTTCAAACGCGACATGCTGCGGGTTATAGCGAAACGCCTGGAAGGGTTGAACCTGGGCCATGTGGTCTCCGGTGGTGTTTTGTGCCGAGCGGCAAGCCTTCTAGTTTACGCGAAGTAGGGATGATTCTGGAAAACGATAGAATGGTGTCTCGAGCGTTCATGCAGCATTCATAATGGCTTAAAGAGAGGGAAGTATGCGGAAGCAGAGATGAACCAATTAAAATGGGAGATTCATGTCTGAACTGAAGCTGATCTCCGTGCGTGCGCTGATTTTCGATTTGGATGGCACGCTGATCGATTCGAAGCAGGACTTGATCCATTCCGTAAACGCGATGCTGCTGGAATTGGGACGGGTGGAGCTGCCTGAGGAAACGATCTCCGGCTATATCGGACACGGGGCTCCGCTGTTGGTGGCAAGGGCGCTTGGGAACGGATGTACGGAGGGGGAACGGCAACGGGCGTTGGAGTTTTTTCTGCGATATTACGAAGAGCACAAGATGGATACCACACGGGCCTATCCCGGGGTGGCGGAGACATTGGAGAAATTAGCGAGTGTGCCGATGGCAGTCTTGACGAACAAGCCAGTGCGCATCAGCGAACGGATTCTGGGTGCGATGGGTTTGTCGACGTATTTTCGAGCGATCTACGGAGGAAACAGTTTCGAAACAAAGAAACCCGATCCGCTGGGAGCGAGGACAATTCTGAAGGAACTAGAGGTTAAGCCACAGGAAGCGCTGCTGGTAGGCGACTCCGAAGTGGACGTGCAGACAGCAAGGAACGCCGGCATGCTGGCGGCGGTGGTGAATTATGGGTTTGGAGTGCATAATCGCGCGGCACATCCGGCGGACATTTATTTCGAGCGATTTTGCGAACTGGCAGAGCTTTTCGACCAGGCAGGTTTTGAGTAGCGTCATTGGGACGACCAAAAATCAATAGACCAGCTTAAGGGAGAACTGGATCTGGCGGGAAGGGCCTGATGTTTTGCTGATGAGGCCGAAGCCGCTGCCACGGACGGTGTTGGAGGGCAGACCAAAATTGGTGAAGTTGAAGACGTTGAAGAATTCGGCGCGAAATTCGAGGATGCCAAGTTCGGCGCTGCTACGGCGGCCGAAGGGCGTGTTCTTGATGAGCGCGACATCGTATTGATGAAAGCCGGGGCCGCGAAATGTGTCGCGACCGAGCGTGCCGAAGAAACCGGAATTCGGGCCTGTGCCTCCGGGCAAATCGATGGGAAGCAAGAAAAACGAACCGTTATTCGCACCCCGGCCAAAGTAATCTTCACGGACAGTCCGGCCAGTAGAGAATTCGGGCATGGAAACGAGATCGGGGCGATCCGTTCCGCCAGCGCCGACACCTGTTTGCTGAGTACCAGAATAAACGGTGAATGGCGGGCCGCTCGTCAGCGACGTGATGTTGAGAAATTGCCAGCCGCCAGTTAGTCGCTTTCCGAGCGGTTTGAGGAAGTTCGCGCGATCTAGCGGGAGCGATTGGATTACGCTTAGCGAGAAAACGTGAGTCACATCGAACGTGGAGGGCCCTTTATCCGCTACGGGATTGAAAGGATTCTGCGGGAGGGTCTGCATGATGACACCGGCATTGGAAGGAAGTCCGCCGAGGACGGCGCTGGTGTCGTCGAGCGATTTGGAAAATGTATAGCTGGCTTGAAAGCTGAGACCGAAGTGCGAAGCGTTCTGGCTGACGCTCGTTTGAAGCGCGTGATAACTGGAATGCGAGCCCGTGGACATGATGGACTCCGGCCCAAATCCACCGATGGCCTGGCCGGAGGAATTGAACTGCGTGAATGGAGCGAAGGCCGTGTCGGCGCCGGAGTAGCCATTCGGCGAAAGGACGCTGCCCAGATGAATTCCGGCCGTGCCCACATAATCTACGCTGAGCTTCACGATCCCAAAATCGTGATCCACACCAAACGTCGAAGTGGCGATGTAGCCGTTACGAAAGGAGCGAGAGATGGCGGCGGCCGTTAATAGTTGGACTTCGTTTCCGGGAGTTAGCGCGTCGAGATCGGTCTGAAATCTTTGGAGATCGATCGGTGTGTTGGCAGCGACGTGAGCGCTGTCGCCGTTGGGAAAGAGAAGCTGTCCGCCAGTTGTGTAGGCTGGAGGGAGCGCGAGAGGGACGGCGGTGTTGTGAAACGGAACAGGAATGCCAGGGAGAGCGGTTACGAGAGGTTGAAAAACTAGAGGAATTCCTCCAGTGACAAAATTGTCCTGCCACAAATTGGGAAGAATTGTGGTTATGGCGCCGGCGGCGTGGATGGTGGTGCGCTGTGTCATGCCGTAATCGACCGAAAGCCGAGGGCCGAGTCCATTCCAGTCCATGGGATAAACGGGCTGCGGATTGTACAAAAAGACCTGCGTGGCGCCCGGCGTGAAATAGGAGGTTGGCTTTCCGTCAGGGCCAATGGGCTCGGCAATCGATGTGCGGTGCTTGGCCTCTTTGATCCGAGAATTCAATTCGTAGCGCAGGCCGTAGCTTACACTCCATTTGCTGGAAAACTTCCAGGAGTCCTGAAAATAGAAATTGTAGGCTTCGCGCCGAACGGCGGCCTCGTCGAATCTGTTGCCGACGGGAGTTGTGGCAGCCGCGGCGGTGATGGAATAGGAGTAAGGCGTGGCGGTCAGTAGGCCGGTGAGCGCATCGGGGAGCGGATCGCCCGGCTGTATATTGTGCAAGCCACTGACAGAAGTGATTTGCACAGGGGAGTAGGCAGTACCTCCTCCAAACGTATAGACGCCGCTGGGATTGGTGCCGAAAATCGTGGCGTCTTTGTTAAGGCGAATTTCCGCGCCCCACTTGAAGGTGTGTGGGCCGCGTAGGTAAGTCATGTCCTGCTTGATTTGATAAAGATTGCTGTAGGACCCGAAGATCGAGCCATCGGCCGTGTTAAATCCCTGGAAAAGGCCGTCGCCATAAACCAAAGCGGGGTCGGTGTGATTCGACGCCGGGAAAATCGGCGTGCTGCGGATATAGCCGAATGAGGTAGTAAAGCTGAAGCGTGGCGAAAAGCTCCTGGAATAACGAATGGCGGCATTGCGCTGGTGGTCAAAGAAATTCACAGCGAAGCCCTGGTCGATGGCGGTCTGATCGGGATTCGTGGTAGGACCGTTGACCTGATTCAAACTGAAGCGCGTAAAGAGCGTGGCCCTATCCGAGATGTGATGATCCACGCGAATGGAAAACTGGTCGGTGTCGGTGACTACCTTGGATGAAGTTGCATACGTGCGGGCGCCGAAGGGGCCTTGCGGCTCGTTGGGAAGTGGGTAGCGAGCGAGAAGAGGCGCAATCTCAGGGTTTACCGGAACGGTGAGAGTGTCGCCTGAAAAAGTCGTGGTATCGATGCCTTGCCGCTCCGCAGAAGTGGGTACTGCAAAAACTTGGGTGGTGCCGAGGACTTGACGGAAGCCCTGATACTCGGCAAAGAAGAACGTCTTAGCCCTGCCGTCGTAGATGCTGGGCATGACTACTGGACCACCGCCGGTGGCGCCAAATTCATTGCGAGTGAATGGCGGCAGGCGCCGCGGATCGACGGCGCTGGCGTGATCGAAGAAGTTTTTTGCGTCAAAGGCAGCGTTGCGCACAAATTCGAAAGCGCTTCCGTGAAGCTGATCGGTGCCCGACTTGGTGATGACGTTCGTGAAGCCAGCCGCACCGTGGCCGATTTCCGCGGGCATCACCCCAGAGCTTGATTGAACTTCCTGAATGGCGTCGACGTTGAAGTTGTTGAAAGTAGCGCCGCCGAGTTCAGGATCGCTGGTGTCAGCTCCATCCATAGCGAAGACAGAAGCGGTGCCGCGCATTCCGTTGACGGTGAATTGCTGAGTGAAGTTGGCTGCGCCGTTGGTGTCCGTCATGGTACCGGCAGCCAAGAGCAATAGTTTGCTGAAGTCGCGTTCATTGAGAGGCAGGCTGGAAACCTGTCCGCTCGAAAGATGACCGCCACCGGTCGCCGTCGCGGAAGAGTCGATCGGTCGCGCAAGCAGCGCGAGGGACTGATCGGCCGCGGACAGTGCGAGATCATAGGTAAGTGCGTCGCCGACTCGAATCGTCAGAGGCACGGTGGCTTTCCAGGTCGCACCACGGAGCCGTACGGAGATCGAATAGCTTTGCGGCTGAACGCCGGCGAAAACGAAAGCCCCATCAGCCGCCGTCCGCGTCGAATAATGGCGGCCGCCTGAAGTAGCCTGCAGCGATACCGTGGCTTGGGCGACGGGAAGGCCAGCCCCGTCACGCAAGATTCCTTTTAAGGAATTAGCGGCAAGAGCGCCAGAGGAATGAACCAGGAAAAGAATAAGAACAAAGCAAGTCGTTCGACCTGAAAACACGGGGGCACCAGACATAGCCTGCGATTGTACAACCGAATTCTTGAGCGCCATTTGCCAAAATAGAAGGATGGTCAGGACAGCAGGAAGGAATTCGTCAGCACTCGCGTTTTTGTGTTGGCTCGGTTAACGCTCAGGTCTAGATCCACACTCTTGGGGACTTGCCTTAAGTTACGACACAAGGCAGACTCGGCGCGTGCTGATTGGACTGTTTACGGAATTGGCAGGAAGCGGGGGAGTGCAGCGGGCGAGCCGGCACGTGGCGGCAGTGTTAAGCGAATTCGCGGCCAGCCGGCACATGGACTGCCGGCTGTTGAGCTTGAATGACACGCCAGAGCTGCACCGCATGTCCGTAGGAGGAAAGGAATTTGTGTTTACGGGCTGCGAGCGAAGTAAAAGCCGGTTTACGGCGAACGCGATACGCGCAGCGAGACGGAAGGCTAAGGTGGTTCTTGCCGGACATCCGAATCTTGGACCGATTACGCAGGCCATGAGACTCGTTGCGCCACGGCTTCGGACGATTGTTTGCACGCACGGGGTAGAAGTATGGGAACCGCTCCCGGTGCTGAGGCGGATGGCGCTGAGGCGGGCGGACGTCGTGCTTGCACCGAGCAAAGACACAGCGCATCACGTGGCGGAACAGGAGGTAAGGAAGGCAAGGATCCACGTCTTGGCATGGGCGCTCGATCCGCAATTTGAGGCAATTTCGGCAAATACGCCGCAAGGTAGATTACCGAACGGATATCCAGAAGGCCGGGTGATTCTGACTGTGGGCCGTTGGCTGGCGAATGAACGATACAAAGGGATGGATACCCTGATCACAGCGCTGCCGCGCCTTCTAACGCGATGGCCAGAATTGCAGTTACTGGCTGTGGGTGATGGCGATGACCGGGCTTGGCTAGAAGATCTTGCGGAAAAGAACGGCGTAAATCGCCACGTACACTTCCTCAGCGGGATAAGCAACGAGGAGCTGATCGCGTGCTATCAGGCTTGCGAAATGTTTGCTCTGCCGAGCCGTGGCGAAGGCTTCGGGCTGGTTTACCTGGAAGCGATGGCCTGCGGGAAACCAGTGATTGGCGGAGCGCACGGGGGCGCTCCGGAAGTCATAGAAGATGGCGTGACAGGCTACCTAGTCCCGCACGGCGACGCGCCACAACTTGCGACCTCCATTCAGACGCTGCTCTCCGACCCTGCCATGGCGCAAAAAATGGGCGGGCGCGGGCGGCAGCGCGTGGAGCGAGAATTCCGGTTCAGCGTATTTGCCAGGTCTTTGAAGAAGATCCTCCGCGAACAATGCGAGTCCTGAGCGTCACGGAATCCTACGCGCCGTTCTTGGAGTTTGGCGGCCCGCCAGTGAAGGTGCAGGCGCTCGCCCAAGGACTCGCCGGGCATGGGAATCAAGTAACGGTGCTTACGGCAGACTGGGGTTTCAAAGCGCGTATGAACGAAAAGCAAACGGCGAGCGCGGAGCGGAGTCCATTTGGATGGGAGTGGAGGGACCATGGCGTGACGGCGATTTACTTGCCGACCTGGCTGCGGTATCGCTCCGTGACCTGGAACCCTGGATTGAGGCGATTCTGCCGGGAGCTGCTGCGGGATTTCGATGTGGTGCACATTTATGGCCTCTACGATTTTCTCGGGCCGAAGGTTGCCAGCTCTTGCGCGAGGCTTAAGATTCCATATGTTGTGGAACCGATCGGGATGTTTGTGCCGATCGTGCGGAGCTTCCGCCTCAAAAGGGTGTATCACGCTTGGTTTGGCCGGCGGCTGTTCGAAGAGGCGGGCGCGATCGTGGTCACATCGGAGCAAGAGAGGGCTGAATTGGTGAACGGAGGCGTGGCGCGCGAAAAAATCGTGTTACGCCGGAACGGTGTGGAAGCGCCAGCTTCGTGGCCGGAGCGGGGCGTTTTTCGCAAGGTGCTGGGGATTGCCGAAGACGCGAAAGTCATCCTGTTTCTCGGCAGACTGTCTGAGAAGAAGAGTCCGGGTTTGCTGTTGCGAGCGTTTGCTTCCCTTGCAAGGGAAGCTCCAGGAAGGAACTTGCACCTCGTGTTTGCGGGGCCAGACGAGAACGGAATGCAGGCTCGGCTTAGACAGATGGCTGGGGAGCTGCTGGTAGGTTCGCAGGTGAAGTTCACAGGAGCTATTTTTGGCGAAACGAAGTGGGCCGCATATCGCGATGCCGATGTGTTCGTTCTGCCATCGCAAAACGAGAACTTCGGGAATACCGCGGCAGAATCAGCGGCGGCGGGCACACCGATCATTGTGACGGAGCAGTGTGGCATCGCTCCCCTGTTGGCAGGGGTTGCGGGCATAGTCGTGGCGCACGACGAAGCGGCGCTCGCGGAAGCGATCAAGTCCCTCGTTGGCAACGCAGAGTTGCACGCAAGGTTGTCCGCGGGGTGCAGCAGCGTGACTTCGCAGCTTGGTTGGGATGAGCCGGTCGGTGAGATGGAATCGCTCTATAACAAGCTTGCAATTGCGCGACCCACCAGCGCAGAATCTGGAATATCGTGGCGATGAAATTTTCTGGGGAAAGACATACGATCTTTCACGCGACATGGCGGGGCGTAAATCTGCTTCTGGCTGCGGCTGTCGCGTGTTCACTTTACGCTGGAGCTCGCAAGTATTCCGTCAGGCAATACTTGAAGGGATTTTCCGACGCCGTTGTGCCTGAGTCGGCGACGCCGGAGAAAAAGACCGAGGCCATATTGTCTTGGATGAAGAATGGCCCATCGCGATACAGTATCGGAAATCCTTCTGAGCCATCGGCGCGAGACCCGGAAACCACGCTAAATTACAAGCAGCTCCTCAGCGTTTGCGGGACCGCGACCAACGCCTTTTTAAACCTTGCCCGCAGTGGAGGCTTAAGCGTGCGGCGGCTGCTGTTGCTGACCCCGGAACGCAACACCAAGCATGTAGTGGCCGAAGTACTGGTTGATGGGCGGTGGATTGTCGTCGATCCAACGTATCGCGCGGTGTTTCGTGACGCAGCCGGGCAGCTATTGACGCGGAATCAACTGGAAAATCCGGCGGTGTTTGCGGAATCCATCCGCGAAATTCCAGGCTATCCGAGCGAGTACAATTTCGACCGATTCGCGCACGTGCGACTGTCACGACTGCCGCTAAATAGTTTTGGACTTCGACGGGCACTGGACACCGTCAAGCCGGGCTGGGACGAATCTGTGGACTGGAGCTTGTTGCTGGAGCGGGAATCGTTTCTGATCCTGATTGTTTCCGTCTGCTTGACACTTTTTTTCTTGCTGCTTCGCGAAATGCTCGCGTGGTATGCCGATCACAGATTGCGAATTCCCCGCTTTCATTTGCGCGAGCATGCCTTGCGAGCAACTACGGCCTTCTTTTCGACCCCGGAGATCAAACAATAGCGTGTGCGGCATTTGTGGTGTCGCGTTTGCATCGCGCAACAACGATGCGGAGCTGCGCGTGCGAGCGATGGCGACAGCATTGCGGCATCGTGGTCCGGATGCGGAGGGTTTCCTCATCGGCGATCCGCGCGCCCCTGGGCTGGCGCTTGGAATGCGTCGGCTCAGTATTATCGATCTGGCCGGCGGCCAACAACCTATCTGGAATGAAACGCGGGATGTCGCCGTTATCTTCAACGGCGAACTCTATAACTATCGAGAACTCCGCGAGCGACTGACTCTGCTCGGGCATCGCCTGGCAACGCAATCTGATACGGAAATTCTAGTACATGCCTGGGAAGAGTGGGGCGAGGAGTGCCTGACGGAACTCCGCGGCATGTTTGCATTTGCATTGCTCGATCTGCGCGGACGATTTGCGACGGCGCCGCTGCTTTTTTTGGCGCGCGATCCGCTCGGTATTAAACCGCTCTACTATGCACAGACGCCGGAAGGATTCACTTTCGCTTCAGAGGTGCGTGCTCTTCTGGCAAGTGGTGTCGTACCCAAACAAATTTCTCAAGACGCGCTGACGTCTTACATGCTATTTGGCAGCACATCAGAACCAGTGACCCTGATCGAGGGGGTTTTCTCTCTTCCGCCAGGCCATCGCATGCTGTTGTACCTCCCGGAGCGTCGGCGAGTGCCGCGTGCGCGTCCATGGTGGGACGTGCAAGCAAGTCCCGCGGCGCGTGACCCACGCAAACCAAAAGATTTGGATTCGGCGGCCCGGAAATTGCGTCCGCTTCTTGAGGCTGCTGTGCGCGCGCATCTGATTGCGGATGTACCGATCGGTTTATTTCTATCCGGAGGCCTGGATTCGGGGGCAATTGCGGCGCTGGCGGGGCGCGCGCAGCCCGGAATTCGCAGCTTCACTCTGTCCTTTCCAGGAACTTCTTACGATGAGGCTCCGCTGGCGCGCAAAGTCGCCGAACGATGCGGTACGGAGCATATGGAGATACCTCTTGATGGCGCCGCGATGCTCGCGCGCATTGATGAGGCCTTGGCAGGCCTCGACCAGCCAACGATGGATGGCATTAACACTTCGCTCGTCTCGTGGGCGGCGCGCCAGGTTGGACTCAAGGTTGCACTTTCCGGGCTGGGGGGGGATGAGCTGTTTGCCGGTTATGCAAGCTTCTCGAACACGGCGCTTCTCCGGCGGCTCATTCGGCTGGCATGGTTCGTGCCTGGGCCGTTGCGGCGAGCGACCTCGGCGCTGATCGCAAGCGCTCTACAAACGCGCATGTCTGCCGACGCAGCGCGCAAAGCTGTTGCTGCATGGAGAGAGCCTGATGCGCTTCCGGATGCTTATTTCTATGCGCGGACGCTCTTTCCTTTGGGCCAGCTTGAACAGCTGATGGAACCGCGTTTCCGTCCGAGCACCATAGGCTCAGACGGAGTCACACTCGAGCCGACGTGGCTTGGGTGGTTGGACCGCACGGCAAGCGAGGCCCGGAAACTGGAGCCCGTGGCTGCAACCGCGTGGATGGAGATGCGCTGCTATATGGCGAGCACACTGCTGCGGGATACGGATTCGGTGAGCATGGCGCGGTCGCTCGAAGTGCGCGTGCCGCTGCTGGATACGCCGCTTGTGGAATTCGTGAGTTCCCTGCCTGATGCGGCGCGCCATCGAACGGGAGCGCAGAAGGCATTGCTGGTGGGAGCATTGAGAGGTGTGCTGCCCGAAGAGATTCTTGGCCCACAAAAACGGACGTTTACCTTGCCCTGGGAAGAATGGCTTCGCGGTCCGTTGCACCCAGTACTGGAAGCCAGTTTTGGCGAGATCGCGCCATCGCTCGCCCCGCTGCTACGCGCAGAAGGCGTACGCGGCGTTTGGTCGTCATTTCTGGAAGGCAAGACTTCGTGGTCGCGCCCCTGGGCGCTATACGTCCTCAACGAGTGGTGCAAACACCACCTGGCGGCTTAATCCGCGCTCCTGATGTAGACTGAATAATTCAGCGATGAACATTCTTGGGATAAACGCATATCACGGCAACGCATCGGCGGCCATTGTTTGCGAGGGTCGGCTTGTGGCTGCGGTGGAAGAAGAGCGCTTTAACCGTGTGAAGTATGCGGCAGGTTTTCCAACACAAGCGGTCCGTTACTGTCTGCGTGAAGCGGGACTCGAACTCAAGGATATCCACCATGTTGCCGTACCGCGAAATCCCTATGCCCGGCTGGGAACGAAGCTCTTCTATGCGCTGCGGATGCCGTCGTTTGCACGCGAACGCATGAAAGTCCTCGCGAAATTCACTGGAATCCCGGAAGCGTTGGCACAGGCCTTTGACATAGATCCTGGAAAAGTTGGTGCGAACTTTCACCGCGTGGAGCACCACCAGGCGCACCTGGCCAGCGCGTTTTTCGTTTCGCCGTTTGAACGCGCCGCGCTGCTTTCCGCGGATGGCCTGGGCGATTTTGCGAGCACGATGTGGGGCAGCGGCGATAGCAACCGGATGCATATTGAGGGGGCGATTGCATTTCCTCATTCCCTGGGTCTTTTTTACAGTGCCGTCTCGCAGTACCTGGGTTTTCTAAAGTTCGGCGATGAATACAAGGTGATGGGACTGGCGGCGTACGGCGAGGCAGAACAGCTTGAGGCTTTTCGGGAAATCGTACGCACAAACGGTCGCGGCTTCAGGCTTGGCCTGAATTACTTCATCCATCATCGCACCGGACCCGAGATGAGCTGGGCGGATGCGGATAAGACACCTATCCTCGGCAAAATGTTTTCAGAAGCTATGGAAAGAAAGCTGGGCCCAAAACGCAGTCCCGCAGAACCGCTCGAACAAAGGCACCGCAATTTGGCAGCGGGGTTACAAGCAAGACTTGAAGAAGTCTATCTTGGCATGCTGAAACAGCTTGGCGAGTGTACCGGGCTGAAAGCAGTGTGTCTGGCGGGCGGAGTGGCGTTTAATTGTGTCGCCAACGGGAAGATATTCGACACGACGGGGTTCGAGCAGATTTATGTGCATCCCGCGGCAGGTGATGCTGGACTGGCTGTGGGCGCGGCTTATTATGTTTGGCATCAAATACTGCGAAAGCCGCGGTCGTTCGTGATGGATCATGCTTACTGGGGGCCGGGGTATACGCGCGATGAGATCAGGCGAGCGATAGATGCGAACGGCTTGGGAATGAATGGTTGCCGGATCGAAGAGCTGGCCGAGGAGAAATTAGCGCAAAAGACGGCTGCAATAGTGGCCGACGGAAAGATTATTGGCTGGTTTCAGGGACGTGCGGAATGGGGCCCACGCGCATTGGGCAATCGCAGTATCGTTGCAGACCCAAGGCGGCCCGAGATGAAAGAAATACTGAACAGGCGCATCAAGCACCGCGAAATCTTCCGGCCGTTCGCGCCATCCATCCTTGCGGAAAAGACGGGAGAGTGGTTTGAGAAATCGCATTCTTCACCCTTCATGACTCTGGCATATTCCGTGCTTCAGGAAAAACGCGAGAAGATTCCAGCTCCCACGCACGTTGACGGAACTGGCCGTCTGCAAACCGTCACGCGCGAAGCAAACCCGCGCTATTGGAGCCTGATCAAAGCGTTTGAGCAGCTCACGGGAGTGCCCGTCGTGCTGAACACCTCGTTCAACGACAATGAGCCTATCGTTTGCCGGCCCGATGAGGCGCTCGATTGCTTTCAACGCACACAAATGGATGCGCTGGTCCTCGGCGACTTCCTGATTACTCGAAAGTGAATCGCATGGCGCGAGTCCGGTTCGAATGAGAATCCTTCTGCTGAATTTGTACTTTCCGCCGGACACTTCAGCGACGGCTAAGATGGCAGCGACCGTAGCAGAAGCACTCTCCACACAGCATGAGGTAACTGTCCTCTGCGGCCGGCCGTCCTACGACCCATCCGAACGGCGCTCCTGGCGGGTGTCGCAAACAGAACAGGCGGCACGCATAAGAATTGTCAGAGTAGGCTCAACGGACTATCCGCGTTTCGCAATGAAGCGACGCGTGCTGAACTATTTGAGTTATGTTGCGCTGGCGGTTCCTCGAGCGGTTTTCTTGCGATGCGACGTGGTGCTGGCGATGACCGATCCTCCTTTCCAAGGAATTATCGGCGCGATCGTGGCGCTTCTGAAAGGCAAGCCCTACGTGTACAACATTCGCGACATGTATCCGGACATGGCGGTCGGCGGAGCGATTGTCGAGCCTGGGCTGCTCGCGCGCATCTGGGAAAGGTTGCACCGCTGGGCTTTGCGGCGCGCCACTCGAGTGATCGTACTTGGCGAGGACATGCGCGGCCGCATCATCGCCAAAGGAGTGAATCCAGCAGGCATCGAGATTGTTCGCGATGGCACGGATATTTTGCCGGCTAATGCTCCGCAGTTGCCGCTGGATGAGGAGATCATTCGCAAGATTCGCGGCGAATTCAAATTTGTGCTGGTGCACGCGGGAAATCTCGGTTTCTACGGTGCTTGGGAGACTCTGATTAGAGCGGTGCGCAGTTTGGAGGTGGATGGGGTGGGGCTTGTCTTCGTCGGTGACGGGGCGCAACGCGCGCACATCGAGGAGCTCGCCAGGAACGCGACGAACGTGCGCTTTCTGCCATTTTTCCCAGCGAGCAAGATTCCCTCCGTCCTGGCAGCGGCTGATGCGCATGTCATTACGGTTAAGCGCGGGCTCGAAGGAGTCGTCGTACCCAGCAAGATGTATGGAATCCTTGCGGCTGGAAAGCCGATCGTGGCCATCGCGCCGGAGGAGACAGATGCTGCCTCGCTGGGCTCGAACCTCAAGTTCGCTGTCTCGGCCGACCCAGATAGCCCAGAGAAAACCGCCGCTGCAATTCGATTACTTGTTATGGATAATGAGAAATTGCAAAACATGGCAGACGCGGCCCGAGCCGTCGCACCAGACTATGATAGAGTCAGAGAATTGCAGAAATTTGTGAAAATCATCGAGGGAGCCGTGAACGCGTGACGTCTTCGGAGACTTTTTGGACCGGAAAACTTGTGCTGGTAACGGGAGGCGCTTCCTTTATCGGGTCGACGCTTACGGATCATCTTCTGGCGCGCGGCGCAAAAATCCGCATCGTGGATGATCTGACGAGCGGCCATCGAGACAATATCCGCGAGCACCTCGCAGGCGGAAAGATTGATTTCATCCATGCGGACTTACGAGAGCCAGGCGTCACGAGGTCGGCCATGCACGGCGTGGACACGGTTTTCCATCTGGCTGCGGATCATGGCGGCCGCGGCTATGTCGATCTTCACCAGGCGGGGCCAGCCTCCAATTTTTTCCTCGACGGCCTCGTTTTCGCCGAAGCTCTGCGCGCGAACGTGAAAAAAGTGGTGTTCGCATCCTCCGGCTGCGTATACCCGAACTTTCTGCAATCCGACGTGAAGAAAGAACTGTACCTCACGGAAGAGCTTACAAATGGCCCGAACGATGCGGACAACACCTATGGTTGGGCCAAGTTGATGGGTGAATTCACTCTGCGGGCGTACGCAAAGGAACACGGAATGGGTGCCGCATCTTGCCGTTATTTCACTGTGTACGGGCCGCGGGGCGTCGAAAATCACGCCGTCATCGCCATGATTGCGCGCGCCTTTCTGCGACAGAACCCCTTCGAAGTGTGGGGCGACGGAACGCAAATCCGCAATTGGACTTACATCGAGGACATCGTTGAAGGAACGATTTTGGCGGGCGAGAAAATCCATGACGGTACGGCCATAAATCTTGGGACAATGGAGCGCATCCACGTTATCGATGCCGCGAAGATGGTCTGCGAATTCACCGGCCATAAGGCGGAGATCAAGCTGCGGCCAGACATGCCGACGGGGCCGCTGAATCGGGTGGCGGACAACTCCCTCGCAAAGAGACTGCTGGGATGGGAGCCCAAAGTGCTCTTTCGAGATGGGCTAAAGCGCACAATCGACTGGTATTACGCTACAAGGAATCGCGAAGAAGTGAACCGCACCTTCGGTCGAATGCTCACGGAGAGATAGCTGTTCGGGGCTGCAGACAACGTTGAGTTTCCGGCACAGTCTAAAACAGTGCCACAATTCCCACGTGCCTGTCCTGCCCGTCTAATCACTTGCAAAATTTTGCAGATTGAAGAGCAACAATTTTAGAAGTATCGTGTTTAGGCTGCGTGGGGCAGCCATTTATTTCTTGGGAGCCGGGCCCCCAACCCGGCAGAAGACGATTGAGGCACTGGCCGCACCGTCCCGGCCAGCATCTGTAAGAAATCAAAGAGGGAACATGCCCGCAGGCTTGCTGGCGTTTCTGATAGCTCTATTTGCATCCTTGATGCTCACGGTTCCGGTGCGCGCGCTGGCATTGCGCGTGGGAATGGTGGATCTTCCGGGGCCGCGTAAAGTCCATCTTCGCCCAATTCCGCTGCTGGGTGGCTTGGCGATGTACGGGGCTGTTATGCTCGCCGTTTTATTTACGTTTAGTGGCGGAGCGCGCGAGCAGATTGTAGGAATATTAACCGGCGCGACGGTCGTCGCGGTCGTAGGAATTCTGGATGACCGGGGTCTGCTGCATCATCAAATCAAGCTATTCGTGGGCATGCCGCTGGCCGCGTCCGTTTTGCTGGCTACTGGAATTCACGCGCAGGTTTTTGAGGTTTTCTTTGGAGGGCGAGTCGCTTATTTTCTGGATGCGCTGGTCACCATTTTCTTCGTTGTTGGCATAACCGCTTCCTTTAGCATCCTGGATCATATGGACGGGCTTTGTGCCGGCGTCGCCGCAACCGCCTCTATCTTTTTTGCCCTGCTCGCTTATTTGAATGGCCAAACACTAGTGGCTACTCTCGCGGCAGCCGTCCTGGGAGCAGCGACAGGCTTTCTGCGCTGGAACTTTAAACCGGCAAAAATTTTCATGGGCGACGGCGGAGCTATGTTTCTTGGATTCTTGATGGCTACGCTGGGCCTAAAGCTACGGCTCGATCACGCTAATCACATTTCTGCTTGGCTGGCCCCGATTCTGATCTTGGGAGTGACGATTTTCGATACCACGCTTGTCACGATTTCCCGCTCGCGACGGGGCTTGCTGCCCTTTGCCACTCCTGGCAAAGACCATGCCGCTCATCGGCTTTCGAATCTGGGACTGGGGCATCGCGGAGCTGTCGTGACCTTATATGGTACGGGATTATTAAGCGGCGGGGCTGCCGTGCTGGTGAGCTACCTGCGTCCGCTCGCCGCCGTCGTGGTGGCTCTCTTTGCTTTCGCCATCGTACTCGGTGGAGTGTTCCTTCTCGAACGCGCGCCATATGAGCGGCAAGCGCAAAAGCCGGCCACCAGCTTCTAAATCGCCCGCGAAATGGGAGGGATTTGCCTTCCCGGCTGTGGAGGAGCGCGGCAAGTTTGCCCGCGCCGGAGGATTCGTTATACTTACCCGGTTGCCGTCTCACCGATTCTGAAAGCAGTGCCCTTCGGGTCGAGCGGAAACCAGTCAATACTCTTGGGATGTTTGAGCGCGAATACCGGCCGTGTAGAGGTTCCGGGTGTATGCGCGACTTGGGAAAGCGATATCTTGGCAGGCACTGAACACAAGCCCCGGCTGGATGGGGAGCAGCGCGAGGTCATCGTCGTGGGAGGCTCCGCCGCCGGTTTATTTGCGGCGGCTACCGTGGCTGCGGGCGGTCGGCGTGTGCGCGTTCTGGAATCGAGGCCGGATTTCGAGCCGACGGCCAGATCACTGATCGTCACGGATCAATTCCGCAGCCAGTTGGGCGCCGCTGCATCTGAAAGCATCGTTAACGAAATCCGTCGCTTTGAATTATTCACCGACGGTCGCTCGGCGCAGATCGCTCTGGCACACCCTGACCTCATCATCGAGCGTTCGCGTTTAATCCCTGCCCTGGCGCGAAGAGCGCAGCAGGCGGGGGCCCATCTTTCCTTCGACACCCGCTTTCTCGGATTGGCGCCTAATGCGCGGGGTTTGCGGCTGGAAGTCGATGCATCCGGACAACGGGTGGAATTGCATGCGGATAGCGTCGTCGGAGCCGACGGCGCTTCCAGCCGCGTGGCGCGGAGCGCCGGTTGGCCGCCGATTGAGACCGTCCCGCTTGTGCAGGCGATTGTCCGCTTACCAAAAGACCATCCCCCGGACACGACCCGCGTTTGGTTTGTCCCAGACGATACTCCGTATTTCTATTGGCTAATCCCGGAATCCAGTGAGCGCGGCGCTTTGGGAATCATTGGTGAAGACGGGCGCGACACCAAAACATGTATTACGCGCTTCCTCGAAAAGAAACAGCTGGCGCCACTGGAGTGGCAGGGCGCTCGGATACCTGTTTATCGAAAGTGGATCCCTGTGCGGCGGCGCATCGGGAATGGAGAAGTTTATCTGGTGGGCGATGCGGCGGCGCAGGTCAAAGTGTCAACCGTCGGCGGAATCGTGACGGGTCTGAGCGGTGCGCTAGGAGTTGGCCAATCCATCCTGCGGAATGGCGGGAGCAAAGAGCTGAAAACTCTGCGGCGCGAACTCGGCACGCACTGGCTGATCCGCCGGGCGCTCCATCATTTTCAGCAAGAAGACTACTCACGACTCGTTGATCTTCTCGATGTTTCGACGCGTCAATCTCTTGGTGAAATTAGTCGAGATGAATCCACTCGGCTGCTGTGGAACGTGGTGCGCCGGCAGCCACGCCTCGTGCTGCTTGGTTTGCGCGGGCTGTTGATGGGCAAGGGTCTGAAAAGCTAGGCAAGTCCGTCCAAAAATGCCATGGAGCGGTCAGCGGGCAGGGGAATATCTCAACCGAGATTTGCGGGCTGCGCAACACCTAGCAATGATGTGCTTTCATCCGATTTGCCCTTCGGTCAGAATGGGTTGTTTGCAGAGAATTCAGGACGGCGCTGAATGATTACCCTAAGCGCTTCAAGGAGACTTTCACTTGCGTCTCTCGGTTATCGGATGTGGGTACGTAGGGCTTGTAACAGGTGCATGCCTGGCCGCTGCCGGACATGAAGTTACCTGCACGGACATCGACGCGGAGCGGATCAAGCGCCTGCAAGCCGGTGAAGTGCCCATTTACGAGCACCACCTGGAAGAAATTCTGACCTCGGCGCGAAAGGCTGGCCGCATTTCCTATACACAGGACGCTGCGGAGGCGATCCGCGCAGGTGATGCCATTTTTATTTGCGTTGGTACTCCGCCAAAAAAAAGCGGCGAGGCGGATCTTTCCGCAATCGACCAGGTGGCGCGACAGATTGCCGAGCAAGCGGGCTCCCCGAAGCTTGTGATCGAAAAGAGCACCGTGCCGGCGCGAACCGGCCTCGAATTGCAGCGTGCGCTCGCTGCGTACAGTGGCGGCGGCAAGTCCAAATTTCGCGTCGCTTCAAACCCCGAATTTCTTCGTGAAGGCACTGCCGTTGCGGATTTCTTTCACCCCGACCGCATTGTAGTCGGAGTGGAGGACGAATCCGCTGCCGCAGATTTGCGCGAAATTTACCGTCCGATCCTGGAGCGCCGTTTTCATTGCCCGGTGCACAAGGGCACTTGTCCACCGGAGCATGAGGCCGCATTCCTCGTCACCACCATCAACAGCGCCGAGCTTATCAAGCACGCCTCGAACTCCTTCCTCGCCCTGAAAATCAGCTATGCGAACGTAATCGCCGATCTCTGCGAAAGAATCGGCGCTGACGTCAAAGAAGTCACTCACGCGATGGGATTGGACCCGCGCATTGGCGGGCAGTTTCTCAGTGCGGGACTGGGTTTTGGCGGCTTCTGCTTTCCGAAAGACGTCCAGGCATTTATTCATCTAGCGGCTTCCGTGGGAGTTGATTTCGATTTGTTAAAAGCCACCGAGCGCGTGAACAAACAGCGCATCGATCGCTTTCTCGAAAAAGTCCACAAAGCGCTCTGGGTGGTCAAGGGCAAGCACGTTGCCGTGCTGGGGTTAGCTTTTAAAGCTAATACGGACGACATCCGTTTTGCGCCGGCTCTCGAAGTCGTCAAGCGGCTTCTGGAAGAAGGAGCGGTGGTGCATGCCACAGATCCGGAGGCCATCTCGAGAACTAAGGCACTATTCCCGAAGGTGACCTACCACGAGGATCCTTACGACGCCTTGCGCGGTGCGGATGCCGCCCTGGTGTGCACAGAATGGGATGTTTTCCGCAATCTGGACTGGAAGCGCGCTAAACCCCTGATGGCGCGAGCGCTCATCGTCGATGGCAGAAACCTGTATTCGCCCAAGCACATGCGAGAGCTCGGCTTCGAGTACTTCTCGTTCGGCAGGGCGTAATAGCGCTGGCGTATTGTTGAGACGTCCGCCGGTCCAGCTAGTCTTTGCGAGTCCTGTTTCGTTACGGCTCCTATGCTAGGCACTCTTTTTCGCCGCAAATTCTCGCTTAAAGTAATCGAGAGTCAATTTCAGGCCCTCGTTTAGTGCAACTTTGGGCTCCCATTTCAGAATACGCCTGGCTTTGGCGATATCTGGACAACGCTGCTTCGGGTCGTCCTGTGGAAGCGGTTCAAAAATGATGGTGGGAGCGTTTTCGAAATGGGTGCGAACACGCTCCGCAAATTCGAGAATCGTGATCTCCTGCGGATTGCCTATATTAGTGGGCAGATGCTCGTCGGACAGCATCAAGCGGTAAATCCCCTCGATCAAATCGGAAACGTAGCAAAAGCTCCGCGTCTGTTTGCCGTCGCCATAAACGGTGATCGGCTTCCCAGTCAGCGCCTGATGGACGAAATTTGGAAGGGCGCGGCCGTCGTTCAGTCGCATCCTTGGGCCATAGGTATTGAAGATTCTGACGATATGCGTGTCCACGCCATGATAGCGGTGGTAAGCCATGGTCATGGCTTCCGCAAAGCGTTTCGCTTCGTCGTAGACACCCCGTGGCCCGATGGGATTCACATGGCCCCAATAATCCTCCGGCTGCGGCGAAATCTCCGGGTCCCCGTAGCATTCGCTCGTGGAAGCTAAGAAGAACTTTGCTTTTTTGGCGAGGGCCAGCCCGAGCGCATTGTGCGTGCCCAGCGAGCCAACCTTCAGCGTCTGAATGGGAAGCTTCAGATAATCCACCGGACTCGCCGGCGAAGCAAAATGCAAGACGTAGTCGACCGGTCCGGGTACATCAATAAACTTCGAGACGTCGCACCGCGCGATTCGAAAATTAGGATGCTTGAGTAGGTGCCCGACGTTTGAATCAACTCCAGTGACGAGATTGTCGAGAACCAGAACCTCGCATCCTTCCGCAATTAGGCGATCGCAAAGATGCGACCCAAGAAAACCAGCCCCGCCGGTGACAACCGCTTTCATGCACCCTCCTGAAATTTGCCAACTGTTAGTGTAGCTGGCGCCTCTTGAATTGACCACATTACCAGCCGACGATAGGATTCGATTCACCCGATGGAGAACGATTCCCGAATGACACCCGGAGACAATGCAGACAAAGTCCAACCCAGGCATCGGCGCATCGGTTGGATTGTGCTTCTCGTTGTGGCCGCGGCGATACTCGGTTCTGCAGTCCTACTTCTTGGGATCGGTCGCTGGCTCGTGCAGCAGGATCCTCTCGAAAAGGCTCAGGCCATCGTGGTCCTCAGCGGCCGTATGCCCCTGCGTGCGATGGAAGCTGCGAGACTCTATCGGGAGGGTTACGCGCCAAAGATCTGGCTGACTTATTCCGTAGAACCTGGAGCCTCCCTGAATTCCTTGGGGGTCAATTATGTCGCGGAAAATATCTACAATGTCCGAGTGCTTACCCACGAAGGAGTACCGGAAAATGCGATCCAATTGCTTCAGCCCTCCATCGTAAATACGGCCGACGAAATAGTGGACATCTCCGCCGAAATGACTGCTCAGAATGATCGCACCGTGATCATCGTGACGAGCAAAGTCCACACCCGGCGCGTTCGAATTCTCTGGAACAAGTTAGGCACAAGCCGCGGGCGCGCGATCATAAGGGCTGCCTCGGATGACCCCTTCGAACCAGGACGCTGGTGGCGCACTTCGGGCGACGCACTAGATGTGGTTCGAGAATGTCTCGGGATACTGAATGCCTGGGCCGGAATGCCGCTTCGCCCATCGCACTAGCAATTCGGCTTGATATCAGAAAAAGTAAAATCTCTTCCGGCGCGGTATGTCGCCTCCCTCACCCTGTTCAGGTACGTAAGGCAAGGTGCGCCCCTCGAAAGCTGCCATCGGGTTGTCGGCGAGCAGGGCATGAGCCTTTTCTTCTCCGCACTTTTCGCGGATAAGTTCATACGTGGACTTGAGCTTTAACGGGCGCCGTCCAGTATTGTGAGCATCGCTCGCCACGAAGTGTACCAATCCATCGGCCATCCATCGCCAAACATCCTTTTGTGCCCCGGTGCCAAAGACTCCTGACAATGATCCGGCCGTCACCTGCACACTGCAACCCAGCCGGACCCATTTCGCCAATCGCTCCGTATGCTGGCGTAGAATTCTGTTGCGCTCCGGGTGAGTTATGATCGGCCTTATCCCCATGAGTTGAATCTCGTGCAATGTTTGATCCATGCTTGGCGGAATTGAGTACTCACTGAATTCGACCAGCAGATAGTCTTTCTGGTTGATGCAAAAGCGCGGCGGATCCTCCCGTAGATCGGCCAGATTCTCGGGGTTTAAATGAAAATCGCAACCAGTCGCCAGGAGAAGCCTGGCGCCGATTTTCGCCTGCAATTCGTCCCGCAGATCTCGCACGCGCCGGTAGTCGAAAGGATATTCGTTGCTCGAATGCGGTGTCGCCACGACATGGGTTATGCCGTCGGCGATCGCGGACTCCGCCATTGCCATCGAAATTTCCATGTTCTCTGGGCCGTCGTCTATACCTGGCAGGATGTGGCAGTGCAGGTCAACCATGGTCCCTCTAATGTCCTTAGTGCCGAAACGCGCCAAACGCCTGCCACATTCCCAGCGCAAACATAAGTCCCGCAAAAACCTGCCGCATCCGGCGAGGGTGTAGCCGCTTCGCCAGCCATCCCCCCAGCATTCCGCCGGCAAAAACACCTGGAACCAAAACAAGTCCCGTAAGCCAGGAGACGTAGCCCACTTTGGCGTAAGTGAGAAATGCCAGGAGGCCAGTTGGCGGTACGAGACTTACGAGGCTTGTCCCTTGTGCCCGATGCTGTCCGTAGCCAAATGCGAGCACGAGCAACGGGACTAAAAGCACACCGCCACCGATTCCGAAGAGTCCCGACGCTATGCCGGAAACACAAGCAGCAATAAACATCCCGGCAAGACGTAACGCTCGCTCAGACAAGTTCGCCGTCCTCATTCGCGGCAACCGCCGTTCCTTCATTCGGCGACGGCTTTCTAAATACCAGGACCGCCGCTAGCATGAGGAAACCGCCGAACAATCCTTTGAGCAGGTGGCTACTGAGGGGGACGGCGATTAGTCCTCCCAGATAACCTCCTATGAGAATTCCGAGTGCGCACAAAATGCCCGCGCGAAGGTCAACATTGCCCTCCCTCCAGTATTCACGAAGCGCGCCAAGTCCTACGGGAGGCAAAAGGATAAAGAGAGAAGTGCCCTGCGCCAAATGCTGGTCCATGTGCAACAGATAGACCAGCGCGGGCACCAGAATGATTCCGCCGCTCGTCCCCAGAAGGCCGCCGAACGCACCCACGCCGAATCCTAGCAGGACGATAAAGAGAATCATTGCCGAGGCACGTCCATGGTCAGGCGCTCTCTACTTGTCGCTAGGTGCATCGCTGGTATCTTCTCCCGTCTTGCTTGGTCCCGCAACCAGTCTCGAACATGCGGTAACACGCCAAGACGCGGTGTTTTTTAGTTCGCGGATAACCTGCTATATTGGATTGTCCTTATCCAATCGGCCAAATGGCCTGCATGATCCCCAATAATTACGAGGAGAGCGAAGTAACTCATGCCTATAGACCGGAAACCGGAATTTTTCAAAGGCGCTCAACTGAAAGTCGCCATCATCGGCTGCGGCTATGTTGGTCTGCCGCTGGCACTCCGCTTTGCGGAAGCAGGCCATAAAGTAACAGGCTTTGACACCGACCCGAACAAAGTGTCGCTGCTCAACGCGGGCAAGTCCTACATCGAGCATATCCCGCAGACCAAGATCCAGCAATTCGTCAACTCCCGGCACTTCAGCGCGACCACCGATTTCGCAAGGCTCAAGGAAGCGGACGCCATCATCATCTGCGTACCGACTCCTCTCGACGAGCGGCGCGAACCTGATTTGTCCTATGTTGAACAAACGGCGATTTCCATCCAGCCTCACCTCCAAAGAGGCCAGTTGGTGGTTCTCGAATCCACCACGTATCCAGGCACCACCGAAGAACTGGTCCTGCCCATTCTCGAGAAAAGCGGCTTGCACTGTCCTATCGCCGCTGGATCCGAAAATGAAAATATCGCGTGCGATTTCCTTCTTGCGTTTTCCCCCGAACGCGAAGATCCCGGCAATAAACAGTTTGGCTTGGCCCAGATTCCCAAAGTCGTTGGCGGCGTGAATCCGCCGAGCGGCCGCGCCGCGCAGGCGCTCTACGCCCAAGTTGTCGCGCGTGTCGTGCCGGTCAGCTCCACACGCGCCGCGGAAATGGCAAAGCTCCTTGAAAACATTTTCCGCTGCGTCAACATTGCTCTCGTCAATGAGCTCAAGATGCTCAGTTTGCGCATGGGAGTAGACATCTGGGAGGTCATTGATGCCGCTGCGACCAAACCGTTTGGCTTCATGCCCTTCTATCCCGGCCCCGGCCTGGGAGGTCACTGCATTCCCGTCGATCCGTACTATCTTTCCTGGAAAGCCCGCGAGTTCGATTTCTCCACCCGTTTTATCGAACTGGCCGGCGAAGTTAATACCGCCATGCCATATCACGTCGTGGATGCCGTCGCCGCGGCTCTCAACGAACACAAGAAGAGCCTCAAAGGAGCGAAGCTGCTGATCCTCGGTGTAGCCTACAAGAAAGACGTCGATGATCTGCGCGAATCGCCGACGCTGAAAATTATGCAGCTCCTCAAGCTGCGTGGCGTTAATCTGGATTACAACGACCCGTATTTTCCGCAGCTCCATAAAATGCGCCACTACAACTACGAAAATATGAAGTCCGTTCCTCTCAATGCCCAGACGCTGGGGAGCTACGACGGAGTCATCATTGCGACAGATCACTCCAGCTACGATTACGTGGCAATCGTCGACGCCGCCAAGTTGGTTGTGGACACCCGCAACGCCACGCGCCGCGTCATTCGTCATCGCGAAAAAATCGTTCTGTGCTAGACGCCGATGGTTTCCTTCGCGGATGAAATCCGGCGTCAGCTTGAGGAAAGCGCTCGCGTCAAACAGAGTTTTTCCGACGAACTGGTCGGACGTATCGGTCAATTTGCTGAAAAATGTGCGGCAGCTCTTCAGGCGGGCGGAAAAAACATCTTTTTCGGCAATGGCGGCAGCGCCGCCGACGCTTTGCACCTCGCGGCGGAGCTGGTAGTGAGGCTACGTTCCGATCGCCGTGGCCTCGCCGCGCTTGCGCTCACCGCCAATCCCTCCGTCCTCACCGCCGCTGGCAATGACTACGGTTTCGAGCACATTTTTTCCAGACAAATCGAATCGCTCGTCGCTCCCGGAGACATCCTGACCGCGCTTTCAACCAGTGGTGCGAGTCCAAATATCGTACGCGGTGTCGAGGCCGGCCGCGAGCGTGGTGCGTATCTCGTCGCTTTCACTGGCGAAACCGGCGGCGCGCTCGCTGGCAAGGTCGATCTCCTGCTCAATGTCCCCTCGCGCGATCCTCAACGTATTCAGGAAGCGCACATTACCATCGGCCACATTGCTTGCGGATTGATTGAGCAGATCGCCACGCACTCAGCTTGAACAACTTTTGCGCGGCGTCCTGATGCGTGCGGGCTACGGCCTAAGAACCGTCTCGGTTGTGCGAGGCGGATGATTTTCTACTTCGCGCTCTGCAATTCCACTCTTGCGGTTGCAAACGGCATGATTGCCTCCAGCAGCACCGGGGTGCGGGCCACATTGTTTGCCAGGAACATCGTGAATTGCGCATCTTTCATCTCTTCGCCGTTTTCAAATACGTGAATTTCGATCTTTGACGATTTGTAGCTTCCTGCGGGAACGGTGACAGCTTCCCCTGCGCTGACTAGCCTCGCCCGGACGTCGTACAGCTTGCGCCCGTCGTACACCGGGCATCGCATCTCTGCCGTCTTCGTCCAATCCACGTTTCGCAAATATTGCAGCATCCCAAGCGGATCGCGCGTTCCGGGGAGCACACGCGTTTCCGTGACGCCCCGCGGGGCCGCCTCTTTTCCCGTGGCCGTCATGCGCTGCACGGAATCCACCTTCTGTCCCCGTTCGTTCAAATGCATTTCATACTGGAGACTCGTCATCGTCGCGGCATCGCTATACGAGTCAAACTGGTCGTCCAACTCGAAGACCATCCGAAGCGGATTCTCCGTGTGCGCAAATGCCTGTAGGTGCCACCCGCTTTTCCCAAAATAATCCCGGTGCGCGCCCACCAACAATTTCAATTGGGCCACATTCGTCAGGTTCGCGACGTTCGCTGTGTATTCCAGGATTTCCCCGCCCCTTAGTGGAAGCCCTGCATCTTCTATCTTCTCGCCTTTCTTGATTGCCGCTGGCGCCGGTGCAGGGCTCGTCGTCGTGACCGAGGGAAGGCTTGTTGTGGGCTCGCTCACTGGTTCGGAGGCGTGTGTGGCAACCGACTCGCGCGCCGATCCACCGAAGCGTTCTCGCAAATAGAAGTAACATCCCGCGGCACATCCCACCATCACCAACGCCGCAATTCCTAGTACTCTCCGGTAGCTCATGCTCTTTGTGTGACCTGTCGGTGAAACAGTCGCTTGCCTTTTGGTCTTCCATCGTACAATACAAATTCGTGCTCGGTAGCTCGGCAGTGTCTGCCGCGACTATCCGCAAACTCTGAGGTTACCAAAACGCGAGCCCCGCGTCTTTTCTGGTGCCGCGTCAATGGCCGGGACGGCACTCCGCCATTTGCGGGCCATGATCGAGGAGGAATTTCCGAATGCGCTACCTCGTTACAGGCGGCGCCGGTTTTATCGGCTCGAATACGGTGGATGAGCTCGTGCGGCGCGGCCACAGCGTGGTTGTGCTCGACGACCTTTCTTCCGGCAAGGAGGATAATCTCGCGGAGATCCGCAACAAAATCACTTTCATGAAGGGCAGCATCACGGATATTGAAGTAGTCCGCAAAGCTATGCATGAAGCGGAATATGTCCTGCACCTCGCGGCACGCACTTCCGTTCCACGCTCCGTCAAGGATCCCATCGAAACCAACAAAATCAACATTGATGGAACTCTGAACGTCCTCGTCGCGGCACGCGATGCCAGAGTCAAAAGAATTGTCTTCGCCGCATCTTCTTCTGCTTACGGCGAAACTCCAACCCTGCCCAAAGTCGAGACAATGCAGCCCGCGCCGATCTCGCCCTACGGCGTCACTAAATTTGTCGGTGAACTCTACGCGCAGACTTTCGGGCGCTGCTACGGCCTCGAAAACGTCTGTCTCCGCTATTTTAATATTTTCGGGCCTCGCCAGGATCCCGGCTCGCCGTATTCCGGTGTTTTGGCCAAGTTCTGCCTGGCCTTCTTGGAGGAGACTCAACCCGCGATTTTTGGCGACGGAGAACAATCTCGCGACTTCACCTACGTCGAGAATGCCGTGCAAGCCAATCTTCTCGCTTGCGAAGCCCCCGACGTTTCCGGCAAGACGTTCAATGTCGGAACGGGCGCCCGTTTTACGCTGAATCAAACTCTTCGGTTGCTTGGGAATATCTCCGGCAAAAAGCTCGACGCAAAATACGAGCCGCCTCGCGACGGCGACATTCGCGATTCGCAAGCCGATATCACGCAAGCGCGCGAATTCCTTAAGTACGATCCGCAGGTTACTTTTGAAGAGGGGCTTACCCGCACGTTCGACTGGTACCGCTCGACCCAAGCCAAGCTGGAAGCAAAGGCGAAAGAAGGAACGGTCTCCAATAGCTAGCGAAATCCAATAGAAAGAACGCCTTCAGCGCCCGGCGCATTTTTGGAAAGGAGCATCCCCGTTACGGATTCACGGTCTTACCGTAGCTCAGCGGTGCGCCCACCTTCGGCTTATCGAAATTCCAGAAATAAAGCGGCTCAAGCTTCTTCTTTTCCGGCAACACTTGATCCAGCGTATCGCCCTCGAACAATTCCCCGTTCTTCATCACCCAGTGAATCGTATTCGTGTTATGAAAGTCCTCGAGAGGGTTCTTATCCAAAATCACTAGATCCGCCAGCTTTCCCGGCTCGATCGACCCGAGATCCTCCGGCCGGCCGATGATCCTTGATCCGTTCACCGTGGCGCATTTCAGCACTTCCATCGGCGTCATTCCGCCGCTTGCAAGCATCCACATCTCCCAGTGATATCCCAGCCCCTGCAGTTGTCCGTGGCTCCCTACGCCGACGAGCCCGCCGGCTTTCTCAAGCTTGGCCATCTGCGCCGCAAGTTTTGGAAACTCGTACTCGTCCTTGCGGAACCAATCCGGCCGTCTGTTGGTCTTCTCATCGATGAGATTGTGTGGCGTGAAGTGGTTCAACTTCGTATTGTCGTGCACGTCGGTGTTCTCAAACCAGTATTCCTGCCCAAACGGCCCGCCGTAGTTGACGATCAGCGTCGGCGTCTCCGAAATCCCCGACTGTGCAAACATTTGCAAAACGTCCTTGTATAGCGGCGTGATGGGCAGCGTGTGCTCGTTGCCGTGGAAACCGTCGATGACGTGCGTCAGGTTCAGCTTCAGATCCAGCGCGCCCTCGGTTGTCGGCATCATTCCCAGCTCTTTAGAAGCCATGACCATGAATTGCCGCTGCTTCCGATTGCCCACGACGTAGCTCTTGATATTGTGCGTGCCATAGTATTTTCGGTATTTCGTCAGCACGCCTTCCACTTCTTCCACTGACTGGAAATTGTTATCCGAAAAAACGCCTGGCCCGGTCGAAAACGCTCGCAATCCGATGATGTCGCCGCTGTCCACTAGGTCTTCATAAGCGAACATGTCGTTGGTACTGGTCTGCACGTCGAGCCCGGACGTCACACCGTAGGCCAGATTCGCAAGAAACGCCCAGTTCTGCGTGTCTAGAATGCCGCGCCGGATTTCGGTCCAGTGCGCGTGCGTGTCGATAAATCCAGGCACAATCGTTTTCCCGGCCACATCGAACACTCTCGCGCCCGCAGGCACTGCGCCTCTCGCCCCGACCCTCTTGATCCGGTTGTCTTCGACAACGATGTCCGCGTTTTTCAGGACCTCATCGCCTTTCATCGTCACGACCGTCGCTCCCCGCAGCACGATCGTGCCCTTGGGAGTCTTCCTCGGGACCTCCAGGTCGACGGCGATCTCCTGAACGTTCTTGTCTTCTTCTTTCAGTTTTTTCTCTTCTTTCTTCTCATTCTTCTTTTCTTCCTTGTCCGCATTCGCCGCAGTTTCCTTCTTGTCCGCGTCTTTCTTCTCCTCCTTCGGAGGCTCGAACGAAATCGTGCTCAGCGGCTCACGGAAGAGACTTGCTCCAACAGCCCAGGTAATTGTCTTTCCGTCATCCGCCCAATTGAAATAATCCGCCCCGACGTCCGTTAGCCGTTTCACGGGCACAGATGGTGTCATCACATTGACGGTAGGTGCATCGCCGCCGACTTCAGGCATAGCCAACAGATACAGTTGGTTCATCACGTGCGCCAGCACCCATTGCCCATCCGGGCTGGCCCGCACATCGTCCGCGGCAACAGGCTCTTCCGCAAAATACAGCCCCTGACCCTTGACCTGGATGTGCGTCCGCCGATCCGTTCCGTCAAACCGCAGCGAAACAAGCCCCTGAGGCGTGTAGACGTAGATCCTGTCCTTCTCATGCGTGAAATGTGGTGAACCCGCGCCTCGCGCCGGCAGGATCAAATGTGCATCGCCGCCTCCAGCGGGAATCCAGATGAGATCGGCGTTCGATGTCTGCCCGGAATCGAATTCGCTCATGTCACGGTCATACGCATTCCCTCGCAGAGCCACGATTCGCGCTCCATCTGGCGACCACACTGGATTGCTGTAAAGCGCGGCCGATGTGGAAAGTTGCTGCGGTGTTCCACCCTCGGCGGATACTTTCCACAGCTGTCCGCCCGCGCTCGACCACGTCACATACGCGATGTACATTCCGTCCGGCGACCAGGCCGGCTGGAATTCCCGCGCATTCCCGCTCGTCAAACGCTGTGGTTTCCCGCCGGGGATCTCCAGCGTGTAAAGATGCGTCATTGCGGAAAATGCCAGCCGCTTCCCGTCCGGCGATTCCACGGGATCCTGAATCAGCCGCACCTTGACTGGTCCTTCTTTCACCCTCTGCGGAAAATCCAGCTTCGGCCCCAGTTCTTGCGACACTTGTGCGGTAAACGGAATCACTGTGTCGTTCCCACTAGCCAAATCCAGTCGCTTGATTTTTCCATCCTGGTTGTAAACGATCTCTTTACCGTCCGGGAGAAATGCGTAACCCGGGAAAACGTCTCGCGTGAAGAGCGATTCCTGGTCGTCACGCGTTACCGGATACTTTACCCAGTGGTCCTCGCCTGTCTCGAGATTCCGCACGCGCAATCCTGTCTCCGTCTCATAGCGGGTCGCATAAAGAATCTCCTTCCCGTCAGGCGAAAGCACGGGCCGAAACGCGCTTCCCGGCTGGTCGATGATGTCGTCTTCGTCGCCAGTCTTGCGGTCCCGCCTCGCTATGTGCCACATGGGGAATTGTGCGTTGTACTTCAGCGACCCTAGCTTCGTCGCATAATACAGATACTTTCCGTCCGGGGATGCCACTACCCCCATGAAGTTCGGCCGGTCCTGCCGTTTCGTGGTTGGGGTAGGCTTGGACTTGGTGACTTGCACGCCGGTTCCACCATCGATGTGGTACATCCAGATTTCGCTCGACCCAATTCCAAATCCAGCTTTCGAAACAAGAATGTACTTCCCGTCTGGCGCCCAGCTCGACGAAGTGAAATCATTATTGGGATCTTTTGAGACTTGCTTCACACCGGTCCCGTCCGGATGCATGATCCACACGTTTTCGCTGCCTTCACGGTCGGAAATGAAAGCAATCCATTTTCCATCCGGCGAAAATTTCGGCTGGCTGTCGAACGCCATCCCTCCGTCGATCAGCTTTGCGGTTCCACCCTCGATCGGCAGCGTATAAATGTCACCAAGCAATTCGAAGACAATCGTCTTGCCATCGGGCGAGACATCCAGGGACAGCCACGTCCCCTCATCCGTGGTGAACTCGATCTTTCGCGCGGGCTTTAGCTGCAACCCCTTCTTTTCGTCTTTTTTCTCATCTTTCTTTTCGTCTTTCTTATCCTGCGCTGCGGCATCTCTTGAATGCGGGAACGCGGGATCGCTCAATCCCACAAAAATTACCGCCATCGCCACAAACCATGCCGCCAGACCGCGCAGTCCAAGCTGCTTCGCTTTCATACTCTCTCCTTCGTGCCTCATCTTCAGATCGCTTGCTTTGTTCCAGCCTACTGTTCGCCCTCTTCCTCGAATCCACCCCGCCCGGTCCGCGGCGGCTGCACTGGAATGATGTGTGGTATTCCCGCCTCATTCATCTTCTTATTCAACGCGGGCAGGTCCTCCTCTGCGATTTTCTTTACTTGGGCCGAGGCATCGCTGACTAGCGGCGTCAGCTCAGCCAACTTATCTTTTTGCTGTCCGCCCGGCGCCGCCCAAAAGCCATCCAAGTCTCTGAGCAAGCTTTGCGCTTGATTCGGCAACGGCGCGGGCTTCCAGATAAATGGCGGCCCGGCATTTCCAAGTCCTTCCCGCTCGCGGACGTATTTCTCCGCGACTGCGTCCACTTTTTTCTGCAATTCATCCGCGGCTTTCACGATCTCCTCGGGAATCTTCGGCATATCCGGTTTTCCGGCGTTTTTCTTCCACTCATCCCTCGCCGCCTTCAATCCTGTCTTGATTCCCTCGATCGTCTTGCGGTCCCTGTCTGCGGTCTTGGCCAGCGCATAAAGCTGATCGATGGCTTCCCGGCGCGCCGCACGGTCTAAGGCAGACATCTGCATTCTCGGATCGTCCTCCACCACTACTTTTTGAGTCGCTTCCTCTTTTCCCGCCTTAATCTTGATCGTGTACTCGCCAGGCTCGACCAGCGGTCCTCGCGGCCCAAAATCAAATCCCGCTGCCGCGGCCTCGATCTGTTCGGGCGTAGGCGCCGCTGGTGGATCCCACCGCAAATCCCAATTCGTGCGGTTCACTCCGGCCTTGCCCGGCCCGTCGAATTCCCGCACCAGCTTGCCGCCTGCGTCGTAAACGCTGATTTTCGTCTTGCCCTCTTTCTTTTCGATTTCTTCGGGCTTCGGCTTCTGGTCATCAGCTGCCGCTTCCTTTTTTCCTCTATCCTTGTCCTTCTCGTCCTTGGTTGTTTTTGGCGGCTCGGGTGGCACGGCCTCCTTCAGGTAATAATTCAATAGCGCGCCATACGGCGGATTTTTTGCGGTGAACATCTTCTGCCCGGCGCTCCACCTGCGCTGGCGCAATTCCCACAACGTCGCCGTCCGTGGCGTGAAAAACGTTATTGGGGAATTTGCCACATTCGCGTCGAACTTCTCGATCGGCGTAATGTCGTCCAAAATCCAGATAGACCGCCCGTGTGTCGCCAGCACCAGGTCGTTTTGCTCTGCCTGAATCTCAAGGTCGTCCACCGGCACCGTAGGCAAATTATTTTTTAGCGCCGTCCAATTCGCGCCGCGGTCCCACGATACCCACAATCCAAACTCCGTCCCCGCAAATAGCAGATTAGGATCCCTGGGGTGCTCCCGCACTACGTGGACAGTCCCCGCAGAATCCGGAATTCCTTTCCGGATCGCTTTCCAGCTCTCTCCAAAATCCGTCGTCTCAAAGATGTAAACGTTGTAGTCGTCGCTGCGATGTCCATCAAACGTCGCGTACGCCGTTCCTTCGGCGTATTTCGACGCCAGCACCCGGCTCACGTACGTTCCTTTCGGCACTCCGGACACCCGCGACGCCACATTTTTCCAATCCTTTCCTCCATCGCGCGTCACTTGCAGATTCCCGTCGTCTGTTCCCACCCACAGCACATTCGCGCTGACCGGCGATTCGCTTATAGTCGTAATCGTCGGGTAATCCTCCACGCCGTCGTGTCGCGAAAGTGTGTTCTTGTCCGGCACTTTTCCGAAGATTTCCAGCTTGTTCCGGTCTACGCCGGTCGTCAGGTCGCCGCCAAGCCTCGTCCACGAATCCCCGCGATCCGTCGACTTGAACAAATAATTCCCGCCGTAATAAATCGTTTTGTGGTCATGCGCGGAAACCGCCATCGGCGAATTCCACTGGAAGCGGTAATGCGGCTCTCCAACCTTCGCTTCCGGCATGACTTCGCGTTGCTGTCCGGTGTGTGCATCGCGTCGCGAAATATGCCCGTCCTGCGACTCCGTGTACACCACCCACGGCTCGACGTTATCAATTTCCGCGTAAAAACCGTCGCCTCCCGGCATCAGAGTCCAATCTTGATTCGTGATCCCGTCTTTCGTCAGCGACATGCTCGGCCCGCACCAGCTTCCGTTGTCCTGCAATCCCCCGCAAATCTGGTACGGTTTTTCGTTGTCCAGCCCGATTTCGTAGTACTGCCCGATAGCGATCGTGTTGATAAAGTCCCACGTTCTCCCGTCGTCGTAGCTCCAGTGGATCCCGCCGTCACATCCCGTAATAACGTGGTTTGAATCCGCGGGATCGATCCACATTGCGTGAAAATCCCCGTGGATGCTTTTCACCCGTTGCGTTGAGAACGTCTTCCCGCCATCCTCCGAATAAAACATTTGCGCGCCAAGCTCCCAGATGCGCAAATCATTGTTGGGATCGATCCGAATCTGGCTGTAGTACGAAGGCCGCGGATTCGTGTCGCCCATCTTCTTCCACGTCTCGCCCTTGTCTTCGCTGCGATAGGTTCCGCCGTGTTCATGCTGCACGATCGCGTACACAATATTCGGATCCTTGCGGTAAATATCGAGCCCGATGCGCCCCGTATCGCCGCCGTTTTCGTAAGGCAGCCCCTTCGTCAATTTCTTCCACGTCGCTCCGCCGTCAACCGTCTTGTAAATCGCGCTGCCAGGCCCTCCTCCATCAAAGCCAAACGGCGTCCGCCGCCGCTCATAGGCCGCCGCGTACAGCGTATCCGGGCTATCGGGATCCATCGCGATATCGCTCACGCCCGTGTCCTCATTGATTTTCAGCACCTGGTTCCACGTCTTCCCGCCATCCGTCGTTTTATAGACGCCGCGCTCCGGATTCGGCCCCCACAGATGCCCCAGCGCCGCCGCGTAAACCACATCGGGATTCTTCGGATGAATCACAATCCGTCCGATGTGATGCGTCGCCTCCAGTCCCATCTTCTGCCACGTCTTCCCCGCGTCCAGCGACTTGTAGATTCCGTCTCCCCACGAGGAGCTTTGCCGGTTGTTTGCCTCGCCCGTTCCGACCCATACCACCCCCGGATCGGACGGCGCAATCGCGATGTCGCCAATTGTTGATACGCCTTCCTTGTCGAACACCGGCTCCCACGTAGTGCCGTTATTCGTCGTCTTCCACACTCCGCCAGACGCCGTCCCGGCATAAACGATGTTCGGATTGCTCTCCACCACCGCAAAGTCGTCGATGCGCCCGCCCATCACTGCGGGTCCAATCTCCCGAAACTCCAGGTTCTTCAGCTTATCTGTGGGATGTGTCTGTCCCGTCGCTCCGGGAGGCATGGCGAAAACAAAAGCCAAACAAAGTATCACCGCGGCCAGCATCTTTCGCGAAGTAGGCAGTGCAGACAATGCAAAAGTCATTTTGTTCTCCATAGTGTACGGGGCCGGGCATCATACCTCCTACATGCCGCGCCGCGCATCAATTGTTTCTGGAAGGGCCGACCGACCCGTGTTCCGAAAGACGTTCCACGCTCTCTTCGCGTTTCGAAAAGCTTTCCGCATCCTTGCAGAAGCCAAATTCATTTTTCCGTGTTGGCTCTTTCTCGCCCCGGCTACACATCCCCGCGACCGCATGCTAGGCTATCCAACTGTTTTCATCGTCGAAATGCTCCGCGTGAACGGTCGCTCCCATGCCCGGATTATGTCCGCGCTCCGGTTCTTTCACTACCTTGCGATATTGCTTTTTTTGGTGGGCGGACCAGCCCTGCGCGTCGCTTTCGCGCAGAAGGTTCATCTGCACCCCGGCAAAGCCGGCGATGTAGAGATCTGGTCCCGCGGACCGCAGCAAAAGCGCGGCGATCTTTTCATCGCCGACGTTGACGTGGACATTCATTACGGCGACGAACGTCTCCAGGCCGACCACGTCGAATACAACGAGCAAACCTCCGAATCCGTGGCTCGCGGCCATGTCCGCTTTGATTACCACAATGAGCATCTCGAAGCTGATGAGGCTCGCTACAACGTCAGCACCGGCGAGGGCCACTTCACGAATGTTCGCGGCACCGTCAAAATGGCTCGCCGCGCTAACCCGCTGATTCTTGTTTCGCAGAATCCTCTTTATTTCCAGGCCCCCGAGGTCGAACGTTTCGCCAACGACATCTACCTCGTCCGCCACGGCTGGATCACCATCTGTGATCCCCGCCATCCCACCTGGCAGTTTTATGCACCTCAGGCGCGCATTCGCCTCGATAAGAGCGTCGCTTTCGTCAACGCCAACTTTCGCCTCTTCCGCGTTCCTCTCATCTGGCTCCCCTACGCCACTGCCCCCGCCGGAGAAAAAATTCGCCAGTCTGGAATCCTTCTCCCCGTGATCAGCCAGACCAACACCAAGGGTTTTGTCTTCGGCGATGCCGTTTACTTGGCTCCCAAGCCCTGGTTCGACGCGACGCTCGGCGCCGAACTCCTCTCCAGGCGCGGCTCTGCCGAACGCGCCGAATTCCGCGCCACCCCCTTCGAGAACACGTCTATCCACTACACTTATTTTGGCGTGATTGATCGCGGCCTGCTTGTTCCTGGAACCAACGGCGCGACCATCCGCGAAAAACAGGGCGGCCACCAGCAGCAGCTCGAAGTGCAGTCTCTCCTGCCCCGCGGCTGGCGGTTTGTCGCCGACGTCAACGAACTCACCTCGCTCACCTTCCGTCTCGCTTTCGCAGATTCTTTCGGAGACGCCATCACTTCAGAAGTCCGCAGCGCCACATTCCTCACCAACAATTTTCGGGGCTTCAGCTTTAATCTCGCATCGCTCTCCGACAAAACCTTCCTCAGCATTCCGGTTACTTCCCCCGCCACCGGCGTCACCACTCCCGCTCTCAGTGTCACCCTCCGCAACGCCCCGGAAGCTCGCTTCAGCTCGGTCGAGCAATCCCCCTGGCATAATCTTCCCATCTACTTTTCCTTCGATTCGTTTGCCGGCGCCGTCCACCGCCAGGACGACAGTCCTCTCGACACTCCTGACTTCGTTCCCAGCACCGGATTTGCCCCCAAGGTCACGATTCCCCTTCACCTCGGTCCCTGGCTCGGCGTCACCACCTCTGCCGCCTTCCGCACCGCCTATTACGGCGATTCCTACAATTCTGCGGGCCAACCAAGTTCTCTATCCATCACGCGCAATACCGGCGAGTTCTCCGTCGAACTTCGTCCCCCAACTTTCGAGCGCTTCTTCGACCGCCCATCGCGCGATAGCGACAAGCCGGGCAAGCGCTACAAGCACACCATCGAGCCCACCATCACCTACCGCTACGTCACGGGCGTGAATAACTTTGCCGACCTGATTCGCTTCGGTTCTGATGCCACTCTCACAGACACCAACGAACTCGAATACGGCCTCACCCAGCGCCTCTTCACAAAAACCGGCGACGATCAGCCCCAGGAACTCCTCACCTGGAGCATTTTCCAAAAACATTATTTCGACCCCACCTTCGGCGGCGCTATCGTCGACGGCCAGCGCAATGTTTTCCAGGCTCTCGACTCCATCTCGCCGTTCGCCTTTGCGTTCGGCCCTCGCAATTGGTCCCCTATCGTCAGTGATTTCACGGTCACACCCGGAGGCCTTTACGATCTGGAGCAAATTCTCCAATACGATCCTCAAATTCAGCGTCTCGTTACCGTCGGCACTCTTCTCAAGCTCAAGCCTTACAAGGAGTTTTTTGCTACTGTCGCCCACTTTCGCCTGAACGACAATCCCGTCGCAGCAGATCTCCCTCTTTCTCCTCCTCCCGGCTTCGTGCCCTTCAATCAGCCGCTCTCCAACCAGGTCCGCGCCCTCCTCGGCTACGGCAATCTGACCCGCAGGGGCTTCAATTTCGCTACCGGCATCAGCTACGATTTCACCAACAAGACCCTCCAAAACCAGCTCGTCCAGTTCAGCTATAACGGAAGCTGCTGCGGCCTCGCCCTCGAATATCGCCGCATCAACCTTGGCCCGGTCCGCACCGAAAATCGTTTCACCGCCACCTTCATCATTGCCAACATCGGCTCCTTCGGGAACCTCCGCCGCCAGGAACGCATCTTCTGACGTTCCGTCGTTCTTCTCCATCTTCGCGTTGGGCCGCGGAATCACGCTCCACCGTTAGTCCCCACGTTTCCGCGTACAAGGCGCGCCCCGACATCTTGCTCCTAGCCCGAACGCTCAACGCAATTCTTCCTCATTATCATCCGCGTGCTGATCATCACCGCTACCAGACACCCTAAGGGGATCCAAGGCACATCTCCGGTAACGCAACATACTAGGCTCTACCAGGGAGATTCAGATCCTGCGAACATCCGTACGGCACCCATGGAGGAAGTTCAGAACCGATGATGGGTCAGAAAGAATACTCACGTCATTCCATATAAGGATCACGCAACGGCGTCACAGCGCCCAGGTTTCCCATGGACACCCGTTGCATCTGTTCCTGAAGCTGTGCGCGGATTTGGGAGCTGCTTCCGACAAACTTCAGCGCATCCGAATAGGCGTGCAGAGCACGCTCACGGTCCGCGCGCTTGAGGTACAGATTCCCCAGTTGGATATGAACAAAATATGCCGTGGGATCGAGTTCGACCGAGCGCAGGAAGGCCCTTTCGGCCGCAACTTCGTCGGGTTTGTCTGCATACAATTTCGCCACGCCGCGCCAATACATGGAAGACGCGGCCAAACCCGGGACGTAAAACGTGCCGCTAAAGACGAAGGCATTGCCGAAGCGCGCGACTGGAGTGGCCTGCCGAAGGGCCGGACGATCCCAATAAGGCGCTGGAGCAAAATCGCCAGGTTCAACGAAAATGGTGCCGGTTATCTCGGGGAGTTCTTCGATCGGTTCGTCGTGTTTTGGGTCGCTGCCAAAACAATCCACGCCCCTGGCTTTAAACTCAGTTACCGAATCCCAATACCAGCACAACGGCCGCTCTCCTTTGGGCTGCAGTTCTTGGCGGGCATACGAAGCGAGTTCCTTAGTACGCTGTCCGAGATCGAGACCTTCATCAACAAAATACTTGTACGCGTTTGGGGGACCACCGGCGAACTCATTGAAGTATCCCCAGGGCCGCATCTGAGGCAGGGCTGACACGCACGCCGCGAGGATCGCCACTGCGACGACGACTTTCCCGGTGCGCCCCAACGATTGGGTCGCCACCGTGACTCCAATCCCAGCGAATATCGAGAGCAAAACCATGACGGGTAACGCATGACGGACGCCTCCATAGGTTGCTCCTTCACACAACACCAGCAGAAATAGGAGTGCCACGGCTAGGACAATCCCACCCGGCAACTGCCATTCCTGCGGGACTTGCCGCGTGAAAAAGAAAAACAGACCGAGCAGCACAAGAACGCTTAAGCCAACTGGCAACTTGACACCGATCATTGTCGGAAAGAAATATTGCGGAGCTTTAATGGGATAGAACTTCCCCAGAAAGACCTGCTGGTTCTCCCGGCCTTCCAGTCCAGCATGGATGGTGTCCGCGAAGCCCCACAGGTAAGCCCGCGGCACGACGCGCGTCTTGTCCATAAGTGTAAGCACGCCGCGGTAGTAAGGAGATTGAACATCGGCGACTTTCTGGGCGAGGGGCTGATTAAATGATTCGCGGCCCGACGGACTTTCCGCGTATCGAGAGAAGTATACGGCCCACAGAATGATCATGGCCCCGGCCAGGAGGGCGGCTACTTTTCCTAATTTCTTGACTCGCGAATTATCATGCCGGGGTGCACCTTGGATGAGTGCGAGGAAAATTCCGATGGCAACCACGCCGAGGAGCACAATCGGAGCGGAGTGTTTTGTCGCCAGCGCGAGTCCTAAAGCTCCCGCGCACGCAACCAAGTGGCGCCATTTCCACGTTTGAAAGGCATGCGCCGCGAGCACCACCGCAGTTGCAGAACATAGCGCCACGGGCAGATCCGTCATTACCACCGGCAGGTGCGCAGCGACGGTGGGATCGATGGCGAGGAACAGCAGCGCGCCCAGCGCTACGGCCTGACCGAATACCTGCCGCAGCGCGAACGCCAGCCCAAGCAACAGAAGTCCATTGAAGGTATACATTGCCACGCGTGCCCGGCGTTGCACGGAATCGGGATCGTTCTGCCGCAAGGTGGCTTTCGTCGTGAAGGATCGTTCTTCTGGTTTGTCGTTGAATTGACGAAGAGCGTCCAAGTGAAATCCGGTTGCCGCGATCAGTGCGCCTACCCAAAGCTTTACCAGTGGAGGATGTTCGGGATTGATGCGGAAGTCGCGGTACTTCACGTACGAAACGCCAGCGGCAATGTGGTAGGGCTCATCCAGAGTGAAACTGTCAAGTCGCGTGACAATCGCCGAGCGCACTATCGCCAGCGCGACCAAGAACAAGACCAGCCACAGAAATAACCCGTGGCGCAGCTGGTCGCTCCCGGTTTTTAGTTCAATCGACATACGGTTGGTTAGCGTAGCAGGAAAGAGACCAACTGTCGGCCTAGTCCTCTAGGTTTTTCCTAAATAGGAATTAGATTTTTCAAAGCGGCTTGCCAAGGTAAGAAGTCTAGGTCCCGATAAACGCTTACCTGGGAAGTGGGTCATGGTACACGCAATGCCCTGCCACCTCCTGGAACTGCGTCTCGTGAGCCGGTCAAGAACATATCGACAGAACTTAACGCTTGCAATCGGTGTCACGGCAAATTCCACGCTTGACCGTCCAGCCAGCGCCCGAACACTCGATTCGCTCCAATTTTCATTCGAGAGATTCGAGGTCGTTGTCCCCGCCCCGATGAGTTGTGTTAAATTCCCACTCGCGCTCGTGCCCATGCCCCCAACCACCGACGCCGATCTCGCCTTCGCCACCATCGAAGAAGTCTCTCGCCTCTTCCGCAAGCGCAAACTCTCTCCTGTCGAGCTCGTCCGTCTTCTGCTCTCGCGCATCATCCAGCTCGACCCCAAACTCAACTCCTATATCACCGTTACTTCCGAACTCGCTCTCGCGCAGGCCAAAAAAGCCGAATCCGAACTTTTTGCTCCCCGCGCCAGCAACCGCTATCGTGATCGCGGCCCTCTCCACGGCATCCCCATCTCCTTGAAAGACAACATCTGCACCGAGAACATCCCCACCACCGCCGGCTCGCGCATCCTTGCCAAATTCATCCCCCGGCACGATGCCACTGTGGTCAAGCAACTCAAGGAAGCTGGCGCCGTCCTACTCGGCAAGACCAACATGCACGAATTCGCCTACGGCGTTACAAGCAACAACCCGCACTTCGGCCCCGTCCACAATCCT